>Ga0065711_1035553_pt1 | contig 22151 bp, 14 predicted proteins | sample Hoacrofraction12_FD_59098 | JGI IMG/M metagenome (GOLD analysis project Ga0065711, IMG submission 59098) | Hoatzin crop microbial communities from Cojedes, Venezuela - Epithelial fraction 12 v2 (version 2) | ecosystem: Host-associated > Birds > Digestive system > Esophagus > Crop | place... | reverse complement strand
CTCTCCTCTCCTCTCCTCTCCTCTCCTCTCCTCTCCTCTGTCCAATCAAAGTACACCATTCACAATCACTGCAGACCTCAACCTCCAACTCCATTTTAGACCTTTGCTGTTTACCTTCCATATCTTGCATCTCAGTGAGCCACTCCTGCCAACATCTCTAATGAGTCAGTCTCCTTTGCCAGATCTCAAGAACTTGCTTTCCATACATTTTCTCCCTATTCTATCAGCTGCCTGAAAGAGCCAACTAATCAGGCTCTGATTTTTGATATTTTGCCCTCCTTTGGCTACCTCAGTTCCTTTCCAGGTTATCTTGTTTGCCTTTTTCCCCTTTGATAAATCTACATTATTCCTCCTTCCAACTCTGAATGCTTTGGTTGCTTTCTCTTCTCTCACTACCCTTAATCTCTGTGATCTAACCTACAAACATAACTTCAGTATTAACAATAAGCAGATGATGATACTAGGGAAAATGTTGCCCCTCTCCTGAATGGCACAGGGGCCTTGATGACAAAGGACATGCAGAAGGTACTCAATGTCTTGTTCACTTTGGTCTTTACTGGTAAGACTTGCCTTCATCAGTCCTAGATATGCACAAGTCGATGGGACCTGATAGAACATACCCACAAGTGCTGAGAGAGCTGGTTGATGCCCTTGTAAGGCCATTCTCAATTATCTTTAAAATCCTGTAGCAAATAAGGAAGGTCCCTGAGGGCTGGAAGAACACAAATGTCACTCCTATCTTCAGGCAGTGCAAAAAGGAGGATTCAGGGAACTATAGGCTGGTCAGCCTTCATCCCTGGGAAGGTGATAGAGCAAATAACCCTGGAAATAATTTCTAAGCATATGAAGGACAAAAAGGTGATTGGGAGTAGTCAGCATGGACTTATGAAGGAGAAATCATGCTTAACCATCCTGATCGTTGTCTGCAGGGAGATGAGTGACTTACTGGATGAGGGGAGAGCAATGGATGTTGCGTATCTTGAGTTTAGTAATGTGTTGACAGTCTCCCATAACATCCTTATGGATCAACTGATGAAGTATAGCCTAAATAAATGGACAGTGAGGTGGACTGAAAACTGCCTGAACTGCCAGGCTCAAAGTATCAGCAGCACAAATTCCAGCCAGAGGCCAGTCACTGGTGATGTACCCCAGCGGTTGATAATGGGTTCAATACCTGGATGAGGCAGAGCGCACCTTGATCAAGTTTCCAGATGATACAAAACTCGAAGCAGTAGCTGATACACCAGAGGGTTGCACCTCTCTTCAGAGGGATCTGGACAGGCTGGAGAAATGAGCCCACAGAAACCTCCCAAAGTTCAAAAATGTCAAATGCTTCCCCTGGGAAGCAATAACCCCAGGCACCACCAGACACTGGGGACAGCTGGATGGAAAGCAGCTTGGCAGAAAAGGACATGATAGAGGTCCTGGTTGAAGCAAAGAAGGTCAACAGCCTACTGGGCTCCTCAACTGGACACAGCCGCGAGCAGCCCTCTTCAGGAAAGCCTGCTTTGAGCAGGTGGTTGGACTTCATGATCTCCAGTGGTGCGCTTAACAGTCTCAGCTTTGCTTTCTTTCCATTTGAGGAGTCCCAGCCATGATCTCTAAGCAACCTCCCTTCTCTATCACTGTAGTCAATGTCACCATCCTGTCACATGCCCGTAACCTTGATATCAGCTTCAACTCCTACTCCTCTCCCAGATACCACTTCCCAGTTACACTGAAGTCTTGCAGATCTGTTCTGTACCACACACTTAAGATCATGCCTTTCCTCTCTATCTACCCATCTAGGTGAATCTCTTATCTCAGACTTTATCACTGAACATCTTAATTACTGCAGAATCCCTTTCTCCTGTCTTTCACAGACATAAATTTGTCCTGATGATTTTACCTGGATGCAAAGACCATTCTTCCAGATACAGCATTGATTTTTTTCCCCATTTATAAAAAAACTAGGCTGCCTGCATCCAATCAACCAACACAACCATTTTCTACAGTCCATGTGCTGGATTTTCAAAGGAGTGCTTCTGTATTTTCTTCCATACTGCTCCCCATAAATACCTATAAAACAACCTTGTTATTCTCTTCCTTTCTCTGCAGTAATATCTAGAAAACACTGACAAGGGCTAGGCTGCAGATGCTCTGTTAGCATTGCCTGTTGGTATTGACAAGAGCTTTCCTGTTACATGCATGGGTCTCCATCTGTCTATGACACTATCCATGGCTTCTTGATTTGTATTTAGACATAAGTCATTTCATGCAGAGAATGTCTATGTTTCTAGAGTGCCTGGCACAGTAAAAATGAGTCCTTGACTGGGACTGTAATGCAAATTATCATTGCCAGATAACAAAAATAAACACAGTTGAATAATAGACATGTTCTAAAGAAATCAGTCAAATTCCTCATGACTCCAGGTAGAGAAAACTGCATAAGAAACATTACAACTATCATAATCTTATTTTAATCAAGAAATTGTAATTAAAACATCCCAGGTACTGGAATTAGTACTCACTTTTTTTTTTATTTACCTTCTCAGATATATCTAGGAATAATACATCAAATACTTCTTGTAGGATACTGTTTCTCAGTCTACCTGCAAAAAGACACAGACACAAAAAAATCAGTGTCTTGTTTAGTCATTTTTAACTTATTTGCTATGCTAAATGAATTGAAAACAACTGCTAACAGTTAGATATGGCACATAAAACAGTCATCTATACATGCGTGGTTTCTACTGTAATGTCACATCAGCACTATACTAGGGTGTGCTTAGTCATCACATGGAAATAAATGTGTGTGTTTGTTAAATACAGACTGAGGCTTTCTGTACAGTACTTAGAATTAAATGCCTGTCCTTGGCTAACTGTGCAATCATCTGTCCCTTTGCCAAAAGACTAATTTATGAATTTCTTTATTGCAGTTTTAAGGTTTACCGAGTAACCTGGTAGTTGTTCCTTTCCTGTTGTATGATTTTACCATCCTCAAAGGGGAAAGAATTTCTTTATTTTTGTGGTTATCCCAAATGTTTCCTTCTCTAAATGTTTTACCTTTGTAAGAATGAAATGGCTAAGATCTTACACAGATGCTTCTTGTTATTTCGACTCACATCGGTAAATTGTCTCTTATGTGAGTTGCTTGTGGTATTGAAGAGCCCCAGTTTAAAAGTAATGATGCATGTGTGACAAACCTGTCACACCACTAGCAGGAGGATCAGAGAAGGTGTAGCGCAGCACTGGGGCTCCTCTTCTCTTAGACCTCTCATTAGCTGGTTAGCCTCAAGCTCCCTCTCTTAGCTGCTTTCCTTGTCTCAGGGAGACAAAGTCCCATGGGGACTGGGGAGGTGGAGAAGAAACTGTAGCAATTGGGTGTGCATGATTTCACTGAAAGCCACATTTGCCAGGGCCAGCAACTTTCCTAGGCTCCCCATTTTGCTTGATGTGCATCTATTTTAAATGCACTCTGATGCACAAGGTCTTGCAGAATTGGAAAAAAAATGAAGACGTCTGAATGATATAGTAGCCAGCTATTATAGAGGTGGGGTTCCATGTCTTTCCTTGGCAATCGGTTCCTAAGTATATGGCCCAAAACTGCATTAACCTTTTAATCTTGCCAATTGTAAATTAATTTTGAATCCAAGCTGTCCACCGAAAAGGTGCAAAGGTCACCTTTAAATTGCTGCTCTGCTACATTGCCCTTTACTCCACGGTCCATATCCTTTGGCTTCCTCCCATTAATTCTGCTTCTTGAACAGCCCTCCTTTCTCCGATTGTATCCTCGTACAGATTATTTGTCCCCCACATGCATTTTTTGAAGCTGCATCTTGTTTTGCCATTTCCTGCAGAAGGTTTCTAATCTCTCTATCTTCACTGATTTACGCAGTGTCTCCCAATTTGGTTCATCTGTGATTTTAATTAACATGTACTCTTTTCCTGTCTTTTGACTAATGAATGAAGATGTTTAAAGAAGACTGGACTCAAGACTGCTCCCTGATGTTCCCCCACTAGAAAACTCATACGATTCAACGCATTTTCATTTATTATCTCACTTTTCTAATGACCCCATGGATGGTTTTTAATCAACATCACCGGGTCCTTAGGTAAGCCAGTCTGATTTAATTTTGTGAATCTCCTCACTCACTAACGTTCACTTCAATGAGAGGGAAAAATCAAAAGCAGAAGAGGCCATCGTTCACCAGAATGCTCTTCTGGGAGATCTGAAAATGAGGAGGGGAGAGTAAATTGTTCATTTTTCCCTCTCAGGTCCCCCACTGCCTTAATATCTATACTTCTAACTTTTGTATATGTGTTTTTGAACCACTTGTCAAGATAAGGAAGTGTTATTATTCCCACTTTTGTGAATAAGCTCCAGCACAGAGAGAGTATGGAGGTGGTCAGCTCTGCTCCTTAGCAGTCCTGGTTACAAATTGAAAGGTTACGGTTGCTTTTGCATTTACAATTCGCTTCTGGAAGTTACTGTGCCATGTTTGCCTGTGTGTCTCTGGGATGACCCATCAAATGAATCATCAAAGTGATTTCAGCTCTTCTTTAAAAAAAAAAAAATTATGTTTATATGTCAGTAGGTACATATCTATATCACAACCTGAATGCCATTTTGATAGACGGAGCCCAACCAGATGTAAAGCAATGCCACAAAAAGTGAGCATCAGATACCCAGAGCACGTAACTGCTTAATCCAGACCACAGGATATAGAATAAGACAAATAGTGATATCTGTTGGATCTGATCCTGAAAGTTGTTTGGGGACCTCCTTCTCACTCCGCTGGGTGTTGAGATATTTCCAGAACAAAGTGCTTGCTTTCATGTTATACTGAAAGTTTCTACTGGATTTGAACCCAAATCTGCAAAGTTTAAAATGTTTTCCCCACCTAAAGACTTCTATCAAGAGGATAATAATGTCAAGTGACGGACATTTCAGCTCCAGTCACTGCTCTGTGACTTTTGTTCCCCAAAAGGTAGGGTCTCACCCTGTCCACATGCACAACTTCCTCCGCTCTCACCTCCTGATAAACAGTTTTAATGTGATAGTTACCTTCCTTCTGAGTGCACCTTTCTGCTACAGAGAAAAGGATTAGGAAAGGAATTTGTAATATAGACCTACTTATGTGGGTTATTTATTTTCTGAAATATTAATTGATGTTTCTGAATCAGCTCTGAAATATTTTCAGAAACTTCAAGTTTATGTTTTTTTTAATAAAAGCCAGAAGGATTTTAAGATTTACAGTTACTCCCTTTCCCCTCCCACCCTCCTCAACAATTAAAACTCATGAAGAAGAAGAAAAAAACAACAAATTAAAAAGAAAGAAAGAAAAAGAAGGAAAAAGGAAAAGGACCAAATATTTCCAGGAGCATTAGCAGTCATAAAGAAACTAATCATGAGCTAAGGCAGTGCAGAGGGAGGTAAAAACATACAGAAGACAATTTAGAAAGTATTTGCAGGACCGTAATTTATAAATACTCATTATGTTTTTTAAACACATGTCAAAATTAATATGTGTTCTTGCTTCTGCCTTTCTCATTAATATATTTAGTGCAAAAAGACATGTACGACAAAATGTTTGTCATCAATATTCTCCTCATATTAGGAAATAATTACACAGTTTTTTCACTCTAAACTTTTAAACATGGCCTAGCTGGATATGAATTGCCTTTGACTTGCTAAAAATAGGCATAAAAAACTTAATCTAAGTCCATTGCCAGTGCAATTTATACTATATACAACTTCAGTAAGGTGCAATTAGCAGTGCATTGCAATAATTTATTATTGGTTTAAAAAGCCTGAACAATCAGGACCTTACAGCAAAATGGTAAAATGGGAAGCTATGCACCAGACATATTTTTCTGGTTCATATTAATTCAGTTATTTTACCTTTGGTGCACATTCATCTATCTGTACAATGCGAATGCTCCATTGAGAAGGATGCTGAATATTGAACCTTTGGCTCAGTATGAAATATGAACTCTGAGGCATAGCTGCAATAATACTTCCATTTGCATTATTATGATTAACATTCCCCTGAATAGGAAGCATCCAGCAATATTAATTGCAGAAATAGTGAGATTCCTATTGTCATAAATCACTGTGCAGTGTAAAGCGAGCTTTCCGAAAACCTTATAGAAAAATTCTTTTTTTGTGTGTGTTTTTTGGAGTTAATTTCAACCTCATTTTCACCAAGCTTTCCCATTTGTGTCTGTTGACAAGACAGTAATTATGCTTTTCTCTTGATTAACACATTCTTTTCTGTAAGGTCCCAAACAGCTTTCACATGAAAGGCTGAATTCAACAGAGCGTGGTTTTTCTCATTAAAGACTTAGCACTCACCCATCGTTAATTTATCACACAGATACTTCCTGTCTCATAGGAAGAAGGGTGGCCTTGAAGCTAATGCTCTTGATTTGATCAGAAGTTTTTTCCACAGCAGTTGAAATGAATGCCTTTTCAAATGAGATGATTATTGAATTCATTTAACAAGAGAAAAAGCGGGGAAAAAAGGTACACAGTTTCTCTACTAAAGCACGGATCCAACTGACTTAGTAATATAAGTCTTATTTTTTCCTTTAGTACATCAGGATCTACTTCACAACAGATATATCAGGGAAATTTCTCCATATTAAAACTATATAATCTCTAAATCTGTACAAACTTTTCGAATCTTTATACATATATTTGTACCTTCGTATCAAGTCAGCATTTCCCCCTTCACTACCACTTCTTTCCTCAACACTGTTAGCAAAACTGGCAATATTCACTGATGAATCAAAGCAAGCAACCTTGACATTTGGTGCATCAGCTTTCATGTGTAACATGCATACGATGCAATGATTTATTTTGATGTATTACATTGTACCCTAAAGAGCATCCAAAAATAAAAATACTTGCATTGTCAGTGTTGTGAAAACAAGACATCTGCATCAGGGACCACACACAAGGAGAGAACAATTTGTTGCCACCTGTGCTCTTCAATCCAGACTTTTGATGGTTGGATTGTTTTGGTGTTTCCTTGCTTGGGGGCTTTTTGGATATGGTATTTCCGAATGTATCATATATTCAAAAAGCAACTGAGGGATCTAAGCAGTGTTCAGCACTGGTGTAGTAGGGCTTCTCCTGGCTAGCCTGCTGCTTTGGTCCATCCTTGGTTAACTCACAGTAGGTGTGATGTCCCTGATGCCCCTGAATTACTGTGGTACCAATTGAAATCCTAATGACAGTGTCCATATTGCAAGAAAACAGCTCCCCTGGGATGGCAGCAATTAGTGCCATCCTCAGCAGCACAAGAAATGGCCGTAGGAAGCCTGACTGCTGCTGGGAGGCTGAGGGAAAGAGGTAGTGGATGTGCCGTCACCAAGGCTGTACAAACTAACTATGCTTTTCTGGCCAGGACTACTTTGGTCCCCACCTCAGGGCCTGTTGTGTTGGCACTAGACGATCCTGCAAAGCAGTTAGACATGTTCTGTAGTCCACTCCATCCCAAATAATGCTTTTAGCAAAGGTTTACTGTTAAGCACATACTTAAGTCTCACTGAAGTCAGCAGAGCTTCAATATGTGCCTGAAATCAAGTGTTCCCTCAGAGTGTCATGGTTGAACAGAGACAGATTGATGAGTCAAAGGCACTTACAGCCTGGATTAATTAAATACATAAATACTTAAACTGGTCACTGCTTCTTTTGATTGTCTCATGGTTCTCATGGTTCTCTCCATCTCGTTTTCCATTATGACCCTCTGATGTAAGTGAAGACTGGGTGTTTGCTGTCTAACAGAGCAGCTAAGAAGAGTGAAGCTGGAAGCGGAGGCAGTGAGTGCAGAAATGAGCTGAAAATCAGTTTTCCAAATGAAGCCCTGTTCACAGGACAACCTCTCATTATTTTGTTCCCCCATGGAGAATGGAAAGCCATGGCTGATACATTCAGAGATCACAGGCATGTTCCAAAAGGCACCAAATGAAAGCAGAAGAGAGTCTTGTTGAGAGCAAAGGACATATTTCTGTAAGGCAGCGTATTTCTTTGCAAGGACAGAAGCCCACCTGACACCATAATCGTCTCGTTCTCTACCGCTACCTGAAAGGAAGTTGTAGCAAGGTGGATGTTGGTCTCTTTTCCCAAGTAGCAAGTGACAGGACAAGAGGAAATGGCCTCAAGTTGTGCCAGGGGAGGTTTAGATTGGATATCAAGGAAAATTTCTTCACTGAGAGGGTTGTCAAGCATTGCAACAGGCTGCCTGGGGAGGTGGTTGAGTCATCATCACATGTAGATGTGGCATTTAGGGATGCGGTTTAGTGGTGGACCTGGCAGTGTTAGATTTATGGTTGCACTCAATGATCTTTTCCGACTTAAATGATTCTATGATTCTATAAACATGCTCCAGACCAGCATATCCTCTCTTTCACACCATACCGATGCCCTGTGTAGAAATATTTATTGGCTTTGGCCTAAAGTTTCATTGCCATACACTGACAGCTTGTCATCATAAAAAGCAAATTACGTTTATCGTCATGATCATTATCCACACAATCACCCCTTGGTGGGAAATACATGGGGAAGGCAGAGCTTAGAAATCTAGCAGAAGGTCCTTCATGACTAACCCATAGCAGGTGACAAGATTTACCCAGAGGTACCTTCATCCTCGGACACTGATTCGGTTGGGAAAGGGTTAAGACTTGTTGTCCACCTCTCTTTTGGATAAAATGGAGACAAGGGAGTACCATTAGAGGGAGAATGGAGAGTGCAGGCTGAACCATTCTGGGGGAGGAACTGCAGAAGCAGTTAAGCCTGGAGAGCTGCTCTTTCCAGAGGCATCTCTTCTTTTTAGCCAATTTTGAACCTCATCAGCCAGGATGGCTCTGAGTGGAGTGACTGTTTTGCGCATCCCAGTCTGTTCCAGTTGTGTCATAGGGGCCATTTCACAGTGTTTTATCTCTGCTGATCTATTTTTTTAAGAGGGGTGAAGCCGGTTTTTAAGCAGTTGGAGGACTGTATTTATAGAGCAGGTTGGAAAAGGCTACACAGTGGAGGTTTCTCAGAATTAAGATAATTTTCTCAGTGTGTAATAATTTCAGATGAAAAATTGGATTTCTGGGAAATGGTGGCAGAAGTAAAGGATGTGGAATGTATCCTGTTGAGCTTCGGCAGAATTACATTTTCTTGTTCATCAAAGGATTACTGTCCTGTGCCCTTTGTGTGTCAAGCTCTTCTTCTTCACCTGTTGCAAGATCACCAGATACTCTTTGTGTAAACAGTTGGCTTTCGTGTTCTGCTTTTAATCATTCTATATCTAAGCCTCATTTGCTTGCATATGCTTTGGTCATCGCAGATTTATCTCAGCTAACTTTAGACATTTACACATTAGATGTTGAAAAGCTATCAACCTAGACTCACTGACGTCTAATTTTTAGTTGGATAAGTTAAGACAAGGAGTCTCACCCCAAGCTATGTTTTCTCGGTGTAAATGAGTACCCACCTCTTCAGCCAACAATTATAATGTTGTCTTGACAAAGGCTAAGCAGCATTTCAGTAACAACACTGTTCAAAACATTACAAATGACCACCGTAGTAAACCCAGTAAAAACTTATATATCAAGCCAGGAGAACTTGAGGTCAGAATGCTCAGTTTTTGCCAGCTGGAACAAAGAATAGGCATTTTTATCCGTCTGAAGTGTAGCAATATTTATTGAGTTGCTTCTGCTGTGGGAATTTGATGCATCTACTTTAGATATCAGGTGGACTAAGTAATCGTACCAAAAGGGAACAGCCTCTCTCTCATAGTGAAGTTGGTCCTATACTTGCAGAGTTTAATTTTAATACACCCATCAGATCAAGGCTTGCGAAGCAGTTTAGAAAGCCAGCCTTCCTGCATATCTAAAACTTTTCTTTAGAGCTTACTGCAAAATTTGCTTTGAAATGCTCCTAATCCACACTGCTGATTCAAAATGTTAAAATATGTGTTTTGTTCAATGGCATCTCCAAAATAAATATTTTCCTGGTCTACTGTGAAAAAAAGAGTCTTCTTTGGCTTATGAATCATTTTTTCAGCTACTCCTTTTTCTGTGGGAATAACTATTTTTTCTGTTAGATTCATTTCATAACTAAAAACATTTCTTCTGGACTATATGAACTGTATATTAAAAATGTCCTTGTAGAAGAAAGAATTTCTGTATTACCTAGAAAAGTATCACAGTATGTTTCCCAGTTCACAATAGACGTTTCTATAATTGTTGCTCAATTGTTGTCCTGTAAGGGCTTCAGGTCTTTCAGCACAGACTTGACCGACAATAAAACATAATCTCACCATCAATACTCTTTTTGTTAAAGCTGTTAAATGGAAGCAATAATCTTTCCCTTTATCCAATGCTGATCTATAATCCAAACCTCTTCAAACACTTTGCAATGAAGGGTAATTTCTACTCCTACTTTTTTGCCAGTGGGTAGGTAAGATGACATTGAGAAGTTTACAGGAGCACAGCTATTGAGCTCAAGGATGGAAAACTTGACCCTAATAAAGGCTGGCAATTGTGGACTAAGCCATGTGGAGCCCACATTTCTCGTAGACTATAAACACTCTTGCGTATTACCTTATACATGCTATCTGGTCATTTTTTAGGTTATTTGTACATCTGAACTTTGACATACAAGCTTGAAAATGCTTGATTTGAGGAAAATTGCAACTTCCTTGCAATGTTTTTATCCCACTTACCACAGATAACGTTCTCCACAAATACTCCACTGAAACATTGGTGTTGGTTAGTTTCTTAAGAATGGAATAAGCATAAAAAATGTCAGAAACTGATGGTTAACAAGGTGTACAAGGCAAAAGCTCCCAGTATAACCACGGTAACAAATTAATGGTACATAAAATGGATATTAAATAATCTTCTGACATATTTTTAAAAGTTGTTTTCTCAGAAATTAGAACATTATGTAGCTGCTGGAGTGGACCAACAAGTAGATTGAGTTAGGTAGTTCTGCTTGGGGGCACATTGTGCATGAGATGTGTTGCTGAACCTATTCCTTAATTTGTAATTGGTTTACTGGTGTGAATCAACTGTGTTGTGTTAGTGAGATCAGTACCATGTGAACAGAGAGCAAGGACACTGTTCCTGAAGCTCAGTGCTTCTGGGTGGGAAGGATGTGCTCCGCACCGTTGTCTCCTCGCTCTCTGGGGGTGTAACACTGCTGGGGAGTGTTTCGAGAAAGGGGTGCACTCAAGGTGGACCACGTAGGGACTTCTTCACAGACTATCCTCTGTGCCTGTGCCACAGCCTTGCTCCTCCAGCTCAATGTGATCATATCCTAACACATGACAGATCCAAAGAAGAATAGACAGTGGTTCTCCTGGGACTAATCAAGGCTGACCCCAAGGGACACCACTACCCATCTGAGGCATCTACTGGACTGGCAGATCTGACACAGTACTTGAGAAAGACTTACACCTTTCTAAATCAGCAAAGGGAGGCCGACCTAGATACCCTAGGATATCACAAATGGCACAAGGTGCCATAAATAAAACTTTCAATCCATCAGAGAATACATTCATAACTGTATTCTTTCTCTGAAGCCCACCACATGCTATGTCTACCCCACTGCTGCGTGCTGAGTAGCCTGTCCTGCTGGCCATCATCCTGAGGCAAGTGTAGGCGTGCTGTGATGCCCTCTCTGGAAACAATTGAATAATTTACCTCCTGCATTTAGGTGGCGTATTGACATATGAATGGCTTTAACGAGGGTCCCCACTGCAAAGGAGCAATCAAGGGTAGAGCTATGAAAAGGTTTTCGTCAGTGGTGACAGGAGAGGTCTGCGGCCTCCGAACGCCCTTCTCTCCCTCTGTTACCTATCCTGGAAGCCCAGGGAGAATAATTTAGGTACTTGTGGAAAGTCCCAAGAGCGAGGCGGTATTAAAAAAGGTCACAGCATACTCTTTACTTCTGTGGCTGGTGTACACACACAAATGTATCTACATATGTATACATACATATATATATACACATGTAGTGAAATTTGCCGTTATCAGAAGAACTACAAATAACAAATCAGGGCTGAACAGCTGGAGCTCGATTGGCATATTGTACTGTACTGTAATGACTCAGTACAGGAGTATTTAATATCCTCACAGAGGCAAAATGTCTCTCCTTCTCAACTGGAAATATTGGGGTGGCTGAGCTACGTTCGCTGTTCTCAGAGTACATGTGATGATACTAAGGGCTATACTTTTATGAGGAAGATGCTGCAGATCAGAATTGCAGTGTTTTTTTGAATTTCCCTTAGAATAAGAAAAAATGTGCATTCGGGCATTAGCTACATAGAAGAACTCAAACCTCTCAATATTCACACCCAAAGGGAAAAATTGTGTTCGGTTCCTACCTCTGCCAGAAACAACTTCTGTGTCATGGGAGAAGCCCTATCACTAATGCTTGCTTCAGAGCCTCTTTCTACTTGGTTCCTTAATAAAATAGGAACATGCTTTCTGTCAGGTGCTGGGACTGCGAGAAGGTGTAACGGTTTCAAACTAAAAGAGGGTAGATTCAGACTAGACAGACGGAAGAGACTTTGTACAGCGAGGGTGGTGAGGCCCTGGCACAGGTTGCCCAGAGAGGTGGTTGATGCCCCATCCCTGGAAACTTTCCAGGTCAAATTGGACAGGGCTCTGAGCAACCTGATCCAGCTGAAGACTTCCCTGCTCATGGCAGGGGGGTTGGACCGGAGGACCTTTACAGGTCCCTTCCAACCAAAACTATTCTATGATTCTATGGTTCTAACCAGTTTAAAAAGATGCCGTAACACCCTCTCTGCCAGACTTGTAAGTATCTTTACAGCTGTGATTGTGCAAGAAAGAGTTCACTGGAGTATTTTTTTAAAGTATAACCAACCTTGTTATTTTCCACCCTCTGCCAAATTATTAACAATTTGTATAAAAATAAAGCTTCAGGTTTTACAGAAAATTTTGAATTCTCTCATGGCGATAGCACCTCTCTGCAGACTACCACCCAGGACAATGTGTTGTACAAGTAGCGTGAAGATTTGACTTTGAGCTGCTCTTCCTAATTTAATTATTTAATACATCTCAAGGAGGGCTTGAAGCTAATGCTATAATCTTGAGAAAATTGATGGGATCTTTCTCTGCATGATAGAAGTTGAAAAAAAGCAGAGGAACCTCATGCACCCCCCTTGCCCACGCTGCAGCTCTGCTCACAGCAGCTCTGTACCCTTCTGACAATGCTGTGTACTGTAGATGGGCGTTTTAGCCCTTATCAATAGATCTCCATCATCCTCTGAATGAGAATGACGTTCCTTCAGAGCTGTTTTTGTAAAGCAAACCTATATCCATAGGAGCAATTAGTCCCCTGCTGTGAGTTTAGACATGCCAGCTATACTGCAGCTGCTTTCTGTTGCCAGCACTAAATTTTCCTCAGTAGTGGATCAACGTGTTTAAACACTTTGATCTTCTTTATCTCAGCGACGAGATTTGAAAGCCTCCTGGATGAACAAGCTTTCTTTCGGGTGCAACTCCATCTCATCCACCATTTCAGTGCTGACCTAAAACTTTTGGGCTTTATTTACTGGAGAGGCATCGTCTTTTGAAATGGCTTCTCACATCCTCTCAGAAAGAATTTTTCTTTTTTTTCCCTTAACACTGAGCTTAAGTAACGGTACTTCAAACAGCAGATAAGAGGCACAAAGGGGACCCGGTCTTATACACAGCGATTCAGAATCATTTTAATCTCCGTCACGCACTTTCCTATTTTCTTTTTAATCTTCCACAACACAGTGTGCATCAAGCACAGCTGAGAACTTGCTATTTAAGCAGCCTTATTACAGTTACGCTATGAAAGCTTAACTAACGTTTAGAATACATGAGCACAAATAAACTGAAGCAAGGGAACATGCACCTCAGATGTGGGTACAGTTAGATAGATGATGGGAGATAGGAATTAATGTCACCATCCTCTTTCTGACGGATTGAAGCTGGCTTTGTTTTCTTACCTCTCCAGGAGCCAGGAGTGAACTATTATGATGGGAAACTGCTGAGCGGGAAAGAGCATGGGGTGACTGCCAGGCTTATTCTTCCAACCACTGCAGAATTCGTGATTTTCTAACCCAAACCAACTCTCTGCCTCTTTGCATGCTATGGGGTTGGTACAGTTGTGAATGGAGAATCCAGCTCATATCTCAGTACTGAAATTATCAGTCTGAGCTTTGGACTGTAGGTTGGTTTAACCATGAACTGACCCAATTTACTCGTGTAAAATGTTACCTCCTGTGATAAAGGCAAAGGAGTTACACTGCTCGTAAAACAGATGGAAGGAGATGAAGGAGCCCGGAGAGTTTAATTGATATTACAACTTTCTGGGTGTTAGGACCAAATTAACAGAGGGCTGCGCTCTTATCAAAATACTTGCTGGAGAAATGCAGACAAGGCAATTTCCCTCACCCCAGTCTTTTGGTGCTGGTAGTGACAGAGCTCTAGAATAAACAGCATAGAGACTTTATCTTCATGAAGGTTTGCTCCCTAGGCATGATTTTAATACCACATACAATCAGAAGAGTGGATGGAGAGATAGATAACTGAGTCAAAAATTAGGTGAAGATTATTTCTGCTGCGGTTTGAGTGGTCCCACCCTGCACTGTCTGGTTTTATTACGCAGGTGAATGGAATGTGCCCTGCTCCATTTCCACGGGAGCCCGGTGTAAATCAGTCAGCAAGTAGCTTGAACCACGTATATTAGTAATGCAAGAGAGAGGAATTCCAAAATAAAGCATGTTTAGACAAAGAGGCGATTATGGCATGGAGAGTGGAGAGAAAAGGAGTGCAAAAATTTCAGCTGGAACTAAGGAAGAAATACAGTAGCTCAAGGAGGTGCTGAGTCTCATATTGTATTTATACAGACTCATAAATGGGGTGACTTTAATCTCCTGAATATGATATAGCAATATATATTGGAAGTGAGTATCACAGACTGGTTCCCAAAGAGGATTTTGGACACTACCCTTCTAATATCCGTGCGGTCTAGAGAGCCAAATTCTGGTCTCATTTACAAAGGGTCTGCCCAGGTGTGCTTTTATGGACGTCGATGAGGTTACGCAGAGCAATGCAGAAAGGAGTTAAATGATACCTAAGTGTCTTGTGTTTGCACTGCAGAAAAAGGAGGGGTTGGTATTACTGCGTGTTGCAAGTTTGACCATAAAAATGCATTCCCAGTGGGTCAGCACCTGTTTAGATAAATGGTTTAGTTGAAATACACAACGCAGTAGAGCTCGCACATTTATCCATATGGAACTAACACAAACTGCCAGCTGTGGCCAGTCGTCCAATATGTTCTCCCTCCGTCTATGACATATGAAACCATATGGAATCATCTATCCATTAGGAAGAGATCATTTTTAGACAGGAGGGTTTTCTGACACAATTATTAGCTGTGGCGTTCTTGACCAGGAACAGGCTGAAATAGGCAGGAAACAAAAAGGGGCTTACGTTGTCTTAAAGGGTCATGCAAAGAATTTTCTGTTTTTAAATCATCTTTCAAGCTCGTCTTTTTTTTTTTTTTTTTGAAGAGTGCCTTTAATCTCTCACCTTAGTGTCATTCTGCTGCATGGGTTGCTTTTCTCTCCACCCACTTCTGTGATGGGTGATCATGGCATGTGAGGGCTACTGGTTTCCCCTGAATTTGGGTTTGATTAGGGCCAGCAGACAGGTACATGACTTACTAGCAACAATCTGTTTTAGGAGCAACTGCTGCAAAATCTATTGGCAAAGAAGTGGTCCCAGAACTGGGAGCTGACTGTACTTCCTTCCTAAGTGACCTACTGTTTGCGCATGCTGTGGATTTCGCTCTGAACCAAACCTAAACACTGCATATCAGCATAAAATCAAAGGAAAACAGTGACAAAACAGAGTCACTGACTGAATTCAATAATATTTTTATTGAGACAGAAAATCCTATTAGGGCAGTTCGCCTGCTCTCAATATGGAATAACTCAATTACTCTTGATTTGCACCAATGCAAATGAGATGAGAATCTGCTCCCGGAACACTTGCTAGCTGTGCTCATTGACATGATCAGAAGTACAGTGTTCCCTATAATCAGCCCTAGTTTACCTCTAATGGATATAAGCAGAGACAAGAGCCTCAGGCATTTCAGGCTCTGTAGTGAATAGCTGATTCCTGTCCGCCTGTAGAGTGTGCAGATTATGCAAGGAGAATATGAGAAGCTTATTTTGGAAATATGTGGCCCCCAAATGAGTCTGAAATCAGGAAATATTTCTTAACAGTAGCGCTTAGAGACACTGGACCTCTCCCCCTACTTGCATTGTACCTCACTCAATCCAGTAGAAAAACCTCTGAGGTGAACCAGCATGCGATGAATATCAGCTCTGATCTGTGATACAGCACAGACATTCAACGAAGAGAAAGATGGCAGAATTACTGCTAATATTAAAAATAAATTTTGTCTAGCACCCTGGACTTGATTTAGGTTCTTACGCACTGTAGTGATTCCAGATAGACGCTAGTCAGTAATCATCAGTTCAAAATTCAGTTGTGCAAAGTCCAGACTCTACAGATGACATTAAACACGTGAAATTTTGTGATCAGTTACTGTCTTCTCTTTAACACAGCAATGACCCATCTCCAGTCCTGTTCGTTCCCTTTCCTTTTGCTAGGACCTGGTCACCACTGAAAGAATCTGGATCCAGGCAAAAGGTTTTGTGCTGTGCTGCTGACACTCTCATCTCGTGTGTTCTGGAAAAGAGAGATTGATAACTGCTTGTGGTCCCACCACAGCCCACGGTTAGGACAGTAGATGGGGAGCCAGGAGAAAGACATTTTCTTTTTAAAGTAATCTTGCACAACAGTAGGTGGGTCTCTGTAAACATCCAGCTCTTTGGGTGTGTTTTCTATAGCCAAAGAATGATTTTCACACAGCATTTCCTATCTTGCCAGCTGTGCCGGTCTCTGTAGAGTCACAGACCTGAAAACTTTCAGTCTCCACAGTGATGGTTGTCAAAACATTAGTGAGATAACACCAGCCAAGGACCTTTGCAAGCAGACTAGGAGTTACTCACACCATAACAGGGCAATTTAATGTGTAGTAAGTGAAGGTTTCAGACAAATTTCCTGGCTAGATGGCCGCATGCAGAAGGTGACCACGACAGACGCAGTAAGCAAGAGTTCATATAATACACTGCAGAGTATTTTAGGCACCTAATTACATGCAACACAAAACACCTGAAGTGGGGAACCTAAATCCTCTGCCTAGTTAATGCAGACATTTCCAGATAAACTAACATTTAAAACTAACATTTAGCTAACATTTAAAATCAGACGGCATGAATGCACCAGTAATTGTCCACTTTGCTGACAAAATCAAGAAGGGGGTACTAAAAGTCAGTCTTGCCCAGAGACAGAGCACTAACTGAGAAGCAGGATATGTGGATTTGTTTCCTATCTAGATCGAATGATCTCCATATGTTAATATTTCCAGGGACATTAACCCACAGTTTTCCAGTCCTGTTTTGCTGGGACTCCAGTTCAGCTGACAATGGGTGCTGCTGTTCATCTGCCAGTCCCAAGCAGTTGTTCCAGCACTTCTCTCTTTTTCCCATGACCAAGGACACTTTTGTGATGAATCGAATGCTGAGGTGTTTCTAAACAAGTTACACTTTCCTGAGCTACAATACTGAGCAGCACTGGCATATTGGTATCTCAGGAGGTTTCTGGTAGTCCAGCAGTTCAGCCTGAAGTTTACAATCCCAGTTTCCTTTTACAGTCATTTGTTTGTTTCTATGACATTGTGACAATAATTCTCCCATTGGTGATTTATTTTTCTTTGTGCCCTGTGACTGCTTATACTTCAGCAGCAAGTCTTTATCATGCATATTTGACATATTTCGAAACAACATTGCACAAGAAGTTTAGCTCAGTGTCATGCCATCCCATGCTTTGACAGTTAAACCCATTGCTTTCCCAGCTTTAAATCCATAGCAGTAATTTCCTTACTTGTATTTGTCACCCACTGCCAGCTACCAAGCCAACATATCGCTTTAGCTCTGACTTGTGTATCTCTGCTTTAGACTACCATCTGGATCAGATAGCTTCCTAAATCTACTCAGTTTATTGATTAGGACTATAGAGATCATAATCAATCAGGAAGTGATAAAACAAGCTAATCCATACGCTTCACTACTTCTATATGTACAGACAGGTTGTTTAAAACATATGAATCCATAAAAATATCTCACATAGCCACCAAAATTTTATAGATCAGTGTTTGCTGCTTGCATAACTGATTTTGAACAAAACATCCCAGAAATTCAGCCAAACTTAGAGGCCATAGTTCCAACCTGGCAATTTTGCCTGCAATTGATAGGATTACTTTCTTTGTTCAGTCTTTCCCTATGCTTCTACACTTAATGCAAACAACTGCTATGCTATCAGTGCTAACCTAAAAGAGGGTATCCTGAGAACACAGTTGATAATAACAGAACATATCTCAAGCATAAAGCTTTGTGGATATATGAAGCACTAACCAAGGCCACATGATGCACAGATCAGGCCACCAATCCTGAGTAAGTAATCTGTTTTACGAAGAACCTGCCAGCCCAGTTGCAGGAGCAGCAAGCTCCAGAGCTGCCCATCAGCCAGTCTCAGAGCCACTGCACTAAAATTCTTGAGAAAAAGTCAACAGAATTGACAGCTTTATTATTTGTCACACCGAGCCTTGAAGAAAATTCTGCAGGAGCATTTATTCTCACACCTTCTCGAGCACCTCTTGTCAGCAGTTGAAGCCAACCTGTCTGTTGGCAGAATGTGGCAGAAACTATATCAAACTCTAACAGGAGGTGAATTCCTTCTTATTTCTGGTTTTGTCAGTGATTGTGAAGAAGAAGCCCAAGACACCCTTCAAGGCGGATCAGGCTATAAGTGCTCTTTTGGGCTGCAAAACTAAGGTGCCAGCCAGCTACTTTTTGAGACACCCCTGGCACATTGACTCCCCAGAGCTGAAGATAACAAACCAGACCTTTAGCAAGGTGGGACCTAACTAGAATTACCCCAGCATTTCGTTAACTTCAGTAGAGGTACATTGACACTGATGTGGAATTAGAGAAAAGACTAATTTGTCTCCTCCTATAGCAGGCAAATGGGACCCCAAATCCAGGGACAAGACGTGCACCTCACCTAGAACCACCATTCAACAGAATTATGGCTCATTTATGGCTCTGATTCCTTTCCCACTTGTTGCCTACTGAGATGTGATGCCTTCTGGGGCGAGATCTGTCTTACGTGTATTTACCTGTGGACTGATGTTGCTTCAAACTGTAGCAGCATTGTATTGCTGCAGCTGCATTCAAACATAAATACTCAAAATGACAGAAAAATGTTTACACCTGCATCGTATCTTTCTTATGTGGGAAGGGGAATTATCTGCAAAAGTAGAAGGCAGGTCTGCTGTGATACAGTAGAGTGGCTTTTAACAGTACAGTTATTTTAGAGGGACATTTATATTCTCAGCTGGCATAGTTATGCTGCTAAAAACTTCCGATGCTGACCCAGACTGTGCTGGAGCAGCATCTCTCACAATGCTGCTGCAATCCTGACTGGTACCCATGGATGTTACTGTATTGCAAATAATGAATAATAAAAATAATAATAATAATAATTGGACATGAACCTCATGTACTGTGTTGTCATGGGTAGTCAATACAAATTACTTGCAGAAATTTTTCCTGCTCCGCTGTATTCTTCTCTAGGTGACAAGCTCTTTGTTAACTTTTCCTTCACTGTTATCAATGAAAATGTGCATATGTGGCAGCCAGTAACTCAAGCTTCCCATGGGGACAGTTAATTCTCTGCTCCTTGGTCCTACGCTTAGTTCCCTCAGTCACTTTTCCCCTACGGATCCAGTAACAGAGAGGGCGAAGACAAGCCGGAAAGAGAATGAGAGCAATAATTAACCACAAGGAAAGGAGAAACAGTCCTCGTTAGAAAGAGCAAGAAACAATGGCATGTCAAACAGCAAAACATCGGCGCTTAATGGTTTAAACAAGTAACATAAAAGCCTTGTTCTTTCTTGTTCAGTGACACAGGAGTCTCCCTATCCGCAGAAATATCTCTCTCTTAAAGGATAACATTAAACAATCCAATCTTTAATAAGCCACTGGAAACCCAGAGGCACAATACAGACCCCCTTTGTTTATCACAGACCTTCTGCGCTCGGAGGTCTTCAGATGAATGAGGTGCCAGACAGCAGTCTGGGAAGGCTGGGGGAGTTAATTCAGCACCCTCCATCAGCTTCACAAAACCATCACTACTTGCACTCAGATTCCGCCCTGTCTTTCCCACAGTGGCTAACGATAATGAAGATATTTTTCCAAAACTATTAAAAAACCTGAAATAATTCTGCTGCTATGTGAAAGTCAGGGTTTATGCCATATATTTGCTACAGGATTGACAGTCAGAGAAAAAAAACTTAGCTTTGATGACTTGAACAGTAAAACTCCAAAACAGTCACTCACTTGCCTAGGTAGGGACATCTAGTCCTGTCTGAGCTCTCCTGGGGTATCCCACAGCTTCTTGCCCATCTCACGCGCATCTTTTGGAATACCTTGTGGGATCTCACGTAGCAGTGAATGCCTATGTCTAGGTACCTGAGTTGCTCTTCAGTCTGTGCTGGGCTACAGCTTCACCCTAAGGCTAGTTTGTGATGAGATAGGAGAGTTTGTAGTAAATTTCCTTTTCTTGCTTGGATCACAATGGCAGTCAGTCCTTGGAGAACAAAACACTGCAGAGGCAGGATGAAAATGTGTGACCAGCACAGAGCTCATTTACCTTCTCTTGCTTGCAGGATGAGGGGCAGATCAGGTGTTTCAACCCACAGCAAACATTAGAAGGAGAAAAACTTAAGTCTGGATGTCAAGTCTTCAAGGTTTTTCTTGTTTGTGGGCTGAAGATTCAAAACTGGAACCTCTAGAACAAGGTTTTGCCTAATGCCTCACATAAAGCACACTGGTTGACATTGACATTGAGGTGCTGGAGCAATGAAGCGGGTGAAGGGTCTAGAGAACAAGTCTTACGAGGAGCAGCTGAGGGAACTGGGGTTGTTTAGCCTGGAGAAAAGGAGGCTCAGAGGAGACCTCATCGCTCTCTACAGCTACCTGAAAGGAGGTTGTAGTGAGGTGGGTGTAGGTCACTTTTTCCAAGTAGCAAGTGATAGGATGAGAGGAAATGGCCTCAAATTGTGCTGGGGGAGGTTTAGGTTAGATATTTCTTCACTGAAAGGGTTGTCAAGCATTGGAGCAGGCTGCACAGGGAGGTGGATAAGGACCATCCCTGGAGCTATTTGAAAGACATGGATTAGTGGTGGACTTGGCAGTGTTAGGGTAGTGGTTGGACTCAATAATCTTAACGGTCTTTTCCAACCTGAATGATTCTATGATTCTATTGTTGAGTTCTGCTCTACTACCAGTTTTACACCTGCATGACAGTGTCAGCTTCCACTTTTTGCAACACCAGGGCACCAACACATTAGTTTCATTCCAAGCATTAGATCTAGCTGCAGAGAGGCAGTTTCAAGACTCAGGGCTCTTGAAGGTGCATCCAAATCCTCGATTAAGACAAGGAAACCCCAAAGTACCTGTTTAATGTTTCTCTTTCAACAGTAAACTAACACGGATGGGGAAACCGAGACTTCTGTGCTTTGCATGAGGGCTGGGCTGGGAAGTTCTGCTGAGGGTTTTCTTCACACAGAGCTCCAAGCACAGCCATCTGGGAGTCACTTGACTCCCAAACTTTGTCAGAATCCTGGCAACTTCCCAAGCACTCATACGCTTGGTCTAAGAAAAGAGATCCAGTTATATCTTTAAAACTGAAGCAACCCACAGCTCTGTCTCATTAGTTCTGCAGGACAGATAAGTTCAAAAGCACTTTGGCAGGGAATGTGTATCTGACACCTTTCCCTTCCATGGTGCCTCTCCAAGTAGACTTCTAAGCTAAATCACAGGCTTTGGTAGGACACTTGGTAAAACAAAAGGGGATATGGGAAGCTGTCTGGCAAAAATCTGGCCCCATCCCTGGGAATATTCCAGGTCAGGGTGGACGGGGCTCTGAGCAACCTGATCTAGTTGAAGATATCCCTGTTTATTGGGGGGGGG
>Ga0065711_1035552_pt1 | contig 22152 bp, 17 predicted proteins | sample Hoacrofraction12_FD_59098 | JGI IMG/M metagenome (GOLD analysis project Ga0065711, IMG submission 59098) | Hoatzin crop microbial communities from Cojedes, Venezuela - Epithelial fraction 12 v2 (version 2) | ecosystem: Host-associated > Birds > Digestive system > Esophagus > Crop | place... | reverse complement strand
AAGAAAGAAAGAAAGAAAGAAAGAAAGAAAGAAAGAAAGAAAGAAAGAAAGAAAGAAAGAAAGAAAGAAAGAAAGAAAGAAAGAAAGAAAGAAAGAAAGAAAGAAAGAAAGAAAGAAAGAAAGAAAGAAGCAGGAAGATGGCACATATAGCAGGACATATCTGGTGTAAAAAACCCATTTTAATATAATCACAAAACTGAAGATTTAATTCTGACAGTGACTGAAAGTGTGCAGATACCATCAGATACAAACGTACATACTCTATGTCAAAGAAAGTGGTTAGATAAGTCATCCAGTGACTGGGAAAAATGAAGGTGATTTCTTCCCCATCTGCAGAGGTTCAAAGACAAGAGACCATGACAGTGAACCAACGACCAGAAATTTTAACAAGTTCTGAATGATGCTGTTGCTATGAGACAACATAGCTGTTCAATACAGCATCTACCTAGGAGCAAAAGTTGGGTTTTAACTTCCTTTCGCCAAAGAGAGCCTAAAGTGTGGATATGCCACTTCCTGATCACAAAGATAGTGTATAAAGACAAGCAACAGTCTCATCCTTTCTAATAATTTTTAAGAACAGTAGCCAACACTGCATTTTGTCAGAAGAAATGTCTTGTTGGTGTATTATGGATGTGCTGGCCACGCCCCTGCTGAGTTAGTGCTCTTCAGAGGTTTATAAAGTTGCCTGCTGCTGTGTGGCCATCTGGTTTAGATAAGAACTGGGCACTCGCTTGCAATAAAGTCCTCTCCCTTCCACCATCTCTCTTCCTTCCTCTCTCTCTTCCTTGCTCTCTATCCTTCTCTCTCTCTTTCCCTCTAAGCCAGGTCAGATTCTGAGGGAAATCAGATTAATTAACAGCCGAGTCCTCTGTTTTTATTACATAAGATAAGAGATACCCATTGCACAAGAATAAAAGAATACAATTCATAAAGAAAGATTTTCACAAAAAATTTCATAAGGAAAAGCTCAGTATCTTCATAACATTATGAAGAGCCTGACTTTGAGACTAGCTCATGGGTTTGAACTTCCATCTTGGGTAGAAATGCCTCCTGTACTTGTAGAACCAGAAGTGCTGTGGGTAAATCACAGTACTTAAAATAATGAGGTTTAGATTAAGTTTTACTGGCTTGGGTGGTAATTTACTCCAGATCAGAGAACACAGGTTAGACATTGTAAATAAATCATTTATAGATCTGCGATCTGCTGGAACACCTGTGTAACTTCTGAATGTTGATGGAATCATACTGGGAGTACAGTAAAAGTGAGACATTTCCATCTTTGCTTTTGTTGTAGTCTAGCTACTGCTGAAAAACGCTGGTGAAATCAATACTTTTTAATAAAAATATAACATTTCATTTTCTGGTTTTAAATGCCTCAAAGATGATTCTACCTTATCCAGATTATAAACCTAGCTGACATCTGTGAAAGCTACTTCAACTGTTGAATTATTTATTCTCTGTGACTAAATTAGCTAGCTATATAGTGGGGACAAAATATTGGAGAAAATAGCATGAACACGAATAAAACTGAGCCATTAATATCAAAGTCAATTTTTACATACTATTTAAAAATGTCAACTGTCAACAGTAATCCTAGGCAAAATAAACCAAAACAAAACTTCTCACATTGGGAAAGAGAGGCAGTGGTTATGCGTTTGTGCTATATTTAGCCTTCCTGTTTCATTCTAATTTGATTGTGTGAACATATTTGTATTAATGCAGTTGAGAAATAGGGGTATAAGCCAATGCCAAAAATAGTGTTTTGGGGTTTTTTTTTGGTTGTTTGGTTTTGTTATAAGTTCTAAGTAGTGCAGTTTTAAATAGATAAAGACCACCACATTCAATTATTGTTGAAATAAGGAAAAAAAAATTACTCATTCACTTTATTGTATTTTTTTGTTATTTTCTGTTACAGACAGTTTGAAAGCGAGATATATCACTTAAAGATGGTCTGGAATATCCATATTTTGGGTTGGAAATTTAAAGTACATGTATTATATCTTCTAGAAGCCATTACTTTGGAATTTGTGTTTAGGGAAAAAATACTAATAGAAGAGGAAAAATACACAAAATATGTGAATCAAATTTCAGATGAAAGATTTTTTAAAATGCTCCATCTTAAAGACAAGATCTCGGGCAAATCTCATAGTATACAGAAAATTACAAATTTTCTTTTGATCTCAGGAAATTCCTTTTCTAATAGTTAAAATGGAACAGTAATAATGGTATCCCTTTGAACATCCGTGCTCTGACAAAATGTGTTTTTTTCAGTAGAAATTATTAGTTTAGTTGAATCTTTTACGGTAGCAGTGACATTCATTAATATCTTCTGTCTAATGCTGCTCAAGCTTGTAAAGAGTTAATTGCATTGGAAGTATATGAATACAAATGTAAAAAATTAGTTTATCAGATATGAGAAAGCAAATCTATTTTTGCTTAACATTTCTATTGTTTATCTGTTCTGAAAAGAATCATATCTGTTTATGTGTTTAGAAGTGCACATGCAATTTGGAAGCTAACTCTAATGATGACAATGGTAATACTTCCGAATAGCATCAATATTGCTATATCAATTGCTAAGATACATAAAATACTTCCATGAGTTTCTGGAGAAAGTATATAGGGTCAACACAGCTTTCTAATCCCTGCCAGCTCATATTTATTGTTAGAAAAAGACAGCATTTCAAACTTCAGTGTTCGTCCTTATAGAAGAGATACATTGTGCTTCTATTAAATATATGAACCTGCTTTGAAATCAGCTCTGTATCAGGCTGAAAGTTTTATTCAGTAAAAAGTTAGTAAATTAATGCAATTTATTTTGCCAAAATTATTTGTGGCACAATACCAAAAGCTGAAATACACTGTGCAATTCATTGACATCTTCTTTTGTCTATATCTGGTTTAAATACTCCCTTTTTGTTCAGTGTCTCTGTATCAACAGCTGTCTACTAATTCACATTACAGCCTTTCCATGCAGGCAGGTGTTTTATAAAAGAGACATATGAATACACATGTATAAAATCTATAATAATACCATATATAAAATCCATAATAATAATGCTTATTAATTATGTTCTGTAGTTGGTTGCCTTGTAAAGTTCGCTCCCCCTAACAAAGGGCATTATCTTTGCAATGGAAAAGAAAATGGTCAGGGAAAGAAATTACAGTTCCCCATAGGGAAAGGAGGATCGCTATTGAGGATAATACAATTGCTTTGGAGGCAAATAACTTAGGAGTTCTTTAATACTCCCTGAAATATGTCTCTAACATTTTCCTTCTACTGTATTACACAGTCAGTCGACTACCACTCTTTTGTACTTGACATGGATGAAGAATGCCTGGGTCAGGTATCCTTGTGAAAGCAGTACATAATCAGGAGCACCGCTGTCAATCTGTGTTGGTGTTTTGAAAAGAAATCTCACAGGCTGTCTATCTGCCTCATAGTTCTGGGTAGCTCCAACAAAATTAGTCATTATTAGCATATTCCAGATAGAACTATTATCATGTTCCATTAATAATAATGATTCCATTTCTATCCAGTTCAGAATTTATAAAGCTGTTGGTATTAAGTGTTTTAAGCAGTGTCAGCTGCTTACTGGATGTCAGCATAAAGTTATGCAAGAATTATGCTTCTGTCCCAAAGAAGCCATTTCTTCAAGTTTAACCAGAAGGAGAGAAGCAAAGGGAGGTAAAAATTATAACTCCAAAAACCAAAGAGCCTTTTCTTTCTGGTAAATCTGTAAAATAACTGAGGGTGATACTGCCAAGAGAATGGATGACATGGTGAAAACTGGTGTCGGACTTGTTTAAATGATTCTCAGTCTGCTGAGGCACCCCAACGTGTTCAACTTGTGACCTGATGCAAAGTGTCCGATTTTACCTACAGCAAATTGCAAAGCATCCATACGCTATTTTGCCAGGAAAATATGTGCAGATGGTGGTAGCATGTAGTTCACACTACAAGATTTTGACAAGGCTTTCTCTCTGTGACCAGTGGAGCAGTCACAGGACTGTATAGTGGTGTCTCCTTGACTGCAGTCAGGATAAGGCCTTTTCTAGTTCTCCTTGTTTTCATATCCTGAAAAAAATTGCCAAGACTTATGTAGAAATTGAAAGAATCGAGTATTAGATCTACACTTTCAAGTCTTTCCAGAATTTTTATGAGAAAACTCTTCTTCTAAGGGGTGTTCACTCCTTAGTTTCAATGGGAAATTTAGAATACTCAGCCTTTCCCGTCCCCTCCCACCCATACTTGCCACTTTTACTAAATATAAACCACATCCTTTTACAGGGGTTGTGTCTGTCAAAGTTTTTCTCTTTAAGAGTGTATACAGTCTTCCACATGTGCTAGATATCATTGTGCAACACTTAAACATCTTAGATCCATTTTGGGATAACTTCTCAGTGATTATGCAAGGCATGTTTTTATTATAGTTTAAATTGCCATGGGGGGTACTCGCGGAGTGCCCTACAGCTATGTAGCCACAAGAGTTTAGCAATCACCATGAACTCAGCTTGATCAACTTCTAGAAAATTCCTTGGGAATGTATTCCTCCACTCTCTTTTGTACACAGACCCACAAACCCATCTTTAGCTGCCAAAAGCCTAGTCTAGAAGTTTTAAGCACATTCTCGTGTTCTATTCACTGCACTAAACTGTCCATCACAGCTATAGATGACAGTTCAAAGAGATGTGTATGAGAGATGGGGAAGGTACCGCAGTACAAAAAATAAATGAGAAAGACTGGGGCCAAAGAGAGTAGGAACTATAATAGGAGCACTAATGCAGTACTAAAACATACCCTGAACAATATTGTGTATATTGCCTAACTAACCAGACTTTTATTTGTGCAGTGTCTTAACAAGGTCCAATTTTCAAGAAATTAAATATTTCCTATTTCTTCATTTATAAATGTTGTTTGTGTTAGAAGAGGAAGGCATTTTTTTTTCTTTTTGACATGATTTGTCAAAAGGTATTAGAAGATGGCAGATTTCCAATTTGTGATCCCAATTGTTTAAAATTTATGTGTAAAATTCAAATCTGATAGGAAATAAAAGATTCAAAGTGTCTGTCTTTAAAATACCCAATAAATCTTATTTGCAGTAATGTTATTTTCCAAGGTGTAAATGACTTGATAATTTATTTATTGTGGAAAAGGCCTCTCTATCTGGGAAATTGTGCTATATATCCACACCATCATTTTGCAGGCGCTGTACAGATGTTATGTTTTGCTCATGAAATTCGAATTTTTGGTTTAACCCATCATCAGGAAAAAACTAGAAAGAGAATATCATGTAAGCCATCATAATGCTTTACTATATTATATCATACCATACTTTGATACTGTACTTCAAATTGTTATTAAAATTGTGAATTATTGCCTGATAAGACAAAAAGCAGTGCTTAATCAGAAGTATCCTATTTTCTGTCATTTAACTTGAAATATGAGCTAAATTCCTAGAACAGTTTTTTATTTTGTATAATAATTTCTATTTTATTTACATGTTTTATTGACACAACTATTTAATATAGACTACTTATATCCACCTTTGTAATACGGAAGTAGGTTTATAAAATAGCCTACAGTTCAGTAAATTGATGTGATTTCACTGTGTGTCACAGAATCACATAATCATGGAATGGTTGAGGTTGGAAGACATCTCCATAGATCATCTAGCCCAAACACCCTGCTCAAGCAGGCTCAGCTACAGTGGGTTGCTCAGGACTATGCCCAGACAGGTTCTGCATATCTCCAAGGAGAGAGACCCCACAACCTGCCTGGGAAACCTGTTCCAGTGTTTGGACACCTTCACAGTAAAAAAAGTATTTCAGAGAGAACCTCAGTTTGTGCCCACTGGATCCTGCACTGTCAGTGGGCACCCCTGAGAAATCCTGGCTCTGTCTTCTTTACTTTTTACGTCTAGTATTTATACATCTTAATAAGACGTGCCTGAGCCATCTCTTCTCTAGGCTAAGCAGCCCCACCTCTCTCAGCTTTTCCTCATATGTGAGATACTCCAGTACCTTAACATCTTTGTGGCCCTTTGTTGGACTCTATCCAGTAGCTCCATATCTGTTTTGTACCAAGGAGCCTGGAACTGGACACAGTACTCCAGATGTGGCCTCACCAGTGCTGAAAAGAAGGTAGATACTACCTCTCTTGACCTGCTGGCAACAATGCTAATGAAGCCCAGAACGTTGTAGGTCTCCTTTAATTCAAGAGCACATTTCTGGTTCATGGTCGACCTCACAAGCAAATCTTACCAGTAAAACCAAGGCAAATAAAATTTTAAATACCTTAGACTTTTCCATTCCTTTTGTTTCCAGGTCCTCCGCTCCATTTAGGAGTGGGCCAATGTTTTCCCCAGGCTTCCTTTTGCTGCCAATGTACCTGCAGGTGCCCTTCTTGTTGCACTTTACATCTCTTGTCAGATTCAGCTGTAGGTGGGCTTTGGCTTTCCTAATGCTATCTCTGTATGCTCTAATAGTGTCTCCAAATTAATTCCAGGACACCTGTCCTGCTTCAACTTCTTGTATACATCCCTTTCATGTCCAAGCTTAGTCAGGAGCTCCTTGTTCATCCATTCAGGCTTCCTGATGCCCCTGCTTGATTTCAAGCTCGTTGAGATTGATCAATCTTGATCTTAAGTATCAACTAGTTCTCTTGAACCCCTCCTCTCTACAGGGCCATATAGCATGCGATTATTCCATGCAGACCCTAAACAGGCCAGTCTGCTCTTCTGAAGACCAGGACTGTGGTCCTGTTTCTAGCCTTGCTCTCTCCTTGCAGGATCCTGAACACTACCGTCACTTAGTCACTGTAACAAAGGCTGTCCTTGATCTTCATATCCTTGACCAGTCATTCCTTGCTTGTGAATATGAGGCCCAGAAGAGCACCTCTCCTAATTGACTTCTCAATTACCTGTGTTAAGAAGTCATCAGCAGTGCACTTCAGAAACCCCCTGGATGCTTGTGCTCTACTGTGTTATCTGTCCTACAGATACTGAGGTGGTTGAAGTCACTCATGAGGACCCAGGCCTGCAAATGTGAGGCTTCTTCTAGTTGTCTGAAAAAGGTGTCATCTACTTCTTTGTGAAGTAGACATGCTGAGAGTAGCCTCACGATCACAGGACCTGGTTCTTATGGGGGACTTCAACCATCCTGGCATCTGCTGGGAAGACCACACAGCCAGGCACATGCATTCCTGGAGCTTCCCACAAAGCATCAATAATAACTTTCTGAAGCAAGTGGTGGAGGAGCCATTGAGGAGAGGCATGCTTCTGGATCTTGTATTGATGAACAAAGAGGGACTCGTTGAGGATTTGAAGGCTGGGGGTAGCCTTGGCTGCAGTGACCATGAAATGGTGAAGTTCAGGATCCTGCATGGAGGAAGCAGGACGATAAGTAGGGTCAAAACCTTGGACTTCAAGAAAGCTAAGTTTGCCTCTTCAAGGAGCTACCTGGAGGAATCCCGTGGGCCAGGGCTCTAGAAGGTAGGGGGGTCCAAGATATCTGATCACTCTTTAAGCGTCACTTCTTCCATGCTCAGGTTCGGTGCATCCCCATGAGTAAGAAATCTAGCAAAGGAGGCAGGAGACCTGCATGGTCGAACAAGGAGCTTCAAGCAGAGATCAGGTGGAAGAAAAAAGTCCATGGAATGTGGAAAGAGGGACAGGCCACTTGGGAGGAGTACAGGAATGTGGTCAGAGCGTGCAGAGAAGCAACGAGGAAGGCTAAGGTCCACCTGGAATTAAATCTGTCAAGGGGTGTCAAGGACAGCAAGAAGGGCTGCTTCCTGAACATCAGCAGTAAATGGAAGACTAGGGAAAATGTGGGGCTGCTGCTGAATGAGGTGGGTGCCCTGGTGACAGAGGATGCGGAGAAGGCAGAGTTACTGAATGCGTTCTTTGCTTCAGTCTTCAGTGCTAAGGCTTATCCTCAGGCATCACAGTTCCTGGAGGTAAGAGAAAAAGCCTGGAGAAAGGAAGACCTTTCCTTGATTGAGGAGCATAGGGTTAGAAATCATTTAAGCAAACTGAACACCCACAAATCTACGGACCCCAATGGAATGCTCCCATGAGTGTTGTGGGAACTGGCGGATGTCATTGCTGAGACACTCTCCATCATCATTGAAAGGTCCTGGAGAACAAAGGAAGTGCCTGAGGACTGGAGAACAGCCAGCGTCACTCCAATCTTCAAAAAGGGCAAGAATGAGGACCCAGGGAATTACAGGCTGGTCAGCCTCGCCTCTGTTCCTGGAAAGATGATGGAACAGGTCATTCTAGAGGTCATCATTAAGCAAGTGGAGGAAAAGAAGGTTATGAGGAGGAGTCAACATAGATCTACCAAGGGGAAATCATGCTTGACCAATCTGATAGCCTTCTATGATGGCAAGACCGGATGGGTAGATGAGGGAATAGCAGCGGATGTTGTCTACCTCGGGTTCAGCAAGACTTTTGACATTGTCCCCCATAACATCCTCATAGATTAGCTCAGCAAGTGTGGGTTAGATGAGTGGAGAATGAGTTATATTGAGAACTGGCTGAATGGCAAAGCTCAAATAGTTGTGATTAGTGACGCAGAGTCTAGTTGGAGGCCTCTAACTAGTGGTGTTCCTAAGGGGTCACTACTGGGCCCAACCTTCTTCCACGGAGAGCTACAAAGATGATTAGGGAACTGGAACATCTGTCCTATGAGGAAAGGCTGAGGGAACAGGGCTTGTTTAGCCTGAAGAAGAGAAGGCTGAGAGGGGATCTTAGAAATGTTCATAAATATCTTAAGGGTGTGTCAGGAGGATGGGGCCAGACTCTTTTCAGTGGTGCCCAGCGACAGGACAAGGGGCAATGGGCACAAACTGAAGCACAGGAAGTGCCATCTGAACACGAGGAAGAACTTCTTCCCTCTGAGGGTGATGGAGCACTGGAACAGGTTGCCCAGGAAGGCTGTGAACTCTGCTTCTCTGGAGATATTCAAGACCCGCCTTAACGAGTTCCTGTGCAGCCTGCTGTAGGTGAACCTGTTTCAACAGGGGTGTTGGAGTAGATGATCCCCAGAGGTCCCTTCCAACCCCTACTATTCTGTGATTCTGTGATTTCTCCCCTGAAAAACACATTCTTTCTTCTGATCTTGTACATAAATGCAAATGCCCTAACAATTCAATTTGAAAATGTCATATTGCCCACCAGTCAGGAGTGAATGAACTAATTTAATTCATTGATTGAATTATTTGCATGAATTAAAAATATGACTCTAATACAAACTTCTGAATGAAGTTTGAACTAAGATAATAAAAATCCTAATTCTTCTCAAAAGATGGTATCGTAGGTAAAACACTTACCTGAAAAAGCTAAATCTAATAAAGAGATAATTACTGTATAAAAGAAAAGTCTTCCTATCATCTGCCCAATTGTTGCTTCTGAACTTAATAGCTGTTTCTAGTTGTTGCTGGTTTTCTGTTTGGTTTCTTTTTGGTTTTTTTCCCTCCAAATACTTTGACAATATTTCAGGTGAAACAGCAGCATATTCTTGCTCTTTATGAAGTGTGCTCTGTAATTTGTATTAATTTTCACTTGTTTTCCACATACTGTAATTTTCGTAGAGCTAGAAGTTACTTTGCTCTTCTTCCTCTCCTGTTAAAAAAAGCGTTTTACATCTCATGTAGTCATTCAAACCAATAAGTGAAATATATTCAGGCCCTGGCATTTGAAATAAGCCAACCTTTCCTCTGATATAGCAAAACTGGGGGGAAAAGCAGGGCCAAGATACATAGATTTACACTGTCCCTACAGTTTTCAAGTCTGAAGACATTTCTGGGTTATCGAGCAGCTGCTTCATGCTGTTCCTATTTGGCATGCTATATTGTTCCTAAAGACATCATAATACATGGTGATATTGAGTATAAATTCTATGTATTACTGTAAAGATACTTTATCCTTTCTTCTCATCTGCTAAATACATCTATTAAACTGCTCAGAAATTAAGTGGTACACAGAGCACAAGGTAATAACAATTTCAGAGAAACTTCTTTGTCCCCTGGAAAGCCTCATGAGCTGGGAGGCTTTGGTGGTTAAAAGTGCCCTGAATGTATCCAAAATATTTGTACCACTCTGTACTTGGTTTTGAATGCCTAAAAGTGAAAAGCCCTGCTCCTAGCACAGTTTCTTCACCTGGATATCCAAATAGTATTTTTCTCTCAGAACTCAATGATCTCATGAAGTTTGCCCTTTTTGGTAATGCAGAAGTATAATTGATGTGGGTTAACCCAACAGCAGGCAATTAGAACCTGAGAGCCTCTTGCTCACCCCTCCCCTTCCCCCCACAGTGGGATGGGGAGGAGAAATGGACAAGAGGTAAAAATCATCAGTTAAGATAAAGACAGTTTAATAAGACAACAAAGTACATGCTGATACTACTAATAGTAATGATAATGATAAATATGCAAAACAAACTATATATAGTACAATTTTTCGTATCACCCAATGACCAATTTGCATTCAGTCCCCAAGCAGCAATTGTGCAATGCCAAAATTATGAATTTTGCAGATTTCACAAACTCCTGAAAAAGATCGAACTCCCGGAAAAGTTCAAACTCCCGGGCAAGAGAGGTTTCAAACTCACAGAAACAAGAGAGAAATAAAACAATATTTCTGCTCCTTGACCAACTCCCATTCCTAAACTGAACATGACATCTACGGTATGGAAAATTTCCATTGGCCAGCTGGGGATATCTGTCTGGCTATGTTTCCTCCTGGCTTTGGCACATGTGCTCGTTAGCTGAATATGGGAGACTGGAAAAAGTCCTTGATTTCATAGCAACAACTAACACCATCAGTGTTATCAACATTCTTCTTGTACTGAATCCAAAACACAGCAGCTCCTGGGAGGAAAATTAACGCTACCCCAGCTGAAAGCAGAACATTATCCACCCTTTATTCTATACCATTTGCAACATATTCAGGACTCACACTTTCCAACAAATCATCACCACTTTTCCTGTCTTTTGATATATACACACAGACATCATTCCCTTGGTCTATGGCCGTCACTCTAAAATGTCTGTTTAGTTCATTTAGTCCATGACTTTGGGTTCCATCTGTCACAACAGTCTTTCAGGGCAGGAGAGATGGTGCAAAGTCCACTCAGTAGAGCAGGACTGGGCTTTGGTGCAGTGTGGCAGGCAGGTGACACTGGGCACAGCAGGAGGATGGTGTGTAGTGTTCGACTGTTACACACTGCTCACAGATGGTGTACCTGGCCTGGTTCATGACCATGGTCTGCAGGCTGAAAATGTCAATCTCGAGGAACTTGATGGGTGCCAGTTGCTGAAGCCAGTTCTGATTTTATCACCGTTGCACTTTTCTCAGTTTCATCAAAGTTAATTCTTGATGTTTCTTACTGTAATGCTTTTGATATGACATAAAAGAACTAATAGAAGTGATAACATACAGCATTAACATCATACAGTTAGTACATAGCAATTAACATCATACAGTTCAAATTATTGGCTATTCTCATCCAAAATCAAATCCTTGTGATGTACACATCAGACTTCCCCATCCTTCTACATCACCCACCAGGTGCACTCAGGTCCTTGAGCAAAAGCAATCCCGCGGATGGGTTTACCTTTGCTCAAGGTAGGACTAACCCAGACTGTCTTCCCTAAGATATTCTTCAAGCTCACTATGATGACTTTACCACCTCCTGTAGGATGTGGAACTTTTCATTGGGCAGGGCCAGCTTGGCTGGTTTGTGGATCCTCTGATGTCAACTAACCAGGTGGCTTTTGCTATATGAGTATCCCACTGTTTGAAAGTCCCACCCCTGGTTGCTTTTGAGTATTTTTTAGCAGTCCATTGTATTGTTTGATTTTCCTGGAGGCTGGTGCATGACAGAGGATGTGATACATCCACTGAATACCGTATTCTTTGGCCCAGGGATCTATGAGGTTGTTTTAGAAATGAGTCCCATTGTCAGACTCAGTTCTTTCTGGGGTGCCATGTCGCCATAAGACTTGTTTTTCAAGGCACAGGATAGTGTTTTGGGTGGTGGCATGGGGCATGGGATATGTTTCCAATCATACTGTGGTTGCTTCCACCACTGTAAGCACATGTCTAGGCAGGTTTGTGGCAGTGTGATATAATCAATTTGCCAGGCCCCCCTATTATACTATTACTGCATTTCATTAGAGGTTTTGTAATTATACTATATACTTTAGCCACTGTCCTCCATACCAGTGAGGCTTTACCCGCTTGGCTTGCTTAATTGCAGTGCCTACCCCAGCTGAAACCCAGACAATAATATAAAAAAGTTTTTTATCTGAGATAATGTAAATAACCTGCTAAAATATTTTTTTCTGAGCTACAGGAACTGGTGGCTTTAAATCCTTATTAGGTTTTAATTTTCTTATGTAAGAAACTTTCTTTTAGAATAGATCTGTCCATACTATAGGCAGCAGTAGCAATGTGGAGAAACTAGCTGAATGGAGAACTGGTAGAACTTTTTGAAAACAAGAAAAAACACAGCAGAAAAATTAAATTAAATTTAACTTACTCTGCTTTTCACGACACTTGTTCTGGGGAGATGGATCTGACTAAGCTGAATCATGTCTATTTGACTGCTTGCTGTATGCAGTGTCAAAATACCCAGGCCCTGCAACTTATAAACAACTTATAAAAACATGAGAAATGCAAAGGATCAAGGGGCAACTCCAGGAGATATATAATTTGCTAAAAGTCATACAGGTGGATGTTGGCAAAACCTGCAACAGAACTGAAGCTCCCTGGCTTCTAGACTGATGACTCATTCATTGAATAATGATGTTTTCCATTAGATGTTGAACCATTCTCCATCGGACAAAATTATGTACTTTGTCTCTAGAATATATTTTAGGATGCAACTTCCTCTAATAAAATTACATCATTGCATTGTTGGAAATTAATGAGTTTTTCACTATAACTGCAGACAGTCTAAACCACACATCCACTGGCCTGTTTCAGAAGTATTTTGATGTATTCAAAATGATTCTTACTTGTTATACCTTTGATTTTTGGGATAGAAAATGTTGTTGAGTGTAAAACTTAAACCACACATTTTATTATTTTTATTGAATTTGTTGTGAATAATGGTATGTGTTGTGAATAAGTATTACTGCCTTATGTCCTACAAATTACTTCCGGAAAATGAAACAATAAATCTCATAAATTGTGTATTAAAATAGTAAAGTGCACATTTGTAAGACATCCTCATTTGTTGCTGTAAAATCTTCTCTAAAAACAACAGGCTGTTTGCTAAGGAGTCAATCAGGTAAGCCCATATGTTATTGATTCCTCTATTGCTCTGCATCTTTTAAAAATAGCATCTAAACTGAAAAGCATAAAACTTTGCCCTTTAATGTGCTTTAAATCCTTTTCTTTCATCTTGTACTGTCTGTGGCAAACAGGCATGTAAAGTCTGCTTGGCTCATTGAATTTTTAAGGTCAGTATTAGGTCCTGTTCTGGGATTCTGATGTCATTATTTACTCAAAACTCAGTCTTTCTCTGGTTTTAAGTAACAAGCTTATGCATTTATGATGGGTTTCTACATGGGAAATAATATACAATTAAACAGATAGTAACTAAACAGAGAACTTGCAAGTCAGCTTGTCATAGCTATTGATTTGGAAGAAACCAAGAGAGCAATGTTGACCACACAAGTGATATATACATATTTTCAAACTCATGTCTATAGTACTAAAGCAAACCTACAGTGCACAATAGTGGGGAAAATCTGGGATTTGACACAAGTTCTTCAGCTGCGTGAATGACAGGCCCATGTGTCTGCTGTCTCATATTCTGAATTTGACCAGTCATTGCATCTATGACACACAGCCAATATTAGGCAGATAAGTTGCCTTCAGGTCCTTTCTTAGAAATGCACAGGTAGTTTGAACACAGATTCCTGAAAATAGTTTAGAAAATTTTCTATATATGTCATAGAAAGCTACATGAGACCTGCATCCCAGCAACAGGGACTGTTGTCCTACTAACCAGGTAACCTGCTTCTTAATCCAGATACATAAAGGCTTTACAGATCAAGCACAAATTTATGAAAAACAGAAAAGTATCTTGCTTCAGTTCTACAAATTTGTCTTTAAATAAGAAGACTTTTACAGCTCAAATGAGCTGAAGTTTTCAGCTGTGGCATTCTTTGCCTTTCTTCACAACACCTTTTAGCTGCAAATGACATGCAGCACTAACTATTCCATATTCCCTAGATCTCTGAAAATCAAGAAACCTTGATGCTCTATACTGCAGGAAATCAATTATGTTTTGCTTCTCATTTCATCATCTGGCAGAAGTTCAATTAGTTACAGTAGCTTTCTTTCCTTGGGTTTTGTTTTTTTGGTTTTATTTTGTTTTGTTTTGTTTTGTTTTTTTTAATGAAATTGTTACTTCTTTTTTGAGATCCAGTTAGATTGCAGACTATTAAGACTTTTGAATTATGAAGCTATCTATCACTAGCTTTTATGAAAACTTAAGAACTGTGATTCTATATGCTTTAGAAATGTTAAATGTCTCAAAGCAACTATGACAATATTACAAACAAATAATACTACTTATAAGGAAAGAATGTAAATGCTAGCAGGTCCTAGAACAAAACTACCAGTGACTCTAGTAATAGAAGATACTGAAGTGTAAAATTAATTTGTGTCCATTTTTCATTGTGGAAGTTTTGTGCAATGCAGAGATAGACATGTTAAACACTTTGCCACATTTGACACCTGTTAGAATATCTTGGATTTGAAATTAGGATTCAGTTTTGAATATTTGGGTTATGTTCTTACAGGATTTTCCAAAGTGATACAGTTAATTGTCATAGGGAACAGTGAGACTCAAATAAAAACCTTTTAGAAGGACTACAATTTAGACTTCTAAGTCATGTGTTTTCTAGAAGACTTTGGACCTTGCATTATTTAAAAAATATAGATTTTTGTCATTGTCTGTGACAAAAGCAGTTCTTTGAGCACAAACCTTGGATAAAACCTTGCTAAAGAACTGTTTCTATTCTCATCTTCTATTATTTCAGAGAAAGCTCTGATTAAGCAACATGAAAGCTTAAGGTTTAAAATGCACATATAGGTATACACACATGGAAGAATACTTACATACATATACATATATATAAATGATGTCTTAACTAATTCAATCATGCACTCCAAGCGAAATCATTCTTATTAATGAGCTAAGTTACACCATCTACAATTTGGGGTGAAAGTGCAAAAGAATTGTTGAAAAAGCATCACTAACATCTTTTTACACTCCTTCAAGCATTTTATTGATATGACATTTTAAAAATGCAATTTATTTGCAGCAAAACTTTCTAGAATTTTGCTCTGTTTGCATGTGAAGTGTGGATATTTTCCATTGTTTGCAAGTGTTCTCAACTGAAAAGGTGAAAGACTTAACTTGTTATCTGTTGATTATGAAAGTTAGGTAGAAATGCCTATAGGAAGAAGTCTTTATATGCAACAGGATATGATGATTCCTCTGAAATGTCTTTTTGGTTTCTGTACCTAACATGGTAGAACTACATGAAAAGATCTTAAATTAAATGTTAGTAATAATACTGAGTCTTTGTCATGCATACTTGCAAAAAAGCAAAAAGAAACAGATTATTAGTGGTACTACTCAGCTTTTTGTCCTCAATGAAAAAGCAGAGAACTGCTTGCAGCATCCAAACAACATGGATAAGGACAAAAAAAAGATGGAAACAGGTGAGAAAAAGTGAACAAAATTTTTATTGCTGAGATGTTACTGTTAAAGCACATACTGGAAATTAGAGCAAATGGACTTAGTAGACCTTTATAGGGTAGTCACTTAATCCAGTTATTGCCAGTCATGAATAGCAACATATTTGACTATGCTTGAGAGATGCACTTAGATGAAAAAGTAAGCAGAGGTAGCTCTGAAGGCAAAGCACTGACAGATAAGCCTTAGAGTGTTTCCGAGAAATATTCTTTGTCAGCCCTTTCCATGCACTACTATAACTGTTACAAACTTTTTGGTATAGACAATAGGTTTAAAGAATCATATTTCATTTTATTGGGATCTGAGTACCTAAAACTTTAGAAAAGCTGTCCTAGGTCATACCAATGGTCCCTCTACCTAAGAGTTATGTTTCTAAGAGTGGTCAATAACAGTTCCTTAGTAAAGTGACAGGGTAAATGTACAAGGTTCATTTCCTTGGAAAATTCTTTCAGCTTGCAGAAAGTAGATAGAAACAGAGTTCGTGCTAGAAAACTACATTTCATTACAAGTTTTGTAATTATTCCCTTTGGCTCTGTTTCCTGAAATCAAATGTATGAGGGTTGACAGCCCAGCATACATATTTAGAAGGTTTATTTCAAAGCTTGTACTTGGTTACACATGACAATAATTGTACTGCTGTATATTTTCAGTAACTTTGGTTGTCTATTTATCCTATCAGGTGACGCAAGTAATTCTGTCTGACTTCTTTTGACCAGTCACAAATACTATAAGCAACATACCCTTTGGATAATTACATGCAGTCTTTTAAGAATGTAAATGAATATTATTTAAATGAATTTGTATAATGAATACATTTAAGAAAGTTGTGATTACTAAACTGTAGCAAAAAAAACCCCACAGCCAAATTCATTGAATAAATTATTCATTGCTTTTTTCTCTTAATCATTCATTCAACTCTGAATATAAAAAGTAACAAGCCTCATGTTTAGCAGTTTTATTTGTGCTTGAAAACCAATGAAACTCTTCTTTCTCTTCCATCCAGGCTTGCCGATATGATTCATTGTTAGGCTGTTAATCTCTGCTGTGGTAGTTTACTTGTTTTATGAATAATTTTTTCATTGGTAGACAGCAGTTCATCCACTTTATTTAAACCTGTTCTCTATGTTTCTAGGTGAGTTTTCAGTCCTGTTTCAGCCTGGAAAACAATATACACAAAGGATCTACTTCCATTTTTTCTGGGGAAGCCTAGATACTCTTGGTGAGAGATATGGTAAGGTTGTTCTTTTGACTGTCATTGATTATCTTCTTGTATTTACCTTATTGAGAAGACCTCTGACAGTGTTATCAGAGTTTTGCCTTTAGAGTTTTTCTGCATGTTTTGATAGGTGTCTTTATAACATCATCTGTATTTGTTTTTCACATTTACTGCAAAATATTGTGAATAGGAAGAAAACAGAAGAGAAATCCCTTAACCTTTTTGTGAAGTCCAGATGCCACATCCATCACCTATTATTCCTCGGGAGCACTTTACTTTATTACAAATTTCCTCAGGTGTGTTCCTTTTTCTAACAACTAGTTATGGGATTATTGCACTATACTGAGTGGTTAAATAGAAGAAGGCCATTAAAACATTTCCAGAAACATGTCTATTCATGATATTTGCTGCTATGGTACATACCAGGATGCTTAAACTTATTTCAGCTTGGAGCTAAGAATTTCTGGTTTCATATATAGGTCCTGCCTTTTGGGATATTCTGCTTATTAATTACACTATGGTAATTTATAGCAGGTCAGAGTTCAATTGCCATAAGGCACATCCACATATGATAGCAGAGTAACGTCTATCTCTACAATTTAATTCATGTGACTATATATTGTAAATTTTGAAGTCCTTCCATAAGGCCTTTGTTGGCAGCTGCAAGGACTGTATCAAGTTTTGGAGGATCACTAATAAACTCTAGCTTGAGCTTTTACCAAGAAACCTGAGAAAATCTTAAACTGCAGCATGTGCTCTATGAGCTTTTTATCCTTACTCTCAAAAGATTAATGAAGTGGCTTAGGAAAACATGGATTTCTTGGTGAGAGAAAGTAAACAGGCAACACAAATGAAAACAAGATTATGTAGAATGTCCATATGTTCCTTTTCTTTAAAGTAATCATTTGAATGTTCCCCTTCTAACTTCCTGGTGAGACAATTACTTGGCTATTTCTCTGTAGTGACGCTTTATCTAGTGTTTGTAGCATTAAACTTGAGGGATTTGTTGTCCCTCTTGATGAGTACCAAAGCTTTACCGAAGCTAAGGCTGACATTTAAATAGGTCATGTTCACCATCCACTGTGGATAACCTTTCTCTCCTACTATCTACTCCTGTTATTTAATAATTTCTGCTTGCTAGTGAACTTACAGGTAGCGTACAGGACTACACATAATGCTTGGAGCCCAAAACACTTTGTAACTCTCTCTCCTACTCTTGTATATGATTTACTGTCTTTGGTTGCATGAGCATCCACCACAGGAACAAAACTGATTTACATAAACTTTTAAAAGTTTCGCAAACATTATAATTCTCTCATCTTAATATTTTTCTCTCAACCATTTTAGCAGAAGTGACCAAGACACAATAAAATATAAACACAGATTCAGCGAGTTGCAACAATCCATCTTGCTTTTCCTCTGCCAGGTATCTCTCCTCCCTCTGAACACTAAGCCCTTTAGAAGTGGGAGGATGAAACTTCCTTGGGAAAATGACTTTAGCAAAACAGATACTTGAAGAGGTCCCAGAAATCTGATGTGAATGCCCTGATCACAGGTACGATTGACTGAGTGGAGAGAAGGAGCAGTGTAAACATTATTGAGGCTTTGTATTCTTATCTTTCCTTTGGGCTTTTATTAGACCTGGAGGGCCGGTGTTTCTGCCTTTCACTTCCTTTCCTGTACTATCTCTCTGCCTCTGCCTTCCCCATAGGTCTATTTTCTTTTTAACCAGAAACATGACAACACACTCGCTAATGTCTATATCACAAAATGAAACTATGAAATAAAGAATAGAATTATACTGGCAGCTTAGTAATTTGAGTGTATCATTTAAAGCTTGTAGAGTCAAAATGGGAGTCATAATGATTTTGCAAAAATCTTCCCTAGGTGTCAGTCATGCTGAATTTGGAAAGTAACTGTAATATATGAATACTTTTGGAATGTCTGTATAGCTTTTTTTAAGAGAAGACGAACAGTGAAAACTAATTCTTCACTACAAGCTGTAGATCCATTTAAGCAACACGACCACCTGCTCACGAGGAACACAAAGCCAAGCATAGACTCAAAATAGTAGTAATGTTAAAAGTCTTAGATAAAAAGTTCCAGTTACCAAAACACCTTCTTCTGGAAACTCTGTTCCTCAAAATACCTTTTCTGATTCATATTAAAGCTTATAGAAAATTCCTGTCCTGCTTAAAAGCTACATATTAACTTTCAGGAAGCTTGTTTTTCGTATGGCAAGAGCAGGCTCTTTGGGGTCAGTAAGAGTAGAAAAGAGTCACTAAACGCCTTCCCTCATCCTTCACCATGGGAGAGATTAATGTCCTTCCAGAGTTGCTAGACACAAAACACCCATCAGACAGACTACTTTAAACAACTGGTCATATATGCTGGCTGCAATTTCACTTTTTTGCAATCAGTAGCAACGAAGTCCAGGAAATAACAACATGCTCAAACAGCCCAAAGATCTGCAAATTGTACAGATATTCTAGAATGGACTGCACAGAAGGAAGGCGTCTGAACAACAGTAAAGATAGATTTAGCTGTTTTCTTTAGCTCCTCTCAATGCAAACAATGTAAACACAGGTCAGTGCCCATTTCCTCCCTACTAAGCTCAGCTCCACAAATAAACATCCCAAAGGTAGAGTAACCACTTAGGAATTTGAAATCTAATAAACTGTTGAAGTGAAGCAGTGCAATGAACAGCTCTCTGAAAGACAAGTTGATTATCAACATTAGGCCTCCTTTGCTTAGGAAAATGGAAGCAGACTATATGTCTCATTGAGTCTTATCATTTCTGAAGAGAAGTCAAATGCCATTTCTCTTTAGTTGTCAAAAGGAAGAAATTATCCTCCCCAGCTACATGTTATTATCCACCATCTGTGTGATAGCTTCTCATAATTACTTACATACGGCGTCTTTGATAAGCCTTATTCCTGATAAACAGAAAATAAAATTAACTCTCATACTAGATCAGTCGCTGAGAAGACTTGGAATAAATATAGTAAAGCTTTAATTTTTCTCTTTCAGAAACCTGACAAGACAGCTGCTGAAACACACACTTAGAAATCTTTGTTTAGAAAGAAATTCTAAATGAAGCTACAGCCTTTGAAGACTAAATGTGCTGCACGGTCAATTGGAAGGAAACATTCTGTTGTTTGATATAAGAAATGAATCAACAGCTAAAAGAATATAAGATAATGCAGAATTATATGATAATCAGGGTTATTTTCTTTCTTTTTGGTCACTGAATTCTAAAATCTACACCTGGGTTAGTCACTAGTAAAGCATTCAAACAATTTATTTAAAAAAAAAATTCTGTTTTGTTTCTACTAATTCTACGCATCTGTTTCACTATACTTTACAAGTTTAAGCCTTCTGATGATAGATCATCAAGGTCGTAGATAGATGGACAAGGTCCTGTGCAGCCTACTTTAGGTGACCCTGCTTCAGCAGGGGGGTTGGACTAGACGACCCACAGAGGTCCCTTCCAACCCCTAGCATTCTGTGTGATTCTAAGATCAGTTATCACTCTATTAATGATTTATTGATGTTATACTCACGACTGAAAATAAGTGACAACCCATCCTTTCCTGAATGGAATGGAATCGAATAAAGAAAGAAAATCTTATGTTCCTTGAAGCATACCAGAAATGGTTTCGTAGCTCTACTGGTTGGCTTATTGTGCATATGTATCATTTACTGTGAGAAGGACTGAATGTTGTTCCCCCCACAGAAAACACTGGAAGTTATAATGATATTTCATATAAATTACAGCCGTTCAACACTCTACTGAGGATGAAGCAATTAGGCTGATTACTTATTTAGTCTTCAATTTTGGACACGAAATTCTAAGTACAGTCCCTTCATTCATTTTAAACCAATGTATTTATAAAATTGACATTTACTTCTCTGTGGTGCCTGTCATTGTTGCACTGAAACTTTACTATTGACTTCAAGCATCAGGGATCTAGCAATATAATCTATGTAGTTGGAAGTAAAACTGATTTAAATCAGACATTGAATTACATCTGTAAATAATTAAACAGAAAGTAAAATTATAGGTAAACAGTAGTTGTATCCATGCAGAATCTTTTAAAGGAGAAAAATTTTATCTCAACAATGACATTATACTGACTATAGTCTTCCAGTCAAATATAGAGGGATCTAAATGCTTTGTTTTGTCTTCGTGGCAAGAGTACTTGTTCTGTGACTTCGTACTATTAATTTTTCTGAGCCTCAGGGAAAAAATTACAACCTAGTGAGAGGAGTTCAAGAATGAAATTTTCTTGAATTTTAATCTTAATTACAAAAAAATGTGATGGCCCTTTTTATTGATATCCATTTGTTCTTATTCTCCAGGAAAAGCCTAATGAACAGATTCATTTACATAAATGTTAAAAAAGGCATTAAACTTTAGCAAGTATTAGTGAGCACTTGTAGAAAGTGAATGGAAAACTATCAAGTATGAATAGTTACACCGTAATCTAACAGTTATATTAATAAAAGAAAAGATTGAAAAGGATACTGTGTTGCTTATGAATTCAGTGCAGTTGCATCCAGGGCAGAGAAATGATTCAAGCAATTTAAAGACCTTCCCCAACCCGATACATAATACAACTATGTGAATGTCATCTAAAATGCACATTTGTAGTGTATTGTGTATCTCATGGATATATTTTATTTCTTTTCTTGAAGACTAGCAAAAAGGTGTAAGACTAAGTGTACTGCTTTTGGCTGGGATAGAGTTAATTTTCTTCGTAAAAGCTTGTATGATGCCATGTTTTGGATTTGTGCTGAAAAAAGGAGATAACACAGCGATGTTTTGGTTACTGCTGAGCAGTGCTTACACAGAGTCAAGGCCCTTCCTGCTCCTCAGACTGCCCCAACAGCAAGATGGCTGTGGGGGCACAAGAAATTGGGAGCGGACACAGGTGAGACAGCTGAGCCTGTCTGACCAAAGGGATACTCCATAACTTATGACATTGTGCTCAGCAATTAATGCATCTGGACTGGAACATCTCTGCTACAAGGAAAGGCTGAGGGAGCTGGGCTTGTTTAGCCTGAAGAAGAGAAGGCTGAGAGGGGACCTTATAAATGCTTATAAATATCTGAAGGGTGGGTGTCAGGAGAATGGGGCCAGACACTTT
>Ga0065711_1035551_pt1 | contig 22153 bp, 16 predicted proteins | sample Hoacrofraction12_FD_59098 | JGI IMG/M metagenome (GOLD analysis project Ga0065711, IMG submission 59098) | Hoatzin crop microbial communities from Cojedes, Venezuela - Epithelial fraction 12 v2 (version 2) | ecosystem: Host-associated > Birds > Digestive system > Esophagus > Crop | place... | reverse complement strand
TGGTGAAATACTGGAACAGGTTGCCCAGAGAAGTTGTGGATGCCCCCTCCCTGGAAGTGTTCAAGGCCAGGTTGGATGGAGCTCTGAGCAACCTGGTCTAGTGGAAGATGTCCCTGCTCATGGCAGAGGCTTGGAACTAGATGATCTTTAAGGTCCCTTCCAACCCTTACCATGCTATGATTCTATGATTCTATGACCTTAGAGGTCTTTTCCTACCTGTGATTCTATGACTGAAAAAAAATAGAGTAAAGCACCAGAGAAATATCTTCTTAAAAAAACACCACAGCTTGCATCTCCCTCTATGGTTCATACATGCTTTCCCCTCCTCACAGGCCATTTATTTTTCCCATTTTACCTCACTATCTGAAGAAACTGAGAGTAGGAGAGAAAAGACATTTTGCAGAACAGGAGATTATGAGCTGAGTTCCCGATGCTTGCAGGATTGCCACAAGTCTAACAGCTGTTTTTGCTTCCTTAAAACTTACCTCCTGAAGCAATCTTTAAGGTTTTTGCCTTTACCAAAATGCCATTTTCTCCCACTGCTCTGAATACAGCTGTATCTAAAATACTCTCTACAGATATGGTTGCTATCTCTCTGAAGTCTTTGCAGGCAAATATTAAATTGCCCCTAGTAAAAAAACTTAATTTTTGTTTCTACATTCCTTAAATGTGGCTGTGATAGAAAATGGGGAAATAGAGCAGAAAAGCAGGCTAGAAGAGAAGAAGCAGGGAATAGCGTAATTGGGTAAGGTGCCATGGGAAAAAAAGAGAAGGAAAAACATGTGGAAAAGGAACTGAAGGATATTGAAGGATGTAGTGAGTAAGAAACAGAAAGCTGGGACGCAAGTAAGAAGAGAGATGAAAACTGGAATGCAGGAGGATGAGCAGGGGAAAAAAAAAAAAAGCCAGCTCCTAGATTTAGCACAGAGAAGCTGATAGGTAGATTTTTCTAATGTTGGTTGTGGGTTTTTTGACTGCCAGAGGAACTCCTGACTTTTAAGTCAATTTAAGCCTAAAGTTAGCATTACTAGGAGAGCAGACTCAGAAAGTCCAAGTAGCATCAATGAGCAAGTCTTAACACTTTCTATTATACCCAAAGCTAATATTAAAGAAAATTAGGAAGTACAAAAAATGTAGATGCAAAGATACAGTCAAATCAATATTAAGACTAAGAAGGTTCTGTACAAAACAGATTATAGGCTGAAAAATCAATTTTGGAACTTTCAAATACACTGTAATGAAATATTGCAGACAAATGGAAGAACACTGCCAACCATGGAAGTGTGAAATACCTCGTTTATATATATAAAGAGATACTTTATTGCAATAACTGAGAAATAGATACTTTATCAACTAACATTAGGAAGACAATAAAATACAGCTATGCAGTATCTAGATATATTACAAAGACTGGTAAATATGTGCTTAGAGAGTATTCTATGAAAGACCTACAGGAGAAAGAAAAACAAAATTTCCTGAACTGCAAAAAACCCCATATACTTTACTAACTAACACTAGGAAAATCGTGAAATACAGTAGTACACATACGGAAACACCATGAACAGAAAGACAGCGAACCTAATCCTGCTTTCCCTTATGCTGAAGTTGATACAGTTCAAGAGTATGGAGTTATTCTGGATCCACTCAGTGGTAAGCAAAATAATTTATCCCAGTGAATATATATTGTTTAGTCTTCGAGAAACAGTAAAAATAGTTCTGGAAGCTAAAAATACCTCCTAAGCATACAATAGGGTTCACTTTTGAAATATTAAATTTTAATGGCCTCTCCATGAATCTTCCTCTGACAGCTAGACTGTGAAAAGTCTGTAGAGCAGAGCAGCTGAACTTATTCCAAATAGCAATTGTTTTTCTTAGCAAAAGTTACTCTTGTAGACCAAATACAGACTTTGTGAGACTGTTTTGTGCAATCCTTACAATGAATTAAAGTGTCATATTTTGCTGCAGCACAAATGGAAGTGACAATAAATAGTTTTCTTGTCCTAGTTGGGAAAGAATGCATTCATTCAAGAGGGACGAAACTTTGTGACTATTCTCTACACTAGATTTGAACTCTGGATGTTCTTTTACCAGAATAGAAACCTGCAGTGAAAAAATGATAATTTGGAGGCTGCATTGTCAACTCTGGTGATTTTTATTGAGAGCTTTGTGCTATGTAGTGATTTTCCTAGATTTCATCTCCTGAATTGAAGGTATTATGTGAAAATCTCTTTTCTTTTACTTTTTAAAAAAATTCTTGTCCTTACTGTGATAAAAAAACCCTTAAGCATTAATATACAAAAACAGAAGCAAAAGTAAAAATATCCAAATATTTCTTTTTAAGATGATCTTATGATACTGGGGAAACAGACTAATAATAATCCTGACTGCCTATTTTTGGCATCATGCTTTCCTTCCCTCAGCATGTAATAAAAATTCTTACTTAGAGAACTTCTTATGATTAATAACTGTGTTCAAATTATAAGAAGCACTTCTGGGGAGGGGATGGTGTAGTAGTTTCTGTAACACATTATCTCCTATTAAATACAGGATTTGCTACTTGCACTCGCTGACAAATCTGTGTATGTTGCTGCCTATGTATAAATAATATGATATATCTTCTAATCATATATTTTGCCTGTTGTGTTACATGGTCCAGTCATGGGGAAAAATGATAAAACAAATGGCAAAATGGTCTTGCTCACAATACAATGTCTAGTTAGACATGGATGTAGTCAAATCTATTTGATCTTCAAGAAAGACAAAGTTCAGTATGAGACACACTTTCCTTCTCCTTACCCCCACATTGTTGTGATGGAGATATTTTGTGTTACAGTTCAGCTCTACAACCAGACTGAAGGACAGCTGAGACTGCAAGGGCAGCAATGTTCATTTGAATACATATTAGGCTTAACACAATCCACAAAACTCCACTGCTTTTGAAAAGACTTTTAAAAATCTTTTTTTTTTCCATGTTCATGAGACCCTGACAGAACAGAAAGAAGCAGCAGTGATCTAGACAAAAGGGAAAAGATTTTCCAGAAAGAAGTGATATCAGTACATTCAGAGAGAAATAAAAAGAGAAAGGTTTAATGGTGAAAACAGAGCTGCAAGAAATAATATAGGCAAAGCTTAAGTTAAAGCGCATCTTATCTAGAAGCCTGAGCTTCCTAAAGCTGATACTGGCAACAGACCTCAGATCTACCATGAGCACTCACATGCATAATTCTTCCTCTCAGGGCATCCTCACCCAAGGGAATAAAGTGGCTTTCAGAAAGAAATATTTCCTTTCTGGCACAGGCAGCAACAGCTTGTTTTTCACATGAAGCATTTCCTCTTGGGCACGGTAACACAATACAGCAAGGTTTCTCAGAAAACATACCTTGTGGTAGAGGTCAGGACCAAAGATTCACAGATTCACAGAATGGTAGGAGTTGGAAGGGACCTCTGTGGGTCATCTAGTCCAACCCCCCAAAGAGCTGCATGTTAACCAGATACTAAAAAAACAGAACCATGTGATGAAGACTAGCAAGTGGCAGGAAATTCCCACCTCAATCTCTTCAGCAGGAGGGGAAAGAAGATGGGAAGGAAGCCAATGGGTTCACCTGAGTGTGGGAGCTCCTCGCTCTGCTGTTCGTCCTGAATGCAGACGAATGACTGAGTCCTCATTGCTCGGCCTCCTTGCTGGAGTTCTGCCCTTTCAAACAGCTCAACAGCCAGCATGCCATCACAGGGTGAAATCACTGTCTATTGAAGTGTAGGAGAAGTCACCAGGAGCATGGAAGACCAAGGCTCAGGTTCCTGGTTCACTGTGTTTTGATTGGCACAAAACAGAACAACTCCCTTGAAGGTAAAGACACCCCTCCAGAGGAAAGTCAGGGTATGCGAGGGACATTTGGAAGGTCAAGAGCTGAGTCTCTAGCCTGAACCAGGGCAGGTGTTTTTGATGAGCTGCCTTGTCATAGCAGTGTTGGCTAGCTTTCTGACTTTGTCATTATTTCTACTTTGAGTCTGAAAAATCTTTCCCCAAAAGGTAGGATAAAAAAGAAAATTTCTACTGAAAGTTTTAGGTTTCATGAATCATTTTTCTATGATGAAAAGGCCTTTTGTCACAAAATTCCTGGCTAGCCCTCGTAGAGATACTGTTGTCTAGTATATCTGTCAGACAGCCCTCCTAATTAAGCTATTTTTGTACAGTATTCTGGTATAGTTTGTGAATCACAAAGCTTATGACTCTAGTTACATATCACCACAGAGAAATTCTCCCAGAGTGAAATCGTGATGCTGTGCTCCACAACCCGAAATTTTTATATAAAGCATCTACTCTTCCATACTGAAACAGACTGTCCTACTATCCTAGCAGCATTTCTGTTCCTCAAAACATGGAACAAAAAGGAGAGGTCTTTGTACGAACAGAGAGGCATTTGATCAAAGCTTTTCATGTGTTGCTGGACACGGAAATATTTCAAAACATAGTGGTTAGACGTATTCATGTCAAATTTCAGAAAAGGAAAAGGTAAAATAAAAAGTAAGGAAGTCTGATATTTATTTGAAGTACACACAACAGATGTAAAACCATGTCAAACCATCATGTCATTACTACCCAGGGGGTTGAATTGTTCCCTGACTTCTACACCATTTTTGCTCCATGAACAGAACTTAATTGGATGACGAAATAAGTTTAAAAGTTTTGGTCAAAACTGAAGTACAGTTTTGTAAGAAGAGCCTTCTAAAACTCATGCAGTAGTTAATAAAAAATTAGAACAACAGCAGTCACAGCCACACCTGCTTAGAGTCTCCTGACTTTCATTCCACTATAGCATAACAATTTTCACCTTTAAAGTGGGAGAAGAGTGTTGGATGAAACTAATATTATGCTTCAACTCTGGCACACATCGTCAGGAACAAATGTTGGTTTGCCATAATACCACCTTCCCTAGATTTGATTCTTGCCTCAGGTTCATTCCTGCTTCCAAAGTGGGTGTCAACAACAATTTGATAGTATTATTACCATTTTAGCCATTACCATTATTGTCTTTCCCCTCCTAACTCATTTTCAGGGTCTCCTTCAGCCACCGTGTAGGTCACCCATCCATTTGCTCATGTTTTGGAGTGCAAGGTTTATGGGACCACCACTTTTTTATTTTTTCCCTGTTCTTTCTTTCTTTTTAGAGGATCACATGCACCTCAAAGCAATACATAAATAAAGCTCATGAAAGGAGAAAATCACTTAAACAGACCTCTGGACAGTTATGTCTGTACTGTTTTTGTTTATCACTAAATCTTGCGTTCTGTTTAACTGTCCAGCCATCCTGGTACCAGGAACACAAGCAGCACGGTGGAGGCAGGTACATTGCAGCAACAAGCCCTTTTACATGTTGTGCCTGAAGACTGCTCAAGATTGATCAAAAATCAAGAGAAACCACTTGGCTAGTACTCATTTCTTTCTCTTTTTACTATCTCTTTCAAATCCTGCTCTGCTGGACAGAATAGCACAACTTGAAGCTAATAATCTGAAATGCCAAACTTGTCACACAGAAAATTGTTCCTTGAAAATACTTATTTGTCATGTAGCTTTCAGAGAACCTCTTCTTTCCTCTTCCTCACAGAGCTCCTGGGTCAGAGGGAAGTGATGAGAGCAACTTGTTGAAAAGGGAACACCACAACATTTGGCATCCAATAGTGTGTGCTGGACGTTCACTAAAGAGAAAAATACTGGAGACAGGCAATCTCAACATTTCCAAGTGGCTATGTGTAGTGTTTTATTGAAACTGTTCATAAGAAGGTAATAGTGTATTATGCCTAGCTTCCAATTAAATAAAAGTGCTTGAAGCCTGTAGCCTGAAAACTTGAACTTTCAAATAAGAAAAGTGTGGGAACCTGAAGTTATGAATCCAGCAGACCTTCAGGCGTCCAGCATCTCAGAGAGCCTGTTTAGTAAAGAAGCAATTGAAGATTCTAGCAAGGCCAGAGGACGCTAATCAAGCTCTCTTCTGTTGGCAGTTTCTGCCACTGTGTTTTCTTCCTGTAACAATAAGATTACTTTTCAAATATGTTTATGCTATTTCAATTCTATAGTTGGAAAAAAAAATATATATATTAGCTGAAAGATATCTGTGAGTAAAAGCTGTCCTGGGCTGTGTGTTTGCATATACACAATATATTAAATAATGTCAATGCAGCATTTTTTTTGCCACAGTAACAGATATTTGTGATGAGAACAGCAGGTATCATTCCATGGTGCATCAAAAGTTATATTGCATTTTTAAGGATCTCCATTACTATTTGCTCTCATTATAAGGAAAAACATATTTTCTACAACACTTACTGTTCGTATGCAGCTGCGGAAACTGTTATACGTATGAAGAAGCACTCAAGTTTGGAGTTCGAAACTCCTTAAAGCTGGAAGAAAATCTTCCTAGAAGTTCAGAATCGTATACAAAGTTGGGAACAAACCTTGGTTTTAGGTCACTGTCTGGATACTAGGTTCTCCCACATCCAGGCTTCTCTGGATCTGGGTCTGTGTGTAGCTGACAACATTAACAACATCTGCCATCCAGTTGCCTTTTGATTCCATACAGATTTCATTTCTGTACACCTTTTGAAAGGAACTTAAATTGACACCTTACATTCAGTACATTGCAGTATCAGGTTGCAATTTCTGCTTTCAGATTTTATCTCCGCAATTAACCTTATTTTGAAAGAAAATAAGATGAGGTTAATACAAACAGGTGTTATTTGAAGGCTCTAAAGTTCTCTTGAAAATGCACTATTATTACAATTTCAAGCATCCTTCCATAAATGTTACCTAATTATCTCCTGCCAGCCAATTTTAACTCAATTTTTCGCATTGCTTGTCTCAGAAGAGCAAAGTGAAACCTGAAATCAGAAAACTTGGCTGCTTTCAGATGCCACTATAATAATGAAATTCATAGTCTATGTACTTTTAGAGAATCATCAGAGGCCATAAAACTTAAGAGGCAGCCTGGGCCTCCTTTTAACTTTGCACTGAATCGCTGTGCCTAATCAGTGCCATTGTAGTGATGGTACCAGGAGAATTTTGGCTGCTTTGACTGAGGGCTTTTTTTTTTTCAGATTTGGTGTTCACTCCTCAGTGAATCTCTGGGGGAGGAGTGGAATACAGATTCACACAGACTAGATACATATATTTGTGCATGTACTTACAAATATAAAACCTCAAAGTTTTGCAACACCATAAGTAAAGCTTGCTTCACAGATTTCCCTAATGTATGGTCTGATGTAAATCCCAACTGCTGCAGAGTATAAACCAAACGAATTCCTTCCTTAATACAATCAACACTATTTGATACTATATGGGAGATATTAGTTCTCCTACATCATCTTCCTCCCTGCAGCACTGTGATTCTGTACACTTAGTGGTGTTAGAGCATTTTAGCTATGTCTCTCATTTGTTTATGCAGAATCCTTCATTCCATGCTGTGTAACTTTTGCAGTACAGTTCTCAAAGCTAGACTTTGTAAACTTGCCTCCCATAGCTGATGCCACTTACCCTGCTGCAAATTGATGTGGATGGCTCTCTTGCTTTGGAGACTGAGCATTTTCACCTTCACAGTACACTCAGCTTTCACTGGCCTGGGGCTTAGGAACCTGAGATACATTCTTAACTAGGAAATTCCACTTTGCATTGCAACATGCTATAATCATACTAGTGGACTGAAATTTCAAGCATCCTAGAAAATTCCACCTTGCCACTCTTCAGAAGGGCAATGGTTCCAAGAATTAGCACATTTCCCTGATCACCACTTCATATTGACACTTGCAACTAAGTACAGATTCTAGCTCAACAGAGGAAAGTCAAGCAAGTCAAGTACAGCAGTAGCTTGTGCATGTTTTCTGCTATTATATTAATTATATGCATAGTAATACTGTATTTATGCTATCATTTTCACACACCCCTTTGGCACTGCTGAATGCTTATCAATATTAACATCATGATAAAAACGACAAAAGCCAAGAAATTCAATGGTAGGAGTGGAACTTTGCCGCCTTCTTGTGCTACTGTGAAGAAAAACAAAGGCTGTGACCTACATCACATTTTCAGACTCTTGGATCTTGTCAGTTGATGTTCACAATATTCTAAGCTACTTTTTTATGTGTGGATTCTTTTGATTATTCTGTTAAGGAAAATTTTAAAAACAGGTTTTTGGAAAACATCGTTTCTCGTGAAAAGATTACACCACTCAATACTCTGAGAGATGCTAAGACAGGATGATCAAACACCTTATATGTCTGATAGCTACCCTGGGGTGCTTTATGACCTCCTAGCAAAAATATATATTTATCATTAACCTAGGGTCAGTTATTGACCCCCTTAACCTACAAGTGTTGCTTTGTACACAGTTGACGTCAATGTAGTATAAATTACTGAAGCCTCTCCCCAAAGGGTTTGTATAAGGCATCATTCCCTTCAATACAGAGATACGAGCTATCAGGGGGAAATTCATGTGAGAGTTAAAAAATATGAGGTTAATTGAAATTAACCCTCAAGTAAAAAAGGAATCTTGAAGGAATTTTGAAGTTCCATTAAGTATGAAAATAGTATTTATTCCCATGTTGGAGGCAGAAATTAATCTCAGATAAAGAGCTGTGCCTATATTTCTGGGTTTTTTTTTCTCTCTTACTGCCTTGGTTTTCCTTCAACAGCCTTGCCACATCCTGGCAATTGCTTCTGTGATGCTTTCTAGTCTATTCTTTTTTTCACTTTCCTTCGGCAGTGGATTCCTTGCAGTGCCCCATGAAGAAGTCTTCTGTTCTGACAGCCCTCTCCAATAGCCTTTCTGAGGTGTGTACTTCTAGCTGCTCAGTGAGTAAAAAAATGCCTCAGTCTTCTGCTGGGCAAAAAGCTTCCTTTAACATTGCCTGTGTGCATATAAATGTAGACTTGCCTTTCTAAAGCAAATGCTGAAATTTGTGGATTATATTTAGAAAACCTTCATGGAAAAAGTTTACTTACTGTAAGATCAAGATGTGTAACAGCTGACAGACAGTGGTACAAAATGCCTGTGATTATAGATTTGTGTGGAGGACATTCACCTCTGGGAGAGCAGGAATTCGTGTTCACTAGAGCTCTGCCACAAGCTCTGCTTCTGAAAGTAAGGTCTAAATTCTTCCTGGAGTTTCACGTCCAAGAGCAGCCGCAGACAACACATTTCTCTTTATAGTGTTCACTCCTAGAAGGTGGTTCCCAAATTGGTTTCTATGGACCATGATGATACAACCTGCTTGTCATCAGGACGGTGGCAAATCACATGAGTCTGGTTTTCTACTTTCTAGCTGTTAAATTACATTAGATGACAGAGAGAGAAAAAAAAATAAAATGCTCTTCCTTAACATTATGTTTCCATATAATCAGCTGCTTTAAATACCACTGGGATGCTACTCAGTCAGCAAAGAAAGGAAAAGACAATTGTTATGGGTTTGCGCGGCAAGCTTTTGGTAGCGGGGGGGCTATATGGGTGGCTTCTGTGAGAAGCTGCGAGCAGTGGGAAGGACTCACATTGGAGAAGTTTGTGGAGAACTGTCTCCCAGGAGAGAGATCTCACACCAGAGCAGGGGAAGAGTGTAAGGAGTCCTCCTCCTGCCAAGGAAGGAGCTGCAGAGACAACGTGTGATGAACTGACCGTAACCCCCATTCCCCGTCCCTCTGCGCTGCTCGGGGGGTGGGGGGGAGGTAGAGAAACGGGAGTGAAGTTGAGCCCGGGGAAGAAGGGAGGGGTGGGGGGAAGGTGTTTTAAGATCTGGATTTATTTCTCACTATCCTACTCTGATTTGATTGGTGATGAATTAAACTCCCTTTTCTCCCCAAGCTCAGTCTGTTTTGTCCATGACAGTAATTGGTGAGTGATCTCTCCCTGTCCTTGTCTCGTCCCTCGAGCCTGTCATCCTATTTCCTCTCCCCTGTCCAGCTGAGGAGGAGGAGCGATAGAGCAGTTTTGGTGCGCACCTGGCATTTATCCAGGCCAAACCAAAACAACTATCCATTAAATATACTCTCTTTAGCATGCTATCCAAGCAATCAAAATATTTGAAAACAGCTATTTGAGGAATAGCAGTAACAGTAATAACAACTCACTACAGGCAGCAGGGTTTTCACAGGGGCTTGGGTACCAGGGTGACAGGTACCTCATACCCATTCAGTGGAACAAGTAATCTGCTGTAATGCTACAAACCTCAGTTCTCCATAATGACAAGAAACTCATCCACACTGCTATGTGATATTTTAACATAAACTCAAGATTGCACTTTATATTATCATTCTCTTTGTACCTACTAATAATGTAGTTCATGATTAACAGATCTGGAAAGATAGATGGGACAAGATTTAACTACAGATGGGACACAGGTTTTGTGAATGGGAAAAAAGCACTAAAAGGCACTATCATGAACAATGAGTTGAGCCACTGTAATGTTAAAACCAAGGATGATATAAACACCAGCAATGCGTTGATGCCTTCTTGACACAAACTTTGAATAGTGTAAGATCCAGGGAAACCTGTCTCTGAGGTATCTGATAGGAAGAAAACAACAAATAAAGGTTAAAAAATATACTGACATACCCTAAAACTGTCTTCGAGCATGTTAAGAATGTTAAAGTATTTTTAGACTGTTTACCGGAGGTGGCTTTATGGAGATTTTCACTGTTGTATAGAGCTATCCTCCCTTTTCATGATAACATTGCATTTTTTCTCCTCCTCTGCTCTGTACTGTACCGTCAGTTCTCCGTTCACCCTTTTATGTCATCCTCTCTTTCTCTCACTATATATACATCCTGATTTGTCTCCTGCTCAGTAACCCACCTCTTTGTTTCCATCCTTTGTTCCATTTATCTTTCTGATGGATGACATGATAGAAATTGACATGACTGACATAATCCACACTGGGATTCATCTTAATATTTTTTATAAAATTCAGGTTAAAAGTACATTCCAAGAATATTTTAATCACAATACTTTAAATAATGTTTCACTCTGAAGGCATAACATTTAAGGCTATAAAAGTTTGTATGTTTAGTCTTCAATCACCTTAACAATTACCACCATAAACAGACGAGAAGGTGGCACAGTATCACAAATGTGGGTAATTGGCTCATGTTACAAATAATTGTTCCCTTCATCACAAACACACAGGACAGTTTAACTTCCATTTCTCAAGTGCAGTCACTTCTCTGCTGTGATTTTTTGTCTTTCAGTCACAGTATCCTAGCTCTGGGCTTGCAGGTTTTGAAATCTTGTAGCCAACTTGCCTTAGCCTGCATGCCAAGGCAGGAAATGTCTTAACAGCGTTTGTGTGACTGACTTCCCATCTTGTGATCTCTAACCAAAATTTTCTGGTGGCTTAAATCAAGAGTTTTGGAAATACTCAGATATCAGCAGTACTTCTGTGTGAATAGATGGACAAGTGTAGTGCGAAGTATGAATTTTACGCCATTGTAAAGTATGAGAGATTAATTTATTTTGCTTATAGCTCTTGAGATTGGGTTTATGAAACCTTCAAAGGTGAGCTCTCACGTATGTTTTCTTATGATGGGAAGAGTCAGAGAGCACGAAATCTGTGAGAGCATTTTGGTAATGCCAATATGGACTTGTCAATCTGCCAAGGCAATGCTAGTAGCTTGGAGGAAAAATGCACTGAACAGGAGGATCTCAATCCAAGAAAAGCATTTCAATTAGATATAGAAAGTGTGGTTATTTTATTTTTTTTACACTAGTGATTGAATTTGTAAAAATAAGTATTCATCGTTATCAGCAAATACATTAATAACACAGTAATGTAACTCTTCTGTCAATAGGCTATCAGATTGCTTTATCTCTACTTGTCCTCATGATTGTCTCAGGACCAGATCTGATATAAAGCAAAATTAGAAATTTAAGAAATCAGTTATTATGAGAAGGCTTTGCTGGGCTTTGAAGGGTGCAGAATCACGAATCAGCAGTTCTACAAGCTGACACAGTGCCTACTTCAGACAACAGTTACAAAAATAGCATTCACCTGAAAAAGTAATAACGCAATACCCTGCCCCACAGTTCAACAAAGCACACACTGTCTGCAATTCAAATACATTATTAATCTCTATCAAATCCCAATTAATCTATTTGTACTCAAGTTCACAGGTACACATTTAGAGAAATAAAGCCTAACTTTCTCCCAAAGTTCTGTATTAGTTTTTACCACAAAGCCAGTACATCTTCTACTCATCTTACGTAAATAGGATAGATATGCCTAAATATGTTCAATATTTTATGGTAAATCTCAATATTTCTGTAAGAAATATTATGATTAAATCAAACCAAACCAATTGTCAAAACTCCTTAAACACATTTGTCTATGACAGAGAATAAGAAGAATGTAGACTTCGTTTCCTTTCTATTAGAAGCAGCCATTTCGTAACATTTTTTATTAATGTTTTCCAGATTCTATAGTACTTTTTATTAGCAAAGCATCTAATTTCTTACAAATCAGTGTGCTCTGATAACCAGATGAATCATGTTGGCAATACTGACTAAGTTAAAACATAAAACATGCTTTAAACTTCAGTATTATCTCAGGTTTCTGAGCAACTTTCATATAAGCACAACAGACATATCACTTGAAAAGAAAAGTTACAGTCAAGAAGTTAAAAAGGATTTTAAAATATTTTCAGCTCCTGGGCATTATCCAGCATATATATATATATATATACACATAACTATCAAATCAGAATAATTTGATGACACTCTCTCCTTTTATCATGTATTCTTCTCACAAACTTCTCACCTATTCCTCAGTTCTCAAAATCTTATCTTTAATCTTCTGGATTTAAGTGGTATAAGAGTTTGCAAACAATAGATAGCTGTGGTAACCCTTCAACGAAGTGGAGGGGGTTAAGTGGCATCGCTGTAGTCAAACTCGAGTTCTGTGATTTGTGAGTTTAAGTAAAACCTTTTAACATTTAATATACCAGGTTGATTTTTTTTTTTTTTTTTAGTTAAATTGCTAACCAACTTGCTGAATCTCAAATTGCTCCCATTTTTGCAGGAACCGTGCCAGGATATTACAGACAAAATGGCTAAATTGGTTCTGGAGGGGACCATAAGCTGTTTAAAATAAGATTACATTTATTTTTTTAAACATCTTGTTTGTATGTATATATGCATGATTTAGAGTGTTGGTATTCTGTAATTTAACTGTATGATTTTATGCCTGCTGAACTTTAGGACCCTCATGAAAATTAGGTGCCTGTTTCTCTTGTTCCTCTGATGAATGAAATTTCAATAAGTATTGTCTCAGCCCCTTTTTGTCTGCCTTGTGCTTTCATGCTAACTATTTTCAGTCATGGTCTACTATCTTATTTTTTCCTATTTAATTCTCCTATTTGCATGCATCTTTACACCCTTTCTTGCAACTGTCTCCCTCTTAATCTCTGCATTACAGTGCCTATTTCTCCTCCCCTACTTATTTTCTGTGTGGTAGCTGTTAGAATACTCTTAACCTTTATCCTTTTTGTATCAGCATCTCCACAAACTGCTGTAACACACATTCAGAAATTGCAAAGAAAGCATAATTCCCAGGGAACAGAGGGCAGGGATTTGTGAGACTCCAGGAAGGACTGGAAAACAAACTCTTAACTGTGGGCCTGGTTCACCTCTGAAAATTACCTGCTGGTGGGGATTTTCTTTTTTACATCCCTGTACACGTTCGAGGGAAAGCAGAATTGGTCCTCTTGTATTCTCAGCTTTAAAGACAAATAGGATCAGGTAACACCTCTTATAGCACAAACACAATAGCACCTGCCAGAATTATACTGCGCCACATCTGTGTTTAACTTGGAAACTGCATTTATCTACAGAAATTTTAGGCCAGATAAGACATGAAATAGGAAACAGAGAAATCAGAGACGATAACTAGTAATCTTGTACTTCCTGCCCAGCATTACAATGTTGAAAATATTGTGGTTACAGACAGCAAAACAGGATTTTAAGAGCAACATAGCAAATACCTCCCCTCTCTAACAGTATTCTTAACTTTCTGATCCTGACAGACAAATGGAGGGTATACTCTATTTGATCTTTAAAAGGAAAAGGAGGAAAAAATACCTTTCCCAAAAAACTGGAGAATTCCTTTAGTTGTGGTGATAGAGTACCCAGTTATTTGACATACAAGCATATTTTTCCCTTGCTATAATTACATATTTAAGACACATAATTAACCAGTTTGGAAACTGATGTCTCAGCTGAAGACCACACTCACTGAATTCACATTCTTGTTTTGATATACAGTTTAAATGAAGACCCTGATATATATTCTACTAATTCAAAATACACACATTTCCTTCTCAAGCGTTTGATTTTAGAATCAAGGACTGTAAATTCAATGCCCTGAGTAACGAAAGTCAGTTTATAAAAAACCCTACACTGGGCTGTAAAAACTTCTGTGAATCAGCTTACCTGCCACAAGGAATTAATTCTGCCACACTAGAACAGAGACACCCATAGTTATTGATAAGTAAGAAAAACAAACAAACCCCAACAAGAACTAAACTGTGTATAGGATCTGCTCACTAATTCTTTCCATATTGCCACTTACCTTCTAATGAAAAGGAGCTAATGAAAAATTCAGCTACTGGGGCTGAATCATGCCTTTTCTAGATGGAATATTTTTCAATATGAAGTTCCATCATCACTGCAGTCCAGGAGCAACTTATGACATTGTAATGAAAGTCATATTTTGCCCCTTGATAAAGCCTGGCTCTTTCATTGTCCAAGATGAGTAGGACAATTTTGAGGCTGAGACACTGGGGACGTGACGTATCAGCCCAGAAACAAAATTCCTGCGATAACTTCAGCAGTTCTTTTGGATCAGAACCTCCAGTGACAGAAGTGGTCATTGGTCCATTAACTCCATGCTATCAGACCAATTCATGGCAAAGATCAACAGGAAAAATACAAGTGTCACTGCTCAACCACTGACTCATGGAAAATCCCATTGGGTTTGCAACAGTATTAAACTACGTCTCAGACTACACACTGTTAGGCTTTATCCCCACTTACATGTTAGTAACATGAAGCAGAGACACTGTCAGGTACAAGGCAGGACTACATCTGTGGTAAAGCCATAACCAGAGATCACATCTCCTGAATCCTCATCATGTATTTTGTCCTTCCAGTCACTCTTCCAACTTGTTGAAAAAAATCAACATAGTGTCTGAATGAAACTGTGAACAAGACAACCATTCTTCTCTACAGAAACACTTAAGAGTTATGTTAAGATCAAGAGCATCAGCTAACATTGCAAAGTGATTTTTTTTCCCATGTGACAACTCTATATCTACTCGTTATCCTTTGTGCCTGAACAAGGCTCTCGCCTCAAAGAGCGAAAGTAGGCAGAAGGGGCTTAGAAGACTCCGGATGACGAGTGCTGGATAGGGGCAGCAGTTACCGGAGGGATGACTAAGCCATGAAGGGCACATCAGCATACAGACATGATTCTCTCTGTCCCCTCTCGCCCCACACACACATGGCTGCCACCTGCATTGTATTATTATTGCTTTTGTGTCTCAGCAACAAAACGTACATCTCGACAGTGGTGGTCTCATCCTAAGAAATAGATTTTTTCACCTTACTTGGGAATATTTTTGAAACTATGTCATTACTTAGAACTGACTAAAAATTGGTTTGAACTAAAGGACATAATAAAAAGCCCAGATCCTTATTTACCAAAATATGAGCAGTTTAGCATTCTAAATCCCAGGTTTCTTCAGAAAGATGCTTCAGTACAAAATCATGGCTTTCACCAGCTATTCTGTCTAAACACTTCCTTTCATGGTTTCTACATTGCCCAGTCACCCTGTTTTGCATGACTGTGTTGATATATATTGTAAGATACGCATATTTCAGAGTACCTAGGTGTCTCTCAAATGTATCAGAAAACCCCGACCTCCTTCACCTAGTCCTCATCTATACAGATAAACAACACCAAATGCCAACAGTGAGACTAGTTAATAGAACGGTATCTGGAGAGTAAAGGACATATATTAAAACAAAATTGCACACAAGATATACCAAAAAATTATTCCACCAAGCAAGTTTGTTCCTGGTTATATTCAAGACTAGCATTGTTGTAAAAGCATTAATGCTTGTTTGCAAGCCCTCTATGTCACCACCTGGCAGGGTATGAAGATGCTCAGTCTTATGCTCACTAAATTGGCTCTCTCAGTGCTGTTATTACAGAGGTGTTTCAGCCCCTTTCAGATCACCTCCCCATCCAGCTTCCATGTAACCTGCGAACAAAGCCAGCATTGTGCAGGCTGGCTGAAGATCAAGACTTTCATATCCCATCTGTGTGCAAAGCAGACACCTCATGGCATTAAAAAGACTAAGTCTTAAATTTCAGGAGTAACTTGAGCAACATCATGTACCACTGTGTCAGTAGACTCTTCATCTCTTGTGGCTGAGAAGTCAATAACTCCTTCTTTACTCATCCACCAACCCAAGTGGCATGCTCAGAGGGGACAGCAGATGCATACTTAGACAGTGACTTCGACAATAGATCAGGAGAACGGACCTCTCAGCCTACCCATGGCCAGCACGTCATGTTTGCACCATCTATATCCCTCTGGCCATCTCTCAGGCACTCATTCTTTTCCTTAAATCTGGTGTGTTGCTGTGGATAAGCATGTCAGAAAGCATTTTAAATTAGGTCAGTATGGAACAAACTATGAAGCTGATTCTACACTATGTATGTAAAGCGGGCTCCTCCCTCAGCAATAACACAGGTGGAGTTATGCGAGTAGGCTAAATTTTGCCTCCTCAACACACTCCGGGCTCTGGGAAAACTGTCACAGGTTGCCTTCCTCTCTCAGAAACACTGACATGTTCTCAGTGAAGACCATTTACAAAGGAAATGGCACCAGGGAAACACAGAGCTGGCTGTGCCCAAATAAGATGCTGTCGATCATGCCTGCAGAACCGTAGGACTAGTTCAGATTCACACGCATGACTGTCAGCCAGCCTGAATGTCTCTCCTGGAGCTCCTGTGTTAAAATCAAATGACAGAACAGAGGAAATTTTGTGCGAGCCCCCTTTCTTTCTTGCTCATTGCTGCACTAAATCTTCTCTGGCAGAGCATGTAGCAGATCAGGAACAACAAAAAATCCTAAACGGTTGTATCTCAGTTCTATGATAGACTTAAATCTTGACAGAGTGTTCATGCTGAACAGTTAAACCATTTTGCAAATCAGCAAAGGGCAGGAATTTTCAGAGTCATTTATTAAGGCTGGAAACAGAAAGTCATTTGACCATTTTTCACCCATTGACCATTCTTTTATGCTGATTGTTTTTCTTCCAGGATATATGTGGGCTTTCTTAGAATCTTTCGTTTCGCTGTTGTGTGAGTAATTGAGTATTTTACTCACTTACTGATGATTACCATTTATGTAGCTCATTAAATGGAAGACTTACTATATATCTTAAAGGATTTCTAGTTTTCTTTGTGCAAATATCTTACTTTTCATTGTTGAGTTTTAGGGTATGAGGAATGAATTTGTTCAAAGAGACCAGAAGATCTTTATCCTTTGACAGTGGAGCAAATCCTTTATTCTCAAACTACTCAGCAGGCATGGTTTTCTTAATACTTCCACCTGGCGCTCCATAACATGCTGGATAGATGTAAGAAGCGTCTTCATTTCTAACATGATTTCTCTGTCCTGTTTTAGTGTGCTCAAGAGCAAATAGCTTGCAGTTTCGCTAAACTTTTCAGTGAACTTCAAAGTGAAAAATGCTCAGCCATACCTTCTCTAGCACTGAATCCTGTAGGTCTGATCAGCATTTTTAGCAGAACTTTGTCTGCAACTGATCCCATGACCTTTCAGGGGTCTAACAAACATTGTGAAATATCACTGGTGTGATAACTCCATGCATAACATATCAACAGAAAGTGAGAAAATCAGCAATGCTGGTGTGAACTAAAATGAGTTTTTCACAGCTCAATCCATAAACCGTTCTTTTCAATGTTTTAAGAACTTTTCACCTCTTTAGTGAAATAAAGGCTCAAAATGGAAGAAATTGAATTCCCCCTCTTTCTGTCTTCATATTTTTGCACCTATGTGCTCTGCCAAGGCATTTTTGCACTGAGATATAAACCTGAACTCTCTAACACGCTCTGCCTACCTTATACCTCTGCCTACGCTTCCATCTTGTTTTCTCTTCATAGTCAACACAGTAGATCAAACAAGCAATCTTTTTATCCGGAATTGTCTGAGAAAATCCCCATTCTTTCGTTGGACATCACTGTAGTATCTGTTTGTGTGAGTATGAGTGTGTGTGCGTAGTATACCTGTGTGTAGAAGTTTTGTACGCGCTTCTGTATATGTGTGTGTCATTGCATACGCTTTGTGCACGTTCTTTACCATCTCTCTGAAATAACCAGCATTTTCATTGCATAGTTCAGTGACTCAGAAATATGTCAGTATTGACCTCCTTCTGATATGGTAAGTCAACCGCCACTCTCTCTTTCACAGTGCATCTAAACTAAGGGAGGAACAGCTAGAGAGAAGACAGAAGAAAATGGGGTGGATGAGCCTGGCTACTTAAAGGCCAGCAATCCCTTAACTTAGGAGCGTCTACTCAAAAGGTTTTTTATCAGTTTCTTTATAACCATTGTAACAGAACAGCTGATATCTGTTTCTTTATCAAAACAGAGTGAGTTCTGCAGTTCTTCTCAGTCTGTTTACAAGTGCAGTGATCTTAATCTGTGAGAATCCCCATCCACCATGGGATCCACCCCTCAGCACCAAAACCCCCAGGGCAGAAGTGAGGATGGGGGCAGAGTTGGGAAGAGCGAAGACAGGCAACATAAATTCTTCTGCCATGAGCTGGGAACCAAACTGAGGGGACATTCAGAAAGTCAGAGGAAGAAAACAAAGGCTACCACAGCCCTACCCTCAGAGAGTAACTGGAAATGAGCCAACACAGAGAGATTTAGTCCTGTGTATAACCCCTGGTGCTTTGCATGGCATCTCTGTAAAGGGTCAAAGGATAATTGCCAGTATCTCTTAATCTTAAATCAACAAAGTGGTCTGCAACTATCTCATTCTGTTTCTGGTTTTGACCTCTCTAATCTCTGTCTCTCTCTCCCCAGATGTTTGTTGTATGTTCTTGAGACAACTAAATCTCTGGGTTACCTCAGATGCCTGTTGGTCACTGGCTTGCAGAAATTGATAAACGGCAGAGTAGCGATGCTCATGCCCTGACCAGGATCTTTGGGCAGCACCAGGCAACAAATGTTCATCTCAGTTTCAGCAACATTAGTTCACTGTTATTAACTTTACAATGAACAGCAGAGGATAGTGGCAAGGTATAGGGACACTATCCTATAAAAAAAAGTGAAATAAAAACAGGCACATTTGCAAAATAGTGACAAGCAGTACAATCAGACCAAAGATTAACTTGTCCTGGGATTTTTTGCCTTTGCATTTTTCCTCCATTTGTTTTAACAGTAACTCTCTACTTCGCATCGAACACAGAATTGTAAGTATATGGACTTATCTTGGACTATTTCAGTATCTGACAGACAAGTTTTCCTGTCACAATGAAAGCTGTTTGGTGCTTTCCAGTCTCAAAGAAAATGCAAAAGCCCCTTGCACATCTAAGCTGCAGAGGACAACCCATCTGCCTGGTTGTATGAACACTAATTCCTATCTGACACTCTTCCATTATTGCCTTGTGAGATGGCTATGAGCAATTCCTCAGCTCCTGACAGAACTCATTTATAAAAATCCACTGCTGGGATGGATGTTTTAATTGTCTTGTTACACCAGGCAACTTGTTTCTATGTAAATTATTTTTTTGATGTTTCTTCCCTGCCCATTTTCAATCCTTCAGGCTTTATAAGGATTTAGAGAATTTTTACTTGTTCTGGTCAGTTTTTAGTCATCCCGTTCCTCAGCCAGGGAAGTGTGAGTCTGAATGCTGATGAGTAAGAACGTAACAGAGCAATAATTTCCTGGAGACTTAGGCTCAGGAGAGGTCAAGAGCTGCAGCCACCAGCAAACTCAAGGATTGTGCCCTGGGGAGCCGTCCCAGAGGTCCTAGTTCTCACCAACGGCATCACAGACTGCAGACCCCAGTCTCCAGATGTATCATCCTCTGGCCTGCTGTGGCACCGCAGCCCCTTTCAATACCAGCAGGACTCAGAGCATCTAAAATGAACCCTGGTATCCTGTGGCACATAGCAGTTATGATGTACCTCTTTATTGCATCCTAAGTGAAGTTCCCTATAAAGAAATATTGATTGAAGAAAAAACTCATAAGGATCAATGGCTTATTTTCCAGCTGTGTTTTATGTTACAATAACAGCTCTTTGGAGAGTTGGTGCTGAGTGAGTGCAAAGTAATACCAGTAATTCCCCCTGTCTTGGATCATCCTGTAACAAATTCCTCACCGTTCTCACCATTGACTCATGGGCAGAAAATAGCTACTGCGGTCTCAGGGGACACTGTGAAAAAAAAAGGGGGGAGGTGGGGGGCAGAATATGAAAAGGAAATCTGCTCCAAAGCACAAATGCTCTAGGAGTAAGTGCCAGGGTGTGCTGGGGGAGGCAATGACAGTCTGTCCCCAAGCACTCAAAGTTCAGTAGTTAAAACAGTTAAAGCACTACTGACCTAACTCCTTATTGCATGGCAGAAGTTGCAGAGGGGTACGTGCCTGGGTAGCGGTGGGAACCCAAAACTCCGTTGCTCTGAGCACAATGCGTGGGCAAAACAGAGCATCTCCACTGTACCTCTGTAGGTGTTTTTACAATAGCAGCGACTTCCTCCGTTGTAAGCATGTGAGTACAGAGCTAGTAATGAGTTCTTTACAAAGGGATATGATTTGTATGTCTCCACTATTAAATATTGTTCGTGTAAAAGGCACACGGTCTTTTCTACCCGGGGAACAATACAATTTCTTTCCCTTCAGCAAGAAACAGTTTTCTTTTCAAAATCTTAGTCTCCTTTCCTAAGCACCTCTCCCAGCCCCTGGCCCTGCTCATTCCCTCCGACACTTGTCCTTCCCCTGAGCTCTCCTTCTCCATATTGCTTCCTGTTCACACCAGTTTCCCCTGTCCCAGACAGTGCTTTTCATCCTCACCCACCTTTAGCTGCTGTCTATTGCCTGGTGAAAGCAATCTCGGTCTGAGCCATTTCTCAGTGTGAAGCCCATCTTCTTACCTGCTGTGCAATGAGGACGTGGCCTACAACTGCACTTACCTGCTTTTCCTGAGGGCCAGCTGCATTTCTGAGGATCACACCATGCCTCTTCATTATTGTCTATTATGTACACGCAGCCTTGCCAGCTCATCTGGGCCGAGACACTCCATAAGGTGGCCAGGCACAGAAGGGTTAAAGAAAACCTCAGTAAGCCTCCTGAAGCAAGTCCAAACCCCTAAATGATCTTGTAGCCTCATAGGAGTGACCCTCCAGATCACGGGTGATGGAAGGACTTTGGTCTGCTGTATGCCTTCTGTAGAGGTGATCATGAATCTGACACTGAATGCATTCACAAAAACCACAATTTAAACACATTTTTAAAATGTGTCAAGGATTTATAGACTACTGCTTGAGAGCTTCATAACTGGGAAAAGCAGGACTATTTTTAATGTAAAGCCATTGCTACCTAGTAAGAAAACACTTTTGTATTCATATAAAGTATTTATTAGGTGTGAGGTTTTATAAATTGTTTAGTCCTGCAGCCTTTAAAAAAAAGAAACAAAACAGGTTACTTTCAATGCATTACCAAGTATCCTGTGGAATATTTCACATAAAAGGAAACAGAAGATGTATAAATGTAAACAGGCTAATTGTATGCAGATATAAATTATGCATGTTGGTCTTATGAAAAAGCATCCCTGATTTGCAGGGGTCTTACTCAGCAGCTTTGTGTCTTGTCTAAGGGGATATTTAGTATGGCTGTGATGTGCAGAATTTAAAACAAAACTTTGAATTCTGCAGAAGCAAAATATAGCGCAACTGTGATAAGATTGCACCGTGGGGAGCACAAGAGTTTTGTTTTGTTTTGTTTTATTTTATTTTATTTTATTTTATTTTAATTTATTTTATTTTATTTTATTTTATTTTATTTTATTTTATTTTATTTTATTT
>Ga0065711_1004855_pt1 | contig 22154 bp, 15 predicted proteins | sample Hoacrofraction12_FD_59098 | JGI IMG/M metagenome (GOLD analysis project Ga0065711, IMG submission 59098) | Hoatzin crop microbial communities from Cojedes, Venezuela - Epithelial fraction 12 v2 (version 2) | ecosystem: Host-associated > Birds > Digestive system > Esophagus > Crop | place... | reverse complement strand
AATAATTAAACCAAATCATATTGTGATGTTTCACCTGGTTTCTGTTGTTACTGTCACTCCTTCCGGTTCGGCTCCCCTCACCCCTCCAGGACTGGTGCCAGGGTTAAAATGGCTTTTTCTTGCCTTTTTAGTAGAATCGAGTAAAAAAAGGCAAATTGAAACTAGCTGTTTACAGCAGTTACAGACAAGTCACAAGTGAAGCTGTACGTGATAATTTCCAACAAAATAAGACACTAGCCCGATAACTGCAAAACCACTTCAAAAAAACCCCTTGAAGGCCATGAAAAAAGAAAGCGTCAGAGTGAAAGAAGAGAACCAAGAACAAAAACACTGAGGCGCAGACCCGCACCAGGGCAGGATCCACGCTTTCGAGCCTCTGGTCTGGCCGCTGCTCTCCACTTGGCGACCAGCACAAATCCCACGGGGAGCGAGTGGCAAGAATCGCCGTCAGTAATTAATACTCTGGGGAGACTTCAAATCCAGGAGCCAACGCACTCGATGCAGCATTCAAAGCCTGGATGAAGCGTCGCAGGCTCCCGGCAGGCGCAGTGATGGCTGCAGCCAGCCTGAGATGGAACCCGGACCCGGTGCGTGCCTGCCCGCCAGAGCCGAGGGCGACGGCAGCTCCTGCGTCTGTCTGACACCATTACACGCCGCGCTTCCGCCGGGCAGCGCCCGCAGTTTGCACCGAGGTGCCGAGAGAGCTCTAAGCTGATCCTACCCTCTGCTGCCGCTGTGCCAGCGTTTCTCTGTCCAGGCAAGGCAGTGGGAGTCACTGGACCACAGGGCCAAGGTTCAAATCCAGAATTCCCTGCTCCCCATCTCTAACCAGGAGAGGAACCGTTCCGGACGGCGTGGGATGACGGAACACCTCACTCGCTGGCCCCTCTCCCGACAGGAGGCACCTGAGCAGAAGCAGTGCCACGCGCGTCGCGCAGGAACGGAATTAAAGACGTGGAGCGTTCGACCCAGTCCAGCAGAGGAGCTACCTGGGGCGATGCCAACAGGCTGAAGATGGCCTCTGCGAAGACAACAACAAAAAATACATTCTAGGTCGCTGCCAGTTCACGTGGGAGCACAGAATCTGCAGGCTGCTCTCCTCGGTCCACGGCAACCTCGCATTTCCAAGCGCAGAGGCTACCAAAGGGAGACGCCAAAGCCCAGTGATGCAGGGAGCTGCAGCTGCTGCTCACGGGGTGCTGCAGGTCGCTGGCACACCGCAGCCGGCTCAGGGTAAGATCCTGGGAGGGCCCAGCGCCGTAGTTTTTAGTGCAATACAGTGAAGAGAACAAACCTGGGTTGTCTGTGCTAACTATCGCACCCACACGTCTCCTCTCCACAGCGCTGCTCGAGCCAGTCCTTGTCACCACGCTGTAAAATCCTGCCCTCCCTCAGCAGAGGAGACAGCTTGTGGTGCAGAACATTGATAAATGAAAGTTTTTGAGCACTTGCACTCAAAAATCCCAGAAACCGTTACTAACAAACTTTGCACTCTGGATGAATTTATTTTTTCCTGAAGTGTACCAGGATATAGTGATAACCTAACATGCATGGACTGAAGTGGATTAGTTAAACTGCACTACACCCATACAAAGACACTCTTAATCAGAATTAACGTGATCTTAATTCAATTTAGCTTACTTCACCTTGAGAGTTAAATTAGTGTAACTGTAAATCACCCTTACCGGCCAACTGAATCAGCCGTGGCAGGGTCCTGCGAAGAGCTCACCTCAGAGCAACGCGGCTCTTCCTCCGGCACGCCTGGCGACAGAGTCAGCCTGGCAGGCAGAGGCACTGACTTTTTCCTTTCCAAACAGCAGAAAACGCGTGCTGGGCTGCAAGATTCTTAATGGAGCTTTTCCCGTGATCAGCCCGTCCAAACCTTTGCTGGTGCACAAGTGGTTTTGCGCTCTGCTCTTTGGTCACACGTATCCGAGAGCAATTTAAAAATAAAATCTCGGGCTAACACTTGAATTTCTGCCGTTGGTGCAGGGCCACGACTCTTGGCTGGTGCCATCTTCTGGTACAAGACATGGAGAGACTGAAAGCAGCACCCAGCACCCTGCCTGCAGGCAGCGCTGGCAGCCGGAGCCTTCCCCATGGCACACACCACCGAAAGCTTCACCTACGCTCCGGCGCAGCGCTGCTCCCCGCTTCCTTGCGAGGTGGCCTGTCTGTCAGCAGCCCTTCTCAGTGCCCCTGTGTACGGGGCTCTTCCAAGGGGTCCCTTTGTCACAGACGAAGCATTTTTCACTGCAGCCCTTTTTCATCAAACGCCTGCTCTGGCCTGAGCAGAGGGTCCGAACGCTGCTCCCCGTAGCCCGGGAACACGGAACTGCCCATCAGCACCCCTCTGCCCGGAGGCTCCCTCCCTCCCGGCTCCATCGCCACCCAAGCCGGGGTGGCTCCGGGTACACCCCCACGGGGCTCTAGCCCTGCTCCACCGAACCCCCGGGGCAAAGGGGCACCCAGGCTCTTCCCAAGCCGCTGTGCATCGGCGCAATACGATGCTCTGAACGGCAGCTCCCCTTTCCTGACACACAGCACGCTGCCCCAGCCTCCCATCTGTGCCAGGGTTTGCTTTTACTTTGATACTTCAGCTCTTTAAAGCTCTGTTAATCTGGTTTATGTCTTTCTGTCGTAGGAATAATCCTTTATGTACGCACAGCTTCGACAGTTGAACTCCTCCTTTTGCGTGAAGCAGATTAGCTTCGCAAGACTATCCCAGGAGATGCACGGTGACTGCTTTTGTTTTTTAAACCCTTGTTTAGTTTCTCCAGAAGCTGTTTTCTTTGTCCCCTAACGTTTAGCTGCTGCACAAACACGAGGCTTTTGTCTTTCAGGGGCAGGCAAGCCCAGTCACGTCTGCAGGTCAGTGCTTCGGAGGGGTCTTTGGGTGCCGGAGGCTCTCCAGAGGTGCAGTGCTCTGGGTTTCACCGGGAGGGAAGCCCTGTGCCTGTGAATTGCTTTTGAACAACCTCACAGGGTGCCTAGTTCGTATTTTAACACCAAAATACCTTTCAGTATTTACCCTTTGGGCCCTGCTCCATGCTATGTACCCGTTATTATATTTCGGTTTTGTAGGTCAGAAGGTTTTTGGACTGATAGAATCTAATAATTATATTAATGCAGAAAAAAAAATCAAAAAAACTTTATATCGTGCTTTAGCAGGTTTTTTTAAGCCAGGCTTCTTAATAACTTCTACTAAATGTATTTTTGTGGTAAGATAAAAGCATATTTTTAAGAACTACCCAGTACAGAAGCGAACCTTTGCCTACTTGGTTTTACCTGCAGAGCAAAGCACCCAGCAGAGCCGTGGTGATGTCAGAGGTCACAAAGCATGAGTCAGAGCCGCAAAAAAAGCCTGGTTTTTTCTTGAGGAGAAAAACAAACCGAAGAAAACAACTCCCTCGCCGTGATGCAATGTTTTGGATTTGCCTCTTCACTTCCTTGCCAGTGCCCCTTGGGTGTGAAGGGTGTGCAGCTCTCAGGCTCCCCGTGGGTGACAGCTCAGCCCCCGAGGGGACCCCAGCCTCCTCCAGCAGCACCGGCACCCGCAGTGCTCCCCACACCCCGCAGCTCACCCACCTGCACCCACATCTGTGCCCCCCCGCCCCGGGAGGAGCAGGAGGAGGAGCAGGAGGAGGAGGAGGAGGAGGAGGAGGAGGAAGGAGCCCCAGGGGTCCAGGAGCTCGCACCCACTTGCCAAACAAAGCCCACAGGGAGCAGCCAGCCAGCCCCAGGGAGCCCAGCAGCAAAGGCACCACAAGCTTTATCTGCTCCGTCTGCCTCGTGGGAGGGTGCCAGGCCCTGCCAGGCGCTGCCGGCTGGCCAGGAGCCCCTCATGGCTGCTCTCCCGGGGCAGCTGGAGGCGTCGAGCAGGCCCCAGGCTCCGGGTCCCGGCTGCAGCCTAAGGAGCTGCGGGGCTGAGCAGGCGCTGTCGCAGGAGCACGGCAACGGGGATGGGTTTCCAGGTCCTCCTCGAGGTCCCTCTCCCACAGTGGGTCCCCAATGCTCGTGCCCCTCGCCGGCGTCCCTGCTGGGCACCGCGGAGCTGGCCAGTGGCTCAAACGCTACCCCCCGGGCACTCGTTCAGGAGGTTTTCATGTGCTTGGGGGAGTTATTTTATCGCTGAAGATGACACCTACTCATTCGGGCGCACACCTTAGCTGCAACACACCCTGTCTTTGCCAGTAATTACTGTTATTTACATGTACCTTGAGAATATGGAGCAGATGAAAAGCACAAACGGCCTTCAGAAACCAGGCTGTGGCATGGGTGAGAGCTGTTGCACCCCAGGCGCCTGCAGCACCCGAGCCCACTCCACCCCAGCCCCGGGTGGGCAGGCAGCGGCTGCCCTCACGGAGGAAATCAAAGCTTTCTGTTGGCAGCAACAAGCATTTAAGAAAGCGATTTTTTTTGAAGGAACAAAATGCAGTAAATTACTCTTCAGATGTGAAGCTTCAGGTGTAAAGCAATCTCTGCCTGCAATCGAAGAGGTTCGTTAAAGGGAGCTCAGCTGACGGGAGCAGCTCTTCCATCAGTTTCTGAACGATCCGCAGCACCAACAGATCCCACGGTGGAATTAAGGGAATAGAGCAACCAGGACTGAGCGATCCCGTGTGTTCTTTTGAATCTGAATTACCTTTCTGAAAACTCCACATGGTGCACAGAGCTTTAGCTTTAAACATATGGGCAACAGCCTTGTCTTCTTACAGACTTCTGTCGTTAGAATAATGTGACTTGAACAAAGAACTCCTCAAGTTTCAGCACAAGGGCTCCTGGTTTCCCAGTTAAAGTCAGTCACACCACAGCCCCTGCAGACACGTTGTGTGGCTTTGAGCAACCCAACAGACTGAAATTAGCAGGAAATAAATGCATTCACTCTTGACTGGGGTTACTGCCCGGGAGTGCAGCGGACAGCCAGGGCTGTAGCTTAACGAGCACACAGAGCTTGTTGGCCCAAGAGCCGGTGCTGTAGGAGACGACACCAGCAGCCTGCATGCCTGACAGGCGGCCGTGCCACCAGTTCTTCTGCGATCCGAAGAGAGTCCAACTCAGGAATTTTTCCTTTGGTTTTCAAAGTGCTTTTGCAGCGTAACTTCTTGTATGCAGTGTATTTCAGTAACGAATTCCAGGGTTTTATTCTCCTCTGGGCTTAAGAGGGAGACCGGCTGATGAAAGCCCTGAATCAAATACGGGCATTACCTTAAAGGACAAGAACCAGACCACTGTAAGTTTAAAAAAACCAAACATGTTGGATTTTATTTAGACTACTTAAAAAAAAGACCAAAAGGATTTAAAAAACATTACCATCCAATATACCCACTATTCCATTACAAACATCCTAGTTTACTGAAGCATCCGCATCATGTGTTCTCTTCTAGTTGTGAAGTCATGAAGGGCTTGTATCTGGTGCTACAATGAAGCTGTTTTTCTTGAGTAGGGCTTCTAATAGTATAGGGCAAAACGTGGCATTTTCAGTGCATTTGTAGAGTTCCCAGAGATTCTAAAAGCTCATGGCAAGCAAAACTACGATTTTTCACCGTTTGTGCCGTATTAGCGACTGCCTGCTCAGAGAACATGGACGTGTCTCAGCGCTCTCTCTGCCTTGTACTCGGCCATATCTCCAGCTGAGGTTATCCCAGGATATCTTAGTAGCGTGTAATGGAGTTAATTAGTAAAGAAAAGCAAAGACTGTTGTTTTGAGAAGAATCCTGCATCACAGAAAAGAACCCAAGATATGTCATTTACCTCAAGACTCTACTCAGCCCTTTGGAAATGGATCTCTTGAAACGCTGCATGAGGGAGCAAGTTCTCATCCCTGTAGAACAGCCACTCTACGAAAGACAACAAAGATTGCACCGAAAAGACCCCGAGACCCACTCTTTCAGCCTTGTTTGGGAGCACTACGCAGAGTTCTGAAAGTTTTCTTTAAAAGCCAAGAACCAGGCAGTCACAACGGGCATCCTCGCTGGCAAGAGCTGAGGCAGCAGTGGTTACACACGCCAGGCTGCTGTGGGGTTTTGGGGTTTGTTGGCTCAAGGCAACGCTCTAGGTTATACCACTACAGGCATCACACGTCTCTGCTTACCACCACCCTCAGCTTTCAGATGCCTCTAACATCCGCAGCCCTCGAGTGCCGTTACCCACATCTCTCAGCCGTGCTGCTCTCCCAGCCTCCACGGCCACAGCACGCCCTGCCTGCAAACGCAGAGAGGCGATGCGCATCTGCATCTCGCTTCAGCCACAAATCAACCAGAAGGGCCTTTGAGAAAGACTACATTTACACTGTGGTCATTTAACTAGAAGGAAGGGAGAAGGCCTGATTCCTAACACAAGAACCAAAACCAATGGTAACTCCCTAGGGCAGAAATCCCGAGCAGCAGGATCTCTCCGTATTGTACATCTGATCTGTGTTTAGACACACGACGTTTTCTTTTCTGTCTGCTGTAAGATATCCTTTGCCCCTAAAGGCCCCGTGAAGTCACTATGCTGGTCATCTGACGTTATTAAAACCCAGATTCCTTTGGAGACAAGTGATACAGGCAAGGAAGATACAAAAGCCGCACAGCACATTTTGAAATCAAATGAGTACTCCATTAAAAAGAGACACATGAACTGAGTCAATATTTATTCTTTCTTCTCGCTGTCCTCAGTGATAGGGTCTGCGGGAGGCTCTTCAACGGTCGCGCTATTGCTCTCTGAACCAGTGTTGCTGTCACTGGTTCCCTCCTCTGCAGTGCTATCGACCCCTTCTTGGCCACTCTCCTTATCATCTGGGGTCGATGTTCCTTCTTCACCATTCTGCTGGTTTTCTGTGCTCTCTTCTGGGTGAGGCTCTTCTGTAACAAGATTATTTCTCAGTGTCATTTACATGCCAATACATTTAATTAGGCTGTGCAATTAGAACTGAGGAAGAAATAGAATCTGTAATAAATCCGAGTATTCCGTAGCAGTTATTTCTGTCACTTAGAATGTGCAGTGAAGGCACAGCTCTGAAAGACCTCTCAGTGCTTAGGAGGCACATGGTCCTACCTGCAGCTGCCTGACCTCACAAGTCTAGCCACAAGAAAGCAGCACGCCTTGGTAAACCAGAAGCACTAGAATTCAAGTTCCTTGGTCCCCTTTCACTTTTGCTCATGCTGTTACGGCAACGGCTCACTGATATATTAGCCACCAATACTCTTAAACACAACAGGATTTTCTAATGACACCGTACAGAATACAAAAAAGACCTGCAAATCAGCTTGTGAGAGCAGCATGGGAAGGAGTGCTGTTCCATCATCCTTGATAGACATGGAGACTGGGACAAGGAAACACTTGCAGTTGCTCCTCGCTAGCTGATGTCCAAAAGGTGAGTTAGGTTTAGAAAGCAGTTTTCTTCCCTCTTGGGTACATCACACACAAAGCATTACACACTGCTTTGTGGGATCTTATCCTCTCCCATTTTTGAAGGGGGCAATTTAGTGAGAAGAGAGCAAACCCTTGTGTTCCCCAAGATGAAGTTAACTATTCTGAATGCTGTTCTTCAGCCTTTCTTCCTACTAACAGCAAAAAAAGAGGGCACTCCTGGCTAAGTTGAGCCTCTACAGAGGTACTTAAATGCTGATCCTTCAAGGATTCTGACACTGGTCTTTGAATGCAGTTACCTGTCTCCATTGGAACACTCTCCTCTTCTTTCTTCTCCTCTATCTTGTTAGCTGCCTGTTCCTCCTCAGCTGCGATGTTATTCTGACTGCGTTCGGCTTGCTCAGCTGCTTCTTTCTCCCTTTCCTCCTGCCTCTTGCGAGCCTGTTCCTCAGCTTGAGCAATTTCAGCTGCAATCTTTTCCATGTCCACTTCCACCTTCAAACTGCATAACTAGCAATTAAAAAAAAAGGAAAGCTCTTTTACTACCCCAGTTACATTGAGAAAGAAAACATCAGTAAAACCCAGTTATGAGTTCGATGTTTCTACATGCAGCGTAATTCTTTTGATTTGACAAAGTTTACATTAAAAGCTTCAGTAACCAGGGAGGGAGATACGAGCACATTAACAAAAAAAAAAAAAGAGGGATAAATAAACAACCTAAACCTTGGTATCTGAACACAGCCAAGGGCAGAGCAGCATGCTCTCCACAGCAGCTTTAGGCCACCGTCCTTGAGCTGCTCTCTAGTGATCTCAGCCAGTGAAGCCTGAAGGCACTTTTAAACTGTACTGGCTGAATGTCACCACTAAAGGTCACTGAAGGAGCACGAAAGAACGCAAATGCTGTGTGCTTTCTGACACCCACACACTAGGACACTGCAGTCGGCAGTCAGGCAATAATACATGATTGAATACAGAACTAAACAGAAGAGGGTGGAGCTCTTGTACAAATGGGTAACTAGCAGATTCCTCAGAGCAAGTGGAGAAAAGTGAGAGTTGTACCCTTTTAAGCTCGTTGTTAAAGGATTCTGTGCTTTCCAAGAACTTCCTCTTCTTTTCCTGGTGACGCTCTTCAATTTGCAGCAGCTCAGCTTCTAGTTTACGCTGGAAATGAGATAAATGGCAAGAACCTTACTATGCACTCATCTGAAGAACTGGAGAAAGTTTACAGCTACGTACAAAAATACTTCGACTAGTATTTTGAAATACACTTATTCAATACATAAACATCCTTATGCCTTCCTTGATCTAATACCTAATAGCTAAGAAGTTCATACTGAAGAGTACGAACATGTCTACGCAGTAATTCAGGATTGGCTAGGCATATTATAAATGAAAAACAGGATGTATTTGAGGTGAAATTTCCAGCATAAAATCTACACATTTTCTTTCATATTATACACCCCGTAGGTATACATATACACACACACACATATCAACTGCATTCTCTAATTGAAGACCACCACAATTCCAAGGAAAGAAGGGATACCACCCCCCTCTACCCCCCCAATCTTGTTTTGTTAATTAAAAAAACCCCAACAAATCTCTGTCTCATTCTGGTCTCTCAGTTTTCTTCACCTACATGTACACTGACTATACTGACAGGGTTCTTTTGTTAACACGCTTGTGTGGAAAATACAGGCACATGTCCAGTCAAAGCTAGGTGAAACATGTCAGTGTGACCTCACCACATTTCCTTGTATGCATTTAACTTTCAATGAAAAATGTTACAATAGGGAGGATTTACTGTAATAAAAACAAGATTATGAGTCATAAGCTACCTGAAAGTCACAACTTGACCAGTACCTATGAAACAGAAGCCTTACACTCCATACAGAAGGGTTACGTATAATGATGAAGAGCTATGGAATTAATACTTAAGATCTCCTAAAACCAAAATACAGTTTAACGTGATTCTCTGTAACAAAACAGCACAGAAGGTGAAGCCTCATGTCTTGCAACTCCCAAGAAAACCCAGAGATTAGCTAGTCGAGCGTCTAGAACGTTGACACCCAACAAGAATAGTCATGTAGTGATCAAATGATCCGAGACTTGGAGTACAGCCCAACATCGTTATGATTAGCTGCCCTCATATCATTTATCTTTACCTGATGAACCATTAAAGACTGAACCTGACGTTTAAGAACTTGCATTCTAGCTGTAGTGACAACAGAGCGGACATCAGGCACCACACTTTCACTCAGTATCTCACTGATGAGACGGTGGTTTCTTTGGAAACGAGCTGTGGCTGTGTGCTTCATAGAAAATCCATCGTCATAATCTGAAACAAGAGTTTTAAGTGCAACTGCTTTAATGCCACAAAACAAGCAACAAGTCTAATGACATTGTACCTACATTAGCACTAATTAAAAACAAAGTAAAAACCCTAACACCAGTTGCTGTCATGTCACAAAGTTCACACTCACAAATACAGAACATCAGGTAATCAGAAAAAAGGCAGTGGGAGGACAGAACACCACTGACCCTGGCACAGCTCTAACAGCTCCTATTTTACATGCATTTCCCACATGTTTGAAATTAGTTATTTACTGTGTTGCTTTCCATGTGTCCAGAGCAAGAGGGACTATTAATACGCCCAATAAAAACCATTCCTGATTAGTCGTGTTACCGGAACAATATCCAGTGCAAAATACCAACAGGAGAGCAACTCCTCTATAAATAAGCTTTGTTGCACAGATCAAAGAGACTTATTTTTTGAAACACTGAGGAATGAAAGCGTGAAGCAGCGCTACGTTTACTCATCACTGAAATTTCACAGTAACGTAGTATGAGTATTCAATTTCCATACACATTTTTTAGTAAATGCAGTTCTCTGAAGAACAGCTACTAGGAAAAAAAAAAACCACTTCAGAAAAAAAGTACATAAGCACATAAGTCAAGTGTTGGTCTCCTTATAAGCTTCTTGCAGAGAAAAGACATTACAGGAAGCCCAACAGGAACCAAACTGCCCCGTTTGATGTGCATCTAGAGGATTAACTACAAAGATCTAAGAATATTTCAGGCCAAGGATTTTTTTCCTCTCTGATCAAATTAAAAGAGCTTCCAATTTATGGCAAGATACTGAACTCTGACAATTTTAATCTAGCTACACAATGTAACATGAGCTACAGCATTATGGATTTCACTAAGTATTCATTTTAAAAGTCAGTTTGATGCTACAAAGCAGATCAAAATAATGTGTTTTCCTATACTGAGCAGCACTCGAAAGCTTCCAGCTCACAGAAGACAGAAGCCTTCCTACGCTGACTTTCTGTGTTTCCTCAAGGAAAGCAGGCAAAGCCTTCCAAGCTAAGAAAAAAATCAAACCAGTCTGCAGTTTTCACATCAAGAACCTATCTACAAAACAGACTAAAAAAAATTCAAGTCAAACTAATTAGAATTTAAAGCACAGTAATTAAATAGCATTAAGTACTGGTGAGGAAACAAACTTAGAAGAAACTTCTGAGTGTTAATTCATATTTAGTTGAGTATTAAAAAGTTAAGCAACAAGTATGAATTATCTTCCATGTCATGTAGAAAAGTCCAGAAATTGAATTTATTTTAGATCAAGTTTTCCTAAGTGAGATTACTTTCCAACTATTCACAGAAATCTTGAGGGAAATCCCAAAATGCCATGCCACAGAATTTTACCAAAGATGGTAACCAGTTCAACGGAAGTTTCTCTCTGCTTTATTTCAAAGTGTTACGTCAAATTTCTTGTTGAGGTAACCGATTAAATGAAGCAAAGAGAGAAAACCAGTGGGAAGACAACAGATTTGCAAGAGACAAAGAAGTACTAAGCAAACTGGTCCCCTTAAAAGTTATGCCTTTGTTCTCTTAATAAGATTCCTTTTATGCTAGAAGTTCTTGACCCTAGGGACGTGCAGGCTGGGAGAGCAGCAACACCTCTGTCACAGACGGTAACAGGCTGTCTCGTCCCAGGTGCAAACGGGTGCAGCGCAGGGCCCAGGGCAGCTGGTTCTGGCCGTGTTCATTTGGCCCAGGTAGCCCAGAACAGCACTTTCAGTCCCAAAATGCCAGTTTCTGGAACACTAATGTATTTACATAAATTTTGCAGTTGCCTCACACCGGGCAAAGTGCTGTTTGTCATCAGCTTTATCTCTAGGGTGTGCTTTTATAAGGGGGAAGAAAAAAAAAGGGGTGTAACTGACTGAGTACATTTCTCACCCTCAGGTTTCAATAAGGATTTGGTCACGAATTCAAAAGCAGACACTAGGTGTACAAGTCCGAGTTTTTCCCTTGGGTGGGGTGAATTTCCTTGCAGTCAAATAAACTTTCAGAATTTTCTCATCAGCTTGTCAGCACCAAGGGCAACTTATTTTCTAAACAATCTCAAATGACAGTTGTGGAACACCTTCAAAGTTCAGGTGCTCTTCATCAGGCCAGAACTCTGCCTGTCAGAATTATGTGGTTCTGCTAATAAAGTACAAAATTCCATGCCAGCTGGATTAAATCAGGCATCTAAGCCTTTTATAATGCACATGTTAAAACCATGACAGAGCTTTAAGCAGACTTTTCTGTTTTGAACTGTAAGCATTACTTCACACGTAATTAAGGGCTGGAATAACTTTTGCCACTGGCTTGCCACCTTAGTTTATGGAAACAAGACAAAGTCAGCCGTCAGCTGTATGAAATAGAATGTGACAATGAAAATCACTATTCAAAATAGGAAGGAAGTCACATTAAGCATTGTGAAAGTTGTGCACTGGTAGTTTTCCATATCTGGTGTCTGTTTCTCTATACTGTCGGTCCTGCAAGGAGACTGTCTCACTGGACACGCACACAAATTCCTTTCTGCTTACCATCTGGATCTTCTGCTGGCTGTATGCTCATGTAAGGTTCACCTTTCTCCATGCGTGACTGCCTTTGCCGGCTTTCTTCTTCCAACGCAGCCTCAGCACGACTTTTTGCGTTGATGTAGGCAAGGTATGCAGGAGAGTTATGGTAGGCCTTCATGGACTCATTGTACTCTATCTGAAATGTGACCAATATTGTTTGATTGCACCACTGGATGGTTTCAGACATGACATTAGTGCAGTCTGTAGAACTCAAACTGTAGTTATACAGACAAAGCTCTTTTGAATCATCTGGCTGATGCACAAATGACCACATTCTCTCAGTCTTTCTTTTTACAAATGAGAACTTCTTCCATAGTCATTCTTAAAAACACTAGCTGGGCTTTCAGGTACATTTCAGTTTAAATACCTGAGAAATCTTATGATAGTTTTGGTTTTTGAGATTTGAAAATCAAACACCTCAGAACAAGGCATTTATGATCAGACAAATTCTGGTAAGATTAAGAAAAATGAGTTAACTTAAAATATTCTCAATAATTCTCTGGAGTTCTAACTAGATCTTTGATTCTGATTTCTTCTCTTTTGTTACTCCGGTACGTCATGAACCAGTTTTCAAAATAACTTACGATTATTCCGTTCTTTGATCCATCCCTGCACTGGGATGATACAGAATGCTGCAGCCAGACTACTGTCTCCTCCTGGTACCAGGACTGCATCACTATTTTCACCTTCTTTGAAGTATTTTTCCCTTTGAATTGCTTTCTTTAATCTCACTTTTAAAATTCGCAAAGTCTAGATTTTGTAAAGTGATTTGAGATATTTCCAATGAAAAATGAGATATAATCTACAATATTGTTAGAAGTACCTAAATGTCTTGTTTTCTGGATGATTAGGACCGGAATCCTTCTACCTAGGCACTGTAAAAATATAAGCAGTATGGCCCTTGCCCCAAGGAGCTTACAATCTAAACATCATTACCATGTTAAAAAAATTGAATTCCTTGATTTTTTTTTTTTTTTCCAACTAAGAGCATCCAGCTTTGAAGTATGTCTCTATCAACATGGAATAAAACCACCTTAGATTTGACCAGGTTACACACAGCCTCAGATGCCTACCAGGTTTAGGCACAACACAGCAGCTGGACGATTTTCCCTTTGTACCTTACAATCACAGTAACAGTCTTGTAAAGGTCCTCAACACTTACCAGCCTAGACACATGAGGTAGCTGTCACCGTTTGTCATGAAGATCAATAAAAACAAAACCAAACCACAAGAAAACACTGAAGTGGTAGCATTTTTCTATCAAGAAACAAAACACTATGCCATAGCGTGGAGTTACACCAGATTACACCATGGAAACCAAACGCTACGTGACTGGAAGTCTTTTATGAACACGTTCATGACAACAGCAGTAGTTGCAGAGCACCAGTTTTGAAAGAGGATTTTGGTGTTGAGACAATCTTTTCAATACTGATGTTGTACAATCAAATCCATTCATTAAACAGTTAAAATCGACACTCAATTATAAACACTTCATTTTGAATTAGGTCTAAAAACTGACCAGTCACAGTTGATGTACAGTTATTTATAAAAAAAAAAAAAAAAAATCTAAAAGACGTGTCAGGACATACTTCCATTTAAGTTACATACAGTGGTCTCGTGAATGCCTCATACACCACTGCATGGGTAAGACGAACTTTTCTTCTCAGACCAGTTCCTAGAAGAATCAGCTGTAATAAACATCCCAGATTTCTTCCATTTACCTTTTCAGCTTCATATTCATTCAAATACTCTTGCTTCTCTTCATCAGTGAGATCTCGCCACATTCCTCCAATAATCTTGCCAATTTCCCATAACTTCAAATCAGGATTGGACGCCTTCACTTGGTCCCAGACCTTAACAGAAACAGCTGGAGCTTTACTAATGATATCTAAATACTTCCAAATTAAACATTTTATATTGTCATCTCAGAGTTCTTTCTGGAATCACCACGAAAAACAGGATTAAGTTAGGAATGAGTCTGGCTAAACTATCTCGATTATGTTCTGGGGCAGGAAGTCAGCAGGAAGCCATCTACTGAAACAGGCAATTGCTGAAATGGCTTTGGTTTCATGAGAATATTGCCTTTAACCCTCTTAATTCTCTTCTTAAATGCACATCGCTGCATCTCTGGGAAAAAAAAATGCTACTGAGTAAACACATCCAGCAGTAGATTATGACAAAGACCACTGAGCTTTTCAGATCAGAATGTAACATTTCACAATATTTTTCAGTCTTGCTGATCAATTTGAGTTCCAACAAGTTCTGACTCCACCAAAAAAGTTTCTAACTTTATAGGGAAGGAAAAAAAAAAAAAAAGAGCTGCCAGTGTTATTTCTTGCTGCGCCACTTGACTTTTTTTTTGTTGATGGTTTTTTGCCTAAGACAGACATGCTGGTAAAGATACTTTACCAGAAGTAGAAGAATTTCCTTTTGGCTCACCCGCTTCAGACAGGCTGACATGCCCTCCCCATGCCCCATCAGATTTCAGACTCCACAAGAGTCTCACTCCTATTTTCTGTCAAACAGTTCATAGAATAGCGAAGCAAACGTTGCCACAGGCTAGGTTGGTGAAGGAGAACATGCAAAGTCCACTCATTGCTACTCTTCAGTCCAGCTACAGCACTGTACCAAGCCCAGTATACCGCAAGGAATACTTCCTTTATACAAAAAAGTTCTGTCAGTAAGTCACAGGCACTTCTGAATGTGGCAGGGTGGATCCTTGTCAGCAGAGACAGTGGTAGTAAATATCATTTTAGAGAAAACTTTTCCCCCCAGAGATTGGCAGCTGCGTGAACAGACTACTGCTGCCTTTATTCTGAAGGGCAACGCATCTGTACTTTACAATTCCCTTAAAAGAATGTGCAGGCTGTTAGAAGTAAAAGTTTAGAAGCTGAAACTAAGATAATAGCAATTAATTGTTAGCACATACAAACACTAACTTTTATTCTCACTTGTCTGACACTGTATACCCACCTTCCGGCTGTACCTCATGTAGGGCATCAGGGGCTTGTCTGGGGGTTTGGGGGGCTTTGGAATGGTAATACCGGAGGAAGCCTATAAAAGAACCGAATAAACCCATTTGTTAATGTGATCACTGGACAGTTTCCACACACAGTAGTTTTGGAAAACACTCATTCTTGTGCAGTTAGCACAAACCAGCTACACACCCCCCAAGAGAAGCAAGCAACATGGCCACAAAAATTACCCAAACTGCACAGGCACTAACTACAGCTGGTCCTCATGGTGATTTTTTTCCAATTTAAGTTTGTCCTTTTATCTGTAAGTTTACAGAGCAGTAACTAGATATATCTTCAAAAGGGGTCCATATTCTTAAAACAGAAATACACAGCTTAGAAATTTACGTGGAAACACCGATCCCAGCAGGTTGCTTTTCTCATTTCTGATGAACAACTTATTTTACCTGTTTTGAAAAAATTTAATGTGGCTACTGTACAGGTGAAAAAAGATCAGGAGAAAGCTTAAGATCATGAAGTTAGAGACATATTTTCATTTTCAAATCACTTAGCAATATATTTGTCTGCAAAATTTGTCAGTGGTAATGTGGAGCCAATTAAATTACTCATTGTAAAAAGAAAACAATGCTATGCAACTGATCTGCCACTGCGTGCACTATTTGTATCCAAGCTGTACTTAACTGTCCAAATTAGCCTTTAATATCCTTCTGTGCTCTTCTCTTCCTTTAGGTTTGTACGTCGTCAAGCACATTGCTGGCACTAAACAGGACACTGAGCACTACGTGTTGCTGATGGAAAGTTGCTGCATCCCCTCTTGTCCCCTCAATCTACAGAACACCGACAGGGTTTTCTTCTAAAATAGTGCAATGATGCTACAGTCCCTGTCAACTGCAGGTTCTGAAAACCTCCACTCTTCAAGCACTTACACATGCGAGGAGTTCTATTCTATTAAGTGGGAGCATTTTCATAAAAATATAAAGCAGTTTCAAGATTTTCCAGAACTACGGCCACAGATCAGCAACTATGTGGGTTTGGCCAAGCAGGCCCATGTTCAGTGTCGGGCTTTCAAATCTTTCCTCTTGATATTTTTTGTTTTGCTGAATTTATGGAGCTCTATGAAACAATGCATACAGAATTGTGTATAAATAATGTACATGAGGAATATGCATTACCAAAATGTATACATATATACACATACAGATGGATTTGAAAAACATTAACGGAAATTGTTTAATGCCTCTAAATTAACAGGAATTTAACAACACCATACATATATTGATATATGCATGGCAGAGAAGGCTGTATATGCTTGTGACATACAGAAACAACGACAAGGTCTCAGACAAAACCTAACTTCTTCTTGTATAAGGAAAAAAGTATATGTTCAGACAGCATGTTCAGTCAAGTTCCAGCTGGTATGGGGAAGGCTTTTTCCATAAACATTTTAACAAACCAGACGAACTTCATACATGAAGTCTGATAGAAGGTTTATGAGAGGCATAAAAAGAGTATACTTCATTAAAAGCACCATATATTTGTTCCTTGAGAAATGTTCATATCACATTCCAAACTAATCAAGTGTTTTGAGAAAGTTTTACACGAAAAACCTTGAATTATGAGAATTACAGAAACTAAAAAAAAAAAAAGGGGTATTTACTCTATGTTGTGTTTGTTATAAAAATGTTATACTTCCACAGTCTATCTCTGTTTCCTAACTGCGTCCAATGCTCAGGACTTTATCTGTATTTGAAAGAAGCTGTCATCTCTCTCATCCCTTAATTCCATCTCACTTTGTTTACTCCATGAAAAATGAATGTAACATCCATTTTCCACACACTGACAGAGTACATAAGATCTGAAAGGATTCTAGTTTATCATCATCATCACACTTCTGTTGAAAAAATAATTTCTGAACTTGGGACTTTACAGTTATTACCAGACTAAGACTGGAAAGAAAAATTAAGGCTCACATCTCCTGCATGGCTCAACAGTATGATGCAACTACTATCAACGATCTCCAGTTTGAAAAATGTTCTTCCTTATTTTTGTGCCAAAGAACCTCCATAAAATGCACAGTTCCCTCCCTCCAAGAACTTGTACCCATGCTATAGAGCTTTTCCCTAAACAGGCAGTGGTCACTGAAGACCACAAAGTCTGTCTTACTGGAGTTCTGCATCATACACGATTACCACATTTTTTTCTCTGCCGAGTAGAAGTCCATTTTCCTGCAAAAGGCTTCAGAGTGAAAGGGAAGGGGTAGGGGTGGGGAATAAGAATCAGAAGTAATTTTTTGTTTTTATAAAGAAGCGGCAGCTGACAAGACTCAGAAGAACCTAACTCTAAAGCCATTTCTGGTCAACTCCTGTTGTTTGCCGGATGATGTAATAGTTGATTCTCCTACCGTGACCCGGCTGTTGGTGCCCGGGTTCCCTCCCAGCCTGTAGTTGTTGTAGGCCAGATGGCTGTATGGATTGTATCCCACAAACCCTGGTGTGCTGGGCATTTGCTGATGGAAACAAATGAGACAAAAACACGAATGAGAAATGAGCTCAAACGAGGAAAACACAGAAATGAAAATGAACTGCAATATGGCATGCAAAAGCAACCAGAATTTAAACAAGCAAATGAGGTGTAGCAGTTGGTATCTTCTCAACACACAAAACTTACTCCAGTACAAACCTATTACGGAAATAGGATTTTTAAGCAAACGTGTCACTACAGATTTCTGTCTGAAGTCAGTGATTTTATTTCTATTAAGTGTGTAATTCATTTAAACAAGTATTCTATAAATCCAGCTCATGGCTAACAAAATTGTCCAACATAAGCCACCAAGTAATTCAGGAAGACTCTTATATCCAACAGGTTAAGGTGACAAGGCAACACAGCACACAGTAATCGGGCAGAAATCCCCAGTATTAACATTTCCTATAATGAAAATCCCTGTCTGCTTTTCTTCCTATCATTCTGCCTTTCTGACAACCATTACTGCAAATAAATCGGGGGAGAGGGGGGAATCTCTCCAAGAACCATCTGTGCACCACTATGAGTATTTGAAGACTTTCCTGGTGGTTTGCAAAATTTAAGTGTTTTCAGGAACTAGGATTAGAAAGCTGGGAGAGAAGACAGCTCAGAGATACCCTTCTGAAGGGGTTCTAGGCTGCAGGCTGACAGAGCTAAGGAACCACTATAGCAAGATCTACAGGTTAGAAATTAGACTAGTCTTAACAGGTCACCAAATCCAACACAATTTCAGAAGTTAATCAACACATCTTTATCCATTCTTGAAAGTGGATCGCTTTGTTCGCACTTCAGTAACGTAGAGAAGAATCTAATTTCTTTACAATCCCTTCTTACCTATCATCTCATACAATCAAGTATCAGGAGATTCACTGTATTCCCCTCCTCGCATAAACCTCTTTCCTGCTTTCTTCCACTATCCCCCTCCTTCCCAGTCTAGTTTTGCTGGAAAAGATGGATCAGCTATTTCACAGTACTTGTGACCAAGTCCTGACTGTGGTGGTCTTAGCATTCCATCAGGACTCATGATATCCTGCAGTGTTTCTAGACATTTAGGTGTCATCCGCAGAGCATCCCGCTCTTTAGTAGCACTTTGGCCCTAATAAGCAACACATATTCCAACAGTCTTTTGAAGTGATTTGCTGACCGGACCCATTCTAGATTACAGTCACAAGAATTCCACCAACAGGTGCAGGACTCCAGGAACCAGGGTATGACAAATATTGAACAAACATAACCTAGAAGCTGAACTACATTAACTTGTGAAGTTTTCAAGTGTATGTAGACGCACTGTAGTTAGTTTATTTCTCAACATACAAATACAGAGTAAAGTTATCCTTTAACAGTCAGCCTTCAAATATACATTTTATTGCCAAACTCCTTACACTCAGTCACAGCAGCTGGCATTTACTCGATCTGTATGCCTGTGATCATGACACACACATTCACTATTTAATATGACACCATTTTACTGAAGTTTTCTGTGTTACCATGACAACAGGTTTTGAATATGTTGAACTACACCTCTTCAATAAAACCAGATGATAACTGTAATCTCCGCCTGCTTAATTCTTTATTTCTGCAAGACAGGATTTAAATGTTACAAGGGAACTACCTTGCATCACACGGAGAATTTTTACTTCAGCTAGAATACTGTAGTTATGAGAATTACTGGTATGTTGTTGACTGTAGTAACTGGAACTGGCTGTGGAAGAACAAGCGAGGTTATTTGTCTACTTATAATTATGACTTGTGTTAACAGAGCAGAGACTATCATCTCAAGGACTGTGCAAAGTAATACAGAAGATGCTTGAAAGACAGGTAAAGCATGTCAGTAGTGGCAGTTTTGAAGCTTGTTTCATGTACCATTCTAGAGGCTTCCAACTTGACTAAAGAATGTACCACGTCAATGTACACTGTTTAACAACATCTGCATCCATGCTGCGTCCCAGAGAAATCACACATGCACACGCACAGCTCTTGCTGTAGGAATCCAGTTGTAAGAGTGGATGCCATGATGTTCCTTCTAGTACTAACACAAATCTATTAAGTTGTGTGCACAACGAACACTTTGAACAAACTACGCAAATCAAGTTTTATTTCTGTAAATTTATAAGACTGTAAGTTACATCTATACATTATATAATTTTCAAGCCTCTTTAAATGTAGAGTATGACACAATAAATTTGAAGGATCACACTTCATCTAAATCCCATCCTGCAATTTTATCCCAGATGCAGAGATCAGGGACAGTCTACTGAATAACAGTTCTCAAATTCTCTTTGCTAAAAATTTTCACTATAGCATCTTTGCTCATTCTTCCATACAAAATATTTGTATTTTCTCATGTGAGTATGTTACTCCTAAAATGCAAGCTATTTAGAAATGTGAGCACTGCAGCAGAGATGCATTTGCTCTCAATGCTTTCCTCACCACAGCACACTGGCATTTCAGTACCTTTTTATACATGCACGAATGCAACTGGACATCATTCACAGCTACTGTTTGTGTTCTCCTTAGTGTCATTCCACACCATTTTACTAGAAAGTAAAAATATTTCTCATGCCATAGATCCCAAACTTCCAGTGATTTCAATAGATTTGAATAAGACTGGCATCATCAGTGTTTCATTATTCTGACCAATATAACAGAATTTTGCACACTCCTGTATTCCACTGAGTATCAGCTAGGTACAGAAACACAAAAAAAATGCAGTGTCTGCCCATGAGTCAGGCACAAGCAGAGTGGGAAGTTCTAGAATTACATATATCAGTTTGTTCTTAAATAGTCCAGTGTTCTGTTGCAACCCACTGTGAATACAATTTCAGACCAACAGACTGCTTACAGAAAATTAAGCATCTGCAGGGTCTAGCCTTAAAGGTGAAACAACTTTATTCAGCTTCTCGCTCACAAACTGCTTAAAAAAAAAAAAAAAGAGATTAATTTAAACAATGCATATCACATTAATAACAAAATACGAGTCTGTGCTTCCAACACAGGAAGGTGATACAACTTCGTAATTATTGCTCTGTTGAGTTATTCAATGTTATATTACCAGCTCTGTGTTAATGAGAAAAATCACTATACTTACGGTTGCAGGAGCTGGGGTAGGAGGTGGGGCATAAGACGGCCTTTCTGTTAAGATATAAATGTAAGCAGGTATTTTTTCTTGAAGATTTGAACGAATTCTTTATAAGGCATCTCCTATGGCAAACATTTTAAGCAATTACAAAACCAAGACAGAAATCCTGCTCTCTAAGACTTTGCATTTTGCCACTGAAGAGCACAAAGCAAAGAACACAGGAGTAAGAAAAGAAAGAAAAAATTTAAGACCAGACCTGTGCTATATTGCTAGCCTTTTATTTAGGCATAAGACTGAAGAATATGAAAACCATTTATATGCACAAGAATTAAAAAGAGGGTAAACAAAAAATGCAGTGAAATAGTATTTACAAGCAGCTAATATTTGGATTTCCTATGAAAACAGTACGCCAGAAGTCAGCCACAGCAAGATTTAAGGCCAAAGAGTTTGCTCAGAAATAACTACACTTCATATCATTCCCTTTAATGCAAGGAATAATAGGATTATCTCACAAACAGGTTCTGCTGAACCAGATCTTTAATTCATCAAGTTAAAGGAAGAAAAACATCTGAAAACTTACTTGACATTTTGATAGGCAAATTTTCAGCCACCTGACATTATATTTCTATTTCTGAAAGACAAAAGAATATTGTGCTATTAAGTATTACGCCTTTGCTTCCCCAAATCTTCAAAATGTCAATTATTATAGTTACTGTTTGTTACCAAAAAGTTTGCCAATTTTGAAGTAAAGACAGAAGAGTTTCTAAAATCTAAGGTGTTATCTCTTTGAAACACGAATGTACTTTTCAAGGAATCTGGCCTTAAACAGCTGTGAAATAAGACACAGATTTATGTCATCTCTGTATTAAACGTTTTAAGTATATGCTTTTCCCTTAAAAAATAAAAATGAATACACCTCACTATTTTACACTGCTGGTTTCACAAAGCATTGGTATTTACGTATAAATAATCAAATTAATACCAAATTGGTATTAACGTATAAATAACCAAATTAAACAGTCTCCTCTCTCCAAGGTACACACAACCACCACCGAGCAGGCGGGCAGCAGCGTCACAGCCCACGGACGGGAGCAGAGGGGACCGGCCAGCAGCAGGCCCACCGCCGCGCACGGGAGCGGCGGCAGGACGGCGAGATGCCTGTTCCGGCCCTTCTCCTGGGGCAGCTCCCCCCCGGCGGCAGCAGACGGCGGGTTTCCTTCCCAGAGCCCCGCTCCGCAGCGCTCACCCCCGGGCTCCGGGGTGCGGGCAGGCGGGAGCGGCAGGGCCGCAGCCGGGGCAGCCCCAGCGCCG
>Ga0065711_1035549_pt1 | contig 22155 bp, 13 predicted proteins | sample Hoacrofraction12_FD_59098 | JGI IMG/M metagenome (GOLD analysis project Ga0065711, IMG submission 59098) | Hoatzin crop microbial communities from Cojedes, Venezuela - Epithelial fraction 12 v2 (version 2) | ecosystem: Host-associated > Birds > Digestive system > Esophagus > Crop | place... | reverse complement strand
GGCCCAGAGAGGTTGTGGAGTCTCCTTCTCTGGAGATATTCAAGACCCGCCTGGACGCGGTCCTGTGCAGCCTGCTGTAGGTGACCCTGCCTCGGCAGGGGGTTGGACTAGATGACCCACAGAGGTCCCTTCCAACCCCATACATTCTGTGATTCTGTGATTCCGTAGCAGTGTTTTGACAATGATTAAAGTAATTAAGTGGTGCTTATATGTAACAGTGCTAAAGTTAAGCAAACTTAATAAAAATTATAATTTCTAAGCCATCTGCAGTAAATATCATAGTCTCACTCTTTTCCTTGTCTAAGACTTGTTACTGTCCCCTGGAGTCAATGTCATCTTCTGCTTCCTTCTTCCACCCACTTTCCCCTTCCCAAATGCTGACCTGTTCTGTCAGTGTTTTCTGTTTTGTTTTGTTTGTTTTCATAACAAAGAAATAAAAGCCTCTGAAATCCCATTTTTTCTACAGTTGTCATAACTGTCTTCATTAATGATACTTCTCTTTGTTAGGAGAAGCTGATTTATTTTATTATATTTGCCAGAAATTTATCTGGAAGAAACATGAACTGTGAGAAATAGACCTTACTATGCCATGCATGCCTGACTTTCAAACTGATTTTACTGGAAGCTACATTATGGGGACAAAGCCGATGCATCCTTCTGAACCTCAAAGACAGAGTGAATCTTGACAATCCTCCAGGAGAAACTCTTGAGCCTCTGTGCATACATTGAAATTCAAGGAAATACCTTCCCTTTCTTTTCTGGCTTCAGACTTTTGAGGTCACAGAAATGTTAGGCAAGTCTTTTTGTTTGAAATGATCTTAACCTCATGGAGGTGGGAGTCACCTTGGGTACTCAGACTCAGGCGTTCAGCTTTATCAAATAGCTACAGGACATTTGTGTTCCACGAAAAGAGCTGAGCAGACTAAAGATATGGATGATGGTCTCATCAGTTTTCCATTTCTACTCATCAGAAACTGTAAATCTCACTGGAAAACATCTCTCTTTCTTTTAACTTAAAAAAAAAATAAAAAGAATGGCTGGTTGAAGATGCAAGACAGCTTAGAAAAATCCCAGCAAAGCCCAGCCCAAAATAAGACATAAGTACCAAAAGCTTTCCACCCAAGAGTGAATCTCATCCAGGTTCAAGAGGATTATCTCTAGAATAACAGTGCAGTTCAGACATCCTTGCTCATCTCTGGTTGGTGGAGAATGCGAGTGTTTGTGCTGCTGGGTGTTGTGTGACTAACAACTTTCCATTTCTATGCGTGTTAACCTCATGATATTGCTGATTTGGAAGGGTAATCTGCCACCAAATACAAGAGCGTTGCTAAGTCTTTCCACAACCGAAGTCCGGGGTCTTTAGCTTCCACTCCTCTGCTTCCAGTCCCCTCTTTGCACACTCATCCACCCCTTAGTAGCAACCCACTCAGAAGAGCCTTTCCTTCTAGAAAACAATTTCTGCACTTTTATGGGCAAAGGGAGCATGTTTAGCAGGGTGATATGATTTGTGGGTTTTTTTTCAGCACCTCATTGCTTTTCATCCTCACGGGGTTTGCTGCATGAGAAAACTATATGGTAGTGTGGGCCAGGGTCCTGGATAAAACATTGTCCACTTAGAACTATCCATATCTGCTTGGAGCTGATCTAGAGCCATATTTCATTTTGAACAGTAAATGAGGAATGTTTGTTTCTGGTTTTGCAAATGGGTCTTCAATGTGAAGTTTAAATCCAACGTTTAAAATCCCCCAAAAGGAGAAAGGTAGTTGGATTTGAAGTTGTGATTTGAGCCTTTTTGAGGATAATTTTCTATAATTCAATTCTGGGTTTTAAATTATTTCCCACTAACTTCCTGTTATTGAAATTAACATTAATTAACATTGTTTTTACCATGTTCTTAACGTTACCATGACTTTCAGCCATGACTTTTATCACTGTCTTTATTAACTCTCATATATTTCAAAATTATATTCTAAACCAGTAAATACCAAGATTAGTCAGTAAGATTCTGTACCAGAGCCAGGCAAAAGTGATTCACCTGTTCCACACTGACGCAAATACAAATAATTTGGAATTTTTTCGTGGATAAATAATTTCCAATAACATTGTTATAAGGGAGCATAATTCTTGACTAGCCTTAGTTGTCACGGTGTGTCAGTGATGAAACAATGACCAGATTCAGGTGATATTAAAAACCAGCTGCAGCTTAGATATTCAATATTTGTTCCATTTCCTTTCTAACTGACCACCATGCAGTCATCATATGGGCTTTATGTTTCTTTCTGGGCCATACCTACAACCAACACAAGAGCTAAAGAAGGTCTGCGTCTGTACTGGTGAGACAGCTGTCCCCACAACCAGACACTGAGGAGCTCCCCCTACCAGTGAGCTGCTGAGCAGAAGACTGGCAGTTCCATTATCTTCTAATTTGCTTGTATATTTTAGTCGAAATTAACCTAGAACTTTGACCAAAATTCATAAAGCTTTTCAGTGTGACCACAAGTGCAATGGGCAATATGTAGGGAGGATAGAGACTAAGCAAGAAGTCAATCAGTGAGTGAAAAAATAAAAATAAAATAAATTAAAAGAAAAAAATTGGCTAGCCCCACTTACAATGTCTATAGTGTCCTGCACGCCAACACCTCTGTCTATGTTTGAACCTCCAGAGATATTAAGATTGTGCTAATAATAACCAGCTCCATACCTCTACTGCTCAGTGTATTCTACATATGCATAAGATATTCATTGCTAATTTGTCTGCAGGAAGGTCTGAAATCCTCTCTGAAGATTTAAGTGTCTTACAAGTTTTATTTTTACATCGAAGTTGCCAAAGGTGAGCCCAGTTTCACTACCCACGCATGCACTGAAAAAAAAAGCTTCTAATTTGCTAAGAGAAGGTCCTCAAATCCCCACCCACAGGAGGATGATATTTTAAATTTTCCCAGAAGAGTCGATTATGGTGAGACCCTTAAATTACCACCTACATCCATACACCCACGTGCATGTGCACTTGGGTTTCTGTACCATGGAGCCCCAGAAAATTGACTTTTCGAGAGATCTGGATGTAGGTTTCTACATGTTTGTTGACAGAGCAGAGGTGAGAAAAAGAAGTCTGTTTGCAAGCTCTGCACTGCAGCTATAGTTGCAGGGGAGTTTTCACCCCTAGAAAGCTATGTCTGGAGTTTGTCTTCAAACTTGCACACCTGTAACTGTTTCTTTCTTTGGATTCAGCCTGGAAATTAAGGTAATTTTCTGTGCTGCTCCTGCCTTATATCACAATGATGTTTCAGTCTGGGTAGATGTTATGCTTATCGTTTTCAAAAGCAGAAAAAGAAAAAAAAAATCCCACAGTCCTCACTCCCCACATCAGCTGGAACAGGGTAGCTGCAAATATGCACACCGAGGATTTCAAGGTAGCAGATCCCGCATGGTGTGAGAAGTGTTGGCACTCAGAATAGTATTGAGCTTGTTGATAGAACATTTCGTGGGGGAAAATGTGAGCAACTGAAGGTCCCTGCAAAACAGGTGCCATCCTTCTTTTCCAAGCAGGGGAGCAGAGGCACGGGAGGGGTGAATGCCCTGACAGATTAATGCTCACTAGCTCTTGCCTTGACAGATTTAGGAAGAGATGCTAAATCTCCCGATTAGCAATTTCCTCTCTCAAGTACTCAACAGTACTTCTGCATATTTTATCCCCTCCTGCCTCTCTGGGATACTCCTGCCACCCCCTCTCTAGAGCTCTGATCTGCTCCCAGAATATAATCCTGCAATGTCTCTGCACTCTTTCCCAGCCAGGGAGGTTTATTGGTTGGGGTTTTGTTTTGGCCCCAGGTCACCTGTTAGGCTTCGTGCTGGAACCACCTGACTTTATGTTCCTAAACAATACAGCTGTATCCCTAGACATCCTCTCTATGCCTCTGCATAGTAGCAGGGATCCTGGCTGGATAGGCCCACTTTCTAAAAGCAAACAAGGTCATTGACGTGCCAGCTGAGTTTCTCAATGTGCAAAATGCCAGGACATTGAAAGAAGTTCAGCATCCTCTTAATTGCAGTGCATTGTGTGCTGGCATTTTGAAATTCATGCCTGGGTAGCATGCTCAGACACGGACGGAACATGCTCAAAAAATGTGGATGCTGTTGAACGAGAGACCTTGACTGTACCAGCACTCATAGCTTTTCTATATGAACACATATGTGAGAGACTTTTATCTTCCTGTCTGTTTCAAGTTAGAAGCCAAAGGCTGACTGCAAAAATACAGAAAGGGCTGTGAAAAAGCAGTGATGTTGTGGCTCCATATGCTAGGTCTGAGATCTGTCCTTACGGTGGCGATTTCAACAACTAAACAAAGGGTATTGGAAATGTCAGACACTCTTCTGTTTTCCCAATGCTGGGTATGCAGAAGCACCCAGCATTACAGAGGACATCCCTGGTTGGAGTTGAGCTCCTCTTCTCCACTCCAAGGAGGTCCAGAGTAGCAATCAGAGATGGATGGAGAGAGGAACTCCTGCCGTTGCTGGCAGCAGCTGTGCTGGGGAAGTAATAATGCAGACTGAACTGGCTTTAAGGCAGTGAGATGCAGTAGCATGAGGCTGTAAAACTAGAACTTGGTTGAGAAGTATCATTTAGCAGCCATCTCACCTTAATACATCCAGGACAGACTTGGGTTTTACAGTTCCATGGGAAGGTTGAGGTCCTGTATGTCCACCACAGTGTAGCCCTTACCTACTCCTTGGTAACACTTAACAGCATGGCCAGGCCATGCTGGTGAGAGGGGGACCACATCTCAACATTAATGACAAAGTACCTATATGTACGAACGTCGCTATGAATGGGACTAATTGAGCTCCTTCCTGTGAGGCTCATCAATGAACTTCCAGGGATGAGCAGCCCTTGTGCTCCAGGACTTAGTCTTGTGGACTCAGAAAAAACTCACAGTGAAATTTTGAAGGCTGGTACCCTTTGAATGCTAAACAAAGAAGTATCCATGTGGTCTCAAATTCCTTGTGGGAGTGGGGGAAATATGAAGGAAAAAAAGCAGTTATGGAATTGCCTAGGACTTAGTGATTCTGGTCATTAGACTGTGGCTGAACAGCTGCTGGGTAAATGTGACCTTTCCTTTGCTCCCCTTTCCTCCTAACTTTTCAGAGGTGACATTATCTAACAGCTAGTTTCTCACCTCTGCAGGCTATGACTGGCACTGTAACAAACTGAGGGAATACATCTTGGGGTTTTTTCTTCTTTTGATTTGAAGCAGGAACATCAGATCTCCAGCATACACATGATTCAGAGTCACAGAAATCTTTTCTGTGATGATTCCTGCCGTATTCCCCAGTCGTGTGAAATGGCCTCTGGTCTAGAAAATGTAGTAGATGGTGGGATTTCTCATAACACATGAGACGGTAGTAGAAGTTCCACCTCTCAGTGAAATTAGCCCAATTGATTAGGTTTTTAGCAGACTTGAAGTGGCACGGACTGTGGAAAGATGCATCTTCTCTCATCTCTACGTTTTAGCTTCAATTAATGGCAGAAAAAAGGGTGCACATAAGTACCCAAGCATATGTCTGCCCTTTCAACTGAGTGAAAATCTGAGCCCAAATAATAAACTAGGAAGATCTAGTTGGGGCATGAGCATTTTTTGGGTGAGGACCCAGGATGTTTGGTGACACAGAACATCATGTACGAACCCTCTGAGCCTGAGCTAATGCCAAGTAACAGCCAGGAGGGAAATGAAAAGCTGATAACTGCATACACAATGATCCACTCTAAATTAGCACTGACCCCTCAGGAAAGAGATCTTGGAGTCATTGCAGACAGTGCTTTCATATGCCATGCAAGTGCTCATGAGAAGCAAAAAATGTGAGTAAAATCCTAGAACTTACTAGGAAATAGATAGAAAACAGAGCTTCACTTTAAAACTGTGTATATAAATCCCTAGTGCACCTAAAGCTGGGACACTCTGTGTACTGCCATTCATGCCATATAAAAAAGGATGTAGTAGACTCAGGAAAGGTAAAAAGAAGGATGATTAGAGAGGTAGAGTAGTTTTAATATGAGAATGGCCAAGTAGGACTTATTGCAGCAGAAAGCCATTCTGGGTACCAATAGACATCTACAAAGAGATGATGAGTATAGCCAGGGTGAATAAGCAGTGGTTATTCCCTGTTTCTCCTACCCAGGGGCACTAAAGAAATGATCAGATAGCAGGCTTAAAGCAAACATAAATTAAGTTCCTTTATACAAATCATGGAACATTTCATGGGGGTAAATATACAACCTTTTTCATAATGAGTTTAGAAAAATCAGTAGAGAAGAGGCTCAGGGCTAGCAACTAACTACCTAATCCAGAATAATCTAGCAAAACCACTGAGTGCTGGAGCATAGAAGAGTAAAAGAGATGAGATTCATTTTATAGTCTCTTTTTTAAACTTTCCTCTAAAGCCCTACTATCAGTCGATCTGACACTGGATAAGGTCTGATCATGATGGCAAATTTATAGCAAGGAATAGGTCCTGACCATGATGGCAAGCTTATAGCAAGGAATTGTATGCTCCTACACTCCCCCCATAGCCTGGTTTGCTTCCAGCATGGCCTTAGCCTGCGCACTTTAAGGAAGTTTAACCTCAGTGATTTCCTAATTAATTTCACTAATGCAGATCCAGGGCTGGGAACAACCGATCAGACATCAGTTCTCAGAAAAAAAAAAACACCAAAACAAACCACATCTGCAGGCTGTAATGAATCACAGCCTGCCCCCAAATCAACACAGCTTGCTGTTGTGAAAAAGATAAAGGCTGTACCTCACTGTGTAACCTACCAGCGATGATCTGCTCACCCCTGGTAAAACCTCTGTCGGAGGACAGAATATGAAGTGGGATACTCCATTTCCAGAAAGACTCATCCTAATTCAGGAATAGCTAGCAGGAACCACAAGAGCAGCCAACAAGCAAAAACTACCAGTGGAAAATACTGAAATCATTATCTCCTTCAGAGGGAAGAGGACTGAGCAGAATATGGCAGCACGGCTCAAATCCACAACTGCACTGTTCACAGTGGGTAAGAAAAGACATAACAGGTTTAAATTGCTATGGGGAAGATGGCTGTTAGATATTGGGAGAGATTTTCCAATGATCAGGACTGCAAAACACTGGAAAAAATTGCCTGCAACATGGCCATCATGGGAGGCCTTGAAAAAATAGTTTAAACAAAGATCCATCAACAGTGACCTAGAAATACTATATCTTGCTTTGGGACAAGAAAATAAACTCTGCAGCCTCTTGAGATCTCTTCCAGACCTATAAATTTTTAATGCAGTCTTAAACCTCTCCCATGGGGTTGATAATTTGGGTGAAAACACTTTGGGTATCTTGAATTAATTACACAGCCTTTTACTAGACTGTGGATTGGGACTGGCAATGTCATGTCAGCGAGGTCCATGAAACACAGCTGTTTTAGCTTTCTATTGCTGTAGAGAGATCTTAATTTCTCTTCCCTGCAGCAGGGTTCAAGAAGTATTCAGGCTTTGGGATTTTCAAGATAGAAATTGGGGGAGCAACATGAATCATTTCATCCTTATTTCTTTAATAGCTGGCAGGAGCATGGTGTATGATTTCCTTGTCCTGACTTCTGTTTTTTCAGCGTGAACTGGCTGAACTGACATTGGGCAGGCAAAGATTTCATCATCACCCATGAGAAGCCGTTGTCAGTGATTAGAGAGGGGAAGGCTGTGTCACAGATGTGGTGGCAGAGGTTGCTCAGGGCAACACAGCATGGGAAACAGCACGAATGCATGTGTGGATGAATTCAGCCACTGAAGAGCAGGACTGGGCTCCTCCAAGCTCTCCAGCTGAGCACAGGGTGAATTCAGCCCTGTGCTGCACGCTTGTTGCACCAACAAAGCCAAAAGGCAAAAGCTGCTCTTGCTTCGCTCTGCACCATTGCAAATGCCTTTTGTTTCCCCTTTGCTGTGGGTGACCTAGGGGCAAAAATATTTGTGGTGCAGGGCTCAGGTGAGCTGCTCTCTATCATGCACGTATGGCATCAGCGAGGAAGCCTGTGTACTTTAGGCAACTAATATCACATGGCCAGTGCCTTATACACTGAAACTAAATGAAAAAAAATGGAAACTAGATGTCATCTTCCTTATTTATCAGGTTATCTCTCAGCCCACCAGTGCAGTCTGCAAACATTTACTACAGCTTTTGAAAGGAGCAGTCAGTAAAAGTTCTGCGGTCTCTCAAAATTCATTCTTTCTCAGGTAGAGACCTCTGGTTGGAGAAGCTTTTTCACTGCTGCTTACATGTTTTTTTTGTGGGGTTGGTTGCGATGTCCTCTGAGAATTGTTCACCAGATGAGCAGATCGTTTACTCACTGCCTTCAGCTTGTGCTGTTAGCCAGACCTGCTGTGGTCCCCTTTCCATGATATGTCTCTGCTGACTCTTCTGCCTTGCATTCGCTTTCTGAAATGACTGCAAGGCAATGGGGGTTATATGGTGAAAGAGTTGCTTGGGGAGACCTGCCCAGAATGAAGTTCAGGATTCACTTCAGCTTTCACTCTTTGGACATCGCCAAAACCCCTTTATGAGCTGCTTGGCTTTGTCTTCCATTTGAGAGGTGGCATAAACGTCTACAGCAGTTCCTCTCTGTCACTACACTTGCCTCCAGACTGTGTGAAAACACTCCAAAAACAGAGCAAGCACCACCCAGACGCTGTGCATGCAGTGCTTGGTGCCGTGACATCTGATCCATCCCAAGGCTTCTCGATGCTGCAGCACCAGGCACAGCAGCTTGTGTTCGGAGGCAGATTTCCACTGCACGGGAACGGGGAAGGAGATAATTTAGACCCAGCTGTTGTTGGCTCTGGGTCCTTAACAGCTTGAGATAGGTTCACATCCAAAACGTACCCCATACTGTATTTTAATTAAACTGAACAAACAAACCAGTCGTGAAGCCATCCAGCAGTGCTAACCCTGCGCTGTGGCTGAGCTGGACCACGCACTGCTACGAGGAGGGAAACTGTATACACACACAGCTTCTTCTTTCTGCATACACGCAGCCAAGAACTAGCATATACTTTCTTACAATAAAAAATTGTTGGAGAAAAAGAAACAAAACCACAAAAGAAAATGGCTTCAGGACTGTTCCCCTCTTGCCCGTATTTATTCAAGCTGTCTTCCTCTCTCTGCAAATCTGGCAAACAGAGTCTGGCATCCCAGCTCAGGGGACACCTGTTAAATAAATAGGCTCAGTCTCTAACTGCTGCATTCATGGCAGAGTTTCCTGGTTCCCTTAGGCGGCTAATTTTTGTTGATTATCATATAGTACAGAAGGATTGTTTGTGTTTCTGCAACCCATCCAGGCACTGCCGCTGGTAACAGGCATGTCCACGTGTCTCACGCCTGCTGCCTGCAAAGAATAAAGAATGATTTTTTTTTTTTATTCTGATGTTTAATGTGGTTCACAAGGCAGGGAGAAGCAGCCAAGTGGTGTTCTTGGGGAGGTGAACTAAGCCCCAGTTGATTTGCTTGGTTTTCCTGTAACAACGCCTCTTCGAAGAAACCGAAGGGCTGAACCAAGGCTTAACTGAAATCAGAAGTCCCTGTTGCCTGAGGCAGAGACACAAACGAGCTCTCCAGGAGGCAACAAATGGGCTGGGAGGCCCTCAGAGAAAGACTAAGCAACAGAGGGCATCGAGGAGCTGAATTTTATTATTGAAGGCTCCAGGATACAGAGAGGAATTGAAACGTCCCAGGACATGCCTACATACAGAAGCAGGTCTGCACAGCATCATACATCATGAAAGAAAACATGGAGAAGGCATGGAGCCACATCACCATAGTGCCTTCCATCACTTGGGTCTCCCATTTCCCCTGAGCTGGACCTCAACACTCACATGCAGTGCTGGGCTAGGCAGTTTTCAGAGGTGAAATTGTACCTCACCACCTTCAAATACAGGCGTAGAGAGATGCTGTATTCCCTTGACCATGTAGTCTGGCTGTCTGGCATAGCCAGCTCCAATGATCTGGAAATTAGTCTTTGTAAGAATGTTAGGATTTAAACCAAATGTAATAATTCATTGGTGTATTAGTGACACTTTGTAACTGTAAAATCTTAGGGCTTAGGGCAAGTATATAGATACGGTTCCTTTAACTTGATTTCTGCCTTTAGGGCTTCGTTTCACTGCAGTTTCTTGGCTGGACTTGGGCTGAAGCCTAAAACTATTGGCCTCAGAACAGAGAACACTCAGATTTGCAATGCTGATCGCCACACCTGGGACTTCAGGCTTTAGTGCCCACCAGTTCTCCTCCAGGTCCGAAGCTGAAGCAGCAAATTTCAAAAGTAAATAACCAGTGGAGGGCGTGATGTTTCTTGCCTAAGTTTAGGAAGTAGAATGCAATGCTCAGTTTGGTTTCTTTCTTCTCCATGTCTTGTAATTTCCATTTCAAATTCATTATCTTCCATACACAAACGATAGTAGTTCTTGGGTATCCCAGCAGTACTGGGGTATCCTTATCCATGTTGCAGGCAGGACAGGAGTTGTAGGTGGGGGCAATATCCTCTATTAAACCAAGAAATATATTAAAACAGTAGAAACGTATGTGCATATGTACACCTTTTTTTCCCACTAGACTGCCCTGCCGTCCCGAGGAGGATGCAGTCTAGAAAGGAGTGGATTCGCTGCAAATACCGTTGAATTAGAGGTGGGATCTCTGCCAAGGATTTAACTGAGAGGATCAGCCCATCTATTTCTGTGCATTTTGGACTCCTGTGTGAAGTTGTAGTCTTGAAGGATCCTCCATACTTGCTAGATTCACAGTTTATTTCTGAGCACGGAATAAACTATGTCTATCTATAGATTTGGCTCAAAACTGGGACTCCCTGGGAATTCCATGGAAAAATCCCCTCTGTTTTCTTTTTAAATATAATTACTCTGAAATGGAATGAAACTCGGATCTCCTGTGGAATGGGAACTCTCACTCTCAGTTTAGACAAAGTTGTGAAGGGATTCCCTTTAAATCGTTTTGAAGCATGTCTGAAGCTCGCTGAGGAGCTTGAAACCCAGCCTGCCAGCTTTTCAAAAGATGGGAGCCTAAGCACTCCTGAAAATCCTGAATGAAAGCCAAATATGGTGTTTCAGCAGAATACTGAATATTTTGGGTAAAATTGAATTTTTTCCAATAGGAAAATAATTGATATTCCATAAACTCGATTTTTGCTGAGAAAATAATTCCAGTGAAAATCTTCCTGTTTGATGTCTTTTTTTTATTTCTAAACCAGTGCACATTACAGGGAAATCTTGTTGCTGTCCCATACATGAATGGCTGTGAAATCCCACTCTTTCTCATAATGTGATAGAGTCCAGCTTTCCAAAAGAAACTGTAAAAAATGCACAGCCCTGACATCCATGACTGTACCAAACACACAGAGAAGGGGGAAGATAACTCACTTCTGATGTCTGTGCATGTGTCGAATGGGAGATGCTCACCTGACTCCTGCCATGCCTCTACCAAACCATCCTCAAAACAGAGATGCACATCTACACTCCTAGCAATAGGTCTAACTTGCAAGCGTGGCAAAGTAAGAAAAAAATGTTTGACAGTGAGCTGCCTAAAGAGAGCGGTTTCTTTATCATCCAAAAGAAGAGTGCAGGGTGCTTTGCTTGCAACACACGAACATAGATGATCCAGTTCCCCTTCTCTTTCAAGCTCCTTGATCCCTCGAGCTTTTCAGGTCCTTCCTCACTCTTCTCAGATTGCTGTGAACCTGTTCCAGTTTATCACCCCCCTTTACAGTGGGGGACAGCAGACACGGTATTTCAGAGCTGGTTGCATTAATAACTCTATCTCCACTCGTGGTTTCCCTGTTAGACATCCAAGACTGTATTTCCTATTTTAGCTTGCTGCTATTCAGCAGGGCTGCATGCCTGGCTGAATGTGTTTTGCAAGGAGCAAGCCCCTTCCCTGTTTGTAATCTCCATTCTTTATTAAAACCCGACCTTACACTGAGACGAATTAAAGCACACTGTACAGGGATAAACCCAGCTTGCCTGGTTATTCACCTACTTCATTCTCAGCTGCAAGCATCCGAAGCAATCCCATATTTTCCTTGCATTCATAACTGATCAAGAAAGATAATTGCTTACCACTACCTATAAGATGGAGTCTTAAAATGCCATTAAAGCCTGGGCGTCTTCTTTATTTTGCTTGAGGTCTATCAGTGGATCAGTTAAGGTGTATCTGAGTAGCAGCTAAATTCCCTGTTGTGCAAACATTTGCTGTGCAACCTCAACAGAAACTTGAGTACTAGAGTTTCTTTATCCCTTCATCGCAGAGCTGTCCAGTTCACCTTCACTGTGTTTTTACCTCTTTAATCATGCATTTGAATAGGATTTTTTTTTTCCATTCACATTGATTTTGATGTGCATTATCAACAAGTTTAATATACTTTTGATTCAGCATCTAAAAAATAATATATCCTAATCTGCTTATTTTATTGGTGTCATTTATCTTAATTCTAACAGGGACAATATGGCTTACAGGAATTTTGAAATATAATATACTAATTTTATTTACTATGCATCTGGTAAATCTGAAATATAGCAACACTTTTTTTTCATCTTATTAGAAGAGTGACACTTCTGATAACTATAATTTATGAAGTCATCTGCATTTTAATACCTGCCATTCATGCTGTATGGTATATGCAGAATAATTTAAATAGCAGTAATTACCTAGCAAACATCTTTGTGTTGGAATAGTTTGCAGCATAGTTTGGCTGCCTCTCCTCAATGAAGAATGATGAATTTGGGGGGGGGGAAGTGTCTAGCTAGGAACAGAAACTTCAGATGATTTCTGGCCATGTTCGTTATTCGGTAGGGTTGTGTCTTGCTTTGCTTCATCTCCTGTGGAACAAGTTTTACCTGCTGAAAATTGACATAATTTCTTTGCTGGAGTGAAACTGAGAGCAGAAATCAGGCTGTGTTGTTTGTGAACACCAGTGACAGAAGGGAAAGAAAGAGGTGAGACATGAAACGTAACTCAGATATATTGACTAAGCTCTGGTTCACATCCAGATCTGGGGTCTATTCCTAATGATGCTCAGACAAGTCACCAGACTGCACAGATGAGGAAGTTTCTGGAAATGACTAATTTAAGAGCATGTTTATTTAAAGCATGTGGCAATCTCATTGACTTTTTCTGGACCTATTCAGGTGAGAAAAGTTACTCAAGAGTTCACTGACTCAGGCTTTGGTGTTGCTCCAGGGTTTTTTTGAGCACTGTTGAGAAGGAATGGCCTTCTCCAAAGCCCACAGATGTTTTGGGAGTCTGTTCATCTGACCTTTATTCCACATCACTGCAGGGGTGGATGAAGCACTCCAAGTGTGTGCTCTACATCTTCTTGATACTCTTTGAAGTTGGATCATGAAAGACGCTCCATGCATATCAGCTGTTGTTAGCATTGGTGTCTTTCAACTGCAGTGTATGTATCACTCTGTATTGCTTGCTTCCACATGGGTGACTCAGGAAGCTGTAAAATACATAGATAACTAGCCTGAGATTCTCTCTATTCTACAGTTTCAGACTGCAGCCTAATTTTAGCTGCTGCTTCCATGCCAAAGGATGCATATTTTAGATGCTTTGGCTTCTCTGTATCATTTAAATGTGCCCCACAAGTACAGAGGGGCTGGGGAAAAACTTCCAAGTAGATGGGAGAGGCATCAGGTGTCATGGGAGTGGGTATTCTGTTCTGAGTGTGGAAAAACTGATGCTAAGGGCAGAAGAAGTTGCGATGGAAAGATTGGTTTTGAGACTGTGTGGAGTGAGACACTGAGGAGTGGGACTGTACACTTGAACGATTCTTGTTACTGGTCTAACTATCATGAGCATGACGGGAAAGCAAAGTGAAAATAAAAGAAAAGCTTTCCTCTGTCCATTCTAGTTCCTTCCATCACTAAAATGCATGAACAGGGAAGCTATGGAACACAGGAGACAGGCTGGAGTCTACCTAGTTCTTGATGCTCTTCAAGCTCTTCCCACATCTCAGAGGTGGTAAACCATTCCCCTCTGTGAGGCACCCTTCTCCTTGTGATATACATTACCTACAGATTATTTCAGTCTTTCCCTGGGCTGTGCCCCTCCAGCTATCATTTGTAAAACAGCTGGCAATTGTGAGTGCCCAGATTTGGACAGTCTTTCCAAAGACGAGGTAGTGGGGAGGGTGGCAGCAATTCAAAAATGCTTAATGCTTCTCTTGAAAACCTGCATAGGATTTATTGCAGGGTAGATGAACTTCCTAGAAGCAAGAAACGAGTGCCCAACTTTCTTCTGAAGGGCTGTGGGTATCTTCTTAAAGAGGCCGATTACAGAAATGGGATGCAGCTCTTATGATAAACTCTGTCATCTTCCTCAGGCCTTTAAAGGGCATTTTAAACTCAGACTCTGTCTAAGCTCTGAAGCAACAGCCCTGCACTGTATGGCCCTTGATCCTGGTCATCTCACTGTCCAGAGTGGAGGCGGAAACTGAAGTGAGCTGTCCTTCTTCTGCACCTCGGTTGGCCTCCAAAGGCACACAAAGGTTGTGCAGGTGGTTTGGTCCCGTGGAGTCACACCTGAGATCCCAGTTCAGAGTGTTTAGATCTCATTGAGAAAACTCCATGATTGCCCATTTCTGGTCTTGTTAAAGTTTTTCTGTTAATCAAAGCTGTTAGCAACCTTAGGGGGGTGAAGTATGCCGTCTGAAATCCCACATTTTGTATAATGATCTGGCCTTGAGTGATAGAGGTGGAAAAGACAAGCTTCCTTCAGCCACTCTTTCCTATGATCATCCCAAGTAGCATCTCTCGTCAGGAGTGTTTCCATGGTTTCAGTGTCTTGAACAGACTGTGTGTGCTTCCATCCCATGCATTACTCACGACAGACACTGATGTTGGGGTGACTCAGGTGAGCTTTGGGAACTGGGAGTGATTATCTGAAACAAATGTTTCTCCTGATCGAATGTATGTTTTGAAGTGAAGTGCCACTGGGAGAAGATAAAGCTTGAAGAAAACAAAGATGACGTTCTCAAGAGCAGGACAAAAATGATGGGAAAACTACTAGGGAGCCTTGCTTTCACAGTGACCTCCAAGGGACTCTTCAATGTCAGTTGTCACCCCATTGTGGTAGGAAGAGGAGGTTGCAGACTGGGGTAAAATAATTGCAACCTGAAGGCTTTCCATACTCAGCCAGAAAACTCTGGCTGAAACCAATGTCCAAGCTGTGACGATGTACCCAGGAAGCACTCCTCATCCTCTGCATTTTTTTCCATGTTGTGGTATCTATCTTTTGGACAAGAGCATGCTGTGTAGGTGTGAGACAGAGAATAAAAAGCACGCCAGTCTTTCGGCATGTATTAATAAAAATGAGTTAAAAGACAGAAACTCTTAACATACCTCCCTGCCTCAGAAACAGAGCATGCCCCTCCTCTGATGACAGAAAAATGAGTGTGTAGATGGAAATGGAGGACATATAGATTATTTTCTAAGGTCTGTTGGAAATTAAAAGATGATTTTTCCCAAGAAGATGCTCAAAAATATCCCCTGAATATGCATTACTTTCCCTAAATATGTAATTCTACAGGTCACCTTCTGCCCTGCTTGAGATTTGCTATTTTTTTTGATTTTGCTTTTTTCTGGGGGCAAGTGTTGCTGTGTTTTCTTCCCCCAACAGTAAGAACATTGCCAGTGAATGGATCTTACAGGACCTTGTCTGTGGGTCCCAGACCACGAGCTTCTCACTTGTTTAGACAGCAGCCAAAATGAGATCTTTGAACAAACATTTTTGAGAGAAAATTTTACAACTTGCTGTGACTTTTTGCCTAGAAAAAAACAACAAACACCAAACAAACAAAAACGGTTACCTGAAATTCCTCCCCACCTAAGAGATTTTTCAGCAAAGGGCAGCATTTTCTGACCAGTTCATTTATTAGCCGTCATAAGAGGATCACATGGCTTCTAGCTGGCATGGAGAATGATCCCATGTCACTAGACATAGAATCACAGAATCACAGAATGTTAGGGGTTGGAAGGGACCTCTGTGGGTCATCTAGTCCAACCCTCCAATGGATACTCTGACTTAAAAAGGCCCCTGAAACATCTTTCACCAGGACAGCAAGGGATCATTAGCAACTGGAGTTCAGGCAGGCTCCAAGGACAGTGAGGAAGCAAGTTCTGGTGTGCTCTGTGTTCCCATCTTGGTTAGGTCCAGCATAATATGGATGTAAACCAAAGGAGAGCAATAGATGTTCAACGGCAAAGTCCATCCTTTGTAGTATTCTGGGCTTAAAAAATAAGCTGTCCAAATAAAAAATAGTCAGAATTCACATTCGTTGTCTGAGTTAATCCCTTGTTGTGATGACTGATTAGTTGATACTTCCAAAGCTTGCTGCAAGGTAAAATGGAAATATCTGCATAAGAAGTCTAATTTGCATTTTGAAGCTTCTCCCTCACAACTGTTGGCATTAAAAATGGATGTGGTTTCTTGTTGTTGTTGTTGTTTGGAAAGGAAGATGGCAGGTTGAGAGACAGCTGCAGGTTGCACACCAGGTGTGGAGACCAAACTCTACTTGGTTCTCAGCAACATAGTATTTCTTTTCTTTGGCCTGAAAACAGTGCTGTCTTTCTCCACCTGGTTAGTAGTGGTAAATACTCTTCTCTGGTGGAGGGTGGAGCTTGGTGTACTAATTTTGGTATTGTACACATAACATTGGTGTTGTCATGTGTTTGCTTCTCAGCTGAATGCGGCTGAACACATGACTGCGTTAAAGAGGCATAACCAAGAGGAAGAGAGAGCTCATTTTCTGCTGCGTCTTCTGAGCTGAATGGAACCATGTGATCTTTAATGACCATCTGTTGGTTATTTTTCTCTGGAAGACTGATGGATGTGATTCATGGCCCTTTCAAAACAGAGCTGCTCCTTGACAAAAATGTGAAAGCCTTTGTGAGCATGACAGAAGTAGGTGACTTCCAAAGTAAAGAAGGTAAAGGTAGCAGATAGATCCATATCTTCTGTATTTTTTTACAGAGGGCCCCTGGGCAGCCTTGCCAAGACCTCTTGATTCTTACTGGGGTCTTCTGAGAGATTTTCCTATATTCTTTCAAGCTATTAATCTGACAAAGAATTGCATACAGTTTCTGTAGCTGATGTTAGCAGTGCATTGCAGGACTTCTCCAAGAAATTAGGGGACGGGCAAGGAAAGCCAGTTTTCCCATAGATCTAAGTCTGAGCCCATCATTTGGGCCGTGTTGAACGCTCTGAGCTGGGACTCCAAAGAAGCGGCTTCTCCTCTGAGCCCTTTCAGAGACTTCCCCTGGGTCTTTATGCAAGATATTTCAACTACCCTTTGACAATATTTCCCCTATTCCTAGAACAGAATTAATACTTTCATAAATCATTGAGATGTTACAAAGGTAGAACTGCAAAAGAAAATTGAAAGATAAAATTGAAAAGGTAAAGCTGAACAGTAAGGTTGAAAGGTTGGCTTTTCTGAAAAAGAGAAAAAAACACCTACAAATTAATTGCTTCTGAAAGTAACTTTTTTGCAGCTCAGGCACATGATGTCTCTGTTTACTCCCAGAATGGGTGGAGGATAAGCAACAGCCGGATAATCTGGAAATTAAAGAAAAAAAAAATCAACAAACTGAAATGATATATTGTAGTCGTTAGTAACAGCATTGCAATAACCCAGCTTTCAGCACATTTCCGAATGCCCATCTCTGTATGTACTTTCTTATAACAAGAATAATTTTCCTACCTGTTCTACCAAATCCCTTTAAACGGTGCTGGGGCAGTGCTTTTCTACTTCCCCTGGAGTGAATCTTGTATTATTGCTAAAGGGGGGACAATATGAAGATAATATTGTCTTTTATAGAAGCAGATCTCACAGGCACATTTTCCCCATGGAGGATGCTCTGACCATTGCGCTTTCAGTGTGTGTGCCTTATGCCTTGTTACCCAAAGCTTTTTCACTGACCTGCTGTGTGGAGAGCTATTCTGTAATCCCGCCACAAAAGAGGAGCTGGACCCTGTTAACACCTCGACCAAGTAAAGCAATCAACACAAAGACTGGAAAAGTGAACTGATGTGTATGTCTACTAATTTGTCTTCACATTGGGCAAGCATAGTAAGTATAACACCCTTGGGCTACCCCTTCCTGTTTATGCAGTCATAACTCTGTTCTGAATTTTTGACATCAATTGATGAACGTCTCAGAAGCAGCGCTTGTCAGGTCAGGAGAACCAAAGCTTCTTCAGTTCAGCTCATGCTGCCTTGTCAGCATCCACTGGCTGTCATCTACAGAGAGGCTCCTATTCATTAAAATGAGTGGCAGCACCCAGACAGGACTGAGCTGTCTCCACAGCATCATGCAGCCTGTGTGGCTTCTCAGTGCATCGTTAGAATAGCTGTGCCCACACCAGCATGTAAACTGGCCCCCAAATTGTGGCACTTACTTGCCCAACCACGTGGATCTCTGTGGATGTGCTTCTGGAGATGGCTGTCCTAGCTGCTAATCATGAAGGAAATCTTGGTCATACCTTGCTTTTGGTACCCACACTTCTCTCACCTACCAGTTTTGCAGACAGGTCTACCATCATGTGAAGCCTTTGTCTAAAGTCCTGGTGACATCATCAACCTGAAGACATGATGCACAATTCTTCCTTAAAGAATTCCTGGAGTCCAGCCTGAAAAAGCCCTAATATCACCTATCTCAAGCGACTGGACTTGTACGGACTAGATTTGTAGATAGCTTAACCTGGCTACATGGAATGATATTATAGTTGTCTGGGGCAATGAGTTGGGAGCATTCAGATTTTCTCTGTAACACTCTCTGATATGGAGAGCAAACACAGCTACTAAGATAATTAGGAGAAACATACAGAGTGATATGGTACATCAGGCACTTCTCATTGGTATGAATTGCAAAATCACAATACTGAGTTATTGCTGTCAGCTGGCCAGGCTGTAAGCTGCTCGATGAGACTGCAAAGTTCAGACACCCATCTTTAAATAAGGCTGCACTGCCAAAAAAGAAGGAGTGGTGTGTTTGGACCAGAAAGGATCAAACTCTAGCTCTCCCCCTGAGGGAGCAGTGAAGGGGCAGTGAATTTTACCTAGAAAATTTCATATATAGGGAAATTACTACACCTTGCTAGTGAGGTTTCTCTCCACCTCACTGTTGCCCTTGTGTTTCGGTTCCCCTTCCCTTGTGAATCTGCCCCACACTTGTGGCTTCCTGACACCACCTGTGAAGAGTTTTGGCATTATCTTACTTTACTGGATGGTCGGGCAATAAAACATCAGGCGAAATGCAGTGGCATTAAATACGAGCATTGCACACAAGGAAAACAACAGTTCTAACTCTGCATGCATAGTGATGGGCTCTGAGCTGATTATTGCTACCGAGGAATGACATTTGGGGCTTATAATGGACAGTTGAATGAAATTATGAGCTCATTGCTCTACAGCAATCAAAAAACTGAAATTGAATGTTAAGGATTATTAAGGAGGAAATAGAAAGCCAAACAGAAATCATCCTAATGCCGCTGAACAAACGCATTTTGGACCTGCATCTTGAATATTGTGTGCGGTTCTTGTCCTCCTCTCTCAAAAGCCTCTAGCAGCCCTGGAAAAGACTCAGAGAAGATGACAGAAGGATGGTAAGGAACAACTGCAGTAGAACAGAAAAGGGTTAAATAGATATGCGATGTTCAGTCCTGAAAAGAGACGTTTTGTCAGAATAAAAACATGATGGATGTGGAGGCAGTGTCAGCGAATGGAGTAGGTTCTTCACAGGCAGCACGTGGTTGAGCTGTGGCACTTCTTGGGACAGGACGGTGTTGTTTCTAGGGAAAAATTCATGGGACAAAGTGTCCACTGAGGGTCATTAAGAACCTGGCCAGTATCAGTGCCTGTGTTTTGCACTCCTGCGTAACCACTCTCAGTCAGGACATGGGCTGAAATTGTTTTTTGATCAGACTCAGTATTTTTATTTTAATGTACTTTTATTTAAGTTTTTCATGCTGATTTCTTACAGATTTATACAGTCACAGCTGACTTTTCTCTACTAGGTAGGAAAGGAGAGGAAAGTCTTACTGAAACCACAAAAAATATTTATTTGGTAAACAGCAGGAAACAGAACACAAAAATAGAACTGCACAGATAGCTTCTAAAAATGCAGTTATTGCTATGAGAGGACATCATCCAATCTTTGGACAATAAGTGGGGGAGAGAAGAGTTGATGAGAATGTCAGAGTAAGCTTCTCCCATGAAAACCTCTAAGGAATCATTAATGCCCATGATATGAATCATTGCCAGGCCTCTGCAGCACAGCCAGCTGCAGGAAGAATAACCCATTTAAATAAAAATCCCTCTATTTTTGCACTTTGTGCTCTGTTAATAATAACAATAATCATTCAGGTTGGCCTGGACAGGCTTAGGACCAGTGAAGCAAAGATTTAATAGAGTTCAAACAAGTCTCAATTTTAAAATAATGTACTCTTTTTCTGCAGTGTACTCAACGCTGTATTGCTGGCTCTCCCTTGTGAGAACATCTTACATATATGAGAAGATGGGGTAGAGGAATTTCCCGGACCACTATGTCGACTCCTCACCTTAGCAGTCACATCTTAGAAATCAATCGTGACCCAAAGGATCTCTTTTTTGCTTGCTCCTCCTTTTAGACTTCCTATTCTATTCCTACTTGAATGGCACTTTCTGGAGTATGAGTCGGCACACCTGTACTCAAGGTCTGGCTGTTGTCTCAATTCTTTGTGCAATGGCATCAGCACTGCCTTATCTCAGCTGAAATAAAGGTCAGTGCACGAGTCACAGTTTGGCCGAGGAGGCCGTTGTGGACACAACTGTGTACCAGGTTCATGGACCTCTGTTCCTGCAACACTTTTAGCATGCGTGTGCATGGATAACCTGAAAGGAAGATATATGTGAGTGTTTTCTTGTTAGATTATCCCCTGTTTGATTAGATGATGCTTTTCTGCTTGATATGCAGTTGCAGGTCTGGAGTTTGCAAACAATAAGAATCAAGTGTCAGACAGCAAATTAATCTTCAGCTGAAATATACTGCTAAGTGGAAAACGCTTATTTTTCCTTTCTTTTGCACTGTTTTATATCTCTTGCAATTTGCAGATGGCAGTGTTAGTAGCTTTTGTTACTCATGGCTCTAAAACCAAAGAGTTAAAATCATAATCTCCCTTAATTTCATAAGCGAATCGATCAGAAGATAAAGTAAAATTAAAAAAAAAGAGGGAGGAAAGCAAGATATGCTTCTGGCAACAGAATTGTGCTGTGGTGGATTTCAGTTAGATCGGAAAGTCTACTGGCTTGCTTTGAGCAATGACATCGCAAACTCTTCTCTTGGGGGAAATAATATTTTTTTGCACTTTTATAGAGCTTTTCATCCATCAGTTTATGAAGGAATAAGTACAAGCTATTGTTAATGAGGATGGCTGGGACTAATTTGTATACTAGACATTTAACAGGCAAATTAGAGAGCAAGTTCTGTGCTGTGAAGAATTTGCAATGTCGAAAGGCAACAAAGATGAGGGATGGGTGGTGGCAGAAGCCAGCGGTAGGAAACAAACAGTGATGGCATAGATCCTCTGTCCACACAGTAATGATCACAGTTAACTTCGTTCATTTATTGACATGCCCACAAGGACTAAGGAGCTTTGCAGTAAGGCCTTCAGAAATGAGAGGGCTGTAAGGCTGACATTTAGAGGGAATATCTGCCATGAGACACAGAGAAGACATGAAAACCACCTTGCCATTGCAACTACTAGCAACTTCAGCCCAGGGTGAAGGTGATTTGGTACTGTAGGCTATGCAGACAGACCCAATGCCCTCGCAGAAGACCAACTCCTACTGCTTTTCTTGAGAGACACAGCTGTGTTTACCTGGGTTATATCAGAAGTATTGACCTTGATCTCTATTCACAGAGTCCATACAAGATGGATGTGCATGCAGATTGTACAAACCAAGCTCTCCCAGACAGAATCACAGAATCACAGAATCACAGAATAGTAGGGGTTGGAAGGGACCTCTGTGGGTCATCTAGTCCAACCCCCCTGCCCAAGCAGGGTCACCTACAGCAGGCCGCACAGGACCTTGTCC
>Ga0065711_1035548_pt1 | contig 22155 bp, 33 predicted proteins | sample Hoacrofraction12_FD_59098 | JGI IMG/M metagenome (GOLD analysis project Ga0065711, IMG submission 59098) | Hoatzin crop microbial communities from Cojedes, Venezuela - Epithelial fraction 12 v2 (version 2) | ecosystem: Host-associated > Birds > Digestive system > Esophagus > Crop | place... | reverse complement strand
CCGATTCCCGGTGACGCTTCCTCCAGGCGGTTCCGTGCTGTTGCTGCAGCCGCTGTGGAAGCGTTCGTGGTGGAAGGCGAGGGTTCTTCTGAGGAGATAAATGAATTCCCGCCGGGGGGAAGAGGGGAGCGGACGCTTGGTCTCCTCCCGGCGTGGAGCGGGGCCACCGCTCGCAGGGGCCGGCGGCTGCTCCTTCGGCAGCGGCACAGCTCGGGCCCGCTCGGCTCCGACAGCCAGCGGAGGAGGGAGAGCTTTCAGAGGTAACCCGCCAGCCCCAGCCTGCTACCCTGCTGCAGAAATAAACCCTCCGGAGTGTGACGCCACGGCTCAGTTGCAGAATGCGCTCGCAGCTCTCCTGGCGAGCCCAGCAGGTTTGCGTTTGTCGTGGAGCGGAGGCCTGGCTCTCCCTCGCTCCGCAGGTCTGTGCTCGGTGTTGGCGGCACCCTTTGGAGCTGACCAAGCTGGGGAGCCTCTCGGCTGTCATGTCCCGATATAGAAGCTCTTGTGCCGCTCTGCGTGTGGATCCGCTCGCTCCTGCGAAGCTGCAGTTGTTCAAAGACTCCTTCCCAGGGAGATCTGAGCTCTGTAAAAACTTTGTCCTGGTAAAGATAAGCTTGCACGCTAAATTCAGCTGGGAATTGTCTCGGAGGCGAAGGCAGAGCCTGTGTGCTGGAACACGGCGCTCCCGTTAGCTGCACTGCTGGACTAAACGTTTGCGTTTCTGTTTTTGGTTTGTAAAAAGGAGCCGCATCCTTCAGTCCCCCGGTGAGTTGGGGAGTGGCCCCTGGGAGCAGCGCTCCTGGATTTGAAGTGTTTACCGTAGGTTTTCTTTTCCTTTCTCAGTCTCACCCAGTGGTTTGACACAGCACCGAGCCGGACTTGCCCACAGTGCAGAATCCAGGTAAAGCCATCGCCTCTGCACCCTCTGTGTTTCTGTGGCGCGGTGCTCTGCTGAACGGCACTGAGGAGCCGTGGCTGGGGCCTGCGGTGGCACAAGGACAAGCTTCATGGCGTGAGGTGGAGAGAACTTTCCTCAAAGAGATCTCCCCAAAGGCTTAGATCAGAAGGGGTGGTGCGAGGGTGCCCTGCTGCTGTCCGTAGCTTCTCGAGGACAGGCCTCTGTGTTTTCACGGCTTTTATGTAGGCCAAGGAAGTATTGGCGTAACAATAGAAAGGGCTGGAAGGGGTTAAGCGGGACATCAGAGTTGCATTTCTAGAGTACCCTGCTGCTGCTGTCAGTAAGCAGCCCGTTCTGCTGCACGTGGTCGTTACAAGCTGGTCCTTTGCTTTGCAGCACTTGGCCCTTGGTTGGGAAAAGCAGAGACTGGGGAGGGAAGGAAGAACGTGCTCTGCTTCCGAGATGGGAAGCCAAGGCCTGGGGAGCTGGTGGCTTAATCGGGACCCAAACTTCTGTGAAGTTCCGTGTGTCACCAGCCTGGATGCCGCCTTGGTCTTGGCGTGTAGCGGCTGCGGGAGATGTTGCCTCACACTCAGATGTAGGCTTTTAGCCAGCTGCAGCTCAGGCTTGTTCTGTGTTCGTGCTTCTTTCTTCCTCTCAAGGTCTTGGCCCTTGTTCTTTCCCTGACTTGTTGATTCCCTCTGTTCTCTGCTGCCTCTTACATCTCTGGGTTACCATGGAGTTATCGCGAAATAACATCTTATGTAGCAGTAACTATGCAATTAGCTGGTGTCATGACTGTATATAATACTTAAAACACAAAGCTGTAACTGCATGGGGGAGGTGTGGAGAGCTATCAAATTCAATTACAGCACCTTCTGCCTGCAGAAAGCAGCACGTACTTCTGTCTTAGGATTTGGCATCGTGTTAGCTCAGCGTCAGCTGCTCGGGCCTTAGCTGCCAGAGAACAGACTGCGCTCGATTCAGAAATGCCTGAGTCTGTCTGCTGCGGCGCTGGAGCCGTGCTCCCAGAACTGAGTGGGGGGGTCTGCTGCTGTGCTGATGAGCCGAAGCAGAGCAGCGTCACTAATGGCGTCGAGCACGTGATCTGGCTTGCCTGTCGTGGCCTGGTGACAAGATGGTACCTTCTCCCTCTGCGGCTGTCTTCCGTATCTGTTGTGTTTCCAGGTCTGTCCCTGTCAACCTCTTCTGTCTCCTGTGTTTAGGTCAGCAAAAGACACATCATCAATAAGCTGTTTTTTGATGTTGCCCTGGAGGAGCAGACAGCACCAGATGCAGAGACTTTGCAGGTAATTTGGCTGGGTTTTTCTTCTGTTGTGTGATGCTTCAACATCTTGGAAGCGTGGCCTGGGCTGATGGTCCTCTGCCGCCAGCTGCTTCCTGAGCTGTGCTCACTGTGCTGCGCTCTTGTTTCAGGCCCGAAGCACACCAGTGTCTCCTGCCTGTCTCTGTTCTCTGTCCTGGTCCTTGCCCAGTCTCAGCTCCACTGTAAGGCAGTCTCCGTGCGGTGGGTTAGAGTTCCCCCTGGCCAAATCTCATGTGGTGACTCAGGAGGCCTCCTCTACTTCGCTGCTCTTTCTTCTGGTTCTCACCTTACCTGGAAACCTCCTGAGGCAGCATCAAATAAACATCCAACTGCCGCTTCTCCCTTGGGTCTCAAAGCCTTGGGGATGAGGCTGCAGAGCTTTTTCCAAAAGGCAGGAGAAGGAAAAATCCCAAACGCAAGGTTTATTGCCGGTGTCCGTGGCTCGGGTGCGTGCGAGCCCTGCTAACCCCTCTGGAAAGCAGAGGCTGTTGGAGGAAGCGCTGCTTCCTCGCTCTGTGCAGGCAGCTTGGTTTGCACGGACTGTGAGGAACTGGGGCGGGGGAGTGGTGGTAAAGCCTTGGTTCTCCAAGGGAAATTAGGAAAGGGGCTGCCTGGAGCTGCACCAGCAGTGGTGGACAGTGCTGAGGCTGGGACCCCTGGGGACGTTCTCCAAGTGCCACCCATAGGTGCAGAGAGCTGGGGGTGAGAAGGGATGAACGCAGAGCGGCAGTTCTCTGCTCTTCTCGTTTGTTCAGTGTGGATGAAGCATGGCTCCTTATGTCTTGGAGTTGACTGTTCCAAAAAAAAAGTGGTTGACCTTGGTATAATGGGACGCTTGTACCCTCTTGTGTTTAGAATCAGCATGTGCAGCAATTACCATAATTAGCAGTTGCCATGACAATGCTATATGTATATCATATGTTTTTAAAATAAAGCCAGCCAGACTATAATGTCAGCAGCACTGTCATTCTCGAAGACTGCTAGTAGAGAAACTGAAGGCCAAAGTACGTGTGCTGAGGAAATGAAAAAGCATCTCTGGGCACTTGAAGCTGTGTGCTCTAGAAGTAAAGCAATGGCTCGGAGGGGATAAACATTGCCTTTAGTACTTATTCAGATCTGTTCTCGCAAGTGTAAATAGATGAGTGACTCAGAAATGGGTTGACTGGAGAAAATTGCCCTAGGAAAGCTTTCTGTTCCCTCTCGCCCCCAACCCAGCATCTAAGATGGGTTCCCCCTGCCTTCCCCTCCAGGCAGGCTGTGCTGAAGAATGCTCCCTTGCTCAAGGGCAGGACTGTGGAGCTGCTCCTGCTCCAGTTACCCTTCCTGGTGGGAACTCCTCATGCTCCTGCAAAGTATGTTATGTGGTCGTCAGAGCAACATCTAACCCTGAGAGTACAGCTCTCCTAATGAGAGCACTTGGGTCGCTATCTAATGGGAAAGAACCAAATGTTTTGAGTAGATAAGCCTAGTTAGTTTGTGTGGGTATTTGCTGCCCCATGCACTGATTTGAGGTGCTGCTGGGCTGATGCTAGTTTGTCACCAGTTCGATGTTGCGTGCCGCCTTGTTTCTGGAGGTCATGGAGCACCTTAAGAACACGGGCGACCATTGTAGATGGGATTTAATGTCCATCTAGACTGGAGTTCTGTCTGCAACGGGATGTCTGCTTCTGGCCTGGGCAGGAGTTCAGCAAAGCAAATGCATGGTGGACTGTCCTCAGACTCTTTAGAAGCTGAGAAAATAATTGGTGCCTGCCTCAGCCTGAAGTGATTTCACCTGAAAAAGCCCCCAGATCTGGGGTTTGTTCCCATCCACTGCCTGTCCCTCCAAGAGCCTGGGCCTAGAGTGGTACTCTGCTCTGTAATCAACTGGAGCTGTGTCTGTGCAGCCCACAGATGTCCCGAAATGAGCATCTGGCCTCCTGCCATGAGAAGGTTGGACTGGGGTGAGGGAGTGTGCTTCAGTGTGCTGGAAAGCTGAGCGCATAGCTGCAGTCTGCTTGTCATCTTGGGGAGACAGGCTTGGGATGCTCTTTGGAGAACCAGTCTTATGCACGCGATTACGCGTGGTCAGAAGAACTCCCTCATAATCTGAAACATCTAACTGTTGTTGCAGAATCATCCAAATTATTTTCGGGATAATAACTGTCGTTGGTGCTATTCTTCATTCTCACTTCTGCTCTGAAATGTTTACGGTCAAAAAAGTGCTGGGGCTGCTTTGCTTCCCACTGCCAGGCACGAGTTTCAGCTGAAACGCTGGAGGGAACTTGGTTCCCTGGAGTAGGTGCAGACCGCAGGCTGAACACTGCAATGTGCCCAAGTGTTTCTGGGTGCTGAGCCTGAGTTTATCCAGTGTTGCTCTTAAAGATGGTCCTCGGTGATCAGAACAGCCTCCATGTGGCTCTTCCCAGAGCAGGAGAAGTGCGTGTTTTGGGCTGTAACACCTTGGTGAAGCTCATCTTGAACCCGATGCTTCCCATCGCTTGTGGTCTGGGGAGCTCAGAGCCCTTCTTCCAAAGGAGACTAGGAGGCTTCAGCTTGTTCACCTTGGTGAAAAGCAGGCAGGAGGATCAGGATTCCTGCCTGTAAACCTGCCGGGGAGGGTAGAAACCTGGGAGGACCGCTGTGTCTGTGGGGTCAGGATAAACTTGTTTGATCTTGGGAAAACGTGGTCTTGTAACTCGGGCTGGAAGCAAGAGGAGAGCCTCTATGGGAGGAGTGAAAGCTGCGAGCAGCCTTCGGGGCGGTGGTGGAGGATGAGGGATTTCAGATTAGGTTGATGAATGAGGTAATGTTACATAGCTGCCCGCAGTAGCCTGGGATTTCTTTGCTATCATGCTAATTAGCACATCTTGTGAGCTCACTAATTGTGCCTGAATAAGGCTCTGAGGAAGCTGCTTCAGGATAGTTCCTGCAGCAGAGCCAATTCCATGTCAGCCCTCCAGCTGCTGTACCCCCAGGGGCAAACCCAAGTCAGCTCTGCTAGGCTTGGCATTTAGCCCCTGCTGCTTGCGGAGCTTTGCACCCCGTGTTCTCTATCCTGCCTTGATTGTCACTAGCAGAGCTTCGCTCCGGGCCCGTCAGCTCCGTGGTCACTGGTAGTGCTATTCTCGGCTCAGATTTGCATGTCGCGTTCCGGGCTGCACAGATTTGTGTGCTCTGCTTCGGTACTGTGTTGGCATTTTATTGTGGTTTTATTCCACTGCAGTTCCTGCCTGACTTGTTATGTGCTTTCCTCTGCAGTTCTCTAACACGGCTTTTGAAGTCATCTTCTGTTGACTCTTTCCTGTATGTATTTCTCTTGCTTGCTCTGTTTTTTTTTTAAATATGTGTATTATATATAGATAGCCTCGTTTTGTAACCTCTGTTTCCTTTGAATATTTGCCAGTGTTCATATCACTTCACTATCTATAATTTAAGCCATGGGGCATTTGCTTCCTCTTTCCGATTCTTAATGAGGGTATTCGAAATACTCAACCTTCCCCGCTTGTGGCATCTGGGAGATGTCACACGCCCTCAGCTTGGGTTTACTGGTGGGTTTGCTGGTGATCCATCTACGGCCATTCGACTGAGCTGTTGGCTGGTATCCACGTCCTGGACTGCAGTGCCTTTAGCGCCCGTGGGAATGCTAGCTGGTGCCTTTGGGTTGTGTGCTTCGTTACCTTTCCAGACATTTGGATGTGCCCTCCTGTCTCCCACCTGCACCCGATGAAAGTTCACTTCAGTCCAAAGCAGCTCCTGCTCCAGTTAGTCTGGCAACATCCCTGCCTTATTGCCTTGTTTAGGTAAAACGTTATAAAAATTGTTCCTGTCTGATTTCCTGTGTTTCCCTGAGAGCCTTCCAAAATTATTCAGCTAAAACAAGATGACTGACAGTGTGAGAAACACAAGGTTGACAAGGCTAAGACGAAACTGGGATCTTCTCTTCTCCCCCTGAAGAATGCCAGTTGGAGGTGCTCTTTGCATTCCCTGTGATAGTACTTGCTTGCAACGTGGTGCTTGCTGTTGCCACGTTCCCTCCTTAGCACCCGACCGGTGCAAACATCCTGCTGAGAAACCTCTCGGGTCCTCATGAGATCTGGTGAAGGCTCCTCTGCAGGGCCTTTCCTAATTGGGTTTTCTGTGTTGCGTTTCAGAATGAACTGGACAAGGTGAAGGCTCAGCTCTCCGTGAAAGGTGAGCTTCCGCTGCCTGCGTGGGATCGGCAGCCTGCGGTCGGTGGGTCCTGGGCTTTGTGGGTGCTAGGTCCTGAGGAACCCCTACGCAGAGCCCACCCCTCTCTGAAGCCAAGGGCGTGCTGCAGGCTGCTAACTGTTTTGTTGGAGCAACTTCTTGGAGCTTTTTCCGAAGCGAGACCACCTAAAGCTGTGTGAATCTTGTATGACAGAGCCAGAGTCCGCAGCCTGACCCAGCTCCACTGTAACTGGGGAGCTCTCTGCCAGTTTAGAGGCATATATGCAGTTTTTTGGCCCCCTCTTCCGAATCACAAGCTACAGAAGTGCAGCACAGCTATATCTGGAGCAGGCTTGCCGAAAGCAAAATCGTTGGTTTGCTCAGTGGGAAACTCACAGCTGTATATGGCAAAGGCTTGTTCTTTCTAACAGTTGGGGGGGTAGAAGTGGTGCCCAAAAGCAGCAGCGGGCAGGCTTGGATTTGTTTGGCTGTTGCAGTGCCACATGTGTCGCGCGAAGAGCAGACGGAGTTCAGTGTGTGCGTTTCCATTTTCCCATCTTTAATTTTAGAGGATGTTTGAGGGAGGCAGGAAAAGCAAAAGCCCTGGAGACTTGTCGATGGGTTTTAAGCATCGACTGTAGGCAGCCTGTCATCAGAACATGAGTCATGAGCAGCGAAAGGAAAATGTCAGTCTGAGTGACAGAAATCCAAAGACACTCTAGCAGAAGGGGAGAAAAAAGAAATCTTGAAAGAATGCTGGGGGCTCACCCACGCCCTGGGAGTCGTCTTTCCTCTGGCTTCCCGGCGTGCACGAGACAGACATGAATAGCCAGTAGATTGAGGATTCAGTCCTTAGCCTGAGAGCAGAATTGGACGGTCTGCATGTCTATTCTGAGGCCTGTTCTCTTGGCAGCTTGGTTGAGTTTAGTGACTTGGTAGAGAGCCAGATCTTCTGGGGAAGGTGGCTGGGATTCTTGCTAGGATGTTATCCAGGAAAAACTGCTCAAAGGCCTGCTCGTCTTCTCGGCTTCTGGTGAGTAGAGGTTGGGTTTGACATTGCCTGTACCATTCTCTGTTCGTGTTGGAAACGAGAAGCTCCTTCCCACCTCCTGCCTCCTTTGCTGTGGGCACTCTGCTCTCTGGTGGTTCTTGCGTATAAATTCTTCACTTAAAGATGTGCTGTGTGCTGTGCGCTGTAGAGGAGCTGTGTAATTACCAGTCTCTGATCAGCTTGCAAATGGCTCTGGAGGTGCGGAGCTCCGAGCAGACCCAGCAGGCGCTGTGGGAGGCTCGCTGAATGAGCTGAGAACTCGTTCCTGTGGCACGGGGAGGTATGACTCCTGCCATCTGCCTCTGGGCAACTGGGAGCGGAGGAGGGGGAAGCCCTCACGCTTTTGGTGGATGTGGAGTCCCTGCAAATGCAGGGAAGCATCTCCGGGCTGTGCTGCCTTTGAGGAGGGGTTATTCAGATCAATGGAGGAAAAAATGCTTTACTTGGAGAGAAATATGTATTTCCCTAGCCACCTGTGTGCTTCTGGTGAGATATGTTCCTCCTTTCCAGTCCCACGTGGCTCTCTTAGTGTCTCATCGAGCAGTGAAACTGCACTGCAGGTCAGGCTTCCATGGGATGTGGTGGAGCAATTTGGAACTGGATTGTTTGGAAGGGGAAGCAGCTTTCTGAAAAGGCACTGACTGACTCTCCGCTATTGTCTGGCTGGAGCCATGGAAAATTTTAGCAAAGACAGGAGATGCTGAGCTGAAGACTTTACCCTGCTCTCCATGGGATTAGACAGAGGGGTTGTAGCTTTCCCTCATTGCCCAACTGCTTTGAGCTTTCCAGTGATGCTGGGTGTTCCCTGCTTAGGTCTGTCAGCTCCTGGTGGTGGTAGTTGCTTTGTGAGCTGTTCTTCCCTTGTCTTGACAAAGCAAACTGAAATCTGGTGGTGTTTTCCATTACCTTCTCTCTGGTGGTTAGAGGCGTGGCGTGTGCTTGGCTCTTGGATTGCCTGCATGGGGAGGGACAGCAGGACTCAAAGGTTTTGTGACCTGCAAAAGGTGGGCGCTCTGGGGAATCCACTTAAGCTGTTGCATGTCCTGCAAAGTCCTCGGTGCCCAGCAGAGCTCTGCGTTACTGCCCCATGCCCTTCGGTGTAGGTGCCGCGGTGAGGGCGGTTGCAGCAGCGTGGTGACGCGGCAGCGTGGTGGATCGCTGGGCGCAGCCCCGTGCCAGCCCCCGAAGGGCTTGCCTGCACATAGGGCTCCCTGTGGAGAGGATGGGCTCGGGTTTCCAGCTCTGTGACAGCTCTGTGTCGCTCCAGAACAGTTTTCCTTGTGCAAGCCTGGCTGTGAGAGCCTGCAAGAGTTAAGATGTATCAGCTTAATGCTAGCAGGGCTGGCACTGGAAGCTATTAAAGGGAACTTGTTATCTTTAGTAAAGAAAATCTTGAAGCCTGCTGGCGCTGGAAGAAGCAATTGCTCAGTACAGACCCTGGTGCAGACAGCACTTAGGGAAATGGCTCTACAGGAACGGCCAGCTCCTAGCAGCCTGGAGCCTGCGACTGCAAGCAGCCTCTGTTTGTTGTGCTCCTGCTCCTGTGGGGCAGCTGAAGGCTGAGTTACCGGGCCATGACCTTTTTCTTTTTTCTTTTCCAGAGAAAGAAAAGCGGGAATGCCAGGCTGTTGTGGATGGGCTGAGGGACACTCTGGATGTGCGCAATGCCACGATAGAGTCACTCCAGAAGGTGCTGGGAGAGACAGAAATGCTGTGCTCCTCTCTCAAGGTACCTTTCCCGTCCCCGGCGGGACACCGGCACTAACGACTGCACAGTTGGTGTTAGTTTTGCTGAAGATCTCTGCAGGCCCTGCCAAGAAAGAGATGGTGCTGGTGGGATTTTGGATGTGGTGTCTCGAGACTCCTGTCTCCTTGATCTCTGAATGACAGAAGGGCAGTGTCGCTGGGTTTTCGTGCTGGGTGTATTAATCCAAAGCGAGTGGTGTCGCTGGTCTCAAGGTCCGGAGTGCTCTCCCCTGGGGTGATTCAGAGGCGTAGAAGACAGGCCTGTGGCTGCACGCTGGAGGCAGAGGTGGCCGTGGTGGGGGACAGACGCCAGCCCAGCCCGGGGGACACTGGCTGAGCCTTGCTAATGGAGTGGCGGTGCTGACGATAAAGGTAGCAGCGTGAACTGAGAGGGGGAACTGGCCCCAGTGCCCCACTGCCGAAACGCTGGCTCCCTGCGGTAGAATGTTCTTCTGAAATGGGTTTAGGCCAGGCGGGATTCAAGGAAAATTGGTTTCTTAGTTTCAATGGAGGGGAAATCAAACTGAAATATACGGAGGGGGAGTTGCAAGCTTCTGCTGAGTGGGATTTGATCCAGCTAACTCTCCTGTCTCTGTTCTGTTGCCAGGGCTTTCCTTCGATTAGGTTAGTAATGTGCGAAGTCCAGGGATCAAATATTCCTGTTGTGTTTCAGCATGCAGTGACTCAGTGTGTAGTCATGTACTGTGCGTAAACAGCAAGTGGAAGAGGGTAAGAGCAGCAGCCGCATTGCTGGGATGTCTTGTAGTGAGCAGAGCGACTTTGCCTCGGCGCTGGGCTGGGCAGTCTCTGCTCCGTGAAGACAATGTGCCTCTTGCAAGAAGATGGGGTTCAGGCGGGTGGGGTTGTGAGCTGCAGGCTGGAAGGCAGGGTAGGGAGCAACTGCACTTCCCAGGACCTCTGCCCCTTGGAGTACAGGTCTGACCCATTAGCTGAAACTGCATCGTGTTCCTTGACCTGCAAGGACAAGTGGCCCAGGGGGAGCTCATAGGTGGGTTGGGGGTCGGCTGGCTGGGTGCTGCCTGCGGCCGGGCTCTGCCAGGGGGGAACTGGTCCAGGAGGTCTGCCGAACACTGGCAGTGTGGTGCTGTCACAGGGCAGAAAGAGGAACATTGCAAGGAATTAATGTCAGAGAGGCGTTGCTGTGAGCCAGCTGAACGTTTTTTGCCTGACCGTGGGACTATATCCAGTCTGGTTGGGTGTAAAGGCGGCCTGGGCCTGGGCCGTGCCAGAGATGCTCCTGGGATCCCGGATGTACCAGTGGCAGGATACTTCTGATGTTCCATACTCCCGCGGAAACACTTGTGATGGTGGAAGCTGGTGCTTGCTGCTCAACTCAACACCTCTGTACTTGGCTTTCCTGCCTGGCACCTCGGGAGGAGGCTCTCTGGTTATCTTGCCTGTTGCAAAACCCTCTGGGTATGCTTAAGTCCCTTTAATGAAAGCTGGGCAGGGCAGAAGGATCAGGGACCTGGAGGTATCTTTTCCCTGGCATACGGCACTCCCCAGCTGAATGCTAAGCACTGTCTTACACTGCATCATTAAGAATAAAGCATGAAACCTCTGCAGTGAAAATACAGGCTTAACTAGCTGTGATACAGGTCAAGCCCACAGGCTGCGAGCTGTTCCTGCCTTCTGCTAGCACTGTTGGCTACTGCTGAACCTTTGTCTGAGAGTTTGCTGCTGTTTCGGACTGACTGAGGCTAGGGACTCGGCTCTAGCCTGGCACAAAACACTGCTTTGGGAATCTGCAGCGTGGAGAGCTCTGGTTAAGGAGAGCCAGAGATGGGCTCTGCTTAAGCAAGAGTGACACGCGAGCCTGCAACACTGTCCCTCTGCAAAGTCCCAGCAGTTGCGCAGCTGTTTGCTTTCTGTGGCAGGAAGTGGATAGATAAAATCCTTTAAATTCTGCTTGGAAGGGAGCTTTACGAGGCGATGCTCTTCGGCCAGGACTCTCGCTGCAGTCAGCACTGTGCTGAAACCAGGCCCAGAGCCTTTTGAAGCCGCTGTGTGAGGTGCCCAGGCCCACACAAGCAGAGACAACACAGGCACGTTGGCCTGAATTAGCACTGTTCCAGCCTTCCCCTGTCGTCCACCACACTGCAGACCTGTGCCTTCTCAGCTCAGCTGAGGTTCTCTGTTACTGCTGCCTGCTACCGCAGAGCCTGGAAAGGTGAAGGCTGCTGTAGGCTTGCAGCCTCTCCAGGCAGGCGAGAGAAGTGCCCGTGTGGGCGTCTGGTTTGGCTGAGGTCTCCTAGAAGAGACCCGCTCAGCATTCCTATTTATTTTTTAAGCAGCTAATGGCAAGGAGAATTGGGAGGCTAAAGCGAAGGGATCAGCTGTGCACGGAGGATAAAGCAATAGCAAGGTTTGCTTGCCGTGGGCTCCCGTGCTTTTGAAAAACAAACTGTCGCTGTGGACAGGGTGCTGTGCCGCCCCCCAAACGCTCCCAGCAGAGAGAAGGCTACGCCGCGGTTTCAGCGCCAGATTCGTCTTGCCATTAGCTCTGAGAACCTGCTGTGCTTGCAAGGAGCAGAGCTACGGGTGCAGCAGGGAGGGAGCTAAACTCTCCATAATCCTGGGCTGCTGAGGTGGTGATAGCATTAAGAGCCAATGTATGCTCCCAGCTGCCCGCAGTGCGCATAAGCCAGGATGTTTCTCTAGCAATCCCTGGAGCCTTCCTAACGGTCTGTGTGTGCTTGCTTCTCTGCAGAAGCAGATGAAGTTCCTGGAGCAGCAGCAGGAGGATAACAGGAGTTCAAAGGAGGAGGCCCGCTGTCTGCGAAACAAGCTGAGAACCATGGAGCGGTGAGATGCCGGGCTCTGCCTGGGCCTTGCAGGCTGGGCTGCATGCCTCTCCCCTTCTCGGAGAGGGAGGGAGGGGTCCTGCTGTGCCTGCTGCAACATCCACCTCCACACACTGGCTTTTCTTACCCCATGAGGTTGGAAACTGCTGCAGTAGCAGGCCTGCCCTTGCCTGTCCGTGCTCTTGCCCCTGCTATGTTTCCAGACGGCTGCTCCCTAGACAGCAGCAAGGCACGGCACAGTGTACAGACTGGCCTCGCCTCTAGTGCTCCGAGCGTGGCTGCGTGCCGTTCCTGTTACCTGAGGATGCTGGGGCAGAATCCCAGCCCAGGAACAGCCAGCTGCAGGGCTATAGGGCCCAAGAGCTGGGATGTCGGCCCCGTGTGCAGTATGTATATACAGCTACCCTTGCTCTAGTCCATCTGTGTAGCACTACTTTTCCTTAGCAAAAAGTCCTGCTTGTGGTGGGGCAGTTGTCTCTCTTCCCCCCTCCCTGACATTCAGCGTGCCTGCAGCGGGAGCTTAGGCTGCACCAGCTCCTTGGGGGGGGGAAGCAGGGCTCCACTCTCCTTCCCAGCTCTGTTGGTGACTCATGAGCTGAGGGTACATTTCTTTTGTGCAGGATTGAGCTGTTGCTTCAGAGCCAGCGCCCCGAAGTGGAGGAGATGATCAGAGACATGGGAGTCGGGCAGGCAGCGGTGGAGCAGCTCGCGATCTACTGCGTCTCGCTGAAAAAGTAGGTGCTGCGGGCCTGGCACAGCTGGCTCTGCTGTCCTGGGTGTGCCCAGGTAGGTCGCTCCGCCAAGTACTGGCAGGCACACAGGCTCTGCGGGGCTCTCGCTGCCTGTTTGGGCCTCCACTGCGTTTTGACTGACAGATCCCGGGGACCTAGATTGGAGCCTGTCACACTGAACCTTTCCTGTTGTCACTCTGGTGACATGCATGTCACCATGGGAACTGTCTCCAGAGTTGTCAGTGCACCTATGAGGTGGGGATTATTATTCCCTCCGTTCTCCTTTCGTGCCTGGGGGGAAATGAGCGGATGAGGGGCTCTGGGTTGTGCCCTCTGCCGTGTCGCACAGTGCAGCTGTGGCCTCAGGCGCTCTCTGGCAAGGCGAATCTGCAGCGCTGCCCTCCCCTACCTGGAAATCCATCTGGTCCTGCTGGGCAAAACCACAGCTTCTTTGGGGCCGTTCTGATGGCAGCTGAATAATTGCAGCTTTGATACAAAGCTGTAATGAGGCGAGTGTCCCTGTGGTGTAATTGGGAATGAATGTGCATGGCCAATAGTGCGAAGTCTCTGAAAAGTCACTTAAAGTCCCCTATTTGCTGCCAGCATGGAGGCTGCTCTGTTGTCTCTCTGTCTTTTCCACCGGTAACTAAAATGTCTCTGGATCTGGCTTCCATTTTGCTGGTGAAGTCCGTTCAGGCCCTGCTCTCGGGCATGGTGTCCCATGCAGCTTTTTCCTCCCCCACAGTGCAGCGGTGCATTTGATATGCTGTTGGTCAGTGCTGGTACACTCAGCTCTGTTCCCTGAAGGGCTTTGTCTCCTGGGTTTGCTCTGGTGGCTCTGCAGTTGCAGAGCTTCAAGTTCAGAGGCTTGGCTTGTCCCTGAGAAATTCTAGCTCAATCCTCTCGCAAACAGCATGGCTCCTTTGGTCTCTTTGCAGGGAATATGAAAACTTGAAGGAGGCTCGGAAGATGTCTAGTGAGATGACAGAGAAGCTGAAGAAGGAGCTGTTTTCTGTCAATAGCAAGGTAAAGGGAGCATGTGAGTCACCAGGGTGACATCTGATCTGTAGATCCCTGCCAGTAACCGCGGCCCAAGCCCTTTGCGGTGCCCCCCTCCCGCACTCAGCACTGTTTGAGTGGTGCGGGTGGCGTGGCAGTGTCGGCTGGGGGTTCTGGATCGGGGTGCGATGCTGTGGTGAGCGAGCGGCTCATGGGCTCTTGTCAGGAGTGCGGTCTGTGTGGAGCCAGCCCGCGTCTGGCAGGGAGCCTGGACTGGAAGGCAGCAGCACACAGGTGCTCCGCTGCTTCCACAGGGCTCTGGAAGGAGCACTGCCTTCATCCTGCACCGACCGTGAGCTAGCTCAGCTGCCGGCCCCTCCTGCTGCAGAATCGGGCCCCTAGGAAAGGTGGGAGGGGTTTGGAGCCCGCACCAGTTGAGCAGGGCTTAGCCCTGGCTTGGCACAACCACAGTCGCACCCAGCCTTGTGCGTTCAGCTGACTGAACTGGGCCAGGGCTCCTGCGTGGTGCTGGGCCAGGGCAGGAGAGGTTCCCAAGGTGTGGAGAGAAGGTGTGGGTGGCTCTGCAGGGAGCCTGCCGGGGCTGGTCTGACCTGGCGCAGAGCTTGGAGCTGCTGATACGACTCTGCTGCTGTGCTTCCCCTGCTCCAGGCCTGGCTGGAGGCCTGGGTCAGGAATAGCTTCGGCAGTTTTAGTAGCAAGTCCCCATGAAAACTGTGTGTGTGTAGCCTTGTTCTCCAAGGCGCAGGTGCTCCCTGGGGCATGCCTGCGTCCGAGCTTACAAAACGAGAGACTGTGGGTGGATTTGGCCTATTTTTGTTACCTGGCCGTAGCTGTTGTGGTCCCCTCAGGTGGAGAAGGAGGTTCTGAGATTTGCTGTGCTGCTCCCCAAGTGAGTTAGCCCCCTGCGTGAGGTGCTGCGGCTGGAATCGGGCTGCCTCTGGCTGCGTCAGTGCCACGCTGCAGTCACCGGCTTGGGTCAGGAGGATGCGAGTCAGTGCACTCGGGGCCCCGGGCTCGGCTGACGAAGAGCTGACTGTACCGACTGTTTGTGGGCTGGCCCAGACTCCTGAACCCACGAAAGCCTCTGATGTGGTAGCCGTCCACTTCTCAACCCCCAGCTCCTGGCAGGCTTCCCTGTTGAATCAGGCTCGTCCGTGTGCCAGTCCTGCTGATGCACAGCCATCCTCCAGCCTGTGGTCTGGAATTCCTGTGCTCTGGTGCGTCCAAAGTCCTGCAGGAATTCAGAACGCAGCCACCAAGTGTTAGAGCAGGGAAAGGCTGTCGCCATCAGGCAGAAATGCTCGGAAAATGCTGTAGGAAGGTTTGTGCTGGGCAAGCAGCCCTGGAGATCCCTCTGCAGGCAGCGTGAGGAAATGGGAGGTGTTCCCTTGCTCTGATACTGGAGAGACTGGTCAGACTGCCACAGCAAAACCGAGCCTTGAAACAGGGGAAAGTAGCATGTGCCGCAGAGCGTACCGCTCTCGTGGGGGATCTGCCGTCTCCCTTACCTACATGTTGTAACCAGCGCTCTGCTGTGTGGGGGGGCTTTATTCTGCAGCTGCAGAAAACGGTTTCAGAGTTGGAGAAGACAAACGAGGAATTAAAAAGCACCCAGAAGGATCTGAAGAATGCGGACAAGGAGATCTTGGTGAGAATACCATTCCTCAGCCTGCAGTAACTGGCAGCTGGCCATGGCCTGCAGCTGCAAAGCCAGGAGTTATACTGGCTTTTGCTCAGTGACTAGGTTACCCAGCCCAGCCTACCTCTCTTATTTACCCCATCTCTGAGCTCCACCTGATGTGATTTATGGAAAAGGGGCAAAGTATCTGCTCCTAAATCTTTCCTTATCTCACTGTCTGCTTTCCCTTTTCCCCTAGAGTTTGAAGAAAAAGATAGACCTCCTGCAGGATACTCTGAAGGTCCCGTCTGTAACCAGAGAGACGCTCAGTCGGCTGGTCTTTGAAAGGTTAGTCAAGTGCGTCCTCATACAGGCCAAGGGTGGAGGTGGCGGGTCCAAAGTGAGAGCTGACAGTTCAAGTAGCTGGGAAAGCAGAGACATGCTAGTCTGGCAGGCATCGCAGTAGCACGGTCATTTTGCTCCTCAAGTCCTATTTCGTGTTTTTCTTGTTGCTGACAAAGTGGTATTTGGTTTACCTGGAAAAAGTGTGTGTGTTGGAGGGTTTGGGTCAGGATGGGGTGGAAGAACAGGCTAGGTTTTGACAAACTCTTTGTCACTATGTCCTACTGGGGAAATATCCCTGAAGGTGCTCTTCTGGTTGCCTCAGAGCTGGCCTTCCAGTGAGCGTGCCCTGGTGTACGGGGACCGGAGGTCTTAGCCAGGCAGAGGAACACAGCCTGCAAAATGGCATCTTTAACGCTTTTATCAAGCTCTTTCTCATGAGAAGCTTGTGCTATTACCCCCATACAGCAAGCTGGGTGTGTACACAGAGCAGCAGCGTGCCAGTGTGTTTCCCTGTTACAGCACAGGCCGAGGGTGAACAGTAGTTAGGGAGACTGACTATAAATTGTGGAATATGGGTTGTCTTTTCTTTGGCTTGTAAGCAGGATGGGGCCCTGGTCTTGGTCCCGCTGCTGCCTTGCAACTCAACCGTGTAGCGTGCAGCTTTGTCTTCCTCTCATCTGCTGGGTGGCAGGCGGTGGCCTCCTGATGGCTGACGCTTTGCATGGCCTTGCAGCCCCGCTCCCGTGGAACTGCAGCATCCGAAGCTCCACCGCCCAGCCCACAGCGATGAGATCAATCTAGATGCTACTTTTGATGTGGACACGCCGGAACATCAGCCCTGCAGATCTCTCTTCAGCCCTGCAAAAAGGCAGAAGCTGGATAAAAAGCCGTGAGTTTTCCCTCCTCTTTCTGCTTCTAAAGGAGATCAAAGTCTTGTTTCTTTGGAAGCTGCTGTGTGAGATCAGATAGCTCTCCAGCTGCCTGATGTTGTGCTGCAAGTTTCATCGTCATTTGCTTGGCCTTGTCTGTCCTTGCCAGCTCTACTTGAACAATAAATCTCTGCTGATTTGCTCCTTTGGCTTCTTACAGGCCTCCTGTGGTAAATCTGGCGAAGAAAGTTCTGAAGGAAACAGTAGAGGTAAAAGGACTAATCATTTTTTTTTCTGTATCGCCTCTTTGATTCTGATCTTAATAAGCTTGGGAAAAAGGACCCATTTTCTCCATGTAGGAGATGCTGTGACCATGGACCAGCCCGTCTATAGAACCACAGTACATACTTCAAAGTGCTTTGCTTGACAGTCTCCTAGAAACGCTGTATTGCTGCCTCAGGCTTCCCAGAATGGGGCAGGAGAGGGAGGGTGGGGATCCACGTGCTGATTATCCTGCCTCACATGTGCTGGGCAAACACAACGTGGGGCTGAGCGCAAGGGCTGTGGGGTCAGCTAAGGGGGCTGCTCTCCCAGCCTTGCTGGGTGCAATGTGTTGCCTCCCAGGCACTGCTCCGCGTGAGCCCCAGAGGGAGATTTGAAGCTGCTGTTCTTTGGCCTGACGTGTGGTACAGCAGAAACTATTACCCTAAACGGCTGCCTGCATTATTGCTGCTCTCTGCCCTTGGACTAAATTCAGCAGATCATGCTGGTTAAAGGGCTTCTCATTATTTTGTGGGACAGAACTGGGCAGATGATCTGGAGGATGATGCTCTGAAAGGACTCTTGCCAGCGTTCATCAGGAACTCTGTTCTCTCCAAGAAGCCATCTTCGGGTAGCTTGCTGGGTCCCCACAAGAACACGGGCACTGTGAGTATGACTGTCCAGTTGGTGAGCTTGTTGAGGGCTGGCACTGCACACCTCTGTCCTGAAGTGACCCTACCGAAGGAAGCGAATCCGGCTTTTACCTTGCCACATACAGTGTGTGGAAAATAAATCTTGGAGCATGACCTGGCTACTTCCCAGTCCTGCAGAGCTCCGGGGATGACAGATGCTCATCCCCTTCCTGGCAGCAGACTGAATGTCCCTCTGCATCCCATTCCTCCACTTCCTTGGAACTTGGGGTGTATTCCTTGTATTCCTCAGTCCTGGTGGCAAAATCCTAAGCCTTGCCCCTGCTTGGAAGGCTTGGCTTGCTTCAGGAAATGCCCAAGATACGCAAACTTTACTAATACCCTTGGGTCTGTCTTTTGCCAAAGGTGGGGGCTTAGTGCAAGCATTGTTTCCAGGTGCTTGTAATGCCTCCCCAGAACCTGTGGCCTCCAAGGCTCCCCTTCCCCATAACCAACACAGGAGAGGTAGCCGAGGCTCTGCGCTGCTGCTCCAGGCTCATTTCTCTCTCTCTGGTAGGTGCGGATGGGCTACGATGGCTTGGGAGGCAGAACGAAGTTCATACAGCCTGTATCTTTTCCTGCGGCTCGCATGGCAGCAGTGATGCTGTGGGGGCCTCGCCTCTGTTCCTCCGCTTCAGTCTCAGCCATCCCGGGGGACACTGTCCCCTGGTCAAGCGAAAACGGGCTGGGATCCTCAAGGAACCATCAGATTTCTCTCTGTCTGACTCTGAGCTCAGCAAAGGCATTGAGGACCTGGACTTGCTCAGAGCATTAGCAGCGGTGGCTCATTCAGAGAAGCAGATTGACTAGAAATCGGTACAGTTTGCAGGGACTGCCTACGCCCTCGGGATCTCTGCGCAGCAGCGTAGGGCAGCCCTGTGCCACCAGCCATGCAGCCGAAGCCTTCGTGCCTGCGGGATGCTGCTGCTCTGCTCTGCCTGTCTCTAGCCCCTTGTGCTGGGTTTGAGAGGGTTTTTGCTGTTTGTAGAAATGCAGGAGGCTGAAGCAGAAGAAGCTGCGATGGGCTGGAAGGTGTGGCCTTCTGGGGAGCCTTGGGCTGCTGCTTCTGTGGCCTCACTGTGACAAGGTGGGGGTACCCAACGGCAGGGAGATGCTTGAGTCGATCTCCGGGGCCAGACGTGGCCCTGCTGCCAGCCTGAGGCGAGTGGAGGTGGGCAGCCGTCCCAGTGCTGTCCCTCGCGCATGGCTGGCGGCGGAGCAGCTCACTGAGCCTGAGAACTGCGGGTGTGCTGGTGCGTGTAACCCTGCAGTTCCGCCAGCGTGGCCTGCACCTGCCTTTCGGTGCTGCAGGTTTAGTTTTCGCCACTTCTGTGTCTCTGAATGGCGTGTGAGGTAAAAGGGACACGCTGCTGTGAGGGCTCTTCTCTTGGGGTTGCTCTGCTTTGGGGTGCTGCAGGCTCTGCCAGCTGCGCCTTTCCCTGCACGGTGTCCTGGCTCTGAGACGCAGGGCAGGTCTTTAAGCACGTCTGTCAGAGCTTCAGTGCTGCTTTGTGTGGAAGGGGGAAGCGCTCCTGGACTCGTGGGTCAGCACCATGCCTGAGCTCTGCTGCTCTGAGCAGGGGGCAAAGCCCAGCCTGTCCTCAGGGAGCTGCTCTTTGGGTGCAGATGCATGGCTGGGTTCAGGCCAGTCTGCAGCAGGTATTGGATTGCTTTGTGTCCCAGGGGCCTTGGTCTGTACTTTCCTTGACGGTTTTACCTCCAGACAAACCTGGCAGAAATCCGTCCGTTGGCAGTGAGGAGCAAGAAGAAGAATGTCTCCAGGCCCACGTCTGCAGCTCCCTCCAGCAGCAGCCAAGCCAGACTGGACAGCTTCCTGCAGTGAGAGCCCCTGCCTTCCCGGGGAGCGGCGGGCAGGGCAGGGCAGAGCGCCCAGAGCACGAAGCAAGGCGCAGAGACGGCTGTGCGGGGGGCTGCTGTGTGCAGAGACACCGACGCTGCGCTGTGGGTGAGACGCGCTGCCTCGGCGAGAATCCTGGCCCTGCGGCAAGCCGGCAGGAGACCGAGCCTCTAATGCTTGGACTGATTTACCCCCTCATTTTACCCCTCCTTCCTCCTATTTTCATGCAGAATAAACAGGGTTTTCTTGTCTTCTGGCCTGCTCGGAGCTCTGCAGTTGCTGCCGCTGTTGGGCACTCTGCCGTCGGGTGGAACTGCGCTCCTTGGATGCGGCCGCCAGCCAGAGACGCGGGAAGGGCGTCTGGGGTGTCAGGCTGGAGCCAGAGCCGGGAGAAGGGGCCCAGACCTGCTGTGTGCCTGGTGTAAATAGTTCGAAGAAAGCTTCCCAGAGGCAGAGCAGCCCTGGCCCACGGCGTTGCAGGGTGGCTGTATGTTCATCATCAAACTGGTGATGGAGAGACCCACGGGCAAGGCTGGGGGCTGTTCTGCCTCGCCCTTGTTTGGGCCATGATGTCCGCTGCTTTTGCAGGCTTTGACACTGAAATCGCCGACGCGGGAAGGAGGGTGTTGGGGGTGACCCCCTGCCTGGCTTGGAAACAGGGAGATCGGTGTGCTGGTGTGACCTCTGTTCTTGGTGTGTGTTGGTGTGAAACTTGTTTATGAATTTCTATTTTTTTAATGAGATGGTAGAGGGTGTTTTTGGTCTTTTGAAACTGGTCTGCCTGGTGCTTTGAGGGTTTGGATGGGCCTGAGGCAGTGCTGGAGAATGGCTCCCTGCAGGGGAGGGGGAGACTGGTGGGGCTGAGCCTGTCGGGGGTTCTTCAGCTGGAGATGTGGGACAGGAGCCCCCCTCTTGCTCCACGGCTGGAGCAGGGCTCTTCAAGCTGCAAGGAACAGACTTGACGAGGCACCTCGCGACAGCACTCTACTGTACAAAGCTGTGAGGTTTCCCTCTCCCAGCTGCTGCAGGCTGGAAGCCTCAGTACCTGGGCTGGCTAAAAACCTGTTGTTAGGGAATAAAATGTACAGCCGTGCACACTTGTTGCCACACTGACTTCGGCCTGGTTTCTTCCCTGCTGCAGCTCTGGCTGGAGGGCTGCTGAGGTGCTGAGACTGATGTGAGCGGTGTCTCGCCTGCATCGCCTGGGGCTGGGCGGCGTGGAATGGGTGGAGAGTGGAGGAGCATGAGAAGGGGGTCCAGAGGGCTGGACAACCAGCTGGGGGGGACAGGAGGGGGACTTTAATCAAGCAGAGCTGATCCTGGAGAAGCTTGGGAGAGGCTCTGCGTGCAGGCTTTTGCTGACCCTCTCGCGTGGTGCGCTCAGCTCTTCAGGGCAGAGTGTGTGCGTGGGGGGGAGAAGGGCCGGGCTTGCTCCGGGCCCCCCTTTGGCGAAGGGGGCAGTGATGGTCTGGGTGCAGGGCTGGTGAGGGACGTGGGCTTCCACAGTGCTGGGGAGCTGGCGAGGGGCCAGTGGCCGTGAAGGCAGAGCCGGGGATCACACTGAAGGACTCAGATGGGCTTTCGGGGCTCTCCTGCTCTGGGGACCCCTCGGAGCCCGGGGGAAGCATCAGCATCTGAGCTCCCCTCCTCGGCTGGGGCCCCAGGGTCACCCCGCAGGCAGGCCCGGGGCTCCCGCCTGCCTGCCGCGCTCAGCCCCACGGCTGCGAGGCCCGGCGTCCCCTCCGGCAGGGACAGCGGCGCCCGCCCCGTGGTTTTAATCTGATTTCTGTGTGAAAACGAACTCCTGGGCCGCGGCGTTCTGCTGCTCAGGGGCCCTTCGCTTCCGTGTCGCTTGCGGGCCACAGGGGGGCAGCAGGGTCCTGGCGGCCGGGGCCGGTGCGGCCGGGGGGGCGGGGCCGAGCCTGAGGGCGGGGCCGAGCCCCTGGGCGGGGCCTCCTGGCGGCGCTGGGGCGGACCTCATCCGGCAGGCTGTGACCTCACGCAGGACGGGCACGCCCGTTGGCTGAGCACTGCGTGACCTAATGGGGAGGGGGGTGCCGGTTGGCCGGGCTCCCCGTGGCCTCCCCACGGGAAGCTGGGTGCTCACTGGCTGAGCTGCGAGCCCATTGGCTGGGTGCTCTGACATCACGCTGGGTGACCGTGCGGGGGAGGGGGGCGCGTGTGGGCTCTGCCACCTCACTGGGGAACCCCTGATGTCAGAGCCGCTGCGCTCGCCCGCTGCACGCTGCGTGACCTCACCGGGGAACCCGTGACCTCATGAGGCAGCAGGGTGCTCATTGGCCGGTAGCGCGTGACATCCCAGGGCTGCCTGTGACCTAATGGGGAGCAGGATGCTCATTGGCTGGCAGGGTGCGACGTCCTGGGGCAGCCTATGACCTCACGGGGGAGGAGGGTGTTCATTGGCTGGTGGACTGCGACCTCCCAAGGGAGCAGAGGGCTCATTGGGCGGCAGGCTGTGACGTCCGGGTGCAGCACATGACCTCACAGGGGAGGGGGTGCTCATTGGTCAGTAGCATGTGACGTCCTGCAGCAGGCTGTGACCTCACGGGTGAGCGGGTGCTCATTGGCCATCAGGGCGTAACCTCATGTGGGAGCAAGTGCTCATTGGCCTTCGGGGTGTGACCTCACGGGAGAGGGGATGCTCATTGGCTGCCAGGGTGTGAGCGCGCGGGACGCCGCCTGGCTGGCGCGGGCGCTGCGGAGCGCCGATTGGCCGGGGCGGGGCG
>Ga0065711_1035547_pt1 | contig 22156 bp, 10 predicted proteins | sample Hoacrofraction12_FD_59098 | JGI IMG/M metagenome (GOLD analysis project Ga0065711, IMG submission 59098) | Hoatzin crop microbial communities from Cojedes, Venezuela - Epithelial fraction 12 v2 (version 2) | ecosystem: Host-associated > Birds > Digestive system > Esophagus > Crop | place... | reverse complement strand
CTTCCCTTCCCTTCCCCTCCCGGCAGCGCCAGCCGCCCCCGGGAGAAGGGCCGGGGCTGCGGCGTGCCCCTCCGCCCCTGCTGCCAGACCCCCGCCCATCCTTGCCCTGCTGCCCAACCCCTCCATCCTTGCCCCGTTGCCCCCCCCCCAGCCTGGCCCGGTCGCTCCCCTCCGTACAGCCAAGTGCCGCCGTGAGCTTGATCCCGGGTACCACTGCGGAGCTCGAGCCCTCATTAAGGATTCAGCACACGGGAAATCTGAATTGCTGCTAATAAATGACCACTCTGCTAAATGGCTCAGCATTTTAACACTTGATTCTCTGTGGGTTTAGCTCTGTTTTAACATTGTTTTAACGTGATTTTAACACTGACCCGAATGTGAACAGGATCAGATTTTTCTTTCATGTCTCTTTCCTAGATTCTAGCACATTACGTCAAACAGGCTTCTGGCAAGGGCTTCTTATATCTGCAGGTGTTTCTAAATATGTATTTTAATGGAGTATAAAGGAATCCTTTTTTTTTTGTTCGTAATGTATTATTCCCTGCTGGCCCTGACACGTACCATTCAGCATATGTCTTACAAGGGACTGCAGGGTAACAAAGGAAAATAATATCCACAATAGATAAGGGCTGTTTTCCCCAGTGGATGATGGGAAAATGATTGGGTGTGTAGAGGGCAATTCCTCGCCCTCTTGAAATTTGAGGCCCAGAAAGATGGAGCTTTTGTGTGTCTGTTTTAAAAGGACTGAAATCCATTTACACATCAATGTCAGCTCCTGCTAAAGAAAGCCAACATTGTTGATGTTATGCTTGTCAAATCAAAACAATTTGTTTTCAAGGGAAGACAAGTACAAAGCTTCTTGTCCACTAAACAGAGCACATTAAATATGACCCCTTCTGTGGGCACATGTACACTAGCACAAGAAAGCACAGGAGATATGTAATTAATATTAGCTAACACACAGTAAGGTTAATTGTTGCTTCCCTGAACACTTAATCTGCAAGCAGTTGATAAATCCCACAATGAATAAAAGCAGCTCGTATTTAGGTCACACAGAGTCATTGCTGTTTTTTAATTTAAACTGTGCACTAGATTAAAACACAAGAGTATTGCAGGAGGACAATTCAGAAGCAGTAGCAATAGGCTGTCATTTGGTGTAAAAAGTTTCCTCAGTACACCCTAGGGACATGTTAATCAAAGCTTTTTAATGGATTCAGTCTGATCTGTGACAGGCTTTGTTCCAGAGATGGCATTTGCAGGATAGAGCTGCAAGTTATCAATAAGACACAGTAATTGCTGGGAGTGATTGAGCCTTGTTCCTTAGGCTTCATACCATTCACTCCTTTTTATTATCAGTCAAGGCCAGAGATGTCGTGCAATAGGCAGTCAAGTGACGGCTTGTTTCTTTCTTTAAGCCTAAACCATATAATACAAGAAAATGAAGCAACATGAAAATCTGCATTAATTAAAAACTGTGTAAAACTCATTCTTGTTTTTCCCCTGCTATTTTTATATTATTTTTGCCAGGATTTAATGGAAATTCTTCAACTTCTATCGTGTGCTAATAAATCCTTTTTAAGCAGTCAAAGCCTTTCACTGCTTGGTTAAAGGCTTCAGTTCATCCATTGACGGTTCCCTATTAAGTTATTCATTATCTTTTGGAAATCAAAGTGTTGGCACAATCAGTAATGACTAGGGATAACACTTATCACCTACATGGATAGTTAGCCCTACATCCATTTAGGAAAGATAACTCCCAACATTGAAATTAAAATTCTTCAGTGCTATTCAAGAAGGTAATAGAAACCTAACATTTTTATACAGTGAAAGGTCATAATCCTCCCATTGTAGCACAACAGTCATTCCCATAGCAACAGATTATACCTAAAACCACTAGGGATTATGACCTCTCAGTATGAACAATCAGAAGGAAAAGTTGTTCAGAAGAGCAAGAATCTCTTTGATTAGTAAAATGCAACCCTACCCAACCTCCTGTGGGTGCACACATAAGACAGACGTGTACACAGCAGCTAAATTGATTTTTGTTTAAAGTGCGAATGGGCAATGAAAAAATTGTTAAAATCAGATTTGTTGATTTCAGTCAGGGTTCATGTTGTGCCATAGCCAAATAAACTATGATAGATCTGTCACACTGTATTTTATTATTTTTTCTGGATTTATGTTTCTTGGACATCAAGTTAAGATTGATTTATTCTGGTAACCTTACTCTTGGCAACGTTTGGCTGTGTTAACAGGTGAAAGCTAGTGCCTGAAGAAAAACAGAGGTGGGGAGTAAGGATTAGTCCTTCCTTATTGGTTTTACAATCCAATAAATAATCAATCATTATAATAATCCAATAAATAATCAGTCATTGTAATAATTACAGATGATCAGAATACACAGTTTTGAGGCTGCATGATGAAAAAAATACTTATATCCAAACTTTTTTGTTAGTTTCAAATATAACAAGAAAAAAAAGATTCAGTATTGCACTACTTTAAGATATGTGATGTTCCTGATTAAATATTTTTTTTACTTCTAATGTTTGAAATTAACAGACTTTTTTACATATTTCATTTTTATTTTAAACTGTTAAATTCTGAAAAGTTTATTTCATTTTTATTAAAACAACATCTGAAATTTTGTATCATGGGAATTTTCTTTTTTCTGTTCTAGTTTTGACTTTGGGGAAGTGTCACAGAATTTCCAATGAAGAAGCAAATGTAGGAGTCAACCTGGATATTATGTTTTTACCTCACAAGGGAATTATTTGCTCTGGCTGTATTTGTGAAATATTCTGAGGTTTTCAGTTTGAAAACACTAGAAATACCATTATCGTGTTCTTCTGCGTGTCAGTCACGTCTGTGCTGCAATTTAGAGAGCCATTTGAAATATTTGGAGAGTTAAAAATTTGTAAATGTTAATTATATATGAACTTATAAAATCTCAATTTTCCGTCATCTTTAAAAGCTGCTTGGTTTTCTTATAGTGCTGTTAACTTATTGTCAATTATTTCAGGGAGAAGCAAAGCAAGACACTCTTTCCTACACATAGGAGCAGTCTGAGTTATATTCTGCCATATCACAATGCATATGTGTTCATGGTTCTTAGTTTTAAAGGCATGAACAGTTCATGAACTACTATGCATTCAGCATGTAAAAAGTGAAGCACTTCCACTCAGGACCAACATTTTCCTGAAGATATGTAGCACGCCATTATTTTCTGCTCCCTTGTAAAGCTGCAGTTCATATAGTAGGCATCTGGGCAAGAAAGACCATGATGCGTGAGCTATATTGTACTGGGACAATGGGAATATAACTTATGACCAGCCCATGTACCTTCTTCTTTGCTGTGTGAGGTAAAAACATAAGGCAGATTACAACACTTTATTTTCTCCTTTACACTCAAAAGTAGAAACTACTGCTTAAAGTGTTTTTGCTGATTAACATACATCTAGACGATACGCTAGAAAAAGGTCATGTGATATTTAACTGTTTTACAAAAAGCTGGACAGTTAAATATAAGCAAGTATTTTCTAGACTTTACAACTTGTTTATGCAGTGGCTTAAGTGTTTACCTACAATGTCTTAAACGCTTGTAGCCAAAGCTAAACAAGTTGAGCATTTTCATAACCTACTACAAATTAAATTAATTGTTAATTTGCCTTTGACATTGTTCAACTGACAAAAGATGAAGGCTTTGTCCTAAACATAGGAGCGTAGGAGGATTGTGATCACTGCAGTAAGGATCAAAATGCGAGGTTTGTCTGACTGATTATTTACTGTTCATAATTTCCATGTTATCATGGTCTCATATTATTGCTTCAAATTTGGATTTTTAGTGTGAAATTTTTATTGGAATGACTCATCAATTCAGTGTAGTATGTGGTCACACAAATGGGAGCTTCTTACTTGCCCTGCGAAGGGAGGAGTTATAAAAAAGGGGCATTTATAACAAAGTTGAAATGTACCACATAGAAAACCTTTTGTAAAGTGCGACTTGGTTGTGTTTCTGAAACAAGTTGTTATATCCTGTATCCTAGAACAAAATCAGACAATTGTTTCATTTCTTGACATATTTGATCAGGAAAGGGATCATAAGGGCATGGTCTCTACTTGACTGAGAGCGTAAAGCTGTTTCTCTGAGACCGCAGTTCCTAAGGATGCTTGGAAGGACTTTGGAGTTTTAGTAACCTCTCATAAACTTCGCATTGCTAAGAATAACCAGATGCAGGCATATTGTGATGATGACACTTCCTTTATCTCAGTAAAGTCTAAGATGACAAATTTTCCATCAAATTGTTACTCGTGGAAGAGAATCCTTTCACAAGATGAGGGTCAGACAGGCAGTTTCTGATCTGACTTGCTGCGGTGCAATTCCAGAATAAACCTGATCGTTTTGGTGTAGTTCACTTTGGATTTCTACTTGTGTAACTGAGTCAACCTTAGCCCAAGGTTTTTATTGCAAAGAAATGAAATAACATGCTTACACAGCACATGCAGACATTCAAGGGGAGCTAACATGAGTCTGGGAGGGAGAAGTTAATATAAGATGCCAAACCACAAGGTGATTTTTCTCCAGTGATACAATACACATGTTTAGCTTCCTTCCCTCCCCCAGTACATTTATATTTTCCTTCTTTGATTCTTGTCCTGCCTTAAAACCCTTTGTGCCAAGGCCTGTACTTCTGTAGAGCGCCATTTATTTCACTGAAATACTACAGAGGTGCAGGCTGGCACTCCTGTGAATTTTCCTGCAGGACAGAGTATTATTATAACTTTAATATTATCAACCAGAACTTTCCTAACTCTGCTGTCAGTGACTAAATAACACTTTAAAATTAATTTTTAACTCTTTGTGAGGAAGGCCAACATTTTTTACAGTCTCTTTCTTTTCCCTAACAGGTTTTCCCTGGAGATGACCACTAGACCTTTTTCAAAAGGTCTGTAAATCACACAAATTTCTGTAGAATTTAAATTTTAAAGAAAAAAAAGGCCTCTTGGGCAAAAAGAGGCTATGAAAAACAAGACAATGGAACCAAAAGGGTCCTGAAAAATAAGTTACAGCAGTCACTCTACCAAAAGTCTGTTAGAAGGCTTGACCTTGTTGGGGACTGAACCTTTCATATCCCAATAACTTCAGCAAGAGCTGAGTCTACTCAGTGTTGCAAAAGAAGAATTCAACACCTTTTAATTGACGGTGACATGTTTATGCTGGCTGTCGGAAGAGCTACACAGGGAAAGCTCACTGTGTGTTTTGGGAATGCAGTCTCATAAAAGAGGTATGAAGCGCGATGCCTCAGGAATTCAGGAGCAACTCTTGGAGAGGCAGTGTGGTTTCATGTTAATGTAAACTTTTGAATGAAACAGAACCTTAGAGTCTGTCAAAAACAGAGCGGTTTACTGCCCTGTTACTGTAATAAAAACTTGACTTTCTGTTTGTTCTTCCATGTAATGTTTGAGCACTTTATATATTTACAAACATATTGCAAATACTCTTGGTTCTGACAGGAAGACAGAAAAGCTTGTACTGATCTACTTTTACCGTGAAGTAGCCAAAGAGTGGAGAGCCCATTACTGTTCATTTTCAAGATAGCGCAGTACCTATTTAGACAGTAAATTACAGTCTAAAGAACATGCTGCATAATTTTTCTACTCCCTAAAATGTGGCCCTAGATCCCTAATGTTCAGTGCTGTAGACCTTTAAAAAACAGGGTTTTTTGTGATATGGAAGGACATGGACCTGTTGGAGCAGGTCCAGAGGAGGGCCACAAAATGATCAGAGGGCTGGAGCAAAGGCTGAGGGAGTTGGGGCTGTTCAGCCTGCAGAGGAGAAGGCTGTGGGGAGACCTTTTTGCAGCCTTCCAGTACTTGAAGGGGGCCTAAAGGAAAGAGGGGGAAAAATCTTTTCAGCGAGGCCTGTTGTGACAGGACAAGGAGTAATGGCTTTAAACTAAGGGAGCGTAGATTTAGACTGGATATAAGGAAGACGTTTTTTACAGTGAGGGTGGTGAAATGCTGGAACAGGTTTGCCCAGCGAGGCAGTGGACACCCTACCCCTGGAAACATTCAAGGCCGGGTTCCACAGGGCTCTGAGGACCCTGGTCTAGTTGAAGACATCCCTGCTCACTGAAGGGGTGTTGGGCTAGATGATCTCCAAAGGTCCTTTCCAACCCAAAGCATTCTATGATTATAATAAAAGTGTGGTTGAGACAAACTTCTTTTCTAATTTATCATCTGAGTTAACACCGAGAAAAGATCGTGTCTGTTAGGGAAACCAGTACTATCACTGCCACGCTACAGAAATAACATCTCATAGTACATAAAAGTCTGCCAAATTCTACCACTTTTTTAAGCCACAGAAATAGTTATCTTATGTCAAAAGGGATTTTATGAGATCTAGTAATGTGATATTCATGCTAGTCTTTTACAAAGTAACCAATTACAAGCATAGAAGGACATGAAGTCTCCGAGACATCCTATCCTACAGTCTAATTTGATGTGGTCTTGGATCTGAAAATTTAATTTTTCTCCAAGGAGAAGCTTTAACTGCAGTAAGACTTGAAATAAGATCACTTTAGTGTGGGCATGTTGTTCTAAAGGCCAAAAGCAGAATTAAAAAAAGATAAAGTCTAATGCAAAGAGTAATGAGATAGACTAAAAACTTGAAGTAGTACAAGATAATAAAATGTGGTTATTATGCCATCTTTGTTTATACAAATATTTATCGAGCTGTTTGTCATCTCAAGACCCATCTTTGCCATCAGCTTAAAGAAAGAAATACTACAATAAATTGGATCACTGTTGAGATTTGTCTCACATACTATAGTAGGGTACATGTTGCCATATTTGTCCTGTTGGAATATCATCACGCAAAGCAAGTAACATGTCTGCTATAATATTTATTTAAAATGTAAATGCTGCTCAGAAGTATGCTTTTTAAATTCACTTGGGAGAATAAAACAGTAGGTATTAATAAATTCAGCCAGGTTTTTTCCCTCAATGACTACTCTGCTTCACTAAATTTTTTGAGAAGAAAATAAAAGCTCCTGCAAGGAAAGTATTACATCCTTGGCTGAAAGAAAAATTAGTGTGTGCCAGAAAAAGTAATATTCTTCCTACTTATTTTGAGTGTTAACACATATTTTGACAGTTAATGCTGCATTACAATGATATTTCTACAATCAAATGACATTCACATCAATGCCAAGCAAAGCTTCTTAATGTTCAGACTTACACTACCATGAATAAGAGGAAAGTTCTTGGATCCGAATAAACATTACTTTGTATTATTCCACAAAATGGTTGCTACCCTGAAGTGTTAAAAGATAAGACCTTCATCATTAATAGTGTTGTCTGTCTCCTTGTATTCAGTTTAAATTCTTGGGGAGGAGAATCTGAACTCCTCTAGTAAGAGTATCTTTAAAACACAAAGGTCCAACTTTTTTTCTTCTTTCAGTTTGCCATTTTCCTTATTGGTTCTTGTACTCACCTCCTTAGCTTTCATTTTAAATATTGTTAAATATTTCCCGTATTACTTATAGACAGTAGTCCATGAACAATTTTTATTATTTTTCTTCTGCTAACACTGGATGTAACAATAGTCATTAAGGCTTCTTTTTGTCTTTGTATTCTATAAAAGAAAAAAGGCCATTTTAGAAGACCGAGAGACTGAAATCACCTGCCTTCGCACAGAAAGACAGTAGCCGTAAAACTTCTCCACACTGACTTCTGCTGTATCTTAGAGAGTGGTTCTAGCACAGTTCCTAAAACTGCAGTGAGCATGAGCTGGTCCCACTTACACTTGTGGAGAAAATTGTTCCTCCACTTCACATGATCCTGTCCTGTCGCTGATACTCTCCTAAAGCACTTCTTCAGTGAAAGCTCAGGTGCCTTGGAATAGAAATATGAGTACAGCTTGAGACCACCTAGCAGCTCCTGGTAACTAACAGAGGAGTGTCTGTGCCTCCCTGCTTCCTCTCCCAACCATGGGCTTCAGCCTCTTACCACTGCCACATCCAGAGTCCTCACCCTACCCCAAGCTGATGCAGCAGAAAATAAAACAAACAAAAAGATTAATAATTTCTACCATTTGTTCTGTCCCAGCTCTAAAATATCTGTGTATTTGACACATAACGATTCATAGAAAAGAGTCCATGTGAAGGAAGAAATTGAAAAACAACTTAGTAAAATGTCTAAAACACCTTTTTTCTCTCCATGACTAAGGTACAGCTAAGTTTTTGCCTCCTAATTATTCCCACCTGTGCATACAAGATCTGAAACTACAAAAACTGCCATACAAAATCTCTAGATGTGAGTTTAAATTCAGCTCCAAACAGACCAATGTTCCAATATTCTGATGATATTTGTCTCCTTATCACTCTTTCATCTTACTAATGCTAAAACAGCAAGAATAAGAACCACTATGTTAGAAAGGAGCTTGCAATCATTAATTTAAACGTTAGTGTCCTAAGACGAAAAATATAAAATACACGGATTTCTTGCAGTCATGATAAGCACTAAATGTGCTCTCTTTTTTTGGTAGAAACTTCCCAGCTAATGACAGAAAACCCTTTTTCATGTGTAAAAACTTAAGGGAGTGGAATCTGTGGAGCTGATGGAAGACTTGGGAGGACACTCACAGAAATTCTTCCATGTCCAGTAAAAAATGTGAAAGCAAAGATGTAACTACTTGAAAGCTAAATGGTGGACTGTTCTGGTAAGGTTATACTAGTTATTTGTCCTGTTAGTCCTTAGGTCTCCTGGCTGTGACAATTCTGTGTTCAAAATGGTAATTCTGAATTATAAGGGCAGTAATTGCAATGGGTAATATCCAAATGGGCATAACTACGTGATGTGAACTATATCATGTTTTTCCTCCAAGGCATTTGCATCCGTGTAAGAGTGCCAAGTTTTTGCACAAGGCTTCCACAAATCAATCAGAGATACATTTACACTCTCTATAAAGTTACAAGAAATCAGATGGAGATAAAGTTAACATCCAGTACACACATTCACACACACCACATAAGTCTAGCTTGACTTATGGGTACCCTTAAACTAAAAATAAATTTAGCTGTGTTTTTGCCTCAAGAAAACAGGAACTTCTCACAGATGGTGTGCATTATTTTCCATGTCTGTATACGCAGCAGCTCTAACCAAAGAGAATAAAAAATGAGTCATCCTTTTTATCTGATAGTATCTCACAATACTCATGTAATGTTTTGTGAATATGAACATAAATTTGAATTTCAAAACTTTTAACAATATATCTCTTATAACTTAATGTTCATGATATATGAAGAAAGAAACTCAAAAGATTTCTTACTGTATGGAAAAGTGCCTTTTAAAAGATTTTTTTAGTTCTGGTGACAGGCATACAAACAGATGTCATAGCACCTAGAATTTAGTGAAGACTTTGAGGTGCTCTCAGTATGTTGTCTGAAGCTCAAGAACAAGCATTCGCATATAGGTGAGCAGAAGTACAATTTTGTGTCAGACAGCTACCACTTCTGTGAGTGTCCAGACAAAGGGAGGACTAAAAGTGAACAGAATGTATCTTGCATTCACACTGTGAACATATATGCATGAAAGAAATACTGGAATTTTTTTTTTCAAAGACTCTTGTAATTGTGTAACTGTGTATAAATTTCTTGTAGAAATCATAGAAATTGTTACTGCCTTTCAAGCACAAAACCCCAGTGAACAGGGTCAGACCTCTGAATGCAACACACTGTAAGTGCTTTATTGTAAGCAACAGTAACTATATCATAGATAATCAGATATCACAGTGTTGTAACTGTGCTGAGGCTTTAGTCTCAGGCTGAATTAATTCTATGCTTGTTTATTTCACAGACTTGCCTGCAAGAAAGGTTTGGAGAGTATTTACCTGCTTTCCTAGACCTCTTATTTTAGGACTAACCTCTTTAGGCTCCCCTTACAACTGGCTGAGAGTCAGGCTCCATGTGAGACCAGTATGGAGCAAGAACTACAGTGAGCTTCTCTGAGCTACACTTCTTCCCTTTGAAGACAAAGAGGAACAACTACACTTAAGTACATCAAACAAAGACTGGGAGAACTTGGGTGGTATTCTTTGTTTCTCATTTGCAAAAGTCAGGTAATCATCATGATTGCTTACGTTCTGCTTTTAAAACACTTAAAGCATTTCAGGGGGAAGGTGCTATAGAAATGTGTATTACTACTATCCACCATGATCTGAAGCTCATATTAGTATCTGTAACTTGTAGCAGAGGTATAATTGCTAATCATGTAATATTTTATTTTATAGAACAGTTTTCCATTTCGCTCTAATTTCTGCTCTTCTCTTGATTGTCTATTTTCTTCTTTTCTTAGGTTGCAGTTAAAACAGCTGATACACCTGGCTTAAAAAAACTCATTGTCTTACTTTTTCCCCTGCAAAATTTCCCTAAAGTCTTGTCTTCTCCTTACAGAGATGTTTATTTCCAAAGTACAAGAAGAATGGTCAGCTATGACAGTGCAGGCACTAGTATCTAGACTCTGAATGACATCTGTTTGATGTGACTAGATTGGGCAAAGAATGAGCAAAGGTATGAAAATTTTTCTACACTAAAAATAGATTACATAGGTCTCCTCCCTGAAAAAGGGACAAATGGGGCCATGAGGATGGAAAATTGCAGAGATTCATTAAATTATGTGTAGTATAAAGCAGGTGAATAGGAAATTATTAGTTTCTGTTTCTTGTAATGCTGAATATGATTTTATAATATGATGGACATTAAAGACAAATACCAGATTGAAAACAAACCAAAGGAACTGTTTCCCACAAAATATATAAACATGCTGTAGAACTGCTCTCCTCAGGTGACAGTCCGCTGTGTCTCAAAAAGGAGTTGGTCAAATCAATACTCTAAAGAAAGTTTTCTTAAGTCATCATATGGTTTAAATTGGTTCTTTCAAGTCTGTTAACACCTCTAGCCGGAAAATAAATCTCCAATGTTTCTATAAAGTAGTAAAAAGGTAGAGCTGGACGAAAGAAAGCAAATAGGTACAGCTGGACGAAAGAAGCACCAAAGATGAAATTTAATTCTTTGCTTCTGCCATTCAAGTTTTGTATGGTAAGAGAGTTATGGTGAAACTTGATTGAGTTCGCCTGGTTGCCAATATTTTAGTACAGACTGAAGTAGCATGGAAAGAAAAATTCGAAATTAGTGGTCTCCTCCTTTGACCAGTTTTCTCTACCATACATAAATGTCCAAGAATTGCCACCCTAAGTTCAATTCCTGTGAATTACAAACTCACCAGCAAAAAAAAAATTCATGAGACAATGAGTATTTGTAAAATCACATGGTAACTAACTGGAAATCAGTGCAGCCTGTACAGTCCAAGCCTATACTGTGGTGTGTGCCCTGTTAGGCATCAGTGCACTCTGCACAGGCTGGTGGGACAGTTCCTAAACAGCAGTCTTGACTATTCACTTGGAGAAGAGAAAGGAATTAGTCTATATCTCCAAAAGATCTCAGTATCTGGCAGCCTTAGTGACAGTAATTTCTCTTTACAGCTGTTTGGTCAATGGCAGTGATTTGTGGATTTGTGGATGAGTGGAATAGGAAGCATTCTGAGAATTAATTCTTGCAGCGCCTAGTGGAGCTCCCCTAACATCTTTCCCTACCTTCTTTGTGCACTCTGTTTTTTGGGGTAGTTTGTTCTTTAGGTAATATGAGTGATTTTTCATCAGGTTAACAGATTTTCAAGAACTACAGACCCTTGTTTTGAGAAAGCAAGAGCAATAATACCGTTAAAAATGTCCAGGCACAACCAGAAAACCCCAGCAGATGTCTGAGCTTCTTACTAAATAATGCTTTCCAGTTCCTCAACCAGCTTTCTGAAATATATTGTGAGAGGAACCATGGAAGACAGCCAAACTGCAGTAACTTAAAATGCATAAATAGGAAGAGAGACCTTTGAGGACAGCTGAGCACAGATGTTGTTTATCTTGACTACAGTCTAAGTGAGAAAACATTCTTAGGACTCTGCATATCATTACTAGTTTCTTAGGACTTTAATGTTGTCAGTAATTTGGAATTGAGTCTTCCTCATGAAATGGTCTCTCTTCATAATTATTTCTTACCACTCCAAGTACTGTACAGGAAAGTATCTGAAGTTAATGGACAAATATCATGCAATTCAGTTGTGAACACCCCTCAGATGTCTTTTTTTATAACCCAAGTTCTTACCTGTGCTTTATGCCCATGTAACTCCTTTTCTCTGATTTCTTTTTTACTTTCTTAGTTCTTCTTCCTTCGTGCTCACCCTTCAAATAATTTCTTCTGAATTCTAAGGGTGCCAAAAACTCTGGATCCCATTCTCCTTATTCCACTGTGAGGGAGTAGAGAGAATCTGGCTCACACAGCAAAAGAGATCTCTAATCCTCACAGGACCCTTTGGGCTATACTTTGTGTTAACAACATATGTTCCAGGCACTAAAACTGCTCCAGAAAAGTTGTGTATTTCTGATGGACAAAGGGGAGAAAAGAGACTCATAAACACAGTATCTGGATTTTCCTGGGTAATTTTTTTAGTCTTCAACAAAAAGAAAGTCAAAAGCATTATTCTCTAGTCTTTGGATTTTGGCCTTTGTTGTGTATCTGCTTTTTTCAATGATGTAACAAAGACAGCGAGAGACAGGAAAAGATGAGAAAACCTGAATACCCGAATATTTGAGGTATTTTTTCACCAACACTGAGCATTAAGTTGAAACGCTATTAAACTTTTTAACCTAGAGGTCCAAAGCTTACCTTTCTGAAGTTAGCAGTGTATTTTTCTTTAGAAAAAAGAAAGTGGACAAAAATATTTAGGGCAATTCCAACAATTATACACATTTAGCAAGAGGGATTTCTATCTTAAATTAAATGAATAACTGCACCAGAGGAAATGAAACTAAATTCTATCAAAGCACAAAGGTGGGAGGGAACCTTCATTCCAGCTAACTTTATAGTTAATGTAGAAAAATAGGTCCTTCTAGGGTACTATTCGTCTTAACCTAAAGTAGACATCTAAACTGTTTTTAGGGTGCAATGTATCTAATATGTTTCTCTGAGCTGACAGTAAGGGAGCATAGAGTGACTTAGACAGATGTATGCTATAGGTCTCTAAAGGTGAGAATGCCATCCAGAGGGAGTAATGCAAATCCTATTAAAAAATGAAATGTATCGGCACTGGTGCACACCATGGGATTTAGCATAGACTCTGTGCTTAATAAACCAGACTGAATCACTGGAAAGCCTGCATAGAGCTTTAAAGATAAAGTGGTAAAGTCATTATTTTCTGAATAAGAGAGAAAAAATTGTTGTTTGCATTTTTTCCCTTCTTGTTGCTGTGCAAGTGTCATTAGAGTTGAAACTCTTCTGATATCTCTCTAACCTAGCCACAAACACAAGACAAGAAATGGAGAAGCAAAGGTATTCAGTGATGAGGGGGTTCACTTTGATATCATTATTGTTACGTGTTTAGTGAACACCATAGAACAGAGCCTAGTATGTCGCTTACTGATCCAGGAGATTTGTTTGTTTTGCTGACTTCTAGCTACCTAGACTACAATGTCTCTAGTGCAAAGACTACTTTTGTAATCTGCATTTCAACACAATCTAGCACAATAAAGCCCTGATTTTGATCTGTGCAGGCTACACTACCAGATTAATAATAATTACTATTATTATGATAATGATTAGGTTTATGCAGTCTCATGCATATTATGGAATCAAGTTTCTAAGAACATTAATATTAAGAGAAAGACATTTGTTTGACATTCAGTATAGCAAGAAATTTTGAATGACATAGATGTAGGGTTGTCATGAATATGTAAAACACTGTGATCATTGTTGTACTTAGATAACTGCATTTGAAACAAACTGGCCATAAAATAATAAATTGGCAGTACAGAAAGTCGTCATGATACCAGCTACAAATACCAAGCATAACTATTTCAGCCTTAAAATGGTTCTGCCAAGTAATTTTTAATGAGATATTATGTTCAAAAATGCCCTTGTTTCTATTCATGTTTCTACATGCAACCTGTGACATAGCAGTCATTCTATTCTATTTTAAGATACTGTCTGTATTAGTAGATACCAATTTGAACACAAACTAAAATGGAAACAATCTTACATTTTCAGTATTTTTTAGCTGTTTTGTGATTGTTGTGGAAAATGCAGGCAGACTCTTTTGTTGTTGACATCAGAAGTGGGGGTCACTCTGGGCCTGCTGAGTACATTCTGAGCTCAAGCAAAAATTGATTTCCTTTTTTTAAAAAGCAGCTGGCATTACAATGAATAGCTTTCTTTCGATTTTTCTTTTCCACTGAAGCATTCAGTGAATGCAGCAGGCATAATAGGCTGAAGTAAACAGTGTCAGGTTCTGTTATATCAAGAGCTCTTTTAAACTAAGCAGACAAGCTATCATCAGCGCCTGAAACCCTGTAAATGGCAGTGGAGACTGAAAATGAGTTTGTTTCCTGACAAGTGTTTTGACGACATTTTGAAGAATGGAAGGAGATGCTTTGCTAATTACTGTGGCTGCCACACGTTCAGTCATGATACTGTTTCATTAATGAGCAAATATAAACAACCTGTGTAAGGCAGTAATAGAATTAGAGATTCAATGAAATATATGCCAGCATCTCAGACTGTCATAAGCAAGAGGAATATAGGTAGACCCTTTCAGTTTGCCTGTGTTCACCTTTATTCTTCGAAGAAGTCTGTATCTCTCTCTCAAATGTTTTTGTAAGCCAAGAGATCTCTGTGGCAGGGCAAGGTAAGAGCAAGTACGATAAGGGTAGAGGTGAATATTTCTTCAGTAAACTAAGCAGTATGGGGTAGCAATCCTTCAACTGGACTGTAAATTGAAAACAAGAGGAATATTCATAACAATAGGTGAAATCAGTCTCTCCGAACATGGTCAAATTTCAGCTATGGTGAGGCACTGGATTAGAAGACTTGCAAAGCGATAGACAATTGGAATTGGACATATTTTAGAGTAGCAGCAAGACAGTCCTAATAAATCATGACAACTGAAAAACAGTACTGCAGCTGACCACTACCCTTTCTGTATTAAGTTTCAACAAGGGAATTTCAGTTTTGGCTATATTCAGATTTGGCTCTAGTAATAGAACATGTTTTTACTCATTAAGAAATATACTTCGAAAAATCTTTTGTCACTCTTCATCAAGTAAAGCCATGTAAAAAAATATGTATAAAATTTTAAGCTATGAGGTTGCCAAGAACTAGATCTCAGTGTTACGTAAAGTGGATGCTGCCTGTTCCAACTCTAGGATACAGTCATCTTGTATTACTGATCTTTCAAAAATTTAAAAGGAAAATGTCTTTTGGGGCGTATATCTGTCCTTTTATGATGCAATATAAAGGGGTATGTTGTGGCCTTCCTTTTTGAAGCTGATAGAGAGGAAAGGAGAATCCTTTGTTTGTTTTGTATCATACCTGGACTTTTGTTTACATAAACTCCTTTAGTGTCTACGTACAGTTCCTATCCAAAGGCTGCTGTCCTTCTTTGAGATAGAGAACTTGCAACTTCTTTGGTGACTTGCAGTTACCAGTTCCAGCCTCCTACCTTCTTCTTCACTTTCATCCAAGCACATATGCTGCATGTCAAGTTAGATCAACTCATGTTAAAAAATCAGTTTGAAGAAATGTATTTTTCTATTTTAAAAATCAGCAATATTAATTAAAATATAATTTTAAAAATATTTTTTCTGCAGAAAGGTGTATTTTTATTTTTGTGATTTTTGATGGTTTTGAAACACTTCTAATAGAATGATCAACAGGAGGTGTTGTAATGTGGCTGACATACTCAGAAATATCTCAGAAGACATGAACTGAATATTATGTAAATAGTTAAGAATGTGAGTGGATGAAAATTAAGGGCAAAGATAGTGGAGAGGATGTCCAGATATTAAGGTGAACATATTAAAGTGATAAAGTGGCTGGTAAAAAAAAAGACTTTCAGAGAACTTAAACACTGCTAGTTGCATCAAACTTAGTACTAACTATAGAAGTAAGTGTGGGTTGTGATGATAATGTAGTGAAATTGCATGTATCAAGGGCCTAATCTGAGTATCCAAATTAGGGTTTTTTTTCTGATATTGGTTTCTGTCCTTGTCCTCCAAAGCTTTGTTGAAATACTTTTTGTTACTACATAAGCATAACTGAGGACAGTTTTTAGTTTGCATAATCACATATATAATGTAATCTGAAAAGAACATCAATGAAAAATAAATACCCTAAATGCCACTAGAACTATGTGTAGACATTTAGCATTTTCTCACTTTTTTTTTCTTATTGAAGTTGTAGAAGAGGCAAGAGATGGAAAAGAGCCTCTTGACATTGAAAGGGATCTCTTTCCTTGCTGAGATGTGGCCACTCCTTTCTCATTGTTACAGGTTTGCGTAGCCAGGTTTTGGTAGCAGGGGGGCTATAGGGGTGGCTTCTATGAGAAGCTGCCAGAAGCTTCCCCCATGTCTGACAGAGCCAGTGTCAGCTGGCTCTAAGAGGGAGACACCGCTGGCCAAGGTTATGCCAATCAGTGACAGTGGTAGCACTTCTGGGATAACGTAGTTAAGAAAAAGAAGAAAAAAACTCTGCAGTGAAATGGCAGGGAAGACAGAGGAGTGAGACGATGTGAGAGAAACAACTCTGCAGACAACAAGGTCAGTGAAGAAGGAGGGGGGAGGAGGTGCTCAAGACGCCAGAGCAGAGAGTCTTCCCTTGCAGACTGTGATGAAGACCATGGTGAGGCAGGTTGTTCCCCTGCAGTCCATGGAGTTCCATGGTGGAGCAGATATCCACCTGCAGCCCGTGGAAGGGACCCCACGCCGGAGCAGGTAGATGGATGCCTGAAGGAAGCTGTGACCCCGTGGGGGACCCACGCTGGAGCAGCCTGTTCCTGAAGGATGGCACCCCGTGGGAAGGACCCACGCTGGGGCTGTTCGTGAAAAGCTGCAGCCCGTGGGAAGGACGCATGTTGGAGACGTTTATGGAGAACTGTCTCCTGTAAGAGGAACTTTCACGCTGGAGCAGAGGCAGAGAGTGCGGAGTCCTCCCCCTGAGGAGGAAGGAGCAGCAGAGACAAAGTGTGGTGAACTGACCCCATTCCCCATTCCCCTGCGCCACTCAGGGGGACGAGGGAGAGAAACGGGAGTGAAGTTGAGCCCGAGAAGAAGGGAGGGGTGGGGGAAAGGTGTTTTAAGATCTGGATTTATTTCTAATTATCCTACTCTGATTTGATTGGTGATGAATTAAACTCCCTTTTCTCCCCAAGTTCAGTCTGTTTTGTCCATGACAGTAATTAGTGAGTGATCTTTCCCTGTTCTTATCTCAATCCTCGAGCTTTTCATCATATTTCCTCTCCCCTGTCCTGTTAAAGAGGGAGAGTGACAAAGTAATTTTTGTGGGCACCTGACATTTATCCAGGCCAAACCAAAACACTTGTTTTATGCTTAGACAAGTATAGGCCTGGTACTTGATTGCTAACTAACTAGAAACTTACTTAGTAAATTAGTTACTATGATTTGTGTTACATACTCTAGAACTGGAATCTAGCGTTAGGACCACTGCATCCCTGGAGCCTCTGGGGAGCCTTTGGACAGCCAGCTTAAAAGACAACTTCTCATTTGATGTCAGTGCTGGGCTACAGGACGTTATCCCTCTGCTACAGCAGACAGACTGGCATTTTCAAGCAGTACTTCAAGGATTTCCATAATTTCTATGAAGTCTTTGTCCAGAGGACTTTGAGGCTTTCTTTGCATAGAAGTGAGACTCCTAAGAAACTAGCAAAGTTTTGTTTGTTGGTTAGTGGGTTTTTTGTAGAGCTCCACCTTGAGGAAATGATGTCTTTTCTACCAAAAATCTCCATTTTCATAATATCTTTGTCCAAACAATAGTCACACTAGAATAATGGGCAATGTTGAGAATTTAATCTTCCACAAACAGAAGTTATAAATATCCATGGAAAATCCAAGTGAGAGCTATTATACTTCTTTGGTTTGCTTTTGTTGGTTTTTTTTTTAAGGGACACCTATATTTGTTACATTTCTGTCAGCTCCAATCCAAACGTTCTTCTTACGACCCAGTACAGTAAACTCTGTTGAGAGCCCTGAAGATAATAATGAGGCTATATGACTTTTGGATCAAACACCACATGAGACCATATATCTTGATAGAGTGATTAAATGAGCCCCAAATTGTTTTGTTTATTTGGGATGTGAATATTCTCAGATGATACTCTTTGTCACTCAAATATGGCATCAGTGACACTGCTGTAATTTTTGACTTCCAGGAAGTCTATAAGGCTGCTGTCTTTTGTTCATATACATATCATCCTTTTCTTTTTGTCTTGGCCCCTACCTCCAAAACCCACTGGAGTGGAGTTATAATTTTCACTGAGCTTCCATAAATGAGAAGGTACTTCATAGTGTCTTATGGATGCCATCTCTGTATGTTAACAACATGAAACTGCCTGTTTTCCTCTGAGCCCTGTTCTTGTGGTAGAAGTTGCAAGAAGGAACGTGGAGGAACTGTGGCTGCAGAGCCATGCTGTGCCCTTGACTCTCATTGTGCGATATTGCAAAAGGAATCTTTCTTTGTCTCAACTTAGAGCTATTTAGAGGGTGACTAAATATCCACGACAGAGATCAAGGCTGAAGATGTACCCTTACAAGTGCCATTGTGGCGAAGGAACTCCGTCAATCAGCCATGGTTACTATGGCTACTGTGACACTGGGGAATTTTTTCTCCTTTCACAAACACAGTACTCACATAGAATTAGACTGTGTGCTTATGGCGGTAAATTACAGTTAAGAATTAATTTGATCTTGTAGTTTGTATTCGGCGCATCCAGCTAAACAGAAATTCAAATAGTCAAAGCAGAACATAATTATATAATTATATTCTGCTTCAGTTCTGTAAGGGCCAAAAAGTGCTTACCTTACTGAAGGAAATTTAGAAGGTCATCAGAGTCCTTCCAGGATGATCCTTCTGGTTGACTGGATGTCACTGACCACTTCTGAGAATAGTTTTGTCAGGCATGTTGCAGTGAAGAGGCACACTCTGTGTATGGTGTATGGATAGATGTTATAGGGCTTGAAAAAGGGACAACAATAGATCTTCTTCCATTCCCTGTAATTTCGCTGAAGTACTGAAGATCTGATTTTTGCCATTCCTTGGGGAGGGCAAACCAAGGTGGTGTTTCTGAGTTCTTGCACTTCTAAGCAGAATGTAATTATTGAGGAAATTAACTTAACAGCTAAAGATTGTGGTGTCACAATAATTTAGAGGAGTAGGAAGGATGTTTTCTGAGAAATCACTAATCTTTTTTCCACTTTCTGTTTGGTTATCACTTAATAACATTCATTAAAACTGATAACCAGAATTGCTTCTCTTTAAATTTCCCACTGAGTCTCAGTTTAGTCGAGTTAAACTTTTCTTGGAACAATATATTACTGCCATGCTCAACTGACTTTCTTTACAAAAGTAGTAAATCTTTTGTACAGGTTTATTCTTAGCAGCACTAGAAACTGCAAGAAATACACGTTGCTGGTTTCTTGTTAAAATAATTGTGAATTCCAACTCTAGTTGTCAGGCACAACCTTTCTACCCTGATGAGTAGCAGCTTATTGAAGTTCTTTCTTGCGGGAAAGCAGTCTTTGTCTTTGGAGTCAAGAGGAGGTTAGCAGACAGCAAAGGTGTAGCCTTCCATTGTTATAAAATCCTCTTCTCATTTTTCACTTGTTTTCCCACTGCAGCTTGTAGCAAGAAAACATGCTGACTTCCAGGGCAACTGTTTTTCCTCTGTTTAAGATCAGTGCCATAGCTACTGGTCATACCAGAACAAACACTTTGGTCAACCTTCAGACAAAACACTTCTATATGGGTTAATCAATAATGAGCAGAGGAAAAATTGTGAGTTTTGATCCATAGCACTTTTTTGAAATATCTTCCCTTTGGGATAGCAAGAGGAAAGTTTCTTATCAAGACCTTCTCACATTTTGGAACATAGAAGAGTGACATGTGCAATGAAGGAAAGCCTTCACCCTATTTACAGCCCGTTGGCCTAAATTAAACTCCTAAAAATGCAGCAATATTCTGCTTACTCAGGAGGTGGCTGTAGTAAGTGGCTTCAGTGGTTATACTTATTATGTTTGCAAAAGGAACCAAAAAAGCAGAAATAAAGATGAGTTATGGTTTCCTCATCATAAGCTTAGAAAATGCAGAATAGTCTATGAAAAAAGCGCATTGGGTTACCAAACAATGTTTTTTAAAAACAATCATAGAAGAAGAAGGATTATGGAACTGTACCACTGTTCAACCCACCAAGCTTTTACCTGTTTTGCTGAAAGAACACTTCATCACAAGTAAAGCCTTAGTCAGCTACAAGAAATGGCATAAATACAGTTTTGCAAAAATGGAAGATATGTTAACTACATATCACGCGAACACTTTTAGTCACCCAAACAGCATTACAAGAATACATAGGAAAAAACTGAAAACAGCACTTTACATTAGAAGTTCATTTTTATTGAGGCAGTAAAAAGTCTCATGACCTTCTATCTAGCCCTTAGGATAGCAATAGAACTTCCTTTGACAACCAAGCTGAAAAATATGGCTGTTTCACAGAGAAGGAAAAGTGCTAAAATTGATCCAGTCCTTGACTAGTGGTGATGAAAGTAGTACACAGGTGATGGCTATCACAATTTAAATATCATATGCAGAAGTTTTTATTTCAACAGTCTTTATCACGTGTGTTATCAAAATGGAGATTGGAAGTCAGACCGAAATGCCATTTGACTGTCTCTGACTGCTAACTGGTTGGCTGATAGAAAAATTCATTGGGCTGCATTCACAATAAGGCACAATATTTAGGACTTTGCAGAGCGGCAATATCCAGAAGAAGTCTGTGTAGGTCTGGAAAGTGGAGATACTTTTAACCAAAGGTTAGATGTATGTAGGAAACAGCAAATATATACAGTGTTTTCATAGCACATGAGGTGTGAGTTGCAGGTTGGAACCTGCACACAACTGAATAACAGATTCTATTCTAGGCACTGAATAAGAGCCAGCATGGCCAGCAGTTGATTTCCTGAACTAATGTGACATAGAAGTGTTTTATAAGCATTTTCCCATCAGAATCTAAATTATACAAGTATGTATATCCAAAGTTAATGGAAAAACTGTAATACAGTTCGCATGTTTTGAATTGCAGTAACTAGCACAAAATTCTAACAGTGTTGTCCCAGAAAGGAGTTTGCAACTCCCTTGGTCTTTTTGCATAGCTCTGAAATTGGGAAAAACACAGGCAACACAAGAAAGAAAATGTATCAGAAAATGTCCAATACAGCAGTTCCATACTTACTGATTTTTAAAACATTTCTTATTTCACATTCTGATGTACACATCCCAATGTAATTTTAAGAATGCTAGCCATTCACATCGATTATACATGTTTAAACATTTTTTAATATGTTTCAATTGTACAAAATACCCAAGAGACAGGCCTGAAGTGTGAAGCCCTTTGTTTATCTCTCTGTGTCTGTATTTGTACACCAGAAGTGTAAAGTATGGGCAAAAATCCAGCCATTGTAACTTTGATATGTGGCAGGATTATCTGCTGAAGTGAAGTGATAAATCTTCTGCTGAATCCTTTAAATCCTGAAGCCAACAAGGGCACTATGCATGATGCTGGGAGGCGGTAAATGATGCTACCTGTAAATCTAACTTAATTTTTTTATCATAGGCCTAAAATATCTTTCATGAATCCTTTTGGCTAGTGGAATTTACGTAAACAGCTCGCGATAGTCTGAGTAGTTAAACGAGACAAAGTAAATCCCTTCACATGAGTGCACTGCTATTGCAAAATACAAATCAGCTGTCTGATAGCATTTACAACCGTTCAGAAAATCATAGAATGTTCGGGGTTGGAAGGGACCTCTGTGGGTCATCTAGTCCAATGCCCCTGCCACAGCAGGGTCACCTACAGCAGGCTGCACAGGACCTTGTCCAGTGGGTCTTGAATATCTCCAGAGAAGGAGACTCCACAACCTCCCTGGGCAGCCTGTTCCAGGGCTCCGTCACCCTCAGAGGGAAGAAGTTCTTCCTCATGTTCAGACGGA
>Ga0065711_1004854_pt1 | contig 22156 bp, 15 predicted proteins | sample Hoacrofraction12_FD_59098 | JGI IMG/M metagenome (GOLD analysis project Ga0065711, IMG submission 59098) | Hoatzin crop microbial communities from Cojedes, Venezuela - Epithelial fraction 12 v2 (version 2) | ecosystem: Host-associated > Birds > Digestive system > Esophagus > Crop | place... | reverse complement strand
CCCCCCCCCGCAGTGAGAAGGAGTTCCAGCTTTCTGTGGGCACAGCCATGTAATCCATGGTTAATGCCACAGATCTGGAAGTATCAGACCAGAAAATAGCAAGTGTGTCCTCCTGCCAAGAGCTCGGGGGCCCATGAATGGATCCGCGCCCATTCCTCCCTGTGGGAATGCTTACCACTCTGCACTGATTTATAGAAAAGTGATTTTAGGAATCCATATTTCTATGGGCTTTAATTATCTTGTTGTACAGGGCCCTTAGAGAATCAGTAGCAAAACAATAGTACAGATCTAGCTTTCCAAGGAACATTTTTAAAGAAGCAGAGGCTTGCTTGTTCAAGTTTTACTGAATTTCATGTGTAAATATAGGCACAGAATTAGGTCAGCTTTATTTTGTGTGAGATGTTTGATATTCTGCTGATTTTCTAGAGCTTGGCAGACGTTTCCTTATATGTATTTTATACATAATATATTATCTATATCATATATTTTATATATATGTAATATGAGCATGTGAATGTGTTTTTGGGTGTATTCATACACTTCAGATTTAAAATACACGTGGAATAAGGCAGCAAGATGAGAACGTGAGTGGTTGGACCAGACAAGCTCTGTATTCTGCCTGCAAAGTTCACTTTTGGCTTTATCATCCTCAAGAAGAGTTCAAAGTTGTGCCTGCAAGATCTCTACATCACCATGCACCCATAACTACTCTGCACAGCATGCAAATAGTGACTAGCTCTGAGGGCAATAACGGTGAAATGTCAGCCAACGGGGAAAAGAATAGATCTGTAGTTTCTGGTCAATACTTCTACTGAAGGTATTATTATTACCCAAGAGCATTTTTTTTCCCCAAGCTGCTGACCCTGGACATAGATGCTATTTGTTTTATTATCCTCTTGGATTTTTATGGTGTAAAGTCTTTAAGGATATAAAACTTCAGCCCATAAAAACTTTGGAGGAGAAAACTTTATACGATGAAATCCCTAAGGATTTTTCTGCCTAAGCCTTTATGCACTGAAGTCCATACCTGTGGGTGAATATCTGTCAACGCATCCAGGAAACAGGGATGCCTACAGAACATCATCTGTTGTGCTCTATGCTGTGCAGCTACTCAAGATGCAGTCACACTGTGGAGAAGATTGCAAGGGCTCCAGTGGACTTTCAAGAGAGCCCTTGCAGAGAGGACAGAACAACTGGTTCTTAACATTTGCCTGTGTTTGGGTGTCTTTCCATCTGAAGGGTCCTCTCTGCAATGTCCTTTCTGATACATTAGGGAGGATGTTGCTGTTCTGGCCTCAGAATAGAGGAAGTGTCGTGCTCTTTCATGGGTATGTGGGTAGCAGCTAAATTGATAAAGATGATAATGAAAGATGAGTTTTTGTCCATATCTCGTGAGTGGGCTCTGCAGTGATATCTCATCACATGGTGCTACACTCCAGCCTTCAGTTCCTGCAGAGTTAGAAAAAGTCCTTGAGATGACCTTAAACCATAAGAAAGACCTCGTCTAGCAATGTACAATAATATAAAGACTAAATTGATGTAAGTCCATTGAATGTGGTGGTTTACCTCAGCAGCGGACAGAATCTATTGCTTTAGTGAAGATGCAAGAACTCACTCAAGAAGAGGCTGCAGAGTAATCTGATGATAGAGAAGATTTCTTTTCATAGTTATGGGACTGAGTCATGCTCTGCTATGTCAGGAGGTTTATATCCCTGTTTCGGGAGTGTGGGGAATCAGAGAAAGTCTGCAGAGAAAACCATCTGGAGACAAAGTGTCTCAAGGAGTATTTATATTGACAGAACTTCTGTTAAAATAGCAGTTAATTTTTTCATGGAACACAAGCGTTCGAAAGGTTTAAGGAATTTACATTGCTATCATGACAATTAAAAAGCTGAAAGAAGTTCCTAAACAACAAACTTTGTTTTGACTGAGGGTTTAAAATATATATTTGACCAAACAGCTCATGCTCTTCTTCTCTGAGCACCTGGATTCTGCAATATCCTTACATTCTACCATATCTAGTAACATTACATTTCACAGACCTTTTAATAAAACTTAAACTTTAGCCTAAACAATCTTATGTTGTCCCTTTAACACCCACTAAAATTCTGTTAAGAGCTCATAGAATGAACAGGTAGATGTACAAGAAACAGAGCTTCCCCATGCCAACTTTTGATGGCAAATGATATAACTACTTCAAGATTTTTATGACGCTCCTGCCATTTTGCCTGCTTAGAGCTGACATAGAAGAAGAAAAATGGCACTGTAGCAGCAAATTCTTCATAACAGTGACAGTAGCTTTCCCTGCTACAGTGCCTAACCTTAATCCCCTTTAACTACAGAAAGGTTTAATTTGGAAAATCCAATTATCTTGACATCTAGAATTAGCCAAAAATTTAGATATCTTTCTAGTGCCTTATCTTGCAGCTGCAGTGCACACTCAGACACTGTCTCATTTACAGTACAGCAGGAATTGATGCTTTTATTGATGATTTTTATTAATGCAATGATATCAGTCAGGGTAAAGCCATTAGCCCCTTCTATGAACTGCTTCCACTCTTAGGCTGGTAGTTAGAATTATGGGTGCACTGCAGTGCAACCTATGTGCTTTTCTCTATATCTTTCCAACCATAAAGAAGTAGCTGGCAGCCCTGCCACTAAGTCTGTTGCTGTTGTGATATGAATATCTTCTCACCAGCATGATCTTTTTACATAATTTTTATTTTTTTTTTCTGCGGGAAAAATAAGTAGACAGAATGCCAGAGCATATCCTTTTCTCAATATGTTTATAGTATGAATAAATCATGTCTTATACAATAGATGAGAACTTTCTGCTTATCTGCCATGTAATGCCTCCCCATTAATGTAGGTCACATCAAATATCAGCTTATTTAGGTTCTTAAGTTATTAACGTATTTAAGTCTCTGCGAGTTATTTTGTATGCAGTGTGTTCTGAAAGCGGATTTGCAGAGCACCACAGCAATAGGTCCGTGTGTTCTGCTGACTTCTGAAAGGCAGAGGTATTGCAGATAGGTTACGTTAGGCTTCAAGATCTGTTTGATACACCAATAAGTATCACTTTATGTTTTGGGAGAAAAAAACCCCATGCTTTATATCCTTCCAAAGATCACTTGATTAAAGGAATACCACAGAATACATAGAGTATGGAAAAGGCTGGAGACTGCTGTGAAACCCCCCGTCCGTGACGCTGGCAGGTGGGAAAGCAGGGACTGAGCAGGAATGTGGAAATACAACTGTAGCTTGGGGAAGCTCTCTGCCCACGAGCCTGTCCTCTGGCCTCATGAACTCACGTGTGTGGAGAGTGCCACAGGAGTCCTCAGCTCTTGTCATCACTTGTTGCCAGCTGAGGATCTTGCCCTTTCATCTCAGCACGGGGGTCAATATGAAGGACTTCAGTGTTTCTTTGCTACGGTGCAGCGACCCTGAGACCAGCGAAAGAGAAGCTATATTTGCTTTGCAAGGCTGATTCCACAGCGTTGACAAGGTGAGCCCTGTTACTGGTTGAATTATGGTTTGTTGCCATTGGTATCTACCATGTGTATCCATATGGGGCGGGAGCTCTAGCTCCAAGGCTCCCTGCAGAGGTGGTTCCTGGCCCAGACCACCTACCCTTGCTCCAGCTGGGGCCTCGCGACCCCCTGGGATGCTGCCATGTGAGCAGAGCTGGTCCAGCGGAGTGAGCCAGGCTCCCTTGGGTAGTCAGCGGCATTGCCGTGCCGCACCGGCAGGCGCTCGGCCACCCGGCTGGCTGTGGTGCAGGCATGCTTCCTTGGCGTGGTGAGAGGGGCAGGCGTAAATCTGCAACAGGGCAGTGGGGCAGTGGATGCAAACATCAAAGAACTGCTCCCGTGGATGGGCCAGTTACCCTCTACACGAAGCTATTGGCCAAAAACATAGCTTTTAACCAGTTTTGTTAATACTGCCCCTTTCTTAGAGATAAGTGCATTTACGTGGTGAGAAATACCCAAATTCCAATAAGGCAATTCACTGTGGCTCCTCCAAGCAGCTGGACAGCCCTTCCAGTGCTGGGAGCAGCCTTTTGCCATCACAAGTCCCCAGTAGGTGTTGGGTTAGCTCCGCACGGCTCCTGCTACGTCAGGAATGGGTCAGAGTTTAAACAGCAGGGTTTTTTTGTGAAGGGGGATTATAAACTGTGCTCAGCTGAACAGCTTTGGTAGCCTGGGCTCAGAGAGACATCTTAACTCAGCCAGGCAGAGCGAAAGGTCGAGCATTGCTGAGTGCTTTACGTGAATGCAGTCAGAGCCCCTGGCCAACACTTGGATTCTGCATCCAGCTGGTGATTCAGGCAGGTGTTTGAGAGACAGGGAGAGACCCTGGCTAGGAAATGGTTCTGGGGGAAAGGTGGGATACTTGCTCTAGGGGGCTTTCAGGGCTTTTAGACCAAAAAGAGAAAAAAAGAAAAAAAAAAAAAGGAAGATAAAATGCAAAAACTAACTGAAGGAGATGTCAGTCCTTCCTAGCACTAAGCTCAACATATTCTGGGAATTTGGCTTAAATATAAAGAGATGAATCAGCCAGCCAGAGATGGTGACTGATGTGATTACCCTGTAAAAGGGACAGCACTGTTCAAAGAGCCAGCAAAAAATCATGCCTGAGTCTTTGCAATAGCAAACTACTTTATGTTGCTGAATGGCTGCTAATTTACTAGAAGACAAGTTGACTGTATACAGAGTGTTTCTGAAATGTTCTGTTTTCTTTTTGTGTGACGTCCTCTGCAGTTCTTCAAGAGCAGATGTGCAGATGAAAACCACATAACCAGTAGCGATGCTGGGAACAGCACAAACTCCTGCCTGTAGCTTCCCCAAAGAATGCAGACAGTGTATAAAGAAAGAGAAGATGATAATGAATGTGTAACTTCTTAAGGACCTTTGCAACTCGAGGGAACAATAAGAGCCTGAGAACAGCACAAAATGGCTGCTTTTCTATGCTGATTTCTCAGGTTTCTTTTGTAAATCTCAAAGCTCTGCTTTGAGACCCAGTAAAAGCCAGAATGAGTTGAAAATTCTACTTGTGAAATATGTACATTACTTTTGAGCTGCCCTGTAGGGTTTTTTAAATGGTCTGGAGCTTTGCTGGCCAGGTTGTTCCTGTTGAGCATCTTTGAGACGTGATTTACGGGCCTCTGTTAACAGTTAAAACCCTAATTAGGTTGGTATTTTGCTTCGTATTGGGATTGCAACAGCTACCAGCTACAGCAAGGTATGTATTGCCTATTTCATTCAGCTGGTATTAAATAAATCTGTCTTTCCTGAAATTAAGACAATTAATCCATCTGTTTTAATAATTGTGACATTCAAACTAATAACTTCTCTTAGCATGTAAATATAAGTATGATTCAAGCAATAGTTACTCCACCATCAATGATCTGGTACTAGAAAAATAGAAGTAGATAGAAAATATGTGGAGGTAAATATTATTAAAGAAGAAAGAATACAAGAAAAATGTTAAATTCCTTGGTTTTGTACATACAGAATTGTTTCTGGAATGGAAATATCAGCAATAACAACAGCAGTAAAAAGCTCCCAAATCAGTATCAACATGATAGAACCTCTCTGTTATGTTATTTTATTTGCCTTCTCAATCCAGTTTTCAATTACTTCATATTTTTACTAGTGTACCTGAGAGTGGAATGAAGCTGATTTTTGCAGCTGAGAGTTATGTCTTACAAACAGTGTATTCCAAAGCCAGGCTGGTCTGAATCCCTGAAATGGCGTACACAGGAAAAAGCCCATTCTGCCCTGAAAAAATGTGAATAATTTTAATTTTAAGAAGTTGCTTCAGCCAGGATGCAATGAGAACGTGGGAAACCTGTGAACTGGTCAGTAGCTGCATGGAGATCATCTGGATACCAATGCAGTGTCTTACAAATGAGCTGATCTTCCTGCTTATGGGCCAAAATTTTTTATTCTTCTAACGTGCAGTATGAGGAGAATCATCACATCCCAGTTTTCCACCAGAAAATGAAAAGCTCAGTGCTTCAAGGCAAGCAACGGCCATGGATACAGAAGAGCGAGGATTACCTATTGGTTTTTATGAAGAGGGATAAGGGAAATGTTATCTCTTTTCTGACATGAGAAAATTAAAACTTAATTCTTAAAGCAGCAACAAGCTCCACAGACCTCTGAGACAATACAGACTTAGGCATATTAGACACTTTACTTCTGCCTGTACACAATGGGATTTTTCCCCAGATTTGATTATAAAGGGACTTTTCTGCAGTGAAGTGTGGCACAGCATGATCTGCTAAAATAGCCTCAGGAATTAATGAGAAATACATTTTCTCAGTGATACAATGGCCAGGCTGCCCAGAGAGGCTGCCTGTCAGCTCCTATCAGTCATTCCATTAGGAGAACTGCAAAACGTCCCTGCCGTTGCCGGCTTGGAAACCTCATGCTCCATAGCAGGACACGGGTCAAGTGTGAGCACGCAAGATTGCTGACAGGCCTCGTCACCAGCTGCGGCTGCGGAAGAGGTTTTGGCTACCAAGATCTTTTTCCTTTTAACTTTCTTGCCTTGGATCATCACCCTGCAAGGTGTGAGACAAAGCTGAGCTCTAAAGGAGTTGACAGCGTTCATCCCTGCGCTGTAGGTGTTCAGCCACCTTGCAGGGCTGGGTTATCATTTGCTTTATTGTGTGATCTGTGTGTTGCTCTGTGCTTGCAACAGCCCAGATTTTTGAAAAGTAAGTACCTGATGTTCATAACAGCACCGAGAGTGCAAAACAAATGTCTGAATACCCAAACCTCCATGTCAGCCAATGCATGTACTGCTGGAAGCTTTCTCTGGGATGTGGAGTTTAGCTGACAGAAATGTTCTCAGAAACACAAGTTTGTGAGCTCCGTGTGCGGCAGCCACAAAGCCAGTCTTTTCAGTGTGCTAAGAGCAGCTCTGTGATGGCTGCAATCTTAGCCAAAACACCGGGGTTGAACTGGAACTAAAGCGAAAAGCTCAGTTTACTCCAACGCAAATTAAAGATCTCCATTTGAGTTGTAGCAAACACACATTGGCTGCTTTTTGGAAATAACGCTTTTAGTACAGATGGTTATGGAAGCGTACAGATGTGAACCTACAAGCTTTAAAATGCCGTTCTGGAGTTCTATTAGTTTCTGCAACGTATGCATTGCTGCTGCAATGACACTTAGTGTAAGACTTTGGCCAGATGGGAATGACTGGATACAAATGCATAATGGATGCTAGAGCCGAACCTTCAGTACAAAATAGGCCACATGAGTTTCACAATGGAATAATAAAAACAATTAATTTTGTAGTGTGCTAATGAATTAACCCTGAGGTGTTTATAAAACAGGTAACAAAGGCGCTTTATACTAAGATGTCTTTGCCAGATATTGGTGAAATAAGGCTGTGTCTTTCAAGTTCATATCTGACAACATTTGGCATTTTTGACATTGTAGTATGGACACGATATACATTTCTACCCATGGGATGAAACATCCAGCTTATACTGCATGTTTTTTAGCCAGTGGAAATAGTTTCCAAAGATGTGAGTAAAACTGGACAGTTTGGAGAGGGACTTTTTCTATGGTAAGAAATATCTAAAGTCTATTGTTTGTTTTGCTATTACCAGCTGAGGAATTGCATTGCTGATGATAAATGCGAGGGACCTTACCTGACTATAGTAATAAGCAAGCTTTGTCTTGCTGCTGCCACTCTGAAGATATCTACCATAATACATTTAGTGACTTTCACATTATTATTTATTGCGATGAACTCCTATTTAACTCGCCTATTTTTAATATAATAGTGAATACACAAATCATCCAGTGCATATTCTGTAGTAGGTTGCGAAAAAAGCCCATCCATTTGATTATATGTTAACTTTGAATGTGCATTTTCAATCCATGGAATAAAATATTCGAACAGAGAATAAGGTCCAACTTACTGAATAATATTATCCATTGCAAATTACTTTTTCACCTCTCATCAGTATTATACCTTTATCTCAGAGTGGAATGGAAGGCGGGTATTAATATTCAAAACAAACTCAGGGCATTAGATACTACATAATAGTGTACAGAAGATCCAGAAATAGATCATTTACTTTAAAGGGGATAATCAAAGAAAGCTAATCAAAAAGTTAATCAAAAAGAATATTTAAAGTTCGCTTGATCGTGATCCATAGGTACGTATACAGGGAGAAGGTAACAAGTACTAAAGGATCTTTAAGCTTTCAGAGATGAATGCATAATATAAATTGCTGGAATTTTGGACTGGACAAGTAAGATCCCAGTTCAGAAACTGGGAGAGAAACGGGGGACAATCATGCAGCAAATCATCTATCTGGGTTATGGTAAATATTGTATTATTAAACTGTTTAAATGGGGATTGGGTAACTTTCTCAAAACCAGTCTCTGCTTTCCTCTTTTGGCACCATGCAGGAAGGTAAGGGTGCAATTCTTTGGTGTTTTTATGCAAGAATTAAGATACTTTGTCAATATGAGCCCACCTGGTCTTAAAAATCTGACAGTACAAACCTTGCAGTCTGTTTAAGAGGAGGTAAATGGTCACATGGAACAGATTACTGCTGAAGAAGAAGAAACATGTAAAAGTTAATAATGAGGAGGGGAGCAATGTGAGGATGCTTTCAGAAGAGTTTTGAAGAAAGAGGACTCCTGGCAGTTGATGTCAGGGATAGAAGAGGTTCAAAGGAAAGTATAAAACCAAAATCAGGAGAAAAAAACCAAAAGAGATACAAGATAAAGACTGCTCTGAGCATGAGGAATAGATCAGGAGAGAAAAAACAGTGGTTTAGAAGTAGGATAAATGACAAAGAGCTTTGCAGATGTGAATTAAGGGCCTGAATTTTTTGCAGTAAAGACATCAGCTGAAGGACTCAAGTGGTCTGTACGATGTTTTGAAACTATGAAAGAAGTAGAAGACAGGCTGTAAGGAGGAAAATCCTCTTCCAGCAGTGAAAAGAATCATGAAAAGAAGAAACAAAAGTAGTCAGTGACACACCAGAAGATTATATACATGACCCACTGATCAAAGAAAAGAGTGACATAGCTAATCTAAAAATTTTTCTTCGCAAAAGTAAAAAACAAACCGTCCTGTTCACCATCTATTCCCTTCCTCCTCAGAAAATTTTGCTTATGGTTGTGAGCCAACGCTAGCGAGTTCTGGGGCAGAGGAGTAGTTAGCAAGAAAAGCGTGCATCAATAGCTGTTGCTTTGGTTACAAAGGCACATGAGCATGTATAGTCGTGACAAGTTATTTTCAGCTTTACACCGTGAAATGGAGAGAATATTAATAAAAAAGATTATGTTACCTCTGTTGGGTCTCTCTGTGGTGGAAAGTCCCATTGCAGTGTCACGTGCTACATCATCCTGCATAATTGTTGCTGCGTGCTCTAATGACATTGCAGTCACCCCTGATGCTGAGTGCACAGAACTCATCAGCCCGGGGAGCAAAACGTTGTTACTGGTGCTGGGGATATATCTTCACAAACAGCATTTCTTAAGTTCTAGCTATTAACTTGAGTGGGAGCGGTACTGGGCACGCAGCTGCCTCTGCTGCGTGTGTGTCAGCACATAGGTACCGCTGAATCCTTAGCCTAGCCCACGCGACGGCATACGCACAAAAGGAACAAAATTGCAGAGCAATCTCTTTGTCTCCCAGTGAAAATCAAGCACGGTGGGGGATCAAACAAATGGTTAGATCTCTACTGACATTTCAAAGCTTCCGCAGACAAAGATGACAGCAGCTCAGGTTCAGGCGAAAGGTGGAGAAGGAGTGGGAGTGGGGCACAAACAGCACGGTGGTGCCTCTTGATACTACGGGGGTCCAGGGAGGCCCACACGTGAGCTCTCCTTCAGGAAGCGAAATGAGCTGTGAGCTCTGGCCTGAAGCAGAGATGAACCATAGTCCTACCACAGCCAAAATAATTTTATATGATGATGCTAACATTGTATGCTGGCACTAATGGCTGGAAGCGATTCAGTAGCCCCACTTCTAATCTGGTTCATTCCCACCTTAGCCCAACCACGGCTTCTGGTCTAGACTCTACAAGGAGGCACCGTGATGAATCTTGTCCTTCATGCCACCTTTTCGGCCCTGTTACATAGCAGGACAGTCTGAACCCCTGGGGGAGAGGACAGCTATGACAGCTCCTCTCTTAAAGGTTTATTCTTTGAAGATTCATGTCCATGACATCAAGAAGGGAAGTCAATGGATACCAGGGTTAAGAGATAAAAAAAGACATTCCATTCGAAGAAATGACCCCTTCATAAAACCTGTTTGTGAACTCAAGATTTTAAACGAGTCTGACCCAGTGGGGAAAAAATCAAACTGTTCTGTACAGAAGAAATTCTCTGCTGGAAAGCGTATAAGAAAGTTCACAGGCACTGCAAACACTAGCCCAGTGGGTAATTCTCTGAATGAGATGCACTTTGCACTCACAGCAGTACTGAAATTCAGCAGCTCCCAGGACTGAGATTTATTCCATTTTACCAAGAAGAATGCAACTAATAATAGTTTTAAAAAGGAAGAATTTACTGTTTGAGTGAAGGTAAAAGACCAGATTCTGATCTTTGTTACTCTTATGTCAGATGCATTTTGCACCACTTCACATAAAATACAGCTGTCACAGATGTTCTCACAGAATAAACCCAAAATAAATGGGGTCAGAATCAGATTCTGAAATTTTATTGCAAGGGACATATATTATTCCTAGTATCATTAAATTTCTCGTATGGACAAGGAGCACACATGGGCCAGGTTCACTCTGGGAGGCAGAAGGGTCTTACACCGCCAAGGCCCGAGCGCTGCCCTGCCTCTGAAATGCACTTTGGTCACATCAAAACCGGGGGACAGAGAAGGCTGGGACGCCATGGGCGGTGGTAAGCTCCTGCAGCAAGAAGCCTCTCCCAGCAAAGGACTGAGCATCCATTCACCTCCAAGTTTCTGTGAGAGCTCTCCTCAGAGCAGAAAGGGGGATCCTTAAACTTACATTTGTGCTGATGTGGCTTAACAGCCATCTCAAATAAGTATCACTCAAGAGACGAGTCTCACTGAAGTCAATGGTCTACTCCCCACATAAGTAATCTTTGTAGACCAGGGTCTTAGCTAGCCATCCTTCACAGAGCACTTTAGGTTCCTCTGAGACCATTCGTTACAGTCATTTTTTTTCCTCCCCTTCTAGTTGAAGACTTTGGAAAGGTGTCAGAGGATTAGTATAATGCAAATTGCGAAAGGAAAGTGTCACTAAGGTAGGAAGACTTCACAAAAAATAGCTTAGGGGACTGTACAGTATCCAGAATTAAATTTTATAGCAGTCCATAAAATTGAAGTATGAGCCAAGGGTTAACAACCTTGAATTTTGCCCTTAAAATTAGTCCAAGAAAATCTACTTCATTATAAATACGGTAGTACTATATAGTGTCCTGTTGATTGATACGCCCAAGAGCTACCTTTGTCGACAGTCTTTTAAGCAGTAATCCTTCATTTTGGTCTTAATAGTGAGATAGGCACCTCCTTCCTCATTGGGCTATCAATTTTTACCTGCCAATACAGTTTGATGAGCTTGCTTGTATGCTGCTCAGTGCCGCCTGTCAGCCAGTACATATAGTCAGCAATCATGGCGCTCCTGATGACAAAAGCAGAATAAATGAGTGTACAGGGAGAGAAGGATGTATATAGCAATCTTTAAAGAAGGTAATATTAAAAGAGTGTAACAGCAGGTTTGTATCAACAGATTACACATAACTCTCAGTCTTTGTCCAACTTTAAGACAAACATTAGTAAACATTTTTTAGCTAGCTAAACTATCTGCAAGCAAACAACCCTCCTATTTCTTTTAATAGCTCTTCCATATTTTACTCTGAGCAAATATTTAATGACTGCTATACAATATTTTAGTCTGGCTTTTCTTGTTTTGCTTTAAAGTATTTGTGGGTGGAATATCTTACACGTAAGTACATTTCTTCTAGGACAGCATCAACATGTATAACACCCTGTAGCTTGGCAGTCTGAGAATATCACTTGTCTATGGCAAACTCAGACATAATTCACCTTTGATTAAACTATGTCTTAAAAGAAACCAACCCCAAACTAAAAGTAATCAGCTATCTTGCTACCTAACTGAGGATGCTTTAGTACTCCCACTGTCTGTGACAATCATTGCATCACTCTTTCTGGACTGAGGCATATTAAAAAACTGTTGTGCAATGGATATTAATGCAGAGTCTTAACAGACTTTAGAAAATCAGTTTGCTTTTATGGCTGCCTCTCCTCACTGCATTCCATTTCCTTTCCTCTAGAGATTCCAAATCCAATTAAATGTGACTAGATGTAATTCCAAATTGTCACTTTAGTCAATTAAACATATAATAATCTTGTGTACCTAATTACTAGCACCAAAAGTTTATTTGTTGATGTAGTGCTATCAATGTGTACTTCTGCATGTTCCCCTTATCATTGCCTATATATTAATTGTGCTTTGACATTACTGTAAATTGAATTTGAAATTTCCCCCTAGTTAAAAGTGTCTCACAAACAGTAATCCCAATCCTGTTGTAATACCCTTTCAGAATGTACTTTCCGAGACTGTATTGTGTTCTTAATGAGATATAACCAAAAATACATGGATTTAACAATAAACAATTCAAAGCAGGCCCGGTATCAGGGGGTAACATATTGCTACAAACAGGAACTAAATCTTCCCTGAGATGTTCTCATACAGCTCCCATTAATTTCACTGGGAGAAAAGCAATTCGGTAGGATTCATGGATTTCTACGTAAGGACTGGATTTAGCCGTAAGCTTTATCCCATGCTCATTCAAATCATTGGCAAAAATCCTCTTGACTGCACTAGAATAAACAGCAGTTTCTAATGGAACATCGTTCACCCAGCCGGCACAGGATGAGCAAAGGATGAAATCCTCATTGCCTTGAAAATCATTGGCAAAACGCTCATTGACTCCAAATGGTGCCAGGGTTTAATCCCAGGAAGGCCATATGGATCCTGTGGACGAAGCAGAGAAGGCGAGCAAAGCGTCCAGCTTTGCCTGCTTGACCTGGTGATGGTTTTGAGGAAAGACCTTCACTGTGTCCCAAGGTGCAAAAGGAAAATAACCATGCGGCACAAAACTGAGGGAAGACTTTGAATGAGTCTGTCACATTATTTTGTACCTTTGGTCTANTGGAGGTGGTCTACAAAGCTTCCAGCTCCCGTGGCAATGCCAATACCTAGTCCCTAGCAGGCTATGTGAGAGGTGGTGGCCCCCTGTGACCACCTCGTCAGAAAGAAGGGACTTTCAATCTAAACTTAGAGCAATTCTTAAGCACAAAAGCCGTGTCTGTTTTGGAGTCAAAGGACATTCGCAAGTGGGCATTTACAATTCGGGCTGCTATACATATAGTGCCCCCCAACTGCTGTCATTTCAAAGATTAAAACTGGCAAATCCTTGACCCCAAGCATCACCCTGTTGCCACCTGCCGCTGCGCGAGCCCTGCCAGGGGTCGAACACAATCGGATGATACCGAGACACCTGCAGCGTGCTTTGCCATCCCTGCTGCAGGCTGCCGACTGGCAAAGCGAGGATCCATCCCACCGGCAGCACAACACGACATCCAATTTGTGACCTCCCACTCCTCGGTGGTAGCCAACGCTTTCTTCTCCCAGAGTGGCACCGCTATCAAAGGTGGAGATGTGCACAGAGCCCTGGACAAATCTGCAATCAATTCTCAGACAAGTCACTTCATCTTTCTCTGTTTCTCAGCATCAGCTGTAAAATGCAGCTGATCATATTGGACTGATTTACTTCTTTGGTGCGCGAGTCCTTCTGGTGCAATCTTTTGCTAATCCTTTGCAGTGCGCTCGACACAATGTCACTCTGATAGTGGCAGAGGTCTCCAGGCATTGCTGCACTCCAGACAAGTGCCTTTCCTCTTTATTCTTCCTTCTTAATTTGCTCTTATTTAAATAATCAGAAGCACACTTACATTTCAAGCATTCGTGTTTAGTTTTTCAACATCTGCTTTTATCCCTGTTAGATTTCTACCGTACAGCTGTGCATCACATCAGGAATGGCCAGGCACAAACAGAAAATCCCTCTGAGCCTTTCAGGTGCCTCCATTCCAATTTTACTTCTCAGTTCCTTGGCCATCAGGGAGCACACACAGGTCAGGACCGATGCTTGCCACCGTGACCTCGGGGCTTACGAGGCACTTCAAAAATTCCACTTTCAAAAGAAACACAAGCATTACGGCTCTGCGTGGGTGGACTGTATCCAATCCCAAATGTGCTCAAGTCAGAGTGTTTTTTCAGGCGGCCTCCGAGGCTCAGTTCACAGAACCAAAGTGACATGTGCAATGGGAAAATATGAATTTCCAGATGCAGGGACACAGGTGAAATTATGTTGTCTGAACATGGTTACAGGGCTTGGCACTGAAAAATACTTAGGGACCTAAACACTCGGAAACCAAAGGACCGATTGAGATATTTAGGCAGGTTAAAAGCCTGGCTCCCACTGAAATACATGAAGGTATAAAGCACTGAGCCAGGTTCCTGACTCCAGTGAGCACCTATCCTTGTGGCCCACAAAAATCCAGGCAGCAATGACTTTCAGTAAGAGACTTTGAGTGCACGAGACACTCTGAAATGAAACTTTAGTAAAATATTATTTGAAGAAATACCATTTATGAAGTTAAGATCCTCAGCCCACAACCAAACTCATAAACATCTTTATCTCTCATCACATTATCAACATGGCTGATGTATGAAGTATATCATATTAGTATATTATATATACTATAGATGACTTAGTATGGTATATACACTACCATATTAGTGTTTCAGCAGTATGTAAGGGCCGGAGTAAGTCTTGCTTCACATCTCCTGCAATCACAGGGTGGTTCTGGGGCAATGGGAGCTTGTGAAGAGCTGGGTGGAAGAGGTTTCAGCACAGGTCACCTGGGATCAGCTGTTAATGCCATGTGGAGATTTTGGACAAGTGATGTCGGCCAGCAACAGACCTCACTCTGATTTGAATCTCTGGAGTGACCACCGAAGAGTTCAACTTCAAACCTTCCCGAGCACAAGAAACGTAAGGTACAAAAGAATGGGAAAATAGCTCCCATTTAGACCGTGTAATGCATTTTTCTAGATGAAATGCCATGTTTTTTATATTTACAGTTTTTAAAGATACTGGGATTAAACTCTAATGGTAAAGAACAAACATACATCCGTTCTCTTCCTACTTCTGACACAATCATTTCAGGTGATATTCAGAAATATTGACCTCATATTTACAGAACCGTCTGCCAATTTTGAATTACTACTTTGAAATACTTAAAACACACCTGAGTTTCAGGTGTGCAGCCCACCAAAAAACTCTCTTTGCCATGAGAACTGAAGTAGTCTTGACAATACACCTTAGGGGATGCCAGAGACAATGTGACACTTCTTTCTTTCAAAATGTGAGGCTTTCTACTCAAATGTTTTTTTTCCTAGCTGCTGGTTTGGGCCGGTATGAACTTCCACAACATAACAAAACCCGTCAGGGTTGAGGTAGTCAGCCTGGATCAAAAAGGATCTTGCAATATTTGCTCAGCCTGGCCACTTGGTGGTGCAGAATAATAAGATATATTTCTATATGTACAAGCAAAGAGCACACCACAGATTTGGAACCTTCTCAGCCTGCCTCCAGACATGCAGAGGACTTGTAATAAAGGAGTCAAAGGTAGCTTTTGCTGCATGACAGCTGCTGACACTAACAGCCCGTGTACAGCCAAACCCTTCACAGCAGCCACGCAAGTCGGTGACAAGAAAATGGATGGTACGGGTATAGGAAATATGCAGAGTTTTCTGGAATGCACTGAAGTGTTACACTGCCAAAGAAGACAAGAAATTAGCATTGTTGTTAAAAGGTTTTGTGTTGATTTACCACTGCAAATACCAGAAAAAATACAAGGGCGAGACTCAAGGTCAGCTCTTTAAGCCTTGACTGCTCCCCTTGAGCTGCACAGAAAGGAAAGGAGCCCTGAAGGGGCGAGGAGGATTTCTCTGCAGATGGCAGAGGAATAATCACACCCCATGCACATTAGAGCAACTTTCACTCTTCTCTTCTATTCAGCCCCAATTGCTGCTAAGATCAGGAGGCTGATAAGTGGCAGAAAATTACCTTTGCTCCCTACTTCAAGTGATCTCACCTGGATCTGCAGTAAGTGGTACTAATAGAAGGCCTTGGCCACTACCATGTGATGTTAGCCCTGTGCAGTCCCGCTGTTTGGAAAGGGTAAGTTTATCTTTGGTTTTTTTTAGTTTAATAGGAACTTTTCCTGATGCAGACACCTGGGTGTTTGAGATCTCTGATATAATAACACTGATTCTGAGAGACAAGATGCAGAATGAACTACTGCTGTCTTCTGGATGACCTTTCTTCTTTTCTGCTGAGATTGGAAAAGGAAAATGATACTTGTAACTGGACTAAGTAGGAGGTAGTTATTTTAATGCAATTATCCTATTTGAAAAATGAACAAAGTAACTGTTACTTTTTAAACCTCTCCATATATACTAAATAAATATAAACTTATTACTTTGAGGTTATGGAGGCACTTGGAAGCTATTAGATGACAAGAGACAAACAGAACTCCAGACTATTGAGCAGGAATGAAATTACTAATGTTAGGATTTACCTATAAGTACAATAGCCCCCAAACGGGGCAAAAACTATTCTGAGCATCCCTGTTATCTATGTGTAACGCCTTGCTATTGCTAATTCCTGTGGATGACGGGCTAAAAATTCCTTTTAAACATATCACCAGTGAAACTCAGATTCACTGGGAGTCTGCTATAAAACTCTTCTGCCCTGCCAGACCCCTCTAGGTTGGTGAACGGGTGTGCTTGCTGTCTTTGCTGAAGTTTCTGGGCCATGAGCCTATTGCTAGAAAGCAGCAATAAGTTTTCCTGTATTTAGAATACATTTATTATGTTTATTGTTATCTGTCCCATGGTTGCGTGCAGGTAACAACTTTCTGTGTTGTCTTGAGATTGCTTTGCAGTGATAACAAACTTTTTTTTTGATGGTAACTGCTGTGTAAGGACATAGAAACTGCTACAAATGTGAGCTGGGCAACGCAGGGGGAAATGCCCAGTCTCTTACAATGATAGGGGATGCGCAAGAAAAGAGGTCTCTAAGCCCAGCAAGATCTTGGGCTCTCTGTGACCTGGTATGAAACAGCATGGATGGGCTGTACAGATCCCGGGAGGTGTGGGAGGCCGCAGCGCCTGTGTTAGCTCCACAGCCGAGCCGTCCAGAGAAGGGATGGGGCAGCTAGGACGAACTGGCTGTACCGCAGATGCAGCGAGACTCTCGGAGGTACAGGGTCCGTGCTTGTTCTGGCCTCTAGTTGGTGCTTGCTCTGCTCTCTTGTAGCTAGTTGTACCTCGTGCTCCCTGTGTTAGGGATGTCCATTGTACTGTCAATGTTTGGATTTTACTCCTGGCAAGGGGTACGGAAAAGCTAGTATGGATGGCTGCCTCTCACCTCTGATGCGACCCTGCCTGAGCGAGCTGTTGTTTGATGCTTGGGCAATCTCAAGTGATAAAGAGTAATGTGTGTGGCACAGAAATAACGGCTGGTAGTTTTAGACAGAGACTAACCTCATATGTTGCTGTCAAATTAAGTAACAGCTGTATGGACTTTCTTTTGGGCTTTGACTGATCCCAGCACTTGTCAGAGCTGCTTTCCGGGATCCCATTTATGAAGTGTTCCTTTCATGGTGTTACTCTGGAGAGGATGGGGCTCAAAACCACCAGAAGCTGTTGGATCACTTCGTGTCCATGGGAAAACCAGATCTGGTTTCTTCCCTGGTCTTGGGCAATGCGCTCACTGGCAGCGGAGGGTCCCTGGTCTCTGCCATGCTGGGGGCTGGGGGAGTGGCCCCCGGTGCTCAGCCGCCATGCGTGGGGCAGCTGGGTGGGCAAAGGTGGGCTGCTGCTCTGCACCCCCCAGCCCCGCAATAACGGTGTGGACATCGCCCTCCTGGCAGCGAGAGCGCCCTTTGTGCTGGTGAGCTGCGGGGCTGGGGGGATGCTCACCGTGGTGGTGGGTGGGTCCGTTGCTATGAAAACAAGGTGTTTTTCTTAGTAGAATTGGATTTTTTTTTTTTTTTTTGCTCACGTTAGGAAAACTGAAACAATTAGGATAGAGAGACAACTTAAACTTTCCTGAATTTTTCTGAGAGAAAGCCCAAGCAGGACTTGGAGGTGGGTAGTGCAGATACAGGTGTGTGCAAGAGGCAGTCAGCTGGCCACTCCTCGAGCTTGTACCCCAACCCCAATTCTTTAAATCCTTCCTTACTGCAACTGTATGCTTTGTGAAACAAGACTGGGCATACCAACTAACCCAAATTATTGGTTAGCTTTCACCTACTACACTTTGTAGTAGCCTAGCTTTCACTCACTACGTTTTGAGATCTGACTAAAACAGGATGCAGACCTGAATTCATGCAGGGCTGAGGTTTACTGCTTGCAGACCTAGTCTGCTTTTCAGCTGATGGGATTATCTAGATTATTATTATTTTTTTTTTTTTAGTATGAATGTCAAAAAGCTGAGTCAGCCATACCACAGCTATTAAGATTCTAAAACTCCTTCCTCCTTAAGGATTGCTTACCCCTACTGTATGCAGTCAGATGAATATGAGTTGTTTGTTCTGGCAGAGGGACAGACAGTCTGTTTTCCCCTACACATATACAACTAATATCAAGTCACTAGCATTCTGGTTGGTGACAAAAGAGCTATCTTAAGCTTTTCACAGAACACAGTGACACTGTTAGATCAGCACAGCATTTGGATTAGCAGAAAGATGCGAGCTATGAAGCTTAACGATAAAAAGGGGCAAAATCCCTTCTGTACTGAAAACTCCAGTTTCAGAGCAAATGGGTGACCATATTTTTCTGCAAGTTACAAATTTTCACCTTAATACTGATTCAAGGCTATTCAGCGTCAGCAGTAGCCTGCACTATTAGAGTAAAGAATTAAAATTGCTTTCGTGCCCTATTGCTCATCTGGTTAGACCTTTTCCTGTGGATGCGTAACAGGCAGCTGTGGGGTCACAGCCCCTGGGCTTGAGGACCTGAAGGTTGCACAGGCTCTGACACCTCTTCCTTTAGGAGCTTTGAGGCTCACCCTGGGTGCATGTTCCCTTTCTAGCACTCTGCCCTTGAAAGCAGGGGCCAATGGTTTGGCTGCTCTGTTCCTGGAGATAGTATGGACCTCCGGGGTTCTTCTGTGGCTTACATGTCCCCTTGCACATACGTGCCCCTGGTCTCATCTTTCGCTAAGGCAGCAGTCCTTACATTACCAGGAAGGTTGGGTTCTCCTTGGCCTTCTCCAAGACCATTTTCTCAGTTTTGTGACAGAAGTGAGCCCAGGACCCTTTCCTGAAATTTCCATTTTTGGTTATTGAGTTATCTTTAGATTGGCAGTGACCACATGTCCTTTGTCAGGGTATTTCCAGTATCTGCTGTTGGAGGCCTAAATGCCTTCTAATGCCTAAAACTTCCCAGTAACTTCCAGACTAAATTTATATATAATGCATTTATACCCATTTTTGTTCAAGGGCCAAGACGGTCTTTCAACTGAAATAGGCTTTCTCCCTTCTGAGGTTTAAATCTTTACTGTTTTTGTCAAGAGCAGTCTCCTAACATCAGAGATGCCAATAGAAGAGAAATATATTTACTAGCTGACATCTTAGTGAAAGTGGTTGCAGCACTTTGGAATTCATCATTTGCAGATGCTGTGACCCCACAGTGGTGTTTCTGGGATTGCTTTACAATGCCAAACAGCCTTAGGCTGTGCTCTACATGGAGGCATCCTATCGCAGTGCCATCCCGAAGGAACCTATACAGCTGATGAAATTCAGAAGTGATGCAGATATGGGCATATCAGACTCCCTACATTAATTCAGACATCCTGGCATTTAGACTGCTTCATATGCTTGTTCTCCTGATGCTGGGCTGTACTGGTGAAAATTACACACAGAGGAGATTGAGAGATGCTTAAATTACAGTTGACCCCACTTTAACCTGTGACTTTCTCTGAACCAAAGAATTTGGTCTGGGATCTCCTCAGAGACAAAATCTCATGGGATCTCAGCTTGATAGGTAGGCTGAGGTAAATGTGATTATCTGTGCTGCTTGAGCCAAGCAGTATTGTTCACAGCCAGCCACTTCTGTTCAGATACACCCAGAACACCGTATGGTATTTAATGGACTATGCAATAATTGAAAAATCACATGAAGGGGTGGGAAGACATAGGATATTTAAAAGAAGAAAAATAGTGACCTTGTTCTTGTGCAAAAAGCAAGCAGAAATAAATGACAGCTTATGCTAAACCCCCTCAAGTTTATATTTCCAGTAACTGCAGCCGAGTATCTGTATGCCATGGTCTGTCTGAAACGAGCAGAGTACATTCTACACCATTAGTGGGCTTCAACTAAGACCGGTGACTCCAGTGAGATGACAGAAGTAGTGCTAAGCTTAATTTAACATAATCTGCAGAAGCAGCTCTGCACAGTTGCTATAACACTGTGTTAAACTAGGCTAAACTCTGAATACTGCTATAGTCACTGCTTTTGGAACCACTTTGGATTCAGTCTGTCAGAATGTTCCTCTCCTTTACAAAATACATAATCTCATATAAAATCCTCTAGTTTCCTGAAAGCTACTCAATGTAGGGAAAACAGGCTGACACAGTTCCGTCGTCTCTGCTGATATAGTAAACTTACTGATTGCTGATCTGTGGTAACAGCAACTGCAATTTTTTATTTTTGAAATCATGTTTATGAACACCTTCTTGGTTCATACTGTCTTCTCAAATGTGAGTATTTATATGTATTGCTTCTTAGGAAAGATCTGTTTCTGAAAGGGTATTTTTTTTAAAACTTTTTTATTATTTTTTAAAATATTCAGTGTGACTTTTTTGAGGGAAAACCCTCTTCTCCCCCTCTATTCCCAGCACCCCAAACATTTCCTTTTGTATCACTGTACCTGTTGGGTTTCTAGTGAATTTTTGGGTTTGAAAGTATCCTGGAAGGGATTTGCCACCTGTCACAAAGCAACGTACTCTCCCAACACAGCTCTAAAATGTTTGGCTGATCAGTGGACCTCAAGAGTTAAGGATTCAGTAGATAATGATTTCTCTCTGAATCAACACCCCAATGAGATTTTAGGAAGAAGAGGCTGTTATCAGCGAGATATAAAAGGAGCTCTGGGAGCTATTGCAACACTAAATTGTTTTTCAACAAAATGTTTCACTTTCTTAGTTTGGAAAAGCTTTGTTTGAAAAATAAGCTGTGTTTTTTTTAAAAAAAAAAAAAAGGGCAGGTGGGTTTACAGTCAAGTGAAGTATTCTAGGTTTATCTGAAATCATGTTTCTAAAGAAATTTGCAAAAACTGCTCCCTCATCCTGGGGAACCGATTTCTGCTCCCCATCCTGATGTGTGAAAGCTAGTGGCGATTACTTTGGCATAATCTCAGAGTGTGTCCTGTGGAGGAAAAACTGCCTGTCCTGGAGTTCTTGGCTGAAGACCAGCACAGAAAATAGAAGTTTGTCTTCCCAAATCCTGTCTGCAACTCTGCTTGGATAAAGTCTTCTTCCACTCCCTGTACAAACTCTTTTGCTGCTATTTTTATAGCTTCAGAGCTCTACCACTAGCATCCATCTTCAATGATGAGCAAAGTGACCCTTTCAGTCTCATGCCTGATTTGCACTGACTGTTCTGCCATTAGTTAGCTAATGATCTGTCAAATATTTTGTGATATACCTTGTGATCTTCAGTCCACAGTCTGAACAGTCCTCTGTAAGCGTCTAATGTTAGTAGTGATGATACACAGCAAGTTGCCATTGCATTTCCCCATGCATTTCTTTCATTTAAGCATGTTAACTGGTTAAAAACTTCCGTGGCATGCTGAAACTTTTTAAGTTTTTGGCAGTGTTCTTGCAAGCATACAAGCAGACCTTCCTCTTGCAGACTTTATTCCTGCCAGCAGCTCCCGTTCACACCAGCAATCTCATCAGCTGCACGCAAGCTAAATTTTGCAGCATACCATAGTGTACCCTGAAATCTGGAATTTTTTTTTTTTAACCCCTC
>Ga0065711_1004853_pt1 | contig 22156 bp, 9 predicted proteins | sample Hoacrofraction12_FD_59098 | JGI IMG/M metagenome (GOLD analysis project Ga0065711, IMG submission 59098) | Hoatzin crop microbial communities from Cojedes, Venezuela - Epithelial fraction 12 v2 (version 2) | ecosystem: Host-associated > Birds > Digestive system > Esophagus > Crop | place... | reverse complement strand
GAGAGTCCAGCGGAGGGCTACGAGGATGGTGAGGGGACTGGAGCATCTCTCCTACGAGGAAAGGCTGAGGGAGCTGGGCTTGTTCAGCCTGAAGAAGAGAAGGCTGAGAGGGGCCCTTATAAATGCTTATAAATGTCTGAAGGGTGGGTGTCAGGAGGATGGGGCCGGACTCTTTTTAGCACTCCCCAGCGAGAGGACAAGGGGCAATGGGCACAAACTGAAGCACAGGAAGTTCCATCTGAAGATGAGGAAGAACTTCTTCCCTCTGAGGGTGGTGGAGCACTGGAACATGTTGCCCAGAGGGGCTGTTATCTTCTCGGAGATATTCAAGACCCACCTGGACAAGGTCCTGTGCAGCCTGCTGTAGGTGACCCTGCTTCGTCACGGGGGTTGGACTAGATGACCCACAGAGATCCCTTCCAACCCCTAACAATCTGTGGTTCTGTGTTCCTGTGATTCTGTGTAAGTATATATTGGTATATATACGTGTACGTGTACATGTGTATATATGCACACACAATTAACATAAATAAGCATGTACCTGAGTGAAAATGTAAGTATAAATCTGTATCTCAGATGTATTTATATCTTAAAAGTAGGCTTGTACAGGTACACACATACATACTCATTATATTAATTATACCAGCTATATATATGAACTTTACTCTTTTCTCCCATTTACATTTTGGACTAGATAGTAATTTTCTAGGGGAATTATAATAAAAAGATATAAATTGTATAAACCATTTGAGGCCTATTTGTACTCTATATCCACATATGTAAATATTGAGCCATCACAAACCATGTTCATATTTCCAGCAGGAATACGTATTTTAGCCAAGTAAATAAATAAAGAAATAGAATGTTATCAATATGGCATAGATAGCAGCATCATCTTGTATTTGTTGTCATTTCTGTCTAAGGAGTGGTTGCCTCGGAGACACTACTCTGACCATGAGAGCCCTTTCAGATTTTCATTGACAAAAGTCTACAAATCATCTTGCTTGAGTTTGTGGTGTCTTTCCTTTGCCATCCCCTGCATATTGGTCTGGACTCTTGCACCAGAAGGTATGTGATTCTACTCGATTGTGCAGGGTTTGATCTGCTTTCATATATACTACCTAGAAAAACTGTTTGCCAGTTAATCACATAAGTCTATTGAAAAAAAATGCCTTTCTGTGAATTTGAAAACTTTTTTATTTACAGGGATACAATTAGTCACTAGTGACAATATTAGCAAAATATGCTTGTATAATTTCTAATTGTTCTTTTCAAAATTAACAGAACTGTGGTCTTTGGTAGTTAGAAAATTATCAGTTTTACTGGACTTCCTGTCCTTCTGTAAAAAAAGGAAAAGGAGGAAATATAAATGAGAAAATCTACTTTTGATGGACTCCACCTGCATTCTGAACAGATGACTGCAGTGAATTCTTTTTGAAGGAACCAATTTAACTGCTTCATCATTATTGTGACGGATCTTACTTCCAGCCCTTGTAATGAGACACCTATTTTGATATGCCTTTCATTTGATTTCCTCATATCTTTCCCTATTATTCACAACTACCCAGAGAAATGCTCCATAGAAAGGAAGAATGCCTTAGACTTAAATAAAAACTTTGATCCATTTTCTAAAGAAAATGTATATCTGTAGGGTATGGACTAGAAGAGACAGACAACAATGATAATTTAATGTAGCCACTTATGTGAAAAGAGTCATTCATTCATGAGACATCATTAAGTGCATCTGCACTTAACTCAGTAGTTAAACCGAAGGTTTAGCTGGTACCTGTTTTTCAGGAAAACTCCCACTTCTACAAAGATTGTGGATTGTTAACGAGTTTTCTCTTTGGAGATTTTCCCCCCAGTCTTTAGCCATAAAACTTTGTCATTCTTTGACTTGTGAGTTGACATAGCTTCCTTTTATCTTTTTCTACCCTAAAATAGCTCAAAAAGAAGCAGAAAGGGAAATAATCTAGTGAAGCCTATCTTTATTCCAATCAGAAGAGTCAATAATGGTAGGCCTATGGATGTGCACTCCATTTTGTAAGGAAGAAAACAATTCAGAAATATTTGGTGTCCTACATACTTCTTAACTTTCATGTTTTTTTGTTTGCATTTTTGCCTGAGTTGTAAAAAATTGTTCAAATTTGTGTAATGACTGATTCAGGATCATCATCAGTGTCCTCCCCTTCCCCCTGTCCCTATATGAATCTTATGAATCTTATGGTAAGAAATACTATTGCTTTTGTACTCAGGGTTATGGATGATACATATTAGCAACAGTATTTTAGCAACTGTAACAGACCTTCTCCTTGTCAGGACCTACAACATACACAACTATAAAAAGACTGAACTTTCAGGACTGTTGTAATCATTTGTTATCTGCTGAATAGTGCATTTTTCTGTACATCTTCATTTCAGATTGTTTACAAAAGAAAAATTGTTTGGAAGTGCTGATGACTTCAGCAGAGAAAGTGTTCACCTGTTACTTACTTCCTCTATCTGTTTTTTTTAAATTACATTTTTTCATGCTTCCTCTAGCTGTCATGATCACTTACTTCTAATAAAGGTCAGGCTAGCTAAATAGCTTGTCAGCTAGAGAAATTACACCTACTCATTTTGTCTAGTGAAATTTTTTGGTGGCCTTTTGTACTGATATACTGGGGTTTTATGAAAGATGTTATTATTTGATTTGTTGATTGATTGGGGTAGAGCAAATATACATGTAGAGAGAGATATGAAGGACATGGTGTGCCTAAGGCTGGGGAACAGCAAATGTAGGAGTGAAGGAAAGAACAGCACATTTTATGAAGGACTCGGGTGAAAAAACTCAGGGAATATGACCAGTATCTTGAAGAAAATAAGGCAGATGATACCTCATTTAGAATAATGATTCTGTGATAACTATATGCCACATTATTCCTAAGCTTTTGTAATTAGAAGATCAAATCTCCAGAATTCTCATGACATCTACTCAAAGAATTTAACTGAGGAACAAATCAGTTATATAGTCTTAGGATTTGATTAACCCTCAGGATTGAGCTCAAAATTTCAGGTATGACCAAGGAAGGGATCTAGTCTGCCCAAATTTGTCATCTAATAAATTAGATTTTTATATACCCTACCCTCTCCTGAGTCCCTCAGCACCAACAAGGGTAGATAGGCATGGAAGTAGGAGGTAGGTACTGTGCATTCTCAACAGGACAAGTAATTTCCACTGTCCTTAAAGAAGGATGCTGCTTTGCTTGTTGTCTTGAGCCCATTGTGCTTCACCTTACTAGCTCTTTGTTAGTTACAGGTTACCCACTCAAGGTAAGCAGTTACCTTTGTTTTGAAAGCAGCAAGGCTAACTATTAGTATTGCTTATACAATTTTCTGACAGACAGTTTTCCATAACTTCTACATTCCTTATTTAACTGCAAGTGATACACAGAAAATTGTATGGGTTTGTTTTTGCAGAAAATTGATAAATATCTAAGTTTCTAAACCGCAAAATTAATTTTATCACATTGTCAGTCATCTCAAAATTCCACTTGTGTTCCAGCTGCAGCGCTGACAGCTGTGTCAAAAAGCACACATGGGACAAATGCACAAAACCTTTTTGGTGCTGCACTGCATCCTGGCAAGAATATAGGTGTCTAAGCCAAAGTCAGGACCTCACGAGGTTGTCTTCTGGGCTGTAAGTACGTTTTACAACCCAGATCTAAAGTAATTATCTTAAGCCAACTGAAGTTCACTTGCTCTTGAATGGTAATGTCCCAGAGCTTGGAGAAGTGATGTGCAGGGAAAGAGGCAAGTGGAAATTCACCCAGTCAGTCCTTTTAATATATCTCAATCTTGTCCGTAAAAAGCTGAAGGCTGAGAAGTACAAAGTGCCTTTACATGGAATATTTCCACACATCTTGACAGCAGAAATATATTTACTTTCATTAGAGCATAGTACAAGATGTACTAAATGAGTCAGTTTGCTCTTGTTCATGACCCCTTTGAAATTACCCCCCTGCAAAGTTGCCTGTGAGGGTGACAGGGAAGAACTGTAATGTTTTAAAGAACCTATGAAGCTTCAGATGTCTTTAATATATTTACGTGGAATGAATGGACCCAACCCTGTGGTGTCTGTTTGGTAGATGGAAAAGAAATCTAGAGACCATATTGCAGAAGAAGAGCTTAATCCATTGACCCCTACTAGGTGAGGCTGATGGACAGAATTCTACTAAGAAAACAGGCTTCAATCTCTAGTCAGTGTGATGCATGCACAGATTTACTTTCCATTGAAGAAAACAGTTTGTGGGAGTTAATTCTTTTTTTGTAACAATGAAGATTCCAATAATATGTGATGTGTTCTCTTGGAACATAATGTGTAACATAAGTTATGGCATTATATATGTATTTTTTTCTGAATGTCTTTTTTGAATTAATTCTGTTCAATTCACTGTTCATTCATATATTAGATACTGCTTTGTTTTCATCTGGCTGTGCTTTGTTTTCAGTGAGTCACCATCTATGGGTGAGACAGTCAAAAAGAAACATCAGAATAGCTCTAGGGTCAATACGTGTTATGAAATAATGTGTTGTATGAAATTACTTCTGGTTAATTGTATCATAAGACGTGAGAGTATCCTTCAATGGCAAGATGGAAGATGTAAAGAAGAAAGCATACAAAATAGTCTGAACTGGAAAAAAAATCTATTATTTTAATGTTTCTCCTTTTGTTAGCAATCAAAAGTTAAAGTCCTTTTTCTTTAGTGAGTAGAAGACAAATGAAAACTTGATCAGGAAAAAAAAGCATCTCTACTTAGCAAGAGGTTAATTAAGGTACTCATACAGTTCAAGTGCAAAAAACAGGAGAAAATCACGTTCTGCCAACAGAATAAAATATTTCGATAGTGTATCTCAGGAAGAAAGTTAAAAAGCAATGTAATACAACATTAAACACTTAACAAGGCACAGCAGACACACAAGACGAACTAACTGACTGTCTGTTTCAGGCTGATATTTGGGACACTTTGTGTCATGAATTTATTTTTCTTTCTGGATCAGATTACATCCATGTTCACTTTATCATCATGACCTTTGCTGAAAGGTTTGCAGTATTTGATGGAGCTGCTGTGAAGCACTTGTTACTTATTACTTGTTTTCTCAGGTGATGGAAAGAGGTATGGAAACGAGTCATTAAAACCTGTAATACAGCTCATAAACATTTCAAAAGATCTATCTGTATGAAACATACAATGATAACAAGAAGGAAATGTCCGACATGGAAAGAAGTCTAAGGACAGAACATTTTAAAGAAGGAAGAGTTTTTCAGTGGTTTTTATTCCATAATCCTTTGGAATATTTTTCATACTGCATGATGAAGAGATGATGCCGAATTTCTGATCAATTTTTGTACAGGCAGGTAACAACTTTCTGAAGTACTTATGTACTAAATCTGCATTTATTTCATTAGTTATTTCAGATATGACAGCTATCTCTTGAAACAACACTGTATGAACATTTCAGTATAACAGCAAGGTACTCTTGAAAAATTTTGGTTATATTTCTCTCATTCTGGTACTGATGGCACTGTTCTCATCTGTTCAGTTTTCTTCCATTTCCTAGTATCCTCTTGTCTCTACAAGTAACTGTTGCTTTTAGACCTATCTGCTGTTCTTTGAACAATTAAAGAAAGACTTTTAGAAATTCTTCTCTTCCTTTATAATTGCCTTTAAATGAAATGGAAGCCAGAGAGTGCTGACATTAATGGTCCTTCCTATGAGTTTGACCACCTTCATTGGAAATGACTGCTAAAAATCTTAGTATGAGATTTCATGGAGTACAGCTCTGCAGAGAATATGTGTCCAGGTCATATAGCAACAGGCAATCTACACCCTGCATAGGTCACTGTCCGGTTTGTTGTTCATTTCTGATTAACTTTGTTTCAGTATTTCACTGGACTCATGGTCTTTCTGCTTGTACTCACTCTTTCTTTTTCTGCTATGTTTCGTTTGTGAGCACTCTGAGGTATGGATCATTTTTTTGTTCTCTTTCTATGGAGATTAATACAATGAAATCTTCTCCTTTGCAGCAACCCTATAAAGCAACAGAAACACAAAGAACTGCAGAGAAGATCAAGAAGATATTCCTTTTGGCCATCATTTCCTGGAAACCATTCAAAACTTCCTTTCTATGCCCTGGCCTGCCTTCTGCTAAAATAAGATGTTTTTCCCATATTCCTGTATTCCCAATTCCATCAATTTTACAGTGCTGAGAAACTAGTGATGACCAAGTTACTTCCTCCATTTCCCTACAGTTACAGGAAATCAGACTATACTGATGGTCTCAAATTTACAGGATTGCTGTAAATCTTCCACTAATTGTTTGATGCATTTACAATAACCGAGGTACTAGTTTTCCATATCTACAGTTACATATCTGTTTTCCACTTCCTGTTCTTTCTGTCTTTTTCAGCTCTTCCTTAAATTATGACAATTTTTGCCAACTTGCCACTTACAAGCATCAAATACAGGATTAAAACTATCAAAAGACACAGAAGATATTTCCCTTTTTTAGATTTAGAGCTACATGAAGGCAGTCACAGTCCTTTTTGTGGGTAAAAAGAACAAAGAAGCTATTTTTCTTTTAATTACAGAAGAAGAATGATATTCATGTAGCTAAGGGAGGGTAGCATGTATTATCCCATTAGTGCCTCTCAGCTCCTTCTTGATGGAACAATCATTTTCCTAGCTTTAGCTACCACAGAATCATAGAATTGTTTAGGTTGGAAAAGGCCTGTAAAGTCATCAAGTCCAACCTTTAATGTTGTACTGCCAAGTCCACCTCTAAACCGTGTCACTAAGCACCATATTTACACTTCTTTTAAATACCTCCAGGGATGGTGACACAATCACTTCCCTGGGCAGCCTGTTCCAATGCTTGACAAACCTATCATAGAAGAAATTTTTCCTAATATCCAATCTAACCCCCCCAATGCAACTTAAAGCCATTTCATCTTGTCCTATCTCTTGTTACTTGGGAGAAGAGACTGACACTTGGAAAGAAAAATATGAAAGATTTTCATGAAGTAGTCATTTGTTCCAAGGAAATCAGCTGTGACCAGGAATAGTTTTTACGTGATAAATAGCCCTTAGTCAGTATCTAATGATGATACTTAGTGGCACAACTAGACATTCACAGGTAACAATTAAGGAAGTACTAGTGACAATTATACTTTTAGGAAACATCTATCTAAGTATTGAGATTGTTCTAAGAAACACAGGAGCAGCTGGACTGTATGAAGAAATTAATCTAATAATTAATAGCTGTGTCTCCCTGAACATAATATTTTCTGTATATTATTTATGCAGTGGTGGAATGCCATTTTACCATTTCTGCCTGTAAAAACTGAAAAGCTCTTCTTGTAAAAAATATTCTGACATCTCATTTAAAAACTTATATCTTTTAATTCCTTTTTGTGTAAGTCTAGTATTATATGTCAGTTCCTTCAAGAATTTATGTTAATACTTGTACAAACAAAGCCTAGATAATGAAGAATAACAAAGCGTGTGGAATTTTAATTTTTAAGTCCTGTAATGCATACAAACACAGAGTTACGATATACAAAATGCTGAAACGTGTTTATGCATCAGCAACTCTGTCTCATTGTTTTCTGTTGCCTTAAGTGCCTGAATGTCACTCACAACCAAAGATGCCAGGATGCTTCCCTGGACATGTGGAAAGACAAATATTCACAGATCTGCAGGCCTTCCTGAAGGTGGCTCCATTAGATAAAGGTTAAGTTAGACAATCCAGGACCAACTCAACTGCAAATTCTTATCAGAGTGATTGATCAGAACAGGAAAAACCAACAACTGCTCAAATAACAGATGCAGGTAACGTCACGAAAGCATTTCCATACAGTACTTCTGGGATTTAAACAACGTATTCTTGCAATCAATCAACAGAAAAAAGACTCTACAAAAAATACCAGAACGTTCTTTACTTATTTATAGTGCATGTCTCAATCTCAATTCCAAACTAAAGAGTGTCTTAACAAGTATTTTTTTCCTTTATTTTCATTTCTGAGGAATAAAAAGTACAGGCTCATTAGACTACATTTCATTCACACATAATTGTTTTCAGGTTCACTGAAACAAAGATACAGAGAGCAAAAGAGACCTTGAGAATAACACATTTATTTTAGGATAGTGCTGAATGCTGCCTCAAATTACTGCAGCTAAGGATGTAGATGAAAAAATAAAATGTACCAAACTTCATTTAAAAAAATATTCTAAAATAGGAAACGGAAGAGGAAATTAAATTTCAGCGTACTTCAGAAGTGAAGAACTACAGGTTCAAAAGCTTTGAAAATTAGGGAATATAATTTTATGTGGTCTATTGCTTAAAAAAAGAAAAGAAAAAAGAATAGTGGTGAAATATTTTTAGTCAATATAAATTCTAGGTTACTAGCACAATAAAAAACTTCCATCTTTATTAGCAAATACTTTCTGAACACTAAGATTTTCCATAATGTTCTAATGGCTCAGTGGCAATGAATGAATAATGGAAAGATGGTACTTTTCCACTGTAGAAGATAAACACTTAACATCCCGCAGAACCCAAATAGATTCTATTCTAGTCTACACAAGGTGTTCTGGAAGTCAACAGAGTTCTACCAGGTTACATGAATCTAGACTAGCCTTTGTCTCCAAACTCAGGTACAGAATCTTTGAAACATAGTGCAGCAATTAATCAATTTCTACTTGACAGATTTTTAGAAAAAGGCTTTTTAGGTACTTGAACATAGTTCAAAGTATCATATGCAACATTTATATGTGTTTTAGCTTCCAATCCACCAGTAATACCTTGTACTTCTTCTCCAAATCATCTTTCTCACAGTTCTGTCATAATCCCCCACACATTGATGATGATACTACAATCGACCGCTTAAACTTGCATATGCAGAATGCTTGAACATGAAAATGTGTTTGGCAGCTTCAGCTAAGGCAAACCCAAAAATAATAGCATGTTTGTGATAGGTGGCTAAACAGATTTACAGGACAACCAAATCCTAGCTTCATCTACAGCAAGGGGCCAGAAGAGCTTTCTCTGCCCTGCTGAGAATCTTCAAATCTTTGATGTCTGCTCCTCTCAGATAAATATAAAATGGTGTCTATTTATACTTGTTATGTATACATATCCATTGGAATCCAATTAATCTTTAATACACTGTACATTTACTGGGATTTTTGATTTCTAATCAATACCACATATAATTCTTGGGAAAATACAACAGCGTTTCCCCAGAAAACGAATCACTTCAGTACAAAATCTTTTTAAGAAAAAAGTTCAATCAATTCTGCCTTTAAACTTTTTTTCTGTCTTGAGCTGAAATAGAGTATGAATAGCACAGACTTATGAGTAGCTATTTAAGTTAAATAAAAATGGATCTGATAGAATGAAGAAGAGCTTTCAGGTTTTTTCCATAACTTGGGAATAGGGTCCCAAGTTTAAGAATCTTCTCCTGCATTCAGAAAAGTCCCAAAGAATTCAGTTAGGAAGAAAATGACACAGATGAGGTGCAGAGATGAGTACATAGATAAAGACTGGAAATTACAGTAAATAATTCTAGAAATAGTAGTTGTTCTGACTGTTAGTAAAGCAAGATAAGAAACGAGGGAAATAAAAAAGTATCAACCTTTCCATTGCACAGGGAGAAACCTATGTTTAATGATTCTTATGACTCATTTTTAAGAAATCTCAGAATATTCATATTACACAACTTGAAATGCACACACATTAATTTTGTGAAACAGTCTGAACCTGAAAACAGGTTTTTTTTTCCTTTCTGCTGAAAGGTTAAAATCTAAACCTTTAAAAAATCATGGTGTCCTGTTGGAAGTTCAAGGCTATGCTTCTTAGTGTTTGGCCTGTAACACACCAGAAGCTTTTTATGTAATCATTAAGGTTACTTATTATTTTAAAGTTTTGGGGTTTTTTTAAGAAGTAGCAGTTAAATACTTAAGTAGCTTACTGCCTTTTGGTGATTGGCTTTGTTTAGAAGAATAGCATTTAAAATCTTCTTTCCTGTTCTCTAAATGACTATCAAGATGGCTGCATACTTTTAATGTTGCTGCATACTTTTAAGGTTAGATAAATAATGACAATTTAAAAAAAAATATGGTCATCAAAGGGTAATATGTTAACTAGCTTCATGTAAATTCTAACTAATGAATATCTTCTGTGGTCTACAGAAAGGACATTTCTACTTTAGTGGTTAAATAACTGTTGAGTTTAGGGGACAAAGTATTCTGAAAAGATATGAGTGAGCTTTTTACAAAAAAAAAAAAAGGCTGCTCAATGTTTTTAGTTCTACTTAATTTTTTTTTCTTTTTTTTATTAGAATGTTGTAAACTCCAGAAGAATTAGAAATTAGCAAAGGGGTTTGATTTTAAAAGATTACTATAAAAAGGTATTGCTGTTATAATCAGTGTGTTTGGAAAGAAAATACTAAATTTAATTTTGTCAAATTCATTTCTTTGACAAAATAAAATTCAGTAACATACAGATGTTTCAAATGAATATACTTAAATTTTCTGTCATTTTGATTTATAATTCCACTTTGCTTTCAATTTTTCACTCATCCCCCTGCTTGCCTTGCTAGCTTTTTTTCCATTCTAATGAGAAAAAAGCCAGAAAATATCACAATGGTAACACAAATGGACTTTATGTCAAAAAAGAAAGAAAAATCATGTCTGATTTTTTCAACATATTACTACTCGTTGAAATGGAAACTGTTGATTTATGGTATATGCACAGTTTTCAAAATAAAAGTTGTGTATCTGGAATAAACTATCTGGAATATTAATAAGAAATTAATTTTCAAATTTCAGTACTAAGCATAGAATAGTAAAGAAATTCAAATGCTGTCTTTTCTTCAGATATGTGTTTTGCAAGAGTATCCCCCTTTTGATAGCATTGTAAATGCCTTGAGGATAATTTTCCTATTCAGAAAAAAAGGCAAACATTTTGGTTTTCCTTGAGTGTTCCAAAAGTAGGAGCAGGGGAATCCTTTTATTCATCACTTTCTCTCCATTGGAATGCAGCAAAATTTAGGCATCTAAAATTATTCATACGGTGGTAACAGACATAGCATTTTTAAGAATTAAACCCTATTTTGGGGTAGATTACAAAGGAACAAATATTTAGCAACTGTTTTGTAGGCACAAAAAGGAAAATTCATGCAATATTAATGAAAATGGCTATCCTGCTCTTAGAAATAAGTATTATACTCCACAGGTGTTGTTTGCAAGATTGCTTTAAGCAGCAGATTTTCTTACTAATTTTTGCTTTTCATGGTCTATAGAAGGTAGAAACTAGGGACAATTCTGTTTGGTCAAGGGAGTTAATGAAATGTGTTTTCAAGGTCATAAAGGCAGCAACAAATCTACCACGAGGTCAGGAAGCACATCAAAGTCATTCTTGAAGGAAATGCCTTCCTGATGCCTTCCTAAGAGAGATACAGCTAAACACAGCTGATAGCCTTTTATGAAAGGATTGCAACATTTTACTTTGAAAAGCTGAAAGCTGAACATTATCACCAGTTCTTCTTAAAATCCAGATATGAATGTCCTCATTCTGTTTTGGCCTTAACCAAATCTTGTTTTCATCAGGATCCAAGGTAAGGTGAGGCATACAAAGAAAACATGCTTTGAATTTGAATTTTAAAGGGTTTCATTTTTCTTCTTAAGTATGTGCAGCTGCTGCTTGTGCTCTTGTACCCAGTTACACTGACATGCTCTTCTGCAAGCAGATGGTCACAAATCCGTGCTGTCTGATATGACCACACGTAGGACACAGGTTTGATGCAAAGTCACAGCATCTGTGGCATTAAGTTGCTGCTAAGAAACCTTCAGCAGAGCTTGACATTTCAAGCTGTACCATCACCACCAGTGTAGCTCTGAACAGGCTCCTGCCTGCCCAGGAGGGAGCACAGGTGCACCCAGCTTTTATTGTCACACATCCATTATAATTACTTAGTTCTGAAAGTCTGAAATTGTTCTGGTCTCCTAAGAAAACATGGGTTCTTCAGAAAGAATATCAGCACTGTTTTATTTTTCAATTTTAGTGTTTATTATTGATGAGAATAATCTAACATGAGGTAGAATCTACATCAGCTTTTGCTCTAAATCATTTGAGCAGACAACTTTAAATAAAACCTCTGTTAGAATTAGAAGAAACTATAATCATCATAAATTGCTAAAATACCAGTGTTGTGGTAAACAAAGCTGACAATATCAGTGTGATAATTATTTTAAAAAATAAATAAAACATGTTCTGTCATGCTTGACAAATTTAATTGCGGAATGTTTTTTATATGCAGATGTTGCAGACTGTTAGTGGCAATCAAACTAATGATTTGTCCTTGCCACTTAGCAAGGTTTATTTTTTGTTAGTGAAAACACAAACGTAGCAAAGTAGGCATACTACTGGCATCTATATCAGGATACAGATGATACTGACATCCTTCCCATATAGAAGGATGAAAGCACTGTTGAAATTTTTGGTTTGTTGTCATTTCCCTGTTCAAATGGTACTCAGAAACTGAAAAGAAGACAGAGACATTTACCCGTCTTACTTATCAGTGTAAATTTTGAATGCCTCTTGTGATTGCATATACTTTTCACATGTGAGTAGAAGGTACAGGAAAAAGAATATGTAATGCTCATTCCTGTGAGTCCACCACAGGGCTTTGAGAGAAATGTGCAGAAAATCCTAGTTATTAATTACTTTCATCTCATTCAAATTTGCAGGTCCCTAATGGAGTAGTCCCAAAGGCTAGACTAAGTATATTTCAAGTCTGACTTCTTTGCTTTGTAACTTGAAACAAAAAACAAGCTTATTTTGGCTGGCCTCTTTCTTCCTGTATTTTTCCTGATCTGACACAGATGTTTTTTCTTGGTCTTCTAATGCAGCTCTACGCTATCTTGAACTGAACACAGTGTTCAAAAGCAGTAACCACTCCTGTCACTTTAATGTTGAAAAAAGGCTTTTCCTTGGCTATACAATTATTCAGCTCAAAGCAACTGAAGTGAAAGTGGAGGTTCCTGTTCTTTCATATAATGATACATTCACTATTCTTATTTCTTTCTCTTACAATCTTAACTGTAATTGTAATTTAATGTTGCACCATTGTAATTCATAAGGCCCTTCTCTGAACACTATGAGTGGCTGATTTGAGGGCTTTTCTTTGTTTCTCTAAAGGAAGAGCTGTGACTTTGAAATGTAGAGATTTTGCATTCTGCTGTAAATTTATATTTTTTGTTTAAAAACTACCAATCCTTTCTTCCCTAATTTCTACTTGTTCTTCAGGGGGAAAAAGAAAAAAAAGACATGAAGTCTCTGGCCTGTCAACATCTGCAGATCCAGGGTCAAGGAAAGATGCTGTATTCAATGCAACTTACGTTTTGCCTCTTCTGCAGAGCAATAGGAAGATCTTTGTTCGGTCACCAGTAGGTACCGCATCTGCTGAAATGTTTCCATGGAGACAGGACATAGCCGAGCGCAGCAGCCGCAGTCGAGATGCGTGTTGCAGCCCTTCCATGGGTACCGTGTTTACTTGTGCAGTTGATTGAGCGCACAACGAAAGCATCTCCCTTCCTTAAGAATCTCATTTTGCTAGAAATTAAATGTTTGTTTCCAAAAGAAAACTTAAAATTCTGTAAACTACACAAGATGGAAACAAACCAACCAATCAACCAACCGATGTATAAGCATTTCACACAAATTTCACAATATTCCAGTGATGCCTGAGGAAACTTGAAAGCCCCGTACAGTTGCGATCCTGTTTTCTGAGTTTGAGCTTTATTTGCATTTCAGATTTATTTATTTATAGATCTAAAATCAAACAAATACTGTCTTACTTAACATGAGGTGACTTTAACTCATTCACTCCTTTGCATTCAGGATAAAAATGATTTTTTGGGGAATATCAGAATATGAGTGGTTTAAGTGAACACTTACTTGTGAATTAGTTTCTCAGTCACAGAGTGGTGTTTGAAATGTATAATTATGATTGAAATTTTATTAATGTTTTATTTGGATTGAATATTTCAGTCATTATTTTTTCATTGAGGGTACATATTTGCTTCATTAAGATTAATTAGCTGAGAGGAGGAAAAGCTAATGCAAATGTATTTTATTTCAAGATGTGGGTATTCAGTTTTCTTTTTCATTGTGGTATCCGAACCATGCCCCATTCCACAATACTTGTTGGAACGAGATGCTCCTAGGAGAAAGGCTTTGGCATTAAACTCTAGGATGTGCTTCACGTACCACAGGTAAGTAAAAAAGAAAGTTTTTTACAAATGTGAGAGCGAAATCCTGACCTCATTAAAGTCAGTGTTAAATTTGTGTCTTGACTTCTTTAAGGTATTTTTTAGAAAAACCAGGAAATTATGAGTACTGCTATAGAAAATATTTACAAAACTTCACTTTAAATAGTTCAGACTTTTCTAGTCATCAACACTGAAATGAATTACTACTGGAAATAGGTGCCAAAAGAGAGCTAAAATTCTGGAAATGTATTATGAAACACCGAGAGAGTATGATTTGTTTAGTTTGGTCAAGCAAAGTTAAAGATGCGACATATTGATTATTTATAAATAAAAACTTTAATAACTTTAATTAACTTTAAAATTGTAAGAATTTGTAGAACTTGATTCTACTTAATTCTTAGTACGATGAAATACTTACCTGTGTTCAGCTGCTCACCCAGCTCAACATGTGTTAAGCCAATCATCAGATACGGTCCAAAGGAATTTTTTCTCCTAATTAGGAAGAATTTCTGCAGAAGCAGAATTCCCTTTTTGTAGGCTGGAGAATTGTCATCTGGAAATTTTATTGACAAAGATCCAGAAATCTGGTATGCAGATGATGCTTTCACTTCCCACTGCTTTCTTCCTGTGGCACATCATAGTCTTTTGGTAGGTGTCAGGAAGCATTTCCTGGCCCACAGTGTTTGCAGATATGTGGGATAGTGTTGCGTGGTCCCCCTGACCTAGCTGTTATTTGTTGGCACAGAGATTAGGGCCTGCATGTGGTGACTCAGGTGGCCTCTTACAGTGTCCTGTCCCTGTGCCCTGATGGATGGAGGATCAATATGAATATGAAAACAAAAGTCACGTGCACAGGAGCCTGTTGGGTCCCATTTAACTGAAAATATTATCTCCCTTCAGAGCTGCTCATGACAACAGATGTTGTGTTTGCTGGAAGGTCTCTGAGGGAAGCAGGAGAATTGAATTCAGCTTGGTGCAAAAAGAAGGGAATCCCAAGGCACTGACTTTTCACAAAAGATGCTTTCCCCTTTGTGGTCACACAAGATGCCATGCTTGAATTCAGGAGTCTCCTGCAATAAAAGAACCAAAAGCCTGTGAGAAATTCCAGGATTGATGCCTGCCCTAACATTTCCAACCTTTTTTTCCCCAAAAAGAAAATCACAGTTTGATGGAGCAGTTCTTTTACTTACTCTTGAAAACAAGAAGATTCCTCATCTGTCATGTTCTCATCTCGCACAGTGTTTGCAGTAAACCTTATTGTGCCTACTTTAGGATTCAGCAGGAATGATACTGAGACTGTTAACTCTTTTTTGTCACACCTCTCCATTTTCCAGAAGTTTGGAAGGTTAAGATTTATTTAAGAAGTCTGTGTTAGATGATTTGGCAAGCCATTCTGCTGCAGAAATGCTCTTAAAATCTGAGCTAGCTCACTTCAGCCTGCTGGATATGTCTAATTCCTGCTGTGGTCACAGATGCATCCATGGCCCAAGGTATCCTGATCCAACAAATGTCGAAGAATGATTTGATCTTTATCGTTCAAAGACAAAAATTTTGAGTCTATTCCCTCAGACTTGAAGAGCCACTCAGTCTGACATGAAGAAGACGATGGACAAACAGATTACATGGGCTTGGACTAGATGATCCACAGAGGTCCCTTCCAACCCCGAACATTCTGTGATTCTGTGATACATATAAAATATTTTGCCCCTAGATCTTATTCTGGTGCAAAGGTGCTATAACACATTAAATGAAGAAGCATCTTAGGATGAAGTGGTTGTAGCCCTGCTTACTTTTCCTGGACCGGTGAACCTCATGGGCGCCAGTCAGCATTAGACATACAAGTGAGCAGAGGATGACATTCAGAACTCTATTTCTCTTCAGATTAAGATGGAAATAGGTAGGGCAATATCACAGCAAAGGTTATCTTCAATCACTTGAAGGAGAATGACCCATCATAGTTTCAGAGCACATCTCTGAAGAGTAAAATAAACCAAAGGATTAATCACAAAGCAAAATCTTGTCTTTTGCTTCCCTTTAAGAGGTGTTCAGGGGCTGAGAATATTTGACCCTTAATTCTGTTTAGTGTGGAGGACTGTCTTCACTGCCTGAACACAGGCATGGTTCTTTCTCAGCTTTGCAGTGGAATTTAACAACCATCTTGAGCTGAAAAATCACACGAGGACTTTCAGGACCAAACCTATTATGCATTCAGAATCCCAATACTCCATCTGCTGTTTCCTTGTTCCGTATCCCATTAACAAATGTTAAGCTGCAGATTGTTTTTGACATAGTAATGAGCTGCATAAGTATGCAAACAAAATAAAACTTACATATTTCTGTTAGAACAAGTGCCAAGAACACCTCCTGTTGCAACACAACTAATGACAGGATAGCAACAGTGGAATAAAGAGAGTAATTTGTAGTATTCCCAGGTCAGCTGCATGCATGATTTCTCCAAAAATAAGTAAGTGAGGCAATTTATTCTATACTTACAATGCACCAGATTCATTTCTGCGTTAATTGCAGTAGCCTCAGTGGATCTGCATCATGGAAGAATTTGGCCTTGCAGTTGGAAAACTTCCTACAGATGGTGGTAAAAAAAGGTGACCAGCATAAATAATGTCATTATACCAATTAACTGGAATTGATTAATTCATCCATCCATTTCCCGAGTGATTATCTCCAATTAAAATAATTGCCTGGATAGCATTTCATTGCTAGATCCCTGGGTGAAACAGAGATCTTCTAAATAGCATTTTACTCATATGCCAGCACAACTGCCGCTACCTGGCAGTAGGGAAATGCATTGCAATCTGCTACAGTTCAGCATGAGGACAGAGGAAGTTTTGGAATGTCTCTCAGATACACAGTCTCATGTATTATTATTTGTATAAGCAGAGTGTTACTGTGGAACAGGACTTGATTGGTTGCAGATGCAATGGGATGGTGCCTGCTGTAAAGAGCTTACATCTCTGAGCAAGCACAGACACAGATAAGGAGCACAAAGAAGCCATGAGATAATATCAGTAGGCATAGCCAGCCCTGGCAGTCGCACCACGGCAGACTCTCACTGTTGTATATTTTTGTAGGCATCACAGTAATGGATGGTTTTTCAACCACATCTCTGAAGGTAGCTAGCTCTGTTGATGCTTACAGAGATATCCTCCCAGCTGTGAAAGCAATAAAAAGTCTGATGACACCTGTCTGAAGATCTAAAGCATGGGCAGGGGAACCTGACAGCACAGACCTACTAGAGGCAAAAGCCCACTGTGTGATTGTGATCAGGAGATGATGGGTGTGACAGAGAGGCCTTGAAAAGGCAGTTTCTGAAATCGCCTCTGAAGTGTGAGAGAGATATAGAGCATACATTTAAAGAAAGGGATAATAAGCTCAAATGAACTGGATACGAGGAGGATGTCTGTAGCCACAGTATAGCATCTGCTAAGTTCAGAGAAAAGGCAGTTCTAATAAAATGTGAGAGTATGCATAGATGTATACATAGATGGAGATTAAAAACTGTATCTAAGAGATGTTTTGTATTCAAAATATGCAAAATTCAAGCATAGTTTGCATCTAAAACCATTAAATTCAGAGCTTAAAAGGATGCTCATATTACTGAGCTACATAATCACTCAGTACAGTAAGAGATACTGAGTGATTTTTAAGAAAATGAGGTAGGAGAAAGCTTGGAATAGGAAACAATTTTTTTTTTTAATCTGAGCTCCTACCTACATGATGAGAAAACGCCAAAGATATCACAATTTTTAACTTGAGCAGAAAGACTGTTGTATGGTACTGAGAGTCTACAGTGAATTGTTCATGTGAGTAATAACAAAAGATTTTTATTTACAAATGTGATAGTAACAGGATAAGACATGGAGGAAAAAGCCCCCATTGGCTAAGTACTGGAGAACCCTGCAGAGAACTGCTAAAGCGATAAGAAATGTTGTTTATGGGACATACTAACAAAAAGATAATGGAAATATACAAGGAGTGGGGAAAGGGTAGATTAATGGAAGGAAGTGACAGGAAAATCAACCAGGTAGAAAGTGCCTACCACATCACAGAAGCTGAAGCTCAGTTCTAATTTTGAGCATACATAATGTAGCTGTCTCACAAGAACTGTGCAAGGCTCCTACACGGCCCAGTGACCCAATTCACATTGTGTGCTAATTGTCACTCTTTGCAGGTTTTTCAGATATCTTGTTGTGCCTCAGAGGCACTAGCTGTCTGTGTTTAGGTAACTGGATACTGTATTACAGGTGGGATTCAGTTCACACTTAAACCTCCTGAAGGTTTCTATATGAAGGTGTCTGCAAACATAAGAGTTTGAGTTCATATTGCAGTCATTACAGCTGGTGGGGCTTGTGGAGAAGTCCACGTTCCCAGCTAAAGTACAGAGCTACTCAAGTTAAAAGTGCCTAAATGCAGGTGTCTAATGTCATCTGAGACATCCTACAGTATCTGGAATTCATGTGATGTAAAACAATGAGATTGACACCAAAACTTAAAAAGAGTATCACATGAAATGAAGTCAGTGATCCACTTGAAGAAAAAAAACCCTTTTCTTTCTTCTTTTCACTGTTCCTTGCCTTCTTTAGAGAGATATTGTGTTCCAGTGTATTCTTACCTCCAGCTTAAACTGTGTATTTTGAGACTCAATGTACGCAGAGGTGGTACAAGCACAAAGACTCAGTTGCAGACATCAGGTTACTACAGCAAATAGCTCCCCGTGGCTGGTGGCCTCTTGCCAAGGTTAAGAATTTTCTTTAGTAAAACTGCTGCACAAAAGGATTTTGAGAAAGTTTATATGAACAATGTTTATTTGTGGGCTCTGTAGGTAATGGTGGACATTGACTTCAAAGTTACCTTTATCCCAAAGGATAAGCAAAGGGGTGGAGCTGAAAGACCAGGCAGAAAGAGCAGTGGTGGGGTCCACAGACAGGCATTCTCCTCTGAGCGAGGTGCTTCCATCGCAGCAGGTGAAGGTGAAGATGACTGCAATGATCAGTTTTGCCATGTTTTTCCTCTAGCAATATATACTTTCCACTTGACCTATTCAAATTCCCTGTTAGTTGTTCCCACTTATGATGTTTTTAATGCTGATTGGAATATGCTTAATCAGGCACATGCATTGAATGCTGGCTGGTTGCTAAGCTTTTGTGCAAGTGTATTATTGGGTAATAATAATTATTTAAATGTTACTATCTCTTGTGTTATACACTAAGTTTTAGATTTATCAATAAACTAAAAGCTGCAAGATGAGGTGGGCATGGATGAGGGGTGATTCTCACATTGACGTTAATTTCTTTGCCAGTTGGAGCAAAGATATCTGGACTACTAGATGCAAAGCAGTGAGAAATACAAGTGTGGTAAGAACAGTACGAAACAAGGGGAAAATACTGACCCTGAGGCTTTTGGAAATCACTGTTGACATGAAAAGCTGTGGAGCTGCGAGCACAAGGCAGNCAACAAAGCTACAAATGGAGGAAGGCCCTTTGCGTTGCACAGATTATTTGGCAGGGCCATGATGGTTCAGCTGCACAGTTATATGGACATGNTCACAGGAGCTGTTTCCTTACTAACACGAGTCAGTGTCTTAAAATAACTTTTAAATATAGAGCTACAGAATATCTTCGACAACTTTTGGGTTCTTTGAACCAAGATCTCCTACCAAGCACCTAATGGTCTAGCACCTTTTTCCTGGTGTTGTTCTTGTTTGCCTGAAGACCCACTCATTGTCTAGAGCAGGGACTGAAAATGTTTAAGCTGCAAGTTTGGAGTCATAACTGCTCAGACAGAAAAATAGCACGCAGTGAGAAACATATTCAACAAGTTTGAAGGAATTGCAGCCAAGGACACAAACCTCAACATGTCCCATGCTCTGGTGACAAAAGCGTTCACTCAATGGGTAGGAGAACTCAATTCAGATCTTTTCCTACAAATCCAGTTCAAATAATGATTAAACTAATAGAGAATAGCTGTGGAAATTGGCAGAAGTGAATTCACTTCCCTTTAGATGGAGAAAAGCAGGGCACTGTGGAGATGTTCAAAAGCCATGATATTCATAAGGCAGACTCTTGCTCTCTTCTATAGTTTCAAGGAATACAGTCAAAAAAGTAGCCTGACATAAACTTGCTATCCATTTCCGGGCAGCTGATAACTATTGCTTTGTCATTGCTATTATTACATTTTCATAAGAAGTACTTAGTTCTAAATCAAATAAGAATTCAGACACGAGAGAGATGAATAGTGCTCTTGGCTACCTAGAAACTTGTTAGCAGATAGAGATGTGAGTTAAGATACAGTATTTTCGTGAAATTTTGCAAATGAGCACTGTGGCCTAAGGAAGTACGAAAATGCCTATCGAATTGCTGCAGTTTAACATGATGTCAGTCAAATCTTTGTGATGCTTTTTCTCTTATATTGGGTTTGTCATGAACAGCTGTGACATTGTCACATAGTTTGAAATAACCTCACAAGGTCTTCTGAAAGCTTGTTCAGTTCTGCCTGTGTTTAATCACACTTGGAGGGCTGACTGTTAGGTCAATGGTTCTCTTCCAAGCCTTAAGTCCACCAGATTTTAAGTCACTGGAGCACAACTGCTCAGATAGAGAAAGTGAAGACACAAAACCAGGAGTACCTGTTTAAAGACACAATATGTCTATGATTCTGGCAATTCAGTAATCCATATATTTTTTTTCCCAAAGAAATTGAGGTTAATCTCATGCACCATACAAGTGAAGATATTTGTTTTTCTGAGAACCAAATAACACCAATGAAATTTTAAAAACTTTTATCATATTGAACTGAGGATGATTAATTTGTATTTTTATTTTGTTATTTTTCTTACACAAGGACATAATACAAATAAGCTTTCATTAACTATCAAAAGCTCTAAGAGCATAGCCATCCACCTTGAATAAAAAAGGTGAGTAAAGAACACCTTTGTGTAAGAAAGAGAAAACATGTCACAGAGGTAGTTTGCCTATCTTAACTAAACTTTGGGATAAATTTTGAAAACGGAAACAAGGGATGGAGGTAAATGGAGTAAAATATATTATTACATTGCCAAAAATACACCATGCTAAATTAATCCAACATTCTTCCTTGAGAACTGTTTTTTAATAATGGGATATGTATACATTTTAATTCATTGGGACCTTACAGAGAGACCTAAGGTGGTGCAAATGGGAGAAAAGGGAGATCAATTAAAAAATGGCTAAAGCGAAGATGATATGGGTTATTATCAGTGTGGAAGCAGATTTGTAGTAGGTATATTTGCTGAGCCACTCTCCATCGTCTTTGAGAGGTCCTGGAGGACAGGAGAGGTGCCCGAGGACTGGAGAAAGGCCAATGTCACTCCAGTCTTCAAAATGGGCAAGAAGGAGGACCCAGGGAACTACAGGCTGGTGAGCCTCACATCCATCATGGGAAAGGTGATGAAGCAGCTTATCCTGGAGGTCATCAACAAGCAAGTGGAGGAAAAGAAGTTTATCAGGAGTAGTCAGCATGGATTTACCAAGGGGAAATCATGCCTCACCAATCTGATAGCTTTCTATGATGGTGTGACTGGCTGGGTAGATGAATGGAGAGCCGTGGATGTTCTCTAACTCGACTTCAGCAAGGCTTTCGACACTGTCTCCCTAGGGAAGCTCAGGAAGTGTGGACTGGATGAGTAGTCAGTGAGGTGGATTGAGAACTGGCTCAATGGCAGAACTCAGAGGGTTGTCATCAGCGGTGCTGAGTCTAGTTGGAGGCTGGTAACAAGTGGTGTCCCCCAGGGGTCAGTACTGGGCCCAGTCTTGTTTAACTTCTTCGTCAACGACCTGGATGAAGAG
>Ga0065711_1035546_pt1 | contig 22157 bp, 9 predicted proteins | sample Hoacrofraction12_FD_59098 | JGI IMG/M metagenome (GOLD analysis project Ga0065711, IMG submission 59098) | Hoatzin crop microbial communities from Cojedes, Venezuela - Epithelial fraction 12 v2 (version 2) | ecosystem: Host-associated > Birds > Digestive system > Esophagus > Crop | place... | reverse complement strand
CCAGCCACTCCTCCCCAAGCCTGTAGCGTTGCATGGGGCTGTTGTGACCCAAGTGCAGGACCTGGTACTTGGCCTTGTTGAACCTCATATGATTGACCTCGGCAGAGACTACACCCATCCAAACCATGGGCAGCTAGTTTCTCCAGGAGGATGCTGTGGGGCACAGTGTCAAAGGCCTTACTAAGGCCCAGGTAGATGACATCCACAGCCTTTCCTTCATCCAATAGGTGGGTCACTTGCTCACAGAAAGAGATTGGGTTGGTCAAGCAGGACCTGCACTTCATGAACCCATGCTGGCTGGGCCTGAGCCCCTGGTTGTCCTTCATGTTCCTGGTGAGTGCACTCAGGATGAATCAGTCCATAATCTTCCCCGGCACTGAGGTCAGGCTGACAGGCCTGTAGTTCCCAGGATCCTCCTTCTGACCCTTCTTGTAGATGGGTGTTACACTGGCGATCCTCCAGTCATCTGGGACCTCCCCTGTTAGCCAGGACTACTGACAGGAGAGTGGCTTGGCCAGCTCCTCTGCAGCTCCCTCAGCACTCTTGGGTGGATCCCATTTGGCCCCATAGACTTGTAAGTGTCTAGGTGACATAGCAGGTCGTTAACTGCTTCCTCCTGGATTATGGGAGGTTTATTCTGCTCTCCCTCCCTATCTTCCAGCACTGGGGGCTGAGTACCCTGGGAATAACGAGTCTGACTATTAAAGACTGAGGCAAAGAAGGCATGAAGTACCTCAGCCTTTTCCTCATCCTTCACGGCAATATTTCCCCCCGCATCCAATAAGGGATGGAGATTCTCCTTGGCCCTCTTTTTGTTGTTGATGTATTTGTAAAAACATTGTTTGTTGTCCCTTACAACAGTAGCCAGCCTGAGTTCTAGCTGGGCTTTTGCCTTTCTCATTTCCTCTCTGTTACACCGATAGACATCACGTGAGCACTCCGGTGCACGGATACCACTCGTGTGTTACCTTCCTTTGTACTGCCCTGTCCCCGGGGTGGGCTGGGTTGCTTGACCTAATGATTGGCATTAGTATATAGCATTAGTCATACAGCATAGTGGGGTAGTCCTGTAGCATTAGTCATAGCATTAGAGGAGACATGCAGGGAGGTGCCTGTGACACAGGCAGGCAGCTAACGTGATGTCCGTATCTGGATCAGGCTCAAAGGAGGGGTCAGCCGTACCCAAACCCTGCAAGCAGCTGTGGTGGGATTTCAGGCTGAGGGTAACCTGTGGTGCGGGGAACCTCTGTACTCTGTAAGGGGCAACATACCACAGAGCAAGTTTCTTTCACTGAGTTGTCGCTACTCCGTGCCACAGCACGAGATGAACAGCTTGTGAGGGAGCAGCGAGGGCTGGCTGCTCCAACAGGGATGGTCAGCCGGGAGCGGAGCATGATACCAAGGCAGGTGGGAGCAGTTGCCTCACCAGCAAGGAGCCAGCATGCTATGTAAGAATTCTAGATACACTATAAATTTAAATGCTCTTAAGATTAGACATAATTTTAGCTAAGATTCTATATTCCTTTTTTTATGAAAACCAGCTATTGTTTGTGTGTGTGTGTGTACATATGTGTGCATACATGCACTGCCATGTGTAATTTAACAAAGCCACACAGGAAGAACATGTCAAGATGAAAAAAATCCCTGAACATATTTGGGTTCTAGATTTCAGGTCCAAGATACCAGAATATTGGAGGGATGGCAGAGAACACTGTAATCTCAGGCACAAATATCTCTTATTCAAAATCCAAAAATTAAATTAAAATCATTTAAATGAATTGGAAGTTTATGACAGATTTACTACAAATGAAAGCATCATAATGTGCTATGTCTCTTCTGAATACGTTGTTATTCTCAAAGCACTCTAGAAACATTAACAGTTTAATGATATATTATCCCTCGATTCACAAACTGAGGTTAAAATTAAAAATAGAAAAGGATTATCCTCTTCTCTAAAGTGCATTTTATTTCTGAGTTTGACAGGGAAACCATTGGCCTAGCACAAAAAAAATCATATCCGTTGTGGTTTCAAAAGTGTATCAAATTACATTTTGAGCAATCAGCTGATGCTGCTAAACAGGCTGGTGCAGGACGGCTGGATATCCTGAAACGTTTTAGTGAACATTGTTTGCTGAATCTAATAATCTCTAATCCATCGCGTGGTAGAGATGTTTCCATCAAGAAGCTGAAGTAATAAGTGTATCATGCTGAAATGTAGAAGATTAGCAAGGCCGGGCTCTGCAGTGCAGATGCGGAATGACACAGGGTACCAGCCCTGTTCAGCATTTAATGCTAGCCTGGGACTGAAAATATTTACGGCATCCAAAATATTTACAGCATGTGCTTCTTTGGGCAGGAGGAATGCTTCTCAGTTACTTTGGCATTGGGGTGAGATGAATTCCCCTTGGCATCAATACTTTGTTATTTACTGTTTATAAATGATAACAGTTCACCTGTGTCTTGTTTTTTCTGATTCACGAAGCGAGAGAAAGAGTAGAAGTTCTGAATCTGAACGTATGTGATGTCTCATTATGTCACAATGATATGGACTTGATATGGAAACTGCTGCCAAATGTGGATGCATCTGTTATTCTGGTTTTGTGTCTTGTTCTCTTGAGCCTGGGTCTACTCACCCATCTCCCCATGCCTCTTCTTCATTTGGATGAAGCAACACTGCTTGCAAGGCCTCTCCCTTTCCTTTCCCATCCTCTTCCCAGCAGTGCCTCTGCCTTCTGTGGGCAACATGCACGTGTTTGGGAAGATGGGGAAGCTGAGGAGAGTTGTGGGTCCTAGTAGGAACGTGAGAGAGAAGGGGAGGGTTGTGCTGGACATGGAGAACATTTCATGCCAACTTGCAGTGCAGCTTTTGCCATGAAAAGAAGGTTCCCAAGGAAGCCCTGTGCTCTTCCCATGGAGACCAGGAGAAATCCCTCCTTCCCACACCAAACTACCGCCTTTCAAAGGCACAGTGATCCTCTCTGAAAGCTTTAATGCTATTGTGACACTTAGTGGTATTCCGCTCCTATTTCTGGCAGTACTGTACCGAAAGAGTCGAATGCTTTGGGTTGGCCTTTGTGGCCCGTCGGGTGCCCTCGACTTAACGGCACAGATGCTGCTGTCATGAGTTGAGCCGACAACCCAAGTGAAGCAAGGAAATCAAACAGAAACCTGTGACTTGGGATCGCTAACCGGCTTTGTTCAGTATATATTGACTGAAGAGGAGTGGGCACGTTCGGCACGAAAGAAAGATTGCCCAGGTGAGGCCCCAGTTGTATATTTAACAGACACCGCTTTTAAAACCAGTTCTCTTCTTGAGTTTGTGATCAATTCATATTCAGTGGATTAGAGAAATACAAGCCAACGTGTCACAGCAGAGAGCGAAAGGATCAATGACAAGTACTCAGATCAGACACTGCTGGGTTGGTGGAAATATGTCATCAAAGGTGAAAATATTAAACTGGTATTCAGCCAGGGACTGTCAGCAGGTTTGACTTTTTGAAGTGGACTGCGTGTGGGTCTCGGGTATGTTAACTAACAAAGTGGCAAAATACTTTCCAAATTGTAATGTTTCTGATTCTTTTCATATTAGCGCATCCCAGATTTTTGTTTTTTTAAAAAAAGAACCTCAAGGTTGCTCTTCATTTATCCCAGACCAGTCCATTTTTTGCCATACAGCTACATATAGGAATTTTAACTGCGTTATGCCAGAAGGGCCGCCAGGACAGGTCATAGCGTTGATGCTCATGGGAGCCATAAACTTCAAGGACGTAATAGGTTTATTGCCACATTAGCCAGGGTGCCTTACTGCATGCATTAAGGAGATCAAATGTTCATTTCTTTGTACTCTCAAGAGCAGTGGAAGAACTTAGACTTCCCGAAATCAATATTCTGATTTTGACTGACACATTTTTAACTGTTGCTGGTCTTCTTAGGAGCATGCTCTTACTGGGTGCCAGTGGCCTCTTCTGAGCAAGGACGCCTTGTCGCACCTTTCGTCAGTCCCTCCAAGCTGTGCCAGAACAGAGGGGGAGTTTGGTCTGAAAGGTTTCCTCGCATTTGTAGTATTTCTAGGATACTCTCTCCTGCACAGTTTACTAGAGGTCCTTCTGTTCTCTTGGCTTGGAGAGTTGTTTTAATGCCTGGAATTAAAGCTTTCTCACTGCTTGTTTCTAGAGTCCAAGTATCCTTTTCACATGGCTTTATTTCTTTTTTCTTAATGAAATTGTTCCTTTTTTTTTCCGCTCATGTTTTAGACCTGTGCCTTCAGAACTAATGGAGGGAGAACTCTCGTTTTCTTACCGTACTGTGAACTGTGGCTTACAACATCCCCTGGCATCCCAAATTTTCTATTCTGATAGATGTGTCAGTTGCATTAAAGCTTTGAAGGCAGAGGGAAGAGAGACTAAAATGGATTTATAGTTTATTTGCTTATTCACGATGTAAGGAAGTTTGGGGGTTTTTAGCTTCCTTTTTGCATTAAAGATTCAGGTCCCCTTCAAAAACTTGGACCATGAAATAATTTACAGGCGAATCCCCAAATGGCAAAGTGATTCTTTTTCACACCCTGTAACTGCTATGTGTACTGTTTAATTTTCTCTGTGTGTTCACCCAGGCAGTGATGCTTATCTGAAAGCAGCACATTTGTGCCCATGGAGCAGGAGGAGCAGGGCTGCCCTGGCAGGGAGCCGGCGGCTGAGGTGACCCCAGCCTGGTGTGCCAGTGCCCTCGTGGGCAGAGCGCTGTCCCTCACGTTTGAGCAGGGCTGGGATAGTGGCAGGATCTGCTGAAGGTCTGGTGGTCAGTGGTGGAGGTGAGGTGATGAGGAGCTCCGGCCCGGGGCAGCGGCTGGGGGTCCTGGGTGAGATGGTCTGGGCACCGCAGCCTGCCCGTGCGCTCAGGGCCCCGACAGTTTGGATGAGGGAGGTTCTCCCAGTGAGACAACACCTAATGCTTTCCCAGCGAGACAACACCTAATGTATTTGGTTTTGAAAGACTACCTACGGCATTCTCCCAAGCTGCATTTCATGCTGTTTAATTGCACTGTTGTGTTATAATACAACTCATCTGCATTTCAGTGGTGAGGCTTGGGACATGATGGGTTAAGGAGCCAGTGCGTCTTTACCCTGGCAGCCCAGGTTGGTACGTGCCTTTTGTCAGGCAGTGGTCCTGTCTCACCATCAGCCACTTCCATTTTAGCTTATTGTGGAATGATTTATCACCAGAGCCAGCTGACGGAGGGAACTGTGACAAATGCCTGTAAATATTCTGAAAACAGTCTCCTTTTGGGAACAGATAAAGCAAACAAGACAGGAAGGAAAGCAGAGGACTCCCTGGATCCCTGTTTGGCTGACCCCAGCCAGTGGGTGGGATGAAGTTAATTCTGCCGCAGGAGGCGTTGCACAAAGTCATTAACATCTGTGACAGGCTGAATACATCTCCTGGGTTTTAGTAATGTTGAGAGCTAATTCCAGACCTTTTCCTTCATTTAGTTTTTCCTCTCTGATAAATATTTGGGCTGTCTACAATACTTAGATTCCAAACCACTTCTCTGCCCCTTCCTCAAGGAAAAAAATATTTGCTATGTCTTCAAGCCAGTTCAGTAACTGCTATAGTGTAGGTTGTAACAACATAGTAGGAGAGCAGCTGAAGGTAGCGAGCCTGTCTCTGAAGCAGAAGGACGTGGGGCTGGCTTCGCCGTCTGCCGGTAGCACAGGCCGCTGTCCTCTGGAGCTGACCCGTGGGAGCTTGCCAGGGGCCAGGCCCGTGGAGTCTGAACCTACTGCTGAGTTTCTGGATACTGCAAAAGCCCAAGGCTTCCTTGCTCATGAGAGGGAAAAGCAAGCAGCCCTAGCAGGGGAGATATTGTAGCAAGGTCATAATAGCCATAGGATTAAAAAAACATAAGTCCACAGGGGAATGAATTGCAAAAAAAAGCACCTTTCTTGATTTTATTGCATGAAGTTACTGGACATCAACTTGATGAAGACTTAAACATGCATTCTTTCTAGTGAGTTTGAAATGCCATAACCTTAAAGTGACAACATGCAGTAGGATATTGCCTGTCTTCTTCCAGCACGTTCTGTCCTTCTGCATGTTCTAGCAATCAGAGTCCCTCAAGGGCTGTCCTCTCCTCTTGAGAGCTGGTCTTTTCTTGGGAGAAACCTAGCAGAAAAAGGATTACCCACACCTAAGTAGGTCCTATTGGGGATGGCTCTCAGTGTTAATTAATCCACTTGCTAAGTAGGGGAATTCGGGCAGTATGTGTTTAAGTGTCTGAACTTGTTTAAACTCACAGTAGGTTAGCCTCCAAACTGGCAACAGGATCAGGGAGTAGTAGAGCTGTTCGCGCAAAAGTCCAAATCGGTGGGTGAAACTGCCGCCTTGCGTTAGGAGAGTGTCAGTCTCTCTGCAACTAAGGTTTCAGCAGTTCAGAGATTTATTTTCAGCCAAATAATACATATTATCTGACCTTCCAGTAAGAATCTGTATTTTAACTCTTTGCATGTTACTGTTTTCAACATGAATTGGTAACTTAGTAGCTTTAAATTTCTTTTTTTTTTTTCTTAAAGTAGGAACATAAAGGACAACATAGGAACAGTGAAGCCAGGGACTGAGTTTATCTGAATTACTTTGCAAGCTTTACCCACAGCTAAACTGAGGGATAGAAAAGGAGCATAACAATAACCGTTGGGCGAAGTTTATGCCATCTCACCTATCAATGAAGGTGCACAAATGTTGGATTTCATCAACAGAAAATGTTGGTATCAGCAGTTCCGATTCACAGCTTTTTACTGATTTCCCAGGGTGAACAACGGATATTCCTGAGACCCTTCCACTTAAATAAGCCAATGCATTGCTTCTAGTTCTAGGACCAAAGAAAGGAGAAGAAAGGATTGCCCTCATGGAAGGAAAACCCTTAGGGGGACACAATTTTTAATTTTTTTTGTAGCAGCAAACTAGGAAATAGCAGAACTGATTTCATAGTGATGCTGGATTCTATCATCATTTAAAGGAACTCTCAGCCTCTACACCCCACTAATACACGTGATGATAGTTCTATATATACATTTTTAAACAAACCATATTTTTCCATTCCAAATGCTGCCTGGAATGGGATGCCTTCAAGGAAACAATGTGTGAGTCATCCTCAAGAGACGTGCAATTGAGGCACCTCCTTTGGAACAAAGTCATGTATATCCAGCTAAAATATCCAATTATAAACAGTATTATGTTACTCACATAATTGCCCAATGGCCTTAGAAGCAATCTGTGTTTTTTATGCCAATAAGAATTAATGTTGAGTTGTTGAAGTTAAAAGTTAGAATAACATCACATGAAGATTAAAATGCCATTTCAGTGATAGTTTGTTCTGGATTTTGTTAAGAAAAGTATGAGCCTGTGATGATTTAAGCCTCGCAAAATTTTTGCTCCTCATTAAACACTTGTTTGAATGTCTGAATGTAAAAGATACTTTCTGAGAGTTAATTCTCATGGGAACCTCAGGGTGGGTGGAGAACTCGCTATGGATTTTGGTGAGGAAGACATCAGCACTCACAAACTGGTTTGTTTTTTTCTGTGTACCTTTCTGTGTTATGAAAATATTATAATAGAACAGATTTTCACAAATTTCCAGTCATAAATGGGCTTAATGCTGGCTGTGTTTCCCAACCTTGGGTCTAGTTTTTAGTTCTCCCACTCTGAGAGGTAAGGGAGAACTAATGCAAGGAGTGAAAGGTTTGAGAATAGGTAAGGATATGTTAGAATCTGCTTGTTTCAGGGGCAGGATAGAGGGTCTCACAAATAATGAATAAATGGTATGGCTTATTTAGGAGGAGCAAAATCATTTTGTGTGAACCTGGTGCATGAAATTCAGGGAGTATGGTATCCATACGTCCAGCCAGCAGGCCTCCTGCTCGGCTGTGATACTTTCCTGTTGTTTCTGCTGTTCCATCCTACTACTAGAAGAGGTGCTGTTGCTCTCTTCGTTCCTGGGATAGTGTGCATGTGCCATATGGAGATAGCAGAAGAGTAAATGATAAGCTGAACTTCACCCACTCTCCAGACAATTCACAGGACCTAGGACGAATAAAAAGGGCTGTAGAAGGGAACCCAGAAAACACCAGTTAGTTAGCAAAGTAAAGGGACTACACAGACAAGCTCCATCATTTTGGCATTTACTTGAACAAAATAAAATACCTAGCCTCTCCAAAGCTTCTCTCCCCGGTCACCCGTCAGGCTGAGTTTTTTGGAGGTTCTTTATAGCACAGAGGTGGGAGACCTTGAGAGCCTGGGAGCAGCCTGGACTTGGAATGACTGCTGAAGGAGTAGTGATCCTTGGTGTTAGTAACGAGTGTGTTATTGGGAGTAACTAGCTTTGAGGAATCATCTTGGAATGACACTGATGTATTTGTCATGTTCATTTGGCTGCATATTTGTTTTGTGGGTAGGAAGCAGCTGGTTTTGAAAGAAACAATTAATGATGATTCAAGGAAGCTGTTCTGCAGTCAATTGTAACTGCTTTCTGGAGCAGATCATGAGGGTTGCTGGATTGCCGTCTGTCACTCAGTCCTCTAGTGACAGTGGCATCTCCCTGTTTCCATACCTGTAATATTTCATGCATTTCCTTTTGAATGTTCTTCCTCTTGGATCCTCTTGCAGCTCTTAAATGCCCATATTCAACAATCCTGTCTCTGTAATTTTCCCTTCCTTTATTTTGCCTGGACTGTCTCACAGCTTTTGGCCACAACCTAGCAATTCTGAGAACTGTGAGCCAAGGTTATACATCTAGGCCATATTGAATTGAATCCTTGGCACAGACAGCTGAACCCCGGGGCAGGGAGGGTGGGGGTGGCAGAGGAGGTGACCAAGAGAGTGTTGAAAGACTCACTAGATAGGAGGTTACAAGATGCAGTAGATCTGTCTGGATCCAAGCCCAGATGGTGCTAAGTGAGTGCATGTTGCAGGGATTAGTATGGCTGCTTTCAACAGAGTATCTTATTATCCCTTTAGAAAACAATCTGCAATTCAAATGAGTTAATAAAGGTATTTATGAGTGTGTAAAGGTCAGACAGTGCCTGTGACACACTGACCTATGATATCTCACTTCTTCAGTTGTGGCAATGGGTCAATATCTCCCCAGTAATACATATGCAACTGGGATGTAATAGGAGCTTCACTGGTTTCCACCGGGCGGTGAGCAGGGCTATGACACAGTTACCGACCCACTTCTATCTGAATCAAACAACCCTTCTCTCTCGCCCCCCGCAAACAATAAGATTGTTAGATCCAAGGCCAAATTCATGTTGTTGTGAACAGCTGCAAATCCACTGACGTCAGCAGAGCTGTAGCCACTCAGTAAAACAGCGAGTCCGGCTTGTGGTGTTTTTCTGGATGAATTTCAGTGGGACAACTGCATTCAATCTATCTAAAATTCTCCCAAGTTTTTCTTTAGATGGATATGTTTTTCACTCTCCTGTGTAGTGCTGAAGTGTGCTGTCAAGCAGCTGCTTGCGCCGTGTAAGTGATTCTTGCAGCTCTCTGCATTACGAAGCAAATTAGAGTCCATCTGGATGAACTAGCTGAGTCTTGAAAATGTAGGAGATTGTAAAAGGAGAAATAAAGCTCTGTATCTCAAGGGCCAAAGAAACACGATATCCCAGAATGCAGGAACTGTGAAGCGTACGAGAGAGGTGCAGGCCCTGCATGGCCAGCAAGAAGCATGATTATAATGTTCAAAGGGCTGCTCAAAATAGTCCTAATCTTAGAAGATGCAGTCCACTCTGGCTTGATTTTACAAAGTGTCTAAAAACATTCGACCCATTGACATAGACCTTGAGTTACACAGATCAAAGTAAAGTAGAGAGGCAGCACTGCAGAAGTTCAAGCTTGAGAACAGTCACTGATGATTGCAAGGACTTCTATTTTTCTGTTCTCCTGAGAAGAAGGGGAACTAAAAATGGAAATGGAGAAATTGCTGGGATGGCATAATGATCCCCAGTGGCTTCAGCACCAGCTTCCAGACCAACACTGCTGTGCCTGAACTATGGTGGAGCAAGTTGTTTGACCTTCGGCACAAGAAATTTCTTCCGATGGACTATGTCTACATTAGGTTAGATTGTGCTGATCCTGTTCCCTGATCAGGGTAGCTGCATGGGAGTTGCACTCCAGTTCTTCCCATTGAAGCTGTGTCTGTCTCAGGAGTTTGCATTCTCTCTGTTGAAATGGTAGATAAGGAAACAACAAGTTTCAGGGGGAAAAAACTATTGTTTAATTTAGTCAAAATGAGTTTCTGTATGGACATTTCTATGAGTAAGAAATTCTGATAGTGTAAGCATGTTCACAGTTCTAATCTTCATTTAAATTATACAATGGAGTATTTACAGATTACTAAGGCGGACTTTCTAAGGCTGACATGAGCATAACACAACATGAGCAATCAGGGTCTATGGATGGTGTTCTTTCTGCAGAGATCACATTTAGGCTGATCTTTGATCCAAGCAGTGTGAATGACTATGATTTGGGATGCTTACAATGAGTAACTGACAAAAGTGAGGAGATGTAATAAAATTCTTAGCACTGAGATGCAACAATTTGATGAAAAATACGTCTGAATCACTGAGGGAAAATCTTTTATGTACAGGATGAATTCGGAGTGTCCCATCTTCGTCTTGCTTAGGCTGAGGCTGTGGGAAGAGCAAACAAAGAACGGGTAATTGTTCCCACACAGGAACAGAAAATCCTACACTGAAAAGATAATGAGTGAAACTAGCAGGATTCAGGGACGTTAAATGCAGTCTCCAAGGAGAAACAAACTTCAGTCTGAGACCTTGAAGATCAAAAGGAGTCGAAACACTTATAAACCCTTGGAGAGGACACAGGAGGGGAACATTTTCGGAAGCTCTCCGTGGAGACAAACTGACAGACAGAAGGAGAGAGATTGCAAAGAGAATTTAAATACATCCAGCCTTCCTAGACCAGGAGGATGGCAAGCCTGACAGTTGTACTTGTAGACAGTTTCACGGTTTTAGAGATATCTTTATCTTTCATGTGCAAGTAACAGATAATAGGATTTAAACTGGCCATCCATTGCCTCTGTCATTGATACTAGAGAACGTGGAAGTACAGTTAGGGGTGAAGGACTAGGGGAGTCATAATTAATAGTCTGGAAAGTGCAGACAGGGCCCCAGCAGAAAGCAGAAACATCATGATATTTCATCACACGCCAAATAAAAGATGATAGCTAGAGGCTTGGGATGTGGGAAGAAACCTGCTCAGACTGAGGTCAGAGGTTTTTTTCAAGTATAGCAATGCTAATAAGCAGCTTTCACCCTTTAAAAAAGAATTGGAGTATATTCTTACCTTCATGTCTTCTTCCTACTCCATATGTGTGACTTTTTCTGTCTCCTCTTTTTTGATACATATAATCGTCCTAAGTGTAATATTTCATGTATGGGCTTGTTCGATAGTTGCATGTACTAGCAGTTCTTGTAACTACTACTCCAGCTATGCGGGGGATTGTCCTTCAAAGAAAAGGCACTAGTGTTTCCTAAAAGTGTGATTTAACTTAATTGTTGGCTAAGTGGAGTTGTTTGAAGAAGCCTTTTGTAAAATCTTTTTGAAGCATCTTTTTTTCTTTTTAGTAGAGGTACGTTATTTACTGAGGGTGTATTGGTTTTCTTTCAGCCGTGTGACTAGCACCTTTCAGCACGTTTCTAAGCTGCCAAGCATTGACAACATGTTTCTAGTCTGCCAACCCTAATACCTTGGGCAGTAGATGGCTGCTTTTAGCAGCAGTCGTCTCCTGCCAAATTAGTTTGCCAAGGCTCTTCTGATTTCTAGACAGCTTGAAATCCAGGACAGGCACGTTGTCCTGGCTTTGGCTGGGATAGAGTTAATTTTCTTTCTGGTGGCTGGTGTAGTGCTGTGTTTTGAATTTGGGATGCAAATAAAGTTGGTAACACACTGATGGTTTTAATTGTTGCTGCACACTCAAGGACTTTTCAGTTTCTATGTTGGCCTGGCCTGCCGGTTGCATGGGAAGGCGGGAGGGGACACGGCCGGGACAGCTGATCCCAGCTGACCCCAGGGTGTTCCATGCCATATGATGTCATGGTCAGTGTATAAAGCAGAGGGAAGGAGAAGGAAGGAGGGGACATTCGGAGCGATGGCGTTTGTCTTCCCAAGTAACCGTAACGTGTGATGGAGCCCTGCTCTCCTGGGGATGGCTGAACACCGGCCTGCCCATGGGAAGCAGGGAATGGATTCCTTGTGTTGCTTTGCTTGCATGGCAGCTTCTGCTTCACCTGTTAAGCTGTCTTTGTCTCAGCCCAAGAGTTTTCTCACTTTTACCCTTCTGGTTCTCTCCCCCATCCCACCGGAGGGGGTGAGCGAGCGGCTGTCTGGGGCTTAGTTGCCGGCTGGGGTTAAACTGTGACACATGCTCAGGGAGTTTGACAAAGGGCACATCAGGCTTCCTAACCGTGCATGAGCAACTGCTCAGCACGTATCATACACAGTGCTCTTCCTTGTCGGCCCCCCAGCCACAGACATTGCTTCTTTCCAATTTGTCCTGCGTTATCTCCCATTGTTGTCAGTAGCAAGAGCTATTTTTGCAGTTTGAATCCTCCAGTGTATCTTTGCCTGTTGCCAGGTTTAAGATCCAGGGCCTTACCGTTAAAGCCCCCCTGTGATACCCACACAAATCTCATTTCCTCTCCTCTTGCTTTCCACCACTTTTCTCTCATTACTGGTGCCAACTGCAATGATTCCTTCATGTTATTCTTCTGTCCTCACCTCTCCCCATTATTGCAGTGAATTTCCTTTATGTGGAAAAATTTCCTGACTTTGTATATTGTGATTTCTTGGAAGAATTCATTAATTTCAGACCACCTGCTCGTCTGCAGGCACCTGTTATTTTTTCCCTTCATGCATGAGAAGGAAAGGGAGACTCCAGGAGGCAAACAACTTTCCTTTGTTAAAGCCTTTTTTTGTTGTTTTTTTTTTTTCCGGTGAGTCTGGATTTGTGTAGTGTTAGGCTGCAAGTTTATTTGACCAGGACTGGGTTGGTTTGGTTTGGTGGCAAAATCTGGCCCGGTGTGTGCACTTATTTCCCGGAAATTCTTCTATAAACTTACTCAGAAGCAACAGCCAGAATCCACATGCACCCTCTCCATCCCAGATACAGACTGAGCCTGCAGATAGCACCTGCCAGCACACAGCGTTTGCCCCACATCATTATTCTCTGCTCGTCTCCATTGAAAAGGAGCAGAATACAGTGGACAAGAGGACAATAGATAGACTTGGCACATGCCATTCCTTGTGCAGGCAGTGGACCTCCTCAGGCTGGGAGCAGGCTGCCAAGGTGCGGTCATAGTCTAGCAGTGATGAATAGTCTTAAAAGAAAACAAGCGTGCTTCCCTGCAAAATTTTATTTTTGAGAAAGCATCTCGAATGGTTGGTGACTCCAGTTTCATTTGAACAAATTGCAGAAACTAATTTCCAACAGAAGAAGTGAGATGTGATGCTTCAGAAAACATATTAATTCTCAATTCTTCTTTTCATTTATTGTGAGGACCTATTTGCATTTGCAAATACGAAGTGAAAATGTAGCAAGAATATACTCTATTTTTTGTGCAAACATATGGTATTTTTTGCTGGAGAAAATTAAAAACCTCACATGTAAAGCATTGCATATATTTTCAATTTATACTATTTTGCATAACTGCTTTCTAATATCTCGTTTGTTCTAACAAATCTGTGTTTCAGATTTGCATATCTTTGGCATGCCAGAATAATACACATTCTTCTAAAGTTAATGCTTATTTGTATCTTTCAAGAGGTATTTAACAAGGTTATTTCCTTTTCATGTAATAATTTTAAATTATCTGGCCGGGCCATTTTTGTTTACCCATGTTAGATGAGGTTTGAATCATTTCCTTTAATCCTTTTTTATCATGTGTCTCTTGAGGGGGTTGCACTTTAAGATATCTAGAACACTAACGTCCCGTTGCTTTCCACACATTTCAAGTAGTTGTAGTTGTTCTCAGTGTGTGAATTTGCACCAACCCTGATGATGTTAGAAGCGTTGAGACTTGGACAGAGAATTCTGTGTTCAACCCTATCCCCTCCAGTAGATGTCATCGTGACAATGGAGAATACTGCTGGGGATACTGGTGATGAGACCTCCTGTGCCAAGGCAGCAAAAAAGCTTTGCTATAACAGACTTTGTTTCTGTCAAAACAAGGTAGTTCTCTCCATGCTTAGCATTTATAGAGAGCTTTTCATTTCTATAATGCTTTGAAAAACATGGTGACTATTAAAACAGTTACCAGTTAGGTTGCACAGGGCAGTGGTCCATGGCAGTGGTGTCCATATGCTCTGAAGGTGGCCATAAATATAGATACATATGGGCAGACATGCATGTGCAATACTCGGTCTGTCAATGGCTTTTTTTTTTCAACTATACAGTATAATTTGTATGGCAGCCCTTGCTCAAAGCCATCACATCCTTTCTGTTATACTTCCCCCTCTCCCCCCGCCCCAATCCTCTTTAGAAGTAATTTCTCCAGAGGAAAACCCCAAACTTCCTGCTTAATTTTTACCAAGAATGAATCTCTCCACACCCATCAGCACTTGAGCTGCTGGGCATCCAGTCAGTTTTAAGGTTCGTAGCTGCTTGCGTGAGCGATGGTTACAGAGTAGTGAGTAAATCCACAAATCTATGTTATTACTAGGTATCATTTTAATCTCTCAGAGAACAAATCCCCAGAAAAGGCAAGAGACAAGTCAGTCACTGGCAGTTTTACACACACAAGGGCTGCAAGGCTGCAACATACACATATACAAAAGAATTTGAAAAACATGTTGAAAATATGTTTAACTATTGTTAAATAGCTGATCTGAGTTTCTCAGGCAAGATCATGAAGTTCTGGCTTAGCAAAAAAAATCAGACGTGTTTTCCCATCTTGGAAGTCCCAACAGCTTTGACTGAATATGTGATCCTTACCTAGTACGTGTTGTCCCTTTTTAATTTCAGTCAGTGCTACACCTGTGTTCTCCATGACAGAATGATAATGTGTAAGGTGCCATCGGATAAAATAAAGCACAAGCTGAGCCAAGGGAAGCAAGAAAGCTGCTGAGCTGAAATGTGACTTTCCAAAAATCATCAGGGTGCAACTTTATCAAATAAGTCCACAATTTCAGTGTTCTCTTTTGTCTGGATAATAGCTCTATGAATAATAATTTTTTCTTCTTTAAAATATCAGGCTTTGGGGAAGTAGACAGCAAGAAAGCAGAGCACTAGTGGCCTGATTAAGAGTCTGCTTCTCCTCCTTAGTCCAGTCTTTGAGACAGAAGCAAATCTCTGCAATCAACATTATAAATTCTAGGGAAAATGACCAAATGATTAGACCAAATTTGTGACCGCCCACACTAAGAGGAAAGCAAGTCTTATTGGCAAGATTTTTTTCATTGTTCACATACTTAAAAAAGACATTGGCTGGAATTTTGTCCTTGACCAAGTGGAAAGGCTGTCTGCTGGCAGGAAACCAAAATATCTAATCAAAACAAAGCAGCTGATGCTCCTGACAGAGCAAGAACAGACATCTGTCTGGCTGTTCTGAGTAGGCAAAACCATCTCAGATAAAATGTCAGAAAAGCCCCATAAAACTCTATTAAAATAAATGGGGTAATGAGAGGGGTGCAAAGAATGCACTTGTTTACAGGTTATCATCTCATTTGTGTACTGTCAAGGTAGTATAGATCCAGGGAAATAAAGCATGTCTTTATCCTCAGGAAATTTAAGGTGATGTATGATCAAAGTTAATAATGAAAACAAACTGTTAAAAAACCCACAGTAATATTTTAAGAACTGGGAGGATAAACTATAAAAGCAGGAGACATACTTAGCTATAATCTATCAGAAAAGGTAACAAAGATAACTATCCATCTCATGTTTGCTTTGGATTTTGCTTCAAATATGTGAATTTTTTGTTGCACACATACTCTTTACATTCCCATTAACAGTGTTCCCATACTTATCCTAAAAGCCTTTCATAACACTGTAATTTTGCATTCTGAGTTTCACTTAAGTCTTAAAATATTCAGGCTGTAACCCATTACTTTGAGAGGAAAGAGTAAGCATGGCTGATAAAAGCCCAGAAGTCCAGAAGACAGTCATAAAGAGATATCACACAGTTCCCTGTGCCTGTCTTAAAGCAGGGTCAAATATACCCAAACTGTTCTTAAAAAACTGAGCTGATGGCAATTCCGCGTTTTCTTCCAGTGGTCTGCTCCCGTTGCAGTGCTACCTGTACAGTCAGAGCAGGGCTTCCCGATGCCTGCCGTCTGTCTCCCTCGCAGCTTAGCCCTGTAATTTGTCGCCCTATCTGCTTGAAAATGAACATTATCTGCCCTTGCTGTTATGAAACTTGGTAACGTAGCTGAAGCCTTAGCTTTCCCTGGGGGAACTGCTTGAAATGTGGGGTCTTCAGAACAGTGCTGGTCCTTGTGCCCTGGAGGAGCTACAGCCGGGAGTAGGATGGGCCCATGGCAGTTGCGTTGGGTCAGACCAAAAAGGTGTTGCTGTGCAGACGTGCTGACGCTGCTTTTCAGCGCTGCTTCTGCTGGCTCTGTACGGAGCCAACCATGGTACGTGTGCTAAGGGATTACTAACACAGGCCAGGTGTCAGGGTGTCCAAGAAGGACGTCAAGCTGCTTCTCCAGGCTAGCAGAAGACACATGCACTTTGTAGACTTGCATGTAGCACCCCAGTTTTGGGGACTAATGGGATTACGTCAGAAGGGAGGGCTTCCGTTATCAAAGTGTGTGTGTGTCCTTCTAGCTCTTGTGATTCAAAGGAAAAGCTGACAAGCATGACCCAAGAGTGAGCAGCAACGAAATGTCAGCTGGTAGCTCTGAGCCCAACCGCACCCTCTTCATCAGCTAACCGCATCCCGAGGGAGGAAGCGGTGAGCACAGCGGGGCCAGCCCTGTACGCGCCGAGCAACGCCCGGGCTGCCGAGCGGCTCTGCCCCGGCCGCTGCCCCGGGGGGACCGGGCTTCTCCCGGCGGAGCCCCTGCATCCCTTGGGAGGCAGCGTGGGACACGGGGCGGTTTGCTTGCTGGGAGACGGCTCATGACTGTAAGCATCTCCAGAGAAGAATACGCAGATCTCGGGCTGGTCAGGGTGTCTGCAAGCTCTTGTAAACGGAGCTGTTCATTCTCTACAGCCCAGCAGCGAGAAGATAAATGCACACACTCAAAATACTGTCAAGGTGCTCAGGCACACGTGGGCTGGCAGAACAATTTTCTGTGGGTATAAAATTAGCGAGCATCTGAAGAACCATGAAAATGTAAAAATCCTTGGATTGTCTTGCATCTTTTTTTTTCCCCTCATCTTTCTCCCTTTTACTTTCACAGCATCCCCACCAGCCCTCCCTGCTCCTCCTTGTTTATACAGTGAGGAGGAACCCCCGGCCAAGCAACGCAAACAGTTGTGGTTAGGGAGAGGAAATCCGGCTCAGCTGTGATAATTAAAATAGCTGTGATACCTTAATTGAGCTGCTAATACCAATGTGGGGATGTTGCATAAAAGGCTTGGTGGTGAACAGAATTTCTTCTGGTACTTTACTGAGTAGGGAGGGCTGTAGTGTTGCAGGGAGGGCTGCAGGATTCACAGGAGATGCCATGCTGTGCTGGATCCTTGTGACCTTCATCCAGCTTCCCCCTCCAAAATGCAGCCTTTCTTGCTCTCAATTCTGTCGTGATGCTGTGTGTTTGGGTGTACCTCTCATGAGAGCGTTCTCCTCTTCCCCTCCCTTACCTCGAGGGCTTGTTTCTGGGATTCGGGACTGCGTGGGCTTTGGTGCAGTGCTTGTGTCTCTCCACTCAAACAATTAATCTTGTGAACTGCTGTGCTTACAAACCTACATATGTGCTTTTAGCCTCTGCTTGTAAAGTGTGAGGAAGTAGTAGTAATGGATTTTGTAGCTCTCCTGTAGTAAGGATAGTTTATGTGTCATTTATGTTTATTATGACTTGGTTGCTATGTTTTTAAAATTTTGGCTTACATTAGTGGTACAGTAAGAAAAAGCTTTTTCTGTTGTTACATCCCCATAGTAGCTTCTCCTTAAAATTTAATCAAAATCAGGTGCTATTACATTTTATTTTCTGGTGTTGTAAGCGTCATTGCTTAGTGCAAAATACTGATATGGAACATATTATTTAGAGAACTGGCCTTCAACAGCAAGTCAAACTTGGTTTTAAATTTGAGTTATGTGAGTTTAAACTTTTGGAAAGCGTTTGAGTAGTAGCATGAACTAACTATTTTGTTTTTAATTCTACTGTAGTGTTTTTGTCATAAATCTTTCTTTGTAATGTTAGCAAATGAAGGCATAGTAGCATTATGCTTGTGTATGTAAGTTTTGCCAAGAAAAACTAAGTAAGGAGACCTAAGGAGAACTCCAGGTTGCCAGGAGAACTCCAGGTCAGTAAATAGCCTAAGATAAAAGCTATTGTTATTTAGAATAAATAAAACTTATCATAAATTATGAAGGGAAGGAAATGTTTTTTTTATAGTCAATATAGATTTTTTTAAAATCTGAAGTTCTATTAAAATGACTTTATTCAATCAGTTGACCAACAAAATGTTTATGGAGGCCTTCTTTCTTGAACATCTTCCTTTGAAGGGTTTTGTGGTAATACGAGAAACCTGAGACTGAGATATCCAGTGTTTCAGAGTCAAACAGATGTTAGTGATTTTTCACTTTCCTGGAAGATCTGGTAAAGAGCTTTCTGCTAGAGCAATTTTATGTCAAAACATGGATTTGATAAAATACAACTTTTTGTGGGAAGATATCAGTTTAATTTATGTTTCCAAGAGAAAGCTATCAGAATATTTTATTCATGGTTGAAACTAGAATATTAAGAGGAAAAGCATAGGTCAAAACTAAACATCTGATACTGTCAAAATATTTTATTTGTCAGTTGTGTCAGAGCTCCCAAAATACAAATTGCAGAATTTCTGTTTTTTGCAGAAAGTGTTGACTTCTCATTTCTATTTGAAAAGAAGTTTCAGAATGTCTGGTTTTTGTTCCTAGGTCAGCATGATTTTCTTACTTTTTTCCGCAGCCTTTCTGCATGCTTTGGTTACTGAAACTGTTTTCATGGAGGATATCAGACCAGAAATCTCCAGAGTCCTCTGCATTTGATACAAAGCTATTGGAGCTCTGCTGACTTGAAGAACGACTTGACGCTTCCTTGTAGTCCCAATTAGTGGAGTTATCAAAGGCTCTGTAGGAGAGCAATGAGAATTCTGGGCATTGCTGAAAATGTTAGCTGAATTTCTAATCAAGATGACGAACCGCTCTTCATTCTGCAGCGAGTGTTGCTCCGTCCTGATGGGAAGAGAAGGGCTGCTCCGCAACGGTGCTGCTGTCCATCTAGCAGGGGGTGCAGCAGTTATGGTCACAACCAGCCTGGCCTAGGCTGGCACTGGGACAGAGGACCAACAGAATGTCACTTCTGGAGCTCTGTCTCTCTGCCTGAACAGTGCCCTTCTCAGTGTATTACAGGCTACAGATTTGCTGTGAGATCAGATGACTGGAAACAACTGCTGTTTTTTTCCCAAGGTCCAGATGTACTATCTTTTAAATATGGACTGTGTGTTGAACTGAGCTTTAAGATCGTGGTCATATGACAGATTACAGTTGTTAAGTATTTATTTATCAAGGGTTTATATTTTTAAAGATGCTTACAATGCCATTATAGTTTGCAATCTATATAGTAGCTATAATCTATATCTATTGCTATAGTTCACAATATAAGAACTTATAATGAAAAAGTGCAGACCAAAAATAATGAAGCAGGCAGAAGCTGTAGGTTCTGAATTATGTTCCTGAGCAACAAAAATGTTTTATGAAATTAAAGGAAGTGTCTTCCTGGAAATACTGTTTCTGTAACAACACTGAGCAGCCCTGACTGCTGGGGAAGTAGAACAAAAGTTCTGATTTTTCTGTAAGCCTTCCTCTTAGAGGGCAATTTAAAATGGATTGTTAATGGCAAAACCCCTGCCATAAACAGAAGACTAAAAGGCAGTAAGTGATGTGCACATCTATGCACAGAAATATAATTACACTCAAAAGAAAATGTATTACATATGATTTTGTGCATTTAGAGTATTTAAGGATAATGTGGTGAGAATGCCTGAAACACTAAAATAATTTAGTAGGTATTGAAATCTGGAAGTGATATAAAGCAAACTCTTTTGATAATGTGACCTGACATTGCAGAACTGTTAATGTACGTCGTATGCTGCATGTGAAGAATTTGCCTGCCTTTTGTTTGTGGGTGACTCATTACTTCTACTAATCATTAGAGTCATAACACATCCATAACAGTAACATGAATAACTAATGACGGTATGATCTCAGTACACCTCTTTGCAGTTGTCAGGGTCACTTACTATGTCATCTGTGCCACAAGCCACATCAGTACCTGGTCTCCCTCCTGACTCTGTATGTATACTGGGCCTGAGGATGCAGGCTGACAAACTCTTCCTGCACTGCTCTGTCTTTGCTCCCATCGCTTGCTCTTTGGTCCATGTTGCCCTCAGAACTGCAGCATTGAGCGGTAAACCAGCTCAGGGAACAGAACTGTGTTTAAAAAATACGCTTTTTTTCGCTTGGTCCTCCTCAGATTAAATTGATTTGGTGTTTTGTGTAACTGTTGGGTTGTGAAAACCAGAAGGGTCTCAGGAATAGGTACAGGCAGCAGGTAGGAAGGACATTGTGGAGAGAGCTGTGTATGCCTAGGCTGTTATTGGCAGAAATAGTAGTGGAAATGCGGAGAAACTCAGATAAAGAGCTCAAAAAACCCCAAACCATTAAGCCTTATGACTGTGATTCAGATATATATTCTTTCTAAGACATAAATTTATTATCTCGCTCATAAAGTTCCATTTGGTTGTTCCTAAGATTATGACATTTAATTGTCTCTCTTCATCTTAGTAAAATAATAAAGCGCTTTTACACCTTTGGAACTAATATCATCTTTTTTTTTCAGGAAAACAGACCTATTTCATCCAGTGTCATAGAGACTGATGCCAGAATGAATTTAGACCATAATACAGTGGGAGTATTCTAAAGACAAATGGCTTAGTAGGAAAGACATTTATATTCTAAAAGCAGATTTTATGTATTATAATTTGTATTATAAAAGATTGTTGAAAGTAACTCATATATTTTATTGTCAATAAATTGAAATGGTATTCTAGATAGTTATGGAAATGAATGGTACAATAGCACAAGTCCAGATACAGCTCAGACAAGAAGATAACTGATGTACGTACACAGGATGGCCGGGAAACCTTGAAGAAATGTGTCAAACCTGTCATTTTCTCAGGTTCAGGGCCCCAGGGATGCCAAACCTGTGTGTGAACACAAGTGGTCCACCTGTAGAATCATTTAGGAAATGAAGACTGGTAAGACACAGGAGAGCATGGCTTTTAAATGAGTACTTGTACGGGACAACACTTTGTGACAGTAAGAGCTGGTAGAGGCAGTTGGGGCTCTGTCGTTGCATGGTGTTTGACACTGACCAAATCACAACCACCTTGCTGTGGTTTCACCACACAGCAATTAGATTACCGACTGATTTAATCTTTATTAATCCTGAAGATTACCATAAACGTGTGCTTCTGAGGATTAAAACTTAATCCTCAAAGCATGCTTGCAAAGAAACTCTCGTTGTAATAACAGATGTAAACTGAACTCTCATTAAAACAATAAGTAGCTAATTATGCAGTATTCAGTTTTACTTCAAGTTCATTCTTCAGAGCACTCCTAGGATGAAGTCAATAGGAAAAAAAAAAAAAAAAGAGGAAAGCCCTTGTGATTCAAAGAGGCCCCGGAGTGCTGTGCAGCGAGACTGGCCCCCAGCTGCTCCACGCTGGGGAGCCTGGTGGGAGTCCGGCAGCTAGACCGCAACACGGGCACGCCTGGTGAGGGTGGGGGGGCGTTCTCGCTGGGCAGCCTGGAGACACCCGTTGGGAGCTGCCAGCCAGCCCCAGGGCCGGGGAAGTTACAGCCTTCACTTCGTTGTGTGCTCTCGCTAGCCAGCCTGTCGCCAGAGCCGGGGCCGTTCGTCAGCCGTGTGGCGGG
>Ga0065711_1035545_pt1 | contig 22157 bp, 7 predicted proteins | sample Hoacrofraction12_FD_59098 | JGI IMG/M metagenome (GOLD analysis project Ga0065711, IMG submission 59098) | Hoatzin crop microbial communities from Cojedes, Venezuela - Epithelial fraction 12 v2 (version 2) | ecosystem: Host-associated > Birds > Digestive system > Esophagus > Crop | place... | reverse complement strand
CAGGAAGCCAGTCCCTGCTTCCACTGCCTGTGCAGTTCCCTCTTCTTCCTTAGTTTGACCAGCATCTCTTGCCTCAGCCATGCCGGTCTCTTCCCTTCTCTGCCCGACTTTTTACACCTGGGGATCGAGAGCTCTTGCGCTCTGTGGAATGCATCCTTAAAGACCTGCCAGCTCTGTTCTGTTCCCCTGTCCCTGAGGACTGTTTCCCAGGGAGTAACATGCATTTCCTAGTTTCTGTGAAATGCGAAGTACAAGTATCTCTACCTAAAACCCATTTACCATCTGACACAGCGTTACAATGGAACAGTCGTACGAATATTGATAATTGACTAGGCTTATTTATCCTTTTGGAATAAAGGAAGTTGTACAGAAGCTGAAGCATAACTGAGAAATCCAGTGTGACAACAGATCTGCTAAATCATGCCACTGAACAAACCACCCTTCACGGGCTGTGGCAGAAGGTTTGAGGAGCTAGCAGAGGCTTGGCTGAGATATAAGAGGACATCAGACCGTGGAGGCAGAGGACACTGTTCGCACTGCAGCAGCTGTTGTCCAATTCACTTTCATCCATTCCTGGAAAAGTTTTTGCCCTTGCTTTCCTTGCCAGAATACAGCTGCTTCTGACTAATGAATGTTGCTCGGAATAACCACATTTTGCTGTTAGTGAACCACAGACACTATGCTTCCCCCACAACTACTGATGGAGAATGGAAGTGAAATATACGTTCTCTTTAAATAGCCCTATGATATCTTAAAATACATTTTCATTTGATAAACAGGTGGTGGGCTTATGGAGATCTATGCATTGTATACCTACCTTTAAATGAACAGTGCAGCACAGTGAGGCTCTTACTGATCTTGTCTGAATAATAATTTCTGTTGGTTAAAGGAGCTTTCCAGTTTTTCAGCGTAAAGGATTACCATGGCACAGGAAAAAAATGTCTCTTACTTTCGTATGTAGAAGGATTGCAGCACAGATACAATCCAAAGTGAAATTATTCGGAAATCATACGATCTTGTTAACGCTTAGGAAATTTCTTCATGAATTATTTACAAATTCTGTTCCTCAGACATGTTCCCCACTGCCTACTGAATACATCATTCAGGTTATTTCACCTTCCTTTTGTATTATCGTGCACTTCCCACGGTCTTGCCACAGTCTTATTTCTTGCCTCACTCAACCATTTATTCTTGTTTTATTTTAGACAGGATTCATTCCATATGAATATGGGCATATGACTCAACTTAAATGTTTAATTATATTTTAGCAGGTAAAGTTTGAGAGTTTTGAGTCAGATGTATCACTGGGTAATTTTTACATCACTCAGTATAATATTACATATCAGCTTATATTAATACACTGTTCTCTTTATTATAGGAATATGCAGTTTGTCTCCCCCTTAGATGACACAACTATTTAAATCCTGTATTAATAATGATTTAAATAAACTTATCTATCTACTATGTGATAGCTTGCTTTATGGTTGAAGGGGGTTCAGCTGGCCAGTTGCTCAGCTGTCATTCATCATAGTGAAATCACTCTTGTGTTTACTGATTATCGGACCTTCAACAAGCTGGATATGCAGTGTTTCCTTACCAGCTGACACTATGATATATTTAGTTGCTATTATATTTGTATTCTGACACTACAGTTATGAGGCGATTTGGTTCCATATTCCTGAAAGTATTTATTACTGTAAAATGCAAGTACTCACTGGCCATGAATCGTTTATTTCTTAATGTTTTAAAATCATTGTGGAAGCTGTTTGACTGAAATTATTTCACTTCTTTTTCAATCTCTGATGTTCAAAATGTATGATATTCTTTAGTTGCAAAAAAAAAAGTTGCAAGATGGAAACTCCTTAGTAAATGCTTTATATTAGGTCTGAGTTTATTATTTTCAACCTATTGTTCTTCTGTACTCAATACTTGCAAGTTATGATGGAGTTACATAATTTAAGTAGACTGAAAATACAGAAAAATCATTCTCTGCAGTATGACCAACGACTCTCACCCCTAAAGTTTACTGTCAGTATTATCTCCTATATACAAAATTCTTCAACCAGATGTTGGTTCCTAACAATGCTTAGCCAATTTGAATTAATATTTTATTATATTCTGAAATAAAGGTTGTACAAAGTAATCTCCAAAGAGCACTGAGGTTTACAGAAATGGCAACTAAGGTGATATTTCAGTTCAAATGAAACAACATATTGATTTTCCACAAGAATTCTGATCTTTGATTCAGCAGTGCACTCGCATGATGGTGCTATAGGAATATACTCATTCATGTATAGGGATCCTCAGACTTCTATCTATCTAGCTGAATTGAATGTTATAATGGACAAAAGATCAGGGTTCAGAAAAAAGGCAGAGAGGCAACCAACTGGTTAAACACAGAAGGGATTTATGCAGTGTTTGTAACACAATTCAGATTATCCTTTCAGAAGTTGCTACAAAGGCCATCTTAGTCTGGAAAAGCTACAGAGGGAGCTGACAGAAGCTATTCACCTAGAAAAACTCTTCTGTGATAGCTACTGATTTTGTTCTTCGTCTTTGTTTTAGTTTTAAATACAGCAAAGAGGAGATTTGCAGTTAGCAGGTGAGGGGTTGATCTGTGGAAGTTAAGGTTCTTATGCAAAAAGTAGCATTCATAAATAAAAAGGATATTTTTCTTTTGCTAAGGAAAATTGTTGATATTTCTGTTTTATCCTTTTGCAAGAAATTTGAAGCACTGGTGTTCCCATAAGAATGCAAACTATCCTTTGTTTACACCTTTAATACATAGACATATGGATGCATGCACAAACACGCACACACACACATCTGTTTATGCCTATCAGTTTATGAATAATTTCAGATAGAGTTCAGATAAATCAGGAGTACTCTTATTCTAAGCACTTTTGGGACTGATAGCACAAATCGGGCTCTCTGACAAACACTGGAATTACAAAATTCAACTAGAATTACAAAAAAATGGGATGAAAGCATCAGAGAGGCTCTTTGCTTAGTCTGAAGGAGGCTAAGCAAAACAGCTAGAATTGTCCTGTGCCATCATTTGGGAAAGGCTTGGAAGCAAGGATGTGGGTATGAGGTCTCTTTTAAGAGTCATGGAATATGGGTCTCTGGAGAGATGAGAAGGAAATCAGCAATGAGTGGATTCGGCACTAAAGTCCACTTCTGAGCCCTGTACTAAAGCACAACGGTGGAAGTGTCAAGGATGATAGAAGCAGTGCCCCTTTGGTGTGCTGTCCCATGCTTTTACTCTCACTGAAGAGCCTGCACAGACAACACAAGAAGGTCTTTCTCCACCTCTTTTTGTTAATAAGGAATACCCAGGTGGATGATGGACAAAAGCAGTGGGGAGAGTAAAGTGCATAGGAGGTTTCATTGTCTTCTGAAGAAACAACCTTGTTACCATGAGAATTCCTTGCAGTTTAATAAAGATGCTAGCACACATTAAAGACTCAACAAGAAAAAATTGCAGTCTGACCATCCCCAGTGTATGTATGAAAAAAATGATTCTTCAGTAGCAGAATACAACCTGATGGTTTAGCACATTTCCTCATGAAATATCCTTGCATTTTAGCCTCACTCCCCCTCCACCCAGCATCTATTTTTTTTTTCCATTTTAATCAAAACTGTGCATAAAAGGAAGTAAAGCTTTATTACACAGTTTGAACAATACTTTTTGTCTGGATTATAAGAACACATGGTTCCACCTTTTTTTTTCAACCATTATTTTGCTCTAAAATTTTTGTCCTAACAGACATGGTAAAAGGTACACAGATTTAGAATTTAAAGAAAATTTAGTGTAATACAGTTTCTAAGCATGACAATTACCTGACTTTTTTTTGCAGACATTAAGGAATAAAAGAATTTCAATAATCATAAAGTAGAAGAATATGGAAATGAAATTTGAACCAGTAGAATGTACAGAAGCTTTGCTTGAGAACAAAAGACATTTTAGTAGATCATATAAAAAAGAGAGACAGACTGCTATATAGAGGAAGGAGAGATCAAACACATATGGAGGCGTTTGGATGCTTGGGTGGCACTGATCTTTCGAACAATTCTTACTCACTCTTCTCCAGGTGAGCAGCAGTCATCCAGAAGCATCCTATAAGCCACATCTGGTCCAGAAGCCACTTGAATCATGTTGATATGTCAGAAGTAGAAAATGCTGCAGGCTCCTAAAACAAATTTTGATTCATAAGTAATGGAATACTTTATCACACTTTTGGTTAGGTTTTTGATTGTAAATAAATACTTTAGAAGTCAGATTGAGGTCACAGAGTGATAGGTTTATTCAGTTAGGGAAGGACCTTGGGAGACTGCCTACTCCCATTCTTCTTCTCAAAGAAGGGTCAATGTTCAACACAGACCAGGCTGCTCTGGGCTTTGTCCAACCGGGTCTTGAAAACCTCCTTAAAGCTATTTGAAGACATCTGTAATATGAATACCAGTAAATGTGCTGTGAGAACTCTTTGGACGTTTCCTTCTAGACTGATTCAGAAAAAGATTACCTCAGAGCTCCTTCAGCAATGAGGTTCCTCAGGAATTTTCCAAGGGATATCATTGTAGCAGAACTGCAATGACACTTTTCCAGTCTAGGAAACGCGAATAGGTTACCCGGTCCTACTGCCTATATTTGTTCATGAACCAGTGTTGAACACACTGGTGGGGTGGGAGAAATATTCTGTTAGACACCTGTCATTTTCCTTTGATCTCTAGAGTCTTTAGCAGGGCTCTTTTTTGGAATTACAGAAAAGCCCATAGCTTTTATTTTATGAAAACCTGCTTTCTGCACTGACATCAACCCATAGTCCACTGGTAAGTACTTTGTTAAGTTGCTTTGTTGACACAACCATAGGCTACAGTTTTGGCAAGCAGCTCTTCCTTAAGGAAATTAACAAAAAAAAATTGTGTGCTTGATCTTTATTCATAAATAGTAGATAGATGCTTGTTTTAGTACTACTTGGCTTTATGTGCCTAAGAAATAGTGTGTTACATTCTGAAAATCACAATTTGATTAAATGAAGAGGAATTCATAACACATTTATTCTACAGATGGAGTTACTTTCTAAGACATATTATTTCTTCTTAAAATACATTCCCCCTTGCTAACATATGTCAGAATTAGGTTCTATAAAAAATTAAAATTGGTAAGAAAACCTTCTTTGTGACATGTATGGCATCACTTATAAAAGCACAACAAAGTACAATCATTTAAGAGATTTTTCATCTCTGTGTGACATGAGATTACACCTTCTCAAAGAAAAAAATTTTGACCTCGGCTAAGGCAGTTCACAATATTGCTAAATTGTTACTCATAACATGACAAGAACAAGTTCAGATTACCATGTTTTCATCAAATATAAGATTAATACTATTTTTAGCAAATGGAAGAAAATAACTACTTATATAAGAGAGAACAAATACAAGGCAAGGGTTGAATTGTTTTAAGGATTTCACTGTTTTATATGAAAATTCTTGAGATGTGTGTTTAATTGCAATGCCATTTTCTCACATATCAAAATATATAGTTTTAATATTTTTCTCCTGCATGAATCTTAAATCTGTTTCCTCTATATTAAACCCACTGAGAGCGTGAAAATGTAGCCTAATGCTTGTGCTTACAGGAAAGCAGCAAATAATGTGTGGAAGACAAGCAAGAACTAGAACTAAGGAACACTCAATCATTTTCACCCTATGGATTCGTACTTCCTATGTTCTGGGTTTTTAAACGTGGTAAATTCTGATTTTAGTTTTGAACTGGGGGACACTATAATTACGAAATGTGGTTGCTAAGTCAGGAGTCTAAACTTAGAGACATAGATATCAATTTAGATACTTTTAAATTTTGTTGATCCAGTTTATGTTGGAGAAGATTATACTTGTGAAGTGAGAATTCCTGGATCAAGTTCTGCAGTTCCTGTGATTTAGCTGCTGAGATGGACATTCAACAAACTGCATCAAGAAGAACTGTACTGATACCTTATGCTTGTAACAGTGAAGTGGTAATTCTATTTTCAGCTCAAGTGGAGCCTTATAACTGGATATTCTATTCAAGAGCTTCTCATTCTTTTTTCCTCCTACTTCTCAGTATATGTAATCACACTTTCTATGGCTTTCCATGGCCCTACAGTCAAGTCTTTGCAGCAACTCACCCACAGATTCAGAAGTGCTCCAATATATTTTCTGTATGTTTTCCAGAGACACACAAGTAACGTTCATGACCCCAACAGAAACGCTGTTCTCTGCTCTGCTCATAGGACTAAGTAACTCATAAATTGAGGTCTTCTGATCTACACAAAAATTGGCAGACTAGATGAGTTAGAGGAAACGCTGAAATATTTCAAGACTTTATCTCTTAAAAAAGCAGAGGGAGAAGTGTGAAGATCAAGCAGATGGAGATTGTCAAAAGCCTTTATTAATGTTTGATTTTATGTATCACACTATATGAGGCACTGATACACTCAATCTTTTTACTGCTCCAGATATACATTAGATAGGATCTGTGTTGTCTGGAATGGCTGATAAACATAAAACACCTTTTGTAATTGCAAGAAAAAAAGTAGTAAGAGTTATTACACAGGAAGAAGATTTACAGTGCTGCCACAGGGCACATTACAGACAAACAGGAAACCAAATCAACATTAAAGGCCAGAAGATGATGACTTTATTGTTCTTCAAGGTCTGCCCTCACCATATGGTCTGTCTAACAATCTATGAACGTTTTTACCTTTCCCCATTTTTTATTGTCCCTTTGTGTTACACACATAAAATTTTAGGAAAATTAACCACGAGCACATTCTGGTAAGATGGTTTTCAAACATAAAATAAAAAACCTTTCAGCATTTTTTCGCTTTGAAAATCGTACTATCTTGAGTTTGTGCCTAGGTTTAAAACCCTTATTTGTTTTCTAGGAGCTGCCAAATGGTGTCCAAAATGATACCTGACTGTACCATACAACACACAAATGTCTGTTCCAATGTAATCAGAAGCAAGTCCTGCCACTGCATCAAAAATTAGGTGGACAAGAGGGGAAAAGGGTCCTGCAGCAGAGGTGATAGCAGCTCTTGTGCAGGCTGCATACTCCCCACTGTTTGACTATGTCCAGAGCACATATGGCCCATATTTCCATTCCAGCCCCTTGGCTGCCACTCATAGCTCCTTCCAACTAGAGCCAGAGCACCATGCAACATGGGTAGCCTAGGCCTCTGAGATGTAGGGGACGTTGACCTGTTCTTTTGAAGGCTGGACACTCCCCAGTCATTTTAGGATGCTCTGTGTTCCCCTTTGAGCCCTGCTCATCATGTTGCCTCCTGCTTGTTGTCCTGGTTACAGCTACTATATGCCAGCAGACGAGACTGAGCAGCCCTGGCTCCAAAAGTGGAGGACAAGATGTGCTTTCCAGGACCTCAAAGGAGGATTCAAACACTTTTCACTTGCATCATGGAGGCACACTTTTAGAACCACCTCCTTCCTTGTCCTTTCATACACAGGTACAGGTTGGAAGGATTTATATCTTGCCATTGAAAAAATAGGAGGATGCCATCCCCCACAGAAGTAAACACGTTTCCCGACATCTTCCTTCCTGACATGTTAGATGTGAGTGTGTGTGTGTGTGTGTGCTTGCGTGGGCACGGGCATGTGGAAGGAAGAAACACTTTTGGCTCCATGGTTTCAAGAGACCCTCATCACGACTGAAGAGTTTTTTAAAACGCACACACACCTGCTCAGCGGATGGGCAATTTCCACCCTGGAGCACTGCTTCCACTGTGCCTCCCGAAAGCAGAGCGGTGACTAGCTAATGACTAGTTTCCCCTGCACATTCTTTGAGTGTATGAGTCAGAAACACTAGAAATTAAACCCAGCCCATTTTACTCTCTGTCAATGCCTGTGGGAGCATTACACTCTATAGCTTTGTGAATTTGAAATTCATGTTCAACCTTCAGGAATATAAAGGTTCCTTATGTTCCTCTTGGCATGGAGAAAGCTTCATGAAGTAGGGGCTGGAGTTTGATAGAGAGCTGTTTTGTGCAATGGCATGTTCTCCTGAAATGGTAAGGAATTTCCCTGCACAAGAGCAACTGCATCTCTGAATCAGGTACATCAGAGGTGAATCTAATAAAAAAAGAAGGCTATACAAGGTCTTAACAAAGACTAAAGATAGAGTAAAAATTGTTGGCTACAAGGAGGTGCTGTAGTGCTATGGGAGTTTCACTGTGGATCTCAAGACACAGAGGTTTGACGAGTTCTCTCTTCTGACCAAATCACAGAAGAAGAATGGGAGGTCAGACGGACCCTCGAAGCCTTTCTTCTCAGATAAAATGTGGCATGTAATACAGACATTCCTTCATTGCTCGCTGTTTGACAGCGTGAACTTGAGATCTTTTATTTTCCTTGCATATTATTTGTTATATCATTTTTTTGTAGAGTGAATAGTCATCTTTTCTCCAAAATGAATAGAAAAGATTATTAATTACAAAGGACCAAGACACTGTGCCTTGCCAGATGTCATTTATTATGTAAACACTGAGGCTATTTAATGCTTTCAGCATAAGGGGACCCACCCTTGTCCAGTAATATTGAATTCTGCTGTGTTAATTATAATAATTCTTACAGGCCGTAGCAACAGCTTTTAATGAAGGAACAGCTGATGTGTTGTAGATGCATCAGTTGCCAGACTGAGTCAACTTTCAAGCCACAGTGAGCTGATGAGTCCTGCTTATGTGCATGCATCTGTAAGTAATCAAAACAAAAACAGTCAGAAACACTTATAAGTGGAAATGCCAGCATTGTTCGTATCTGTAAATTCCTACTCATGTAGTGACTCAGTCGGTAATCTGTAAGTTGTTTCTAGGTGTTGTCAAATGCTAGCTAGTATAATTGACTAGTATTAGCACTGTTTGCAAAACAGAGTTAATGAAATAGTTGTGAGGTTATAAAACATACTTTATAAAAATAGATGTGAGATGAAAAAAGCATTAATGCTCTCCTAGACAAGGTTATTGTATTAATCTTAAAATATTTAATTGATAAACTCCAACAATTCCAATGACTCTGCAGGCCATATAAATGAGATGTATGGCTGATTAAGAAAAAGCTAACTAACTCTGTATTTCATTAGCCATATATCTCCCTCTGTTAAATTTGTATCCATCTCACCTATTCCTGTGTAGGTATCACCTATTCTGAAAGAATGTCACATTACACACAACTTTTAAGCCAGAGTCATATTTTCACAGAATCTTACAGTGCAGTGAAGAGAAAGGATAAGAAGTGATCGATTTAACTAATGAATTCTTCAGTTACTTCAACAAAAAGAAGAATTCAGGAAGTGAAGACTGAATCAGATTGCTAAAGGTGAATACAAAATAACATAGGCAAGCATGTGGAAACACAAGACCAACGCATAAACCCCATGAAACCAACAAGACATATCACAATTACAAACGCACAGCAAGCTAGCAGAAGAGTAGAAAAAAATCCTGGCTCATTTCCCAGCAGAGCAGGAAATACTAACAGCTAAGAAAACCCATGATTTTGTGCCCTTTTTAAATCTTGCCTCCCCAGCATCCCCCGTTTGTCAGCATTGGCTTCCACAATTGATTACTTCACACCAGTGGGATAAGATCTCAGCCTAGGGCAAGAGGAAAACAGATATGAATACAGTTAGGTAGGTAACTGTTTGGAGATCATCTGGTCCTGATAAACTCAATTCTAAAATATTTATAGAACTGGCTGAAATAAACACATTCACTAGCAGCTACTTTTGAAAACTCATAGGGACAAGAGGTGGCCTAAAAGCATACCTAAGAATGATAAAAGGAAGCAAGCTGGAGGATTTAATCATGATTTCACAGATTTTTCAACTTCATTGTGGATCCTGAGTAACCTTGATACAAGTAACTAAACCATTCATAAGTAGAGAAGAGACTGAAAGATAACGGGATTAATAGCAGCTAATGTGGATATGTAAAAAATTATATGTGCCAAATCAACATAATTTTACTCTGCAGTGAGGTAATGAGACTTGTGGATAGAATGGAAACACAGAAACATAGAAACTTGTTTTATATCACAACAATAATAAAACTTCCAATGATGTCCTGCATGATATTCTAATAAACAGGTTAGGGAGACACGATCTAGACAAAATTTATTACAGGACAATCTGGACAGAATCTGCTACAGCGTGGGTGTAAATCTTGTTGGAAAACTGTGATCAGAAGGGTAGCTACCAATGAATTACCACCCACAGCAGAAGAGGTCTGCTCAGAATCTGTTTTTACTTAAATCTTGTCATTAATGAATTTGATACTAAAGTAAAAAGCAAGCTTATTAAATGCACAGATGATAGAAAACCAGGTGAGGCTGCAAGCATGTTGAAACATAACATTAGAACTCAAAATGACTTTGACAAATGGCAGAAATGATCTGACAAAACAAGAAATCCAGCGATGAGAAATGCAGTGTGCAGTTGTGCAAGCAAAAGGTGAAAAGCATCCTGTTGGAAATCAGTCCTATGGGAAGAGACAAACAATGTTGAGTATAAAAAGGTTACTCTCAGAGGATCAGTTTTGAAAGACAGCACACTTCTGAGCCATCCATGTGTCCGCAATGTGCACCTGTTATCTAATGCTGTTCGCCACATACCAGGAAAGGAGGAGAAAAATTAATATCAACTATGTACACTGAATATTTTAGGCAAGGTAAGATCTAATTTGGGTATTTAATGGCTAGATACACTTGGGAAAAGGATGAGATCCTCTATGCAAAAATAATGCCAGAAAGCAATAGTTATCTGCACAATAATGCTTCTTTATTAGGATTTTGAACCTGAGCAAGAGATACACACCCTCTGAAATATTGCCTCCAGAAGCAACTGTTCCTTCCCTGGGTTGGACTAGATGACCCACAGAGGTCCCTTCCAACCCCTACTATTCTGTGATTCTGTGATTCTGTGGTTTTTCAGTGTGGAGCTGTGGTAGATCTGGTGGATATCTTGACCTCTAGATTGACTGTCTCGGCATGTGGGGACGGACTTTAAAGGGAAGATGCTTTAATCTATGGACTCCTACGCATCTGTGATGAACAAAATCATCACCAGTTTCTAGGAAGACATGTTACTTTTTGTGTTGTCCTATGTAAGATGCAATACTGGTCCTTTCCACAGGAGTTTTTAAAGTTTGTAGGCTAGAAAAGTCTATGCCAGGTCACTCAGAAACCATTTTTATTTATTCATATATTTTCCTGTATCATCTGGGAAAGTTTCTGCTTTTCTGGTGTAATTCTTGGAAGGGACAAAATGGCTTCAAATCCCACCTCCCATCTCTTTGACTGCTTTGAGCTCTAGATCGAAGAAGTCCCTCAAATCCATAGTTCATTCACAATTCTGTTGTCTCAAGATGAGGGAACAGGTCTGGCTTGTGTCACACGGACACACAACAGGGAAGGGTAAGCTGCCTCTGGGAAGGGCTTTGGGTCTATGGAATATTTTGACAGGCTTTCTACAGCAGGTAAAAATTTTTAATTAGTCAAAATTGAGACAAAATTGTTTGGTTGCTTTGTTTTTTTTTCTTCACGTAACAGTTTGTGTTCATCAAATACCTTCTTTCTATAGAAGAAAATAATTACTGAAAACTGAGCTTTTCAATAATTTCAGATTTGCAGCTGAAGAACATCATGTGAAATTAAGTTTCGTGTGCAACTTTTTCTCACATAAGGCACCACAGCAGCAAAACTGGTAAGAAACAGGTCAGGAAGATACTCTGTGAAATGTAGAGCACTGCAGCTAAAATATTCTGGCTTTCCACTTTTTTGCTGAATACTGGGAGTTTTGTGCAGAATACGCAGACTCTCCCGGCTGCTGTTGTAGAAAACCTGTCAAAGCAGCACTAAAAGATCTGAAGATTACTGGGTATTTTAAAAGCCCACAGGACTGGAGGCGTTCTCAAGTCTTCATGTTAAATTATGATATAATCCAAGTGGCTAGTTATTTGTTGTTACCAGAGGTGTTTTTCTTCTAGTATCAGTGTATTTCTTCTACCAGCAAAATGTCACGTAAAAATAAAAGTAATTTTCTGTAGATGTTGCTCTCTTCAGAGTCTGCAAAAAGCGGATTGTATTGCTTAGAAGAACATTGGGTGATGTTATGCTCAAAATCTTGTTAATAAATGACTCTAACAAAGAGGATTGACTTTATTTTTTGGTTATAGATCAGTTTTCTTAAGCAGATGAGCTCTAGTTGCTCAAAAATGGCAGAATATTGTTAAGTACTGTAAGGATATACAAAAGGTAAAAGCTGTATGAAATGTAAAGGACATGTAGATACCTGTAATGTAAGGACATGTCTTGAGAATATTGTTGAAGAACAAAAAGAAGAGACAGAAAGAGTAATAAACCCCACCTAGATAGACAGACCCTAAGGAACAATAGATAACAGGGACAATATCAAAGACCAGATCTCTCAGGTCTCAGATTGAGGGAGCACAACTGAATGAATCACTCAAGGCCTTGGAGTGGTTCCACTAGCTTTTTGTAACTCGTAAGAAGGGGTGCAGAGGAGGAACAAGAGTTTCACTGTTCTCACGGGAAAAATTAAACTTTTTCTCAGAGACTTTCAGGGGCTTATGGGAATGGGTGAAACTCATTATAGTCTTTAGGCGAAAGAACCAAAGGCAGGGAAAGCGTTGATACCTTTTTCCAGGTGAGCTCCACACCTGATCACTGCAGTCTGTCCTATCTTCTCGAGCCCTGTTCCTCACTTTTCTGTGTGACCTTGTCCTCTGTGTGGAGGTGTGTAGAGATGACTCACTAGCACCCTTCAAGCTGAAATAGCTGGCAAGTTCAAAGAGATCAGAATCTGGAAATACATAAGGTCAGACCTAGAGATGGGTTAAATGGGGCCACAGGTTTGGACATGGATTCTAGGCAGACCTATCTGATTGAGGGACTCATGAATTTAAGAGTGACTGAGAATGAAGAGTGGAGGTGTGTGAACGTCCACTAGAAAACTGATCACCTGGGCAGGGGGAATGGGATTGCACTGTGTTGTTCATTTCTGTGTGAGTGCTGTTAGTGTTTATGGGGGTGCACACTTTATGCACCTGTGTGGCCCACTGTGTGTATACTGTGCCTATGTGTATACTGGGAATGCACGTTAAGCCTTGCTAACAAACGATCCTACTAACAGTAACACCAGAAAACAGAATGGGTAGGAGAAATCTCTTGGGCTTTAAACTCCACTGGGTTTGGCAACCCTTCCTATATACCCCAAAATTCCTCGAGTAATGGCTATATTATCTTCTGTTCAAGAATGACGGGGAGGACGGGGAAGACGCAGCAGTTTTGAATGGCTAGATGTATAATCTTCATGTATTCTCACCTTTTAATTATACACCATCTTTCCAAAAAGGTACTGAAGTTCAGGTACAGACAATGGGCTAAATAATTGAGGGGAATCAGAGAGCTAAGTCTAAATGTAGTGCTAACTAAGTAGTCGGTATCTTACATCTGCTTAAGAAAAAAAGGAATGTGATGATGGACAGAGAAGGAAAACAGGGTTCCTAAAGCATGAAAGTCTCTATACTCTCTTAGGATAAAGGGGTATGGCTTAGAGTCAATAGGGTACTGGAAATGAAATTTGACCTGAAAGTAGCAACAGGTCTGTACAGAGCTCAGTAGCACAAAGGAAACAAATTTGAAGGATGACAGAGCTGGCTGTGGTAGACAACAACAGTGAAAAGAGATCAGGCGATGTTAGATCTACAGAAATGGGGAATCAAGAGCAAAGGAGGCACCTGTGACATAGTAAGTGAAAGCGCCTTCCCCATTGCTCTGGAAGGCTAATGCAGCTCCACTGTCTGTGCTGGTCTGAAACAGTAGTGAGGACTGTTACTGTAATGGTCAGGAGAACATAATTTTGGCCATTTTCTCCACAGCAAAATATAGCAATTTGCAGTATATGGTTGGCAACCTCACCTATTCCAGTAACACCATGTTTCTTTGCCAAGTACTCATAAGAGGGAAAGCTGAGACCACTTGATAAACCAGTGGAAGAAATGAAGCCTATCAGCATAACAGCCATAGTCAGTGCAGTTTGCCTTTCCCTGCAGTTTGTGTGGTGGTGCCTGTGGTACTTGCGCACTTTGGAGTATACCGGCTATTTCCAGCAATTTTTCATGTCTTCCTTGTATGTTGTCCCTCATCCAAAGGCCTCAGTGTAGTCCATTAGTGTGTGTGATATCCCCATTTTATAAGCAAAAAAGTGGAAACAAGTTGTATGGAAGTTACGGGCATGTCCTGACTCAGTGAATACCGGTAACAGAGCATCCTGACCCTCAGTCATCTGTTCCAACGACTGCCTCATATGTATATTAAACAGAACGTGCTAATGGTCTGTTATCCCTATAACTGTAAAAATCTGGAGATTGTTACTAGGTACATTAAAGTTCCAGATCACATTTCTTATAATAGACCAATGCAATATTACACCCAAAGGACAAGTCACTAAACAACTGCTGATGAAATAACCTTTACATATCAAAGTATTTTTCTTCATCATAATACACTGACCACTACTTCTACACATGAAACCTAAGTGATAGACAAAATTTACTATAATTCAAATCAAACTTCAGCATTTTAATACTTCTAAACACACACTGCATCCTATAAAGAGGCATTCTCCTTTCTTTTGAGCTGTGTGTATGAAAACAAAAAATGTAGCTTTTAAAAAGGTGGGGTGTTTTTAGCCACTATGGACTACTAAAATGACATAGCAGCAAGATGATATCCCTCACATTTTGGTCTTGTGGCTTAATAGGGTTTTTTTCACAAGAAACAGAAAGCCAGCTCTACAAAGTGAAAGTCCATTCTAAACTTAAAATTCATATTAAGGGTATGAAGATCAGTGTCTACACTGTGTCACACAATTGCTTGATGTAGTATCAGGTTAAATTGGTAATCATATTGTCAGTCACTCATTGGAATAAATAACAGGACAGAAGAATCCAAAGATGGACAGTTGCTCACCAGAATTTTTTTACAGAGTATGTTCAAACTTCCAAAAAGCACAGTACTATTTGCTGCTGCTTTATAACAGCTAAAAAATCTCCCAGGCATCACAAAATAACACAAACATAACCGAAGGTCACTGAATCTAATACAATTTTCTAAATTGATATCCTACAGTAAAAAAAGGAAAAAGGAAAAGATTTGCCATCTGAACTCTATGTGTGACAACAGTAACTTATTTTAGGGACACAGTTGTTATGGGAAATGTCAAAGATTTGTTGTAACTCAGTTAACAGATTTTACTATTTTAATAGTATCATTCTGTTGAGTTTGTCAAAGCTGTCACAGCACACTTTCAATGTCTCTCCAAAAGGACTGATGCTGGGACTAATTATGCTACTTTTGAACACCTACAGTCGTTTTTATAGTCTCTGGCCACAGTAGAAGTTGTGGGAATTCCAAAATCCAGCCAAAATCACAGACTAAATAAATTTAATATAATTACACTTTTAATGTCATTGATAAAAAAAGGAATATTTGCATTAGGATTTAGAAACATCTTATTTCCTTCTTAGTACTTTGTACTGCTTTACAGCTTATTACTTCCATATTTTTTTCTTGCATGAAAGGCAAAAGAATACTAAACTCAGTTATCTTTTTCTTTGTAATTTAAGCAGGTGGTGCTGATAAAACATATCTTTCTGTTTTCCACTAAGTTAAAAATAACACAAGGGAGGTCAGGTGTGCAGTAATTCAGAGATTTAAATAACAGGATTAGGTGAAAAAAAGCAGTTACTTTTCCTGCTGAAAAAGCATAGGGTAAGAAACTCCAGTTTTCCTTCAACAGCTGTTACCCTGAAACCAAAAAAAGCAGGAGCAGAACAGGAAGTGAGGAAAAACACCTCCTGCCCCACAAGCTCCATGTGTTTTCTTGAGGCATTTAAAAGCTGTGCTGAAAACTATCACACAGAACATAGAAGGATAGTGACAACCTTCAACAAAGGTACCAAACTGGATTTATAATTGTTCAAAGACTGTTTCACTCATTTTGTCATTATTTCCATTTTTACAACACCATTGTGAAAATCTAATTTCCCAGGTATGTTGATGTACTGTGATGTTGAAAATTTTTTATCAGAAAAATTCCGTATTGTACCTATCCACTGTATGCTCATCCATTCTACTCTTATGTAGATGGCTATTTAAACTGCAGCAATTGATGCTCTTCTATTGCTGAAAATTATTCTTCCGAAACAAGTTAGTTCATGGATTTGAGATTATGATAGAAAACTCTATGGGATGATGGCAAACACATCTCTCTCTAGTAGAAACCATGTATAGGACTAATGATAACCAATTATGCAGGACAATCTGTAGGAAAAAATGGTAAGACTGGTTAACATGAATGAACCAGATGATCTGATGCACTCCAATAATTTTTTGAGGCAAATTCTGGGGCCTGACAAAGAGAAATACCAGGTCAAAGCAGGAGACAATCAAGCTTCACAACCGTGAAATACAAAAAGCTCAGCTGAGGAAAGAGAGGGAATAGAATAGTTTTAGTTCTCATTCCACTTGCGACTTGGCTGAAATGCTCTGTGTTCCAACAGGGAATATCTACATTACTCACTGGTACAGTGCAAAGAGCGGAAAAGTGGGATTCATTTTTCTGAGATGTATTATGGTTTCAGGACTCTATGTCCACATTACATCTACAGCAGCACTGAAGTTCACAGTAGTTACCGGGCCTCCATAGGTACAGGGCATGCTGGAGGACCTTGGGTCTTCGATACAAACAGTGCTCTCGAGACAGCACCTGTCTGTGACTTCGGCCTTGGTGCCACAGCTGGGGGAACCACTTTGAATGCACCACGAGCATACTTGAGAAACTCCAGGTATGGATGCAAAGAATATTATTTCAGGTACGGATGCAAAGTGTCCTCCTATACACGAGAAAATTATTGTGCATGCTATACAAGAAGACTAAGCAAAAGCTTTGAGGAGCAGGAAAATTCTTGCAAGGAGTCCTTGCTAACTATTGTAGACACATGGAGCTTTAGCGGTTTGGGGTTTCACAGCGGTTGCTAGTGTAACTATCAAATGAAACTGAGAAAAAGGATCTGAATAGGTGTCAGATGACACGCTAGTCTCGGGAGCACTGGGTAAACAGATCAACAGTCTCCAGGAACTTCAAGCCATGCTGGCTGGAAAAAGCAGAAGTGAGTGACTTTTGGAGTGTGATGTTCATGGAGTTAACAGACAGGTGAATTTAGTTTAATCTTTCCTGATAATGACCAAATATAAAAGAGAATAGATTAGAAAATGAGCCAGCTCTCCATACTTGCAAGATACATCAAAAGTCATTGATTTCGCTTTCGGGGTAGGTAATATCTCAGTCTTACGCAATACGAGGTCTGACTAGATGTTCAATCTACTGGTTTCTTGAACTCTGGCAGTGTTTTACACTGTGGAAAAATATGAAGAAAACTCACACATAATTGGTTTAAATAAAAGGATAATCAGTATAACAAGGTTTCACTAACTGTTATTCAAACAGCATAATTTTCAGAATCTGTGGTAAGATTTCTACTTCGTCTTTTACAGGATGGTCTTTATCTTCGAGTTGTACTTATTCAATACACAAGTACAGTGGAAAGGAAAAAGAATCCAAAAGGTACAATACGGTTTTGTAAGTGTTATACCTTAATCCTAAACACTTTTGCAGCTCTAAATGTATTAAGGGATGGCTTGGAATTTCAAGTGACACTAATAGGGATAAACGTGTTTTGAACTGCTAAAACTAGATTGTAATTTGCAGCTGGGTTGACATTGTACTGCTCATAAGACTGGGTCACACAAAGATAGATTGAGATTACTTTCTTTCATGGGAGTAGGGTTTAGAAAATGTTTGAGAGCATTCAGCTCTTTGTATAGCCTGTATACAGGACATGAATCTATAACAGCAAAGTTTTTTTTACTGAATGATGGAAAGAACAATTTTTACGTTATATTAAATTTTTGTTTCAACTTCTGGCCTTCCATCTTCTGAAAGACAAAAAAGTTGAAGAAAACCCTCACAAAACCCCACATAAAAAAACCCAACTCTCTTTGATTCAGATGTGTTTAACTGATAGGACTAATCAGCCACATTCTCTCTCATCCCCTTAGTATTTTCACTATGCTTTTCCTTGGAGTTGAATAAAACTCCAACTGGCTCATTAATAAGGAACACTTAAATAAAATTTTATTAAATAATGCTTCCCCTTACTATACCTTGAATAAGAGCGCTGATTGTTTGTGGCTGAGATAGACAATTGAATTCAAGTGTATGCTTACCATTTCATGTAATTCTACATGAAAAATCAAAATGTTGAAAATACCCTATTGCTTAGGAAACTAATGGCAGCTATTAGCTAATTCTTAAAATGTTTTTTTAAAGCTGAGCAGTTTGAAAAAAAGATTGATTTTAACCCAGCTGTCTCAGAGAGATTTTGTTCCTAATTGCCTATCTGATTAACTATGGATGGAGCTGGAAAGAAAATCCCAGTCAGGACCTAGGAAACTGAGTTGTCTTCAGTACCTACAGTCCAACTCTCCCAATGCAAATATAGATTAATTTACAAAATCTGCAAGTACTACAAATTCAGTTGTATCCTCCTATTGCCAGTCTAGCTTAGCACTTCAACAGTAGTTTACTCATAACCAGACTCAGTTAAAACCAGCTGTGTCTCAGAATAGAAACTACCTTATATTTCTTTAAGAGACTGCTGCTAAAAAAATATTTCCATGAGATCAGGACATGAGCTTACGGAAATACAACCATGCAAACCTTCTCCAGTCATTTATTCTTGTTGCATAGAAAGCCATCCTCGTCCCAGGATTTACAAATACTTTGCTCTTAGGTAAGCAGTGTTGTATATAATACTATTTAACAATGTAGAAAAGGTAGAAAACACAAATAATATTACCATAATTCAATGTTGACTTGACTTATTAAAGATAATATCATAGTCAAATAAGAGACAAGACATTTGAATTAGTTATTTAAATTCATTCCCATTTTGGTTTCGCTAAGACACCATACCGTGTGTCTCAAGAAACATGATCTTTTCTGTCTGAAGTGGAGTTCAATGGGTGTTGTCAACTTCTTTTACTAACTCTACCTATAAATAAGTTTCTTAGAAAGTGGTAAGCCAGTAATTGCAATAACTTCTTTAAAATATTGCTGTAAACTTGAAAAAATAATTACTCTTAGCTGATTTTTCAGTTAATTAAAAAGGGAAAAAACCTGTTTTGCTGATTTTATTCCAGACTTGCTAGAGACTGCCTGAAGCATTAATCTGTTTTGCAGTTTCACTTCAGTTACCTTCTTGGTATGGACAGTTCCCATAGACTTCAGTGTACCAAAGGAGGGTGCTGGACCCTGACCATGACAGGATCTCAGTAATCTTCCTATGAAGTATACACTTAATTTCAAACATGATCTAAAAGTAAACAAGTCAAACCAGCCAAGAAATGCTTTCCCTTCTGCCCAAAAATTCAGAAAACAAACCCCCAAACTCTGTTCCGAGAAGGATTAAACCAAGATTAAATACGGCTTATGTTGAGACGGAATATGCAGACACAACTAGTGCTTGTGTCTAGGTATCCCATATTTTAGATGCCTTGTCTAACTTCTGACCAATGGACTTTTCCCTGTGTTGCTCCACTGCTACCTTCATCCTTTACCTCGAGATGAAAATTTCCACAAAGAAGAAGTTATATTTCTAGGTAACAGGGTGGGAAAAGAATCACTGACAACTAGCTGTAGTAACATACAACTCCTGAGCCTAAGCTTAAAGCTTTGCTGTTGTTATTGTTCTTTATAACACAGTCATTTAGAAGACGAATTATCTGAAAATTCTATTACTGGATTTAAATCTATTCATGTCACTACATTTTTTATTTTCTAAGATTTTTACTTGTTGTTATCTTGACCAAATAGAAACTTGAGGCCTCAAGAACCTTTGTAAATCTTACATCCAAATATAAATGGCAAAGATTTTTACAGCTCTTGTGCTTGAAAATATTTGCTTTGATATTATAATAATTTTCTTTTCTCATCTTTTTGAAGAAAGAAACCTCAAACAACCCTCAGGGAAGTTAACAGAGGATTAGGGTAGATACACCACTCCCAGGGACAGACCAGGTAAGCCTAAGATAACGGACTGCCTATATCTGAGAAGGCTGGGACCGATAAAAAAGTGAACAGCCTGCACCTGTCTGTGCTTTTGGCTTGTCAGAGCAAGAGGCCTAGTGACTGAGAAAGAAGTAGGCAGACAGTACCTACCATAGAGGGGAAACCCCTTCCAGAAGTTGGTGCCACTCCTTTTTTTACCTTCTTACCCCTCACTGCTCTCCCTTTGCCATTCATCTGTGGCAGTAGCAACAGGAGCAAAAAGGCATTTCTGGAGATCTGGCTCTATTCCCTTGTCCCACTCCATCTCTGTAAGCAGGGCTCAGTCCTGGCCCCTCCTCCGACCTCCCCTGGTGTCAACGAACGTTGAAAAGGTGATGCAGGGAGAATGAGGGGAGATAAGCAGTAGGAGAAGGAGCGGCTCTGTGAATTCTGCAATGCCTTAAGATGAATGCCCTATCACGCAAGATAGTGATGGGAAAGGAGATCCTGTGAGAGAAAAGCAGTTGTCTTCGGACACCTCCCAGATTCCTACAATATCCTTCTGCCTCCAACCCTCCCTTCCCCTACAGAGGGTCCTCATTGTTGTATACCTTTATTACTGCTACTGTGTTTAACTTCCACGCCAACAGCTTCCAGACTACTAATAACATATCGCTACAGTTACCTGGGCAACCTTTACAGCGTGGGGAGAATTGGGTGTCTTAGGTGCATCCTTCACTAGTGCACTCTGCTCATCCTACAATTAGGCCAGACGTGTACAGTTCCCAGGACCACGACATGCCCCTATTACATGACTATATTTCAGCGGGAAGGAAAGGAGGACGCAGCCTGTTTCTAGCCCTTCTGTCTCCTCCCCCTTTATTGACAGAAAGACCTTTCAGCTCTGAAGAAGAGAAGAGGTTGGGCTGTAGAAGGTGGATCACATGATGCTATCTACAGTGGATCTAGGATGCTATGACACCCAGTAATTTTATTATCAAGTACATCTTGAGGTTTAACAGTAAGCAGTGACTCCAGGTATCTACCGGGTAATACACTCCTTTCAGTCCAGAATTAGATGCCTGTCTCCGGCTGGGAATCACAAACCCAATGTCTTGCACTTAACAGACTCCAGATGCAGATGACGAGCTGCTTTTTTCTTGTCTCTCTCTCTCCCTGTGAAAGAGTAGCTGCTGGTGGGTCTCTCCTTACTCTGCCACACTTTGGAAGTTACAACGTTTGTCAGGAAAAGAGACAGCTGAGTTGCACATCTAATTCTCAAACAGTGGGCTAAGCAACTATGCAGGTAGTTTTCACACCTCCAGCTGCTGTTTTTTCCAGCCTCAGACTGCCAGGACAAGCCTGACACTGCTGTTATGAGTTTGGACAGAGACAGGGGAATCAGCTTTTCTTCTTTCATTAGATGATGAAAAGATTCAGATGGACAAACTCTTAATTACTACGGATTTGTTCAACAATTTACTGTTATGGCTTCTCGAATTGCTTAAGTAGGCTCCTCTGAATACTAATTTTCTCTTCTGTTCCTAGGGTGCATCTTTGAGTAGGTGAAAACAAGCACGCCTACTGTGAGGCTGGAGATAGCTGATAAACGAACCGGCCTCCAGGCAGTGCACACAAAATTCCGCATTTAATCCTTCCCAGGTAAACAGCGAAGGTAAAATGAAGAGAAGATACATAAAGAAATGAAAAAACAAAAGAGACCAGAGGTGGAAAACAAGCCTTTCAAACGGCGCTGGGCACGGCACGGGCAATGCAGCGAAGGGTAGACGTGCTCTCCGTCGGGACGAGGGAGGGGTGACTTCACCTCAGCCCCGCGGCGAGGCCAAAGTTCCCGCTCACGGGAGCGCCTGGGAACGCCGCGACAAGGCCGAGCGAGAGGTGGCGGCAGCGAGTCGCTGCACGGCGCGGGCGCCGCCGGTCCTCGCCGCCACCGAGCCGGCTGAAGGCACCT
>Ga0065711_1035544_pt1 | contig 22158 bp, 19 predicted proteins | sample Hoacrofraction12_FD_59098 | JGI IMG/M metagenome (GOLD analysis project Ga0065711, IMG submission 59098) | Hoatzin crop microbial communities from Cojedes, Venezuela - Epithelial fraction 12 v2 (version 2) | ecosystem: Host-associated > Birds > Digestive system > Esophagus > Crop | place... | reverse complement strand
TTTTTTTTTTTTTTTTTTCCTCCAAATACTTGTCATTTCTATCATTAGGTGTCTTCTTGTTAGCCAAGTTATTAGGCTTCCACCACGCCTCGGGCCCCAATGTGACTGACCGCCAGGCGCAGGGACATAGCGGTCTGGGGAGATCTGTTGAGGCTAAAGTATTTAACAAAGGAATAAAATCTCTGCAATGGGCGATTCCTGAATAAACATGGGTTGTGCCTTGGGCTCTGCACTCCTCGTGTCTCATGGTAATGAGCTGGACCCTCCTAAAGCCAGGTAGTTTTTGCCACGTAAGAAAACTGGGGAGATCCCTAGCCAAAGATACTGTAAAGGTCCAAATACTAAGTGCACCCAGGGAGTAGAGAACTCCACGGAGGATATGTCCATGTGCCGCTGTGAAACGCAGCGTTACGGGCACGGCCTCAGCCCCAGTAAGTTCTTAAGTCATTGCTCGCCGAATGCTGGACAGGGTAGCTGACCCTTTCTCATTTCCCTTGCTCTGGCGCACGCTCCCGACCAAGGGCAGCAAACGACAGCGCAAGCACCTCATCGGACACGGTGGGTGCCCGTCCCCCTGGCAGTGTCCCCGTGGCGAGGGCCTCCCCCCACAACCCGTCCCTGAAACTGCAAGTCCCGGGGGAGAGCCAAAACCCAGGCTGCAGCAGACCAGAAAAACGGGTCCCTTGCCTGGAAAAGAGCCAGCTGCAACCCCCCGTTTCGGTAACGACAGCCGAACAGATCGGAGGATGGTGTTGCAATTTCTGAAACACCCTTCAGCTCGTGCTTAATCTGCTTGCCCCTTGCAAGTGTCCCTATCTGCTGGAAAGGAATATGCAGTAATTTGCCAAATGAAACAAACCTTATACATGAATTAGTAGAGTATGTTGTTATCTGATAGAGCATAATCTCTTTTGTTAATGACTAAGTGGGTGCCACAGCTTAGTTCTGATTAAGCTGCTTTACATTCCTGGATATGCCCAAATTAAATTCTCTGAAGGGACCCAACTGTGTTTTCCATCAGTGCAACAGGCCTTACTCCTGTGAAGCTGCCAAGTAAAACAGCTGAAGAAAAAATAATTACACATTGAAGTATAAACTATATTTTTGTTAGTATGTGGCAGTGGAATGTTTCAGTGAGACAAACCAGCCCATTACTGGCAGCAGGACATCGTCTTGTGTTAGGGTACTCGGAGCAGCGGTCAGGTGAAGCAAACGCGTCAGAAAAACAGCAGACAGACCACGTCGCTATGTCCACGAAGACGCCAGTGAAGAATTGTGATGGTGACAAGGAATCCAGTGCACAAATTACTAGAAATAGTAAAGAAGCAGAAAATAAAAGGGAACAAAGCAGTTCTTATCCTTGGGATGTTTCCAGAATTTATCCTTTCGTCATTCCACCTTTTATTGGGTGGAGCTCTGCAGAGCTGCCCTTGTGAAAACAGCGCTGAATTCAGAGCAGGCACCTCAGCTGCAGTTCCGTTCTTCACTGCTGGGGTTATGGACCCTGTCCTCTCTGTTTGTTCTGCTTGCTTTTCGTCTTTTTAAACTACAGAAGAGAAATCACCACCACCCTTCAGCAAGCATTGTCAATACCCAAATCTCAGCAAGCAGAAATCTTCTTGCTAAACAGCAAACCGGACTCGACAGCGAGTTCAGCGGCGTTTACATCAGCACTCCCTCTAATTCGATGCCAGGAACGCAGAGCTTGTCCCAGCACTGTGCTTATCAGAACAAAACTCTTGTTTCCTCGCTGGCTACCTCTTCCCCCCCTTCTCATGTGGCAGGACGGCATTTAATTCAGAGCATGTAAAAACCTTCCCTGCTGCCTCTCCCCTAACGAAACAGCTTTCTGTACGTCCCCAAACAAAGCTTATTGTAGACTATTGTGCAAAAGCTGTATAAAAATTTGCAATAAATAATCCAGCTAGCTCTGGTTCTGAGCATGACTTGTCGCTGTGTTTGTACTCTGTTGGGCACGTACGTGCCAGTGGGACTCTAACACCACACAACAGGGCACGTAGATCTTCGAAGGCTGGTGTTCCAGTCCGGTTCTACATCAGCAGAAGTATGAGGTGGTGGAAGCTCCTCTGATCAGGATGTCACGTTAAGCCCTGTTGAAGTCCCATTGATGTCAAAGAAATTTAAGCATATGCTTTATTTTAGTTGTACACTTAAAGGCTGATCTGAAACCTTCTACATTTGTTCAAAATCCTATGGGATCTTGTATTTCCCTCGGGGAATTAATTGTCGTGTTCGCACATTCATTTTTTCAAGACAAAATCCTTTCTCCATTCTGTATATGTAAACCATCCTAAGCCTAACGAGGAGAAATTTCTAAAGCCTGAGTAATAATTCTCAGACATGACATTAAAACACTTCATTTCATATAATAAACTGTTGAAAACAAATCACTACTGTGGTTAATGGTTAATTTGCTACGTCTTTGGTTTTAAGCTTTGCCTAAGGCTGCAAATTGCTCTTTCAGGCCATCATTTGTTTCAAACAACCGATTTCCTAGGTGTATTTCCGTAGAATTTATTATAACACTACCGATGGGTAAAGGTCACCAAACAAATCCTTCTGCCCTAAGCCTTTCCCACTCATACTCCACCTTTCCAGTTCTGTTCTCCAGCCTTCCCATATCTTTTCCGCCGGCCCGTTAGGAATATAACACAGCGCTAAAGAACAGACACAGAATATTACCATTTCTGAAGTGACTACCCGATTAGCTGGTGTCACTGTGGGCGATGCGCATCTCTTGCTCCGCTGCCCTGGATGGGCGTGCATCCTCCCTGGTCCCGGGCCAGACTTGAATTCCGGCTCTCTCAACATCAGAGCTCCTTGCTACCAATCACTCGGGGAAAAAAGGCAATTAACGTGTGGGCTGCTAACTAAAAATCCGCTGTCATTCACATGGAATGTATGCTCTAAGCAGGGCTGAATGAATTCTCAGTCGCTGAGATAAAACATGCAAATAAGCTGGGCCTGGAACGGCTCTCGTAGATGGAACCACTGCTGCTCTGCAGAGCGGTGGTCCTCCAGAAGCCGGTTCCAGGGCAGCAATGGGAGGACCGGCCCAGCACGGTCGGGAAGAGGAGAGAACGGGACATCTCATTTCTTCCCCCTCTCCTGCCTCTTCTTTGTGCCTGCTTCGCTCCTCGCTGCTAGGCCTCCTCCTCCCCACTCCTCCTGCGCTGGTTCCACCCTCCCGTCTTTCCACCGCTTCCCAAAGAGGGAATGTGACGGCCTGCGAGACATCACCGTCAAAGGGTCCCCTCCCTCTTGTCCAGACAAATGGCTCCTCCGTTACCGTGCCTGCTGTTTTTAAAGACACCTGAAACTCTCCTTCCATCCTCCCATGTGCGCCCTTCCCATGTCCATAGACAGCTCGCTGCCTGGTCAGCTGCCATTCAGCCAAGTTACGCAGTGTATTTACTGACCGCAACACCCTCTCGTGACCCAACCTGCCAGCCACTCACCTTTGTCATTTCTGGGTCTGCTCTGAGCTTCTGCCAGCTGTCTTCTGCCCAGAAGGGAATGCCATGATCTAGGGGCAATTGCACTAAAAGTCACCACGTCCCAGTCCCGTCTGTGATGGGACCAGCCTCAGAATCACAGTGGGCTGTTCTGGGGGTTTGTGACAAGCTTGCTGTGAATTGTTATACCGGGGCAGAATTCTTTCCCTATTTCTCTCTATACTTTTCAGATTGTTTTCTTTTGGCTGCAAATTGTTGCATCTCCCGTCCCAAATTTCATTTTGTATATTTTTGTCCTGACTTCTTCAGCTATCCATTACTGCATGTTTACTTCCAGCCTTTCTGTCCTCGCAACTGCCTGCCATACAGTGGCATTCCAGGCTTTTCCACACACAGACCTCTTTAACACCTCATCCATTTGCAGCTTAAAACCAGCAGTACAAGAAAAACATCATGAAATATTACTGTATCTTTAAAGTTTATGCCCTTTTTTTGTACCCACATATTCAAAGGAATATGATATCCTCTTATGAAGCACCACCAGTAATCAGTTTATCAGTTTAAAAATGATCACAGTCCTCACTAAAGCAGTTCAATCATTGCAATTTTTTTTCCAAACATCCAAACTTTAATTAGTATTCACTCCGAGATAATCAAATAACTTACTGATAACAACCGACTGGGTAGTCACCGCTGGCAGGAAACCATTACTGTTGATTATCTTTGATGTACTGTTCGTCAGCCCATTAGCAGTCTACTGGAAGTTTCAGTGAGTGTAGCACTTGAGATGGCAGGATTTCATTTTTATTCCTTTTGACTATGTTTCACTCAAGCTTTGTTTTACAACATGCTGTCATATCTTCAGCCACCAGTTCTGTAAAACTCCTTTAAGAAGAAACGTTAGAATTTTGGAGGGGCGGATTACCATTCCTGGGTAGAAAGCAGCTTTTTTAACCCAAGCTTGAACCAAATAACACCTGAAGTTCTGAAGGTTTGATTCACTTTTTAAGTCTTAAAAATATATCTTGGATCCAGACCCTTCTGCCCTGAACATTTTTCTTTTCAAATGGTCATTCTTCAATGTAAAACACCCAGATGTTTAACGGTTTCTAAGAACGGAGCAGTGATTCTAACATTTTTGAAGGTCCCAGTTGTTACAGTTCAGACTGAGCTCAGTCTGTAAATCCAGGTTAACAGTGCTTGCTTTTTGTGACAGAATCCCCTGGCTGCCAAAGCGAACCCATTCCTCCTGACATGCTTACTGAAACTTAGGAAAATCTTGCACAGAAATAACTCAGTCCTGCTCCCCACACCCCACCCTTATTTCACGTTAGGAATACCCGTTATCAGTAGGTTTTTCAGTTTTATACCTACACAGTATATTTTATTCATCTGCCGGACAGGTGTAATGACTCGGAGAGAAAACACCAAGTAGTCCAGCACACACACAGGGTCATTAGCAAGGACAGATTAGGTAGGAAAACCTCACTGCTCCTTTCCTAATAACTAAATGGAAATTATATTTCTAGTTTAAATTTAGCACCGTGGCACAAGCTCCACAGCATCCAAAGAATCTCAAGGAGGGCATCCCTGGGTTTGCACTGCTTCTTAATAGGGAACTGTTTGTTCTAGCGAAGCACGCTGTTCTCTCCGGTGCCAACTTCGACAGCGCCAGAACAGCTCTGCATGCTGTTATTGCAGCTATGCAATGCCTCAGATTATGCTGCCCAGCGCACGCGCACCTAGTCGTGAACTTCCTTCCCAAATTAGAGCAATACCTGTGCCATTTCTCACTCACGGACTGAAGCGATCGAATGGAAACACAGGGGGAAAGGATGAGTAGGGAGGCCAGGAAACCGATCTGCCATCACTAGTTGTACCTGCTTGGGTTGCAACAGGCGCCCAGCGCAAATGGGACCCACAGAGCACGGCGACACGCGGAAACCATCAGCAGTGCACCAAACCGCTGCATCCCTGTCAGTCACTTGGTTTGCTAGCTTGAAATACTCTACATCTACACTGAGATGACTACAAGTCCCACAAATGGTTAAAGATTTTATCTACATTTTATCTAAAATTTTATCTACAGCCAGACCTTTCAAAAATTACGCACTATAGATTTCTTATCCAGATTGGAATTAAGTTCAGAGTTTCAAACACACCAGCTTATTTTTTTGCACTGGACTCTCAGAAAATCCTGTAAATACATGTTTATGTGGCTGGATGTGCCATATCTGTACACACACACACACACATACACACACACACACACACACACACTCTGTATCTATACATCTGTCCAGTATGGTATGAGCCACTAACATGCACAAAAAGCAGGGCAAACACAACCAGCATCATAGTGTATATTATCAATTATTCAAAACCAAGAAGGATAGAAGAAACAAAAGGAGAAATATTTACCAGCTGAAGTTTTCTCTATACAACTGGACCTGCTGAGATTTAAGAAATTGTCGTTAACGAAGCTGGAAGATTAAGAATGATGCTTTCCATCGGGACGCTCCTCACTTTCTGGCAGCCAGCTGCTCTTCTGTATAGCAAAGATGTCCCCGCATCAGCTGACTCATCATTCTCTGGGTCCTTGTTGATTCTGGATTTAATTTTCACCTTGCTAATGTTCACCAAAGACTGTGACTCTTGGGCATTTCCCCAGGACACAGTCCCATCCAGCCCTTCACCGTGTGGAAAGATGGCTTGACTAGGCTGCCAGCTTTAATTCTTTGCTCTTCTCTCAGATGATTTATCTGCTGACTTGTCTTGACACCTCATAGCTTCCTAGCTGCGATCCTGCTCAGCCACTCCTTTGCCTTTGTTTGCCTGAAGGACTGGGGAAATCTGATCTTTTGCGTAGTGACAGGCACGTACATGAGACACAAATACCACCGCGGTGTGTTTTTCGCCAAAAGTGATACAAGAAACAGCTAAAACCGTTGCTGGCAGCAAGACATACATGAGTAGATAGTTAGGTATCAATATCAGGATCATAAAATTTCAGAGCCAGAACTGGAAAACCCGGGCTCATACTCAGTCGACAGCACGTCGAGCAGCAGGGAGCCCATGGGTTCGCAGACGGAGCCGTCCTGGGAGGAGGGATGTCACGCGGATTCATGTATGAAAAGCCATCAAGCTGGGGCTCAGCACAGAAGCACCTAAACAAGTGTTAGTACAATCCTTTCATGTAGGGAACTTACATTAGTTTGAAAAACATTCTCATATTCTTCCTGTGGCTTCACATGTTCAGAGCATAGGAGCTCCACGGTGCCTTCCTCGAGGGGAGCTGCTTTAGCATCCAAGCAGCCCCACAGACTCCATCTTCCCTGTAAGCTATGAGAAGTAAGAACAGATGAACCTCCACTTTTTTGTCAGCTATGTGCATTTTACTCTCAGGTGATTTTCCATCTTAAAGTCCGAGCAGAATGACCTGTGCTTGCAGGAAGGCAGCACCATACCTCCAGATGTGGCAAATGGCTGTTGCACATAGATGCAGCTGTCGTCAGAACAGCTTCAGCATCTCTTGGATTTCACAACAAGCTGAAGCAGACGGCAAGAGGCCTCGGAGCGTGGGCCACAGGCTCACTGCGGCCGTTTCAGCAAGTGATCCAAGCGAGTAGGTGCACCCCAGCCCTGAAGCGAGGTGCTCCAACCCGCCCTTGGGTGCCACCTTGTGCTGCCCCGCGCCAGGCAGAAAGTGCGGTCCTTAAGTCACCCCTGCACCCGTCAAAGGTAGAGACACAACAGCCACGCATCAGGAACAGTACCCCTCCACTTTTTAAATACTTAGACTGTTTGAGCACTTCTCAAAACATTTTATCCAAATACAACTATTTTTGCAGATCCCTTCTCACCATGCATTAAGAGGGACCTGAAAATTTATCTTAACTGAGAATGTATAAAGAAGGCCAACCCAATGACCACAAGTCACACCTAACGTCCAGAGTTTATAATCATAAACCTTCAATCCGTCTTGCTGGGGAGATCAACTGCCATCTCTAAGAGCAGACCCTCCCACAGATGCTGCAATCCCGGAGTGTTAAATTCTGCAGGAACTCAGAAGAGTCCCCCTGCCCAGAAGGCAAGGCAAAGGTGACAAACGAGTCCCGTTCTCTTGCTGTTAGCAATTTGGCACAGGAGCCTGAACGATGCTCACCAGGTTACACACGAAGCTAATGACAAAAACCTAACTTTAATCTCAAAGTCATCCCTCTTCTTCCAGTTCTGGAAGTTTCACTTACCCTGGTTGTTACATTTCTTCAGGGATATCTTTGATGAGGCTTAACATGCAGTGCCTCATGTAAAAAGGGAAACATGTAAATTTGTGACAAACAGAAACACACAAAATAAATATTCACTTCCTAATATTATGCTATCTTTTAAATAAAACCCTATTTTCTTTTCCCACATTCTGTTAGAATAAGTGAGATGCTTGGTCACAAACGACAGAAGCTTTGAGACTGCAATAAGGCCAAGATTTGAGAACATTCATATGATCCATACGTTCCTATGTTATTAATACAGAAGAGAGCAATGGTGTTGCTGTTAAGAACACATATCTCCTTACACAACTATCTCTAATCCTACACAGAACGTAAATATCTATGATTGGGGTGTGAAAATACATAGATGGATCTTCACCCTCCTCTAAACTGAATGGGTCACAAGTTGGAACAGCAGCAGAAGCATCACACAAAAATCTGTAACATGATACATGCACCTACATTATCTTTGTTCTTGGTTTTCTGGTAGTAGCTTAAAAAAACAACAACCCCCCATTCAATTTTCTCCAGGCTTAGCTATTAATAAAGCTTTTCCAGTAGGATCTCACTTGTATTAATTCCTACTTTTGTTACCCTTATAGAGATGCTTGGCTCTTTAGAGTATGCCACTCCAAGTCAGCAGTAAGTAATCAAATTCAGCAAGGGCGTGTTAAATTCACCGACTGGACTTCACACACCGTACACACCGCCACAATGGCAAATTCATGACTGACCTCTCTCCCCCATCACAATTCTGTGTGTTAAAGCCTGGGGACAAGGTCACGGCACTCTCAAGGTAGATAGTCACAGGATGTGCTGAAACTGAAGTCCTTCACCAGACCAACCTTATTTTGCTCCCACCTTTCCCATTTTTAAGTTGTAATGAGACAGCACAAAGAGAACCACTACTTCACAGAAGCTTTCTGAAAGGCATTTAAAGGCTTGGATAAGTGAAATGAGTAATACATTTGTCCCTGAAAAATTAGTACATAAAACATTTTTTTCCTGACAAAGTTAAAGACTAATAAAGTCCAAGTCACCCAAATAATATGTATGAAAAACTGCTGCTGCCTTTCAAAACCAAAGTGTGGAGGAAATAACATTACAGTAGCAATGGATCAAAGCTCAGTGTAAGAAGGCAGAGGCGACTTTGTTTTAAAGCAAAGCTGATTTCATTCACTCATATTCCCACTCCCATACCCACTGGTTGCAAGCACTGGGATGCGTGTGCCCAAGCAGCCCGATCGGCATTCACGTGCCAGGAATGTGTTTCAGGGTTGTGTGGTCAGGTTTCCTTCAGTGACACAAAGGACAAGAGACGATGGCCATCAAGTCTGAATCGTAGCTCTGCTGTTCAGCTGATGCTGACAAGGGGGTGCTGGTTTTTGCCCATGTCTTCTTCTGCACCTTTGGGAGCCGATGGTAGTTCCTATCCTGTCAAGCACATGTGAGTCTTTCTGATTTGCTCAGACATTCCCCTCGCAATCTAGTTGCCCTGAAAAGCTATACAGAGATGTATGGGGCTCTTTATGCCTTGTTAGTCTAGGGGGTCAGATTTTTATACTGAAGCACGTATTTATAGAATAGTATGCAGAAATACACCTAGCTGGACCCAACAGAATGTGGGTGCAAATCCTACCTGTACAGCGGATCCCCAACTATCCTTTATCACATGTCATTGTTGCCTGAAAGAGCAAGTACGCCAAAGGAAAAACTTCGTATTTTTACTTACATCTAAAATGAGTGTGAAAAATGTAAAAGTCTATCTCAGTTGAGATCACACTGCACTCGCTCATACAGCGACGCTTGGGTGGACTGCCACGACCTGCACGTAGTCTGATCCTGCTCAAATTAGCCCTCTCTAACTCTATTCCCTGGCAAGCAGATCAGAAATCTCTTCCGGAGCCATCAGCTCTGTGGATAAACTTTGTGTCCTCTCCCACAAAGGTTAATTTGTTTGATATTATTTCTTTTTGTTACTTTTTTTTACAATTACTTTGAATTCCCTACGTTTATATACACTTTATTATGCCCTACGCATATTTATCTAGTTGAGCTCACAAAACCATAAAAAACTGGAAACCTGGCAAGAAAAATGTTGGGGTCAGCACGTAAGAGAGGAGCTAGAAGAGGGCACTTACATACATTGCAATTCATGACTTGTAGACTCTCACAAACTTCAGCAAAAAGGGACCGGAATCACATATATACACACACCCGACTGAGAGCAACCCGCTGTGTATTTGCAGTCGGCAAATGTTTTGAAAACCAACATTTTTCCTTTTTGAAAAGGAAGTGGGAAGACAACAGGAGGAGAACCTACAAACAGATGACCATTTTCAGTCTTGCTAAGCTTTCACCCTTCTTCTCTGGGCTGTCCAACAGACAAAGAACAATAGCAAGCTAAAAATGATCCCCAGGCATGCCCATCATTTATCAGTCTGGTCTCTGAGCTGAAGACACTATTGCAGCTGCAGAGGAATAACCTGGTCTTGCAGCTCACCGTAATCCCTAAATTTTTCAAGAGGTGGGGTGTTTGACAGCTCTGTGAGCTGAACTAAAGAAGGCAAACAATCCTCTCGCATAGCTCCCACACCATGGGACAAAAGGAGGTGGTGTGAATTCAAGGAACAGGAGAGGTGGCTATCACTACCGCAAAATTTGTATGGATTATTTTAGGATGAATACCCTGTACAATTTGCACGTCAATTCAAATTTGTAATCTAATTTGCCTAACGGTACTTTTTTCAGTAACTAAACAAAGCATTTATTTCTGTTAGTGTTGTTTACTTAATGTTAATTATTATCTTTTATTTTGAAGTTAGCAAGATAAACTTTGTTTCTTTTTTTTTTTCCCCGGAGCTTTTTATATGTAACTTCCCCCTCAGCTGCAACACCCAGAAGGTATACTAACTCTCAAAATGGGCATTTTCAGGTTTTTTCTCACTGGAAAAACATGAGGGTACAAGCAAGAAGGAGGAAGAAAATGAGAATTCGGTTATCTACTCCTTTTTGTACAGAAGTCAACAAAATGATGACTCATGTCCCCAAATTAGCAGGAACAGAGAATTACTTTAGAAGTGATATTTAATTCAGCAAACACATCAGCTCCTGGCCAATGAAATCCACCAGATGAATCAGACACAAATTAACATCAAATACACTGGCGGCTTCTTGTTCCGTAACTGTTGGAAGCACAAGAGGAATCCTTCAAATCCTCCACCCAGTGCAAGGCACAATGAAATGCTTTATGAGGGTCCTTGCACAAATCCATGAAATCAGTTTGGAAGCTCTTCGGCCACAGTTCATCTCGTGTCTGAAAAGCCCCGATAGTTCCCCCACTCTAGGTGTGCTCTTGGACATAAAATAACAGCAAGTTTTCTTCCAAATCTGTCTGTCCTGCTTCTGGTTTGCATGTTTTCCTAGCTGCCCGTTGTCTTCCAGCATCGATTGAAACAACTGAAATGCCATAAGCCGTGCTCCTAACCAACCTGCCTGGGGGGCCACGCTTCTGCTCTGCGACAGACGCAGCGAACGAGCAGAGGGGCGAGTCTGCACGGCGGGCTGGACCGAAACGCTGCAGCTCTTGTCAAAACAAAGCGCTTTGTGTACACTCAGGAAAAAGCACTGTGCTGTATTTTAAACAAAAATCATGCAAATGTGGAACACATTGTTTGCTGCAAGCTTCAAGCACACCCTTTCAGACCTGGATAAGAATACGGATATGGCAGGGCTCGCTGTACTTACAGACATGTTCTGTAGCTTTCCTAGCAGTGCTCCTGGTGTCCATGCACACCTGGCCTTGGGCACAGCTGGGATCAGAGCTCAGGGCTGAGCACTCCATCCCAGACTCGGGACTGATACTGCTATTGACCCCAGACACTGGTGGTCAGAAAAGATGGTTACAAATGGCTACACGAAATGTGACGTTCAAAGTGAGAGAAAGCGATTCCCTTTAAGACAAGGACATAGCTATGCCAGGTAGAAAAGCCTGGTTTTAATCCACAGGAGGTTAACAATTTATTAATATTTTTTGGTAAGCATCTGAGCAAGAAAGAACAGTTTAGCAAGAGGAAAATTAAAATTACCCTCCTAATTAAGTTGGAATCCGAACACCCTGCGAAGGGGAGGTTTTGCGATTTTCACCTGGATGAAATCCAAACAGGATTAGGGTATAAAATGAAACATATAGTCCTAATCAACACTATTTTTGATGACTGCAAGCCTAAAGTCATATTTTTTCCATAGGAACTGGTTCCCAAGTTACACAGTTAGGTGTTTGCCAGCTGATGGGCTGGTAGCGGTGCAAGAGACCTTTCGGATTCCATCTAAAGACAGAGGGCTGCATACAGGCTTGTTTCCCTCCTGCTTGCCACCACATTTTAAAGTCGAAATTTTGATGTTGTACACAAGTTCTTTATTTCACATTAATCTTACACTGCCTTCTGCTGAGGAGGACTCCCAGGTAATTGGCAAACACTAAAATATTCCATCCCCAGGATAAGCCTCATCGAGTATCCAAAACATCGCAGCGTAAATCTCCGTGGAGCTGCTGAGACTTGTTTGGGAGCGGGTAACAAATCCGCCGATACCGTAATACCCTGTGCGCAGCGAAGCGCGGCAAACAGTAGCAGGATGTTGCCCGGATTACCTAGCAATTCCTGCTGCGCAAAGTGCTTTGCATTTGTTGGGGGTTTTTCTTCCCCACTCAGTATTGCTCATAGTGTGACCATAATATATGGCTTCTCACAGCACTGCCTTTATGTCATTTACATTCATTAGTGTTAAAAGAGCAGGGGACAAGGAGCCTTGGGCACAGGGCTAATCACCCTCACCAGCCAAGTGAAACAATAAAATGTTCTACACATACATATTTCTCCTCTTTCCAACCCTCTGGAAAGTCGATAAACATTTCAAAAATCTCCAGGAGCTAAGTTACAACACCTGCTTTGCGTGAAGCACTCCATATTTAATTGATAGGGGCAGCTATTTCCAGTGAGTTCACAGAGAGGAAGGTCACAAGGTGTTGCTTGCCACATCCACACTTCCATTAAGAGCTACCCCGAGGTGCCCAGGGGCCTGACCCAGGACCGCCCGAGTTCACCGGGTCCAGGAGAGAGGGTGGAGGAGCCTGCCAGGCATTGTGGCTGTGGCTAGAGCAAAAATCAAGCCAAGAGGAAAGACACACACTGCAGGGAGTCAAGCATCGTTTTTCCCAGCAAGAGCTGAGGCTCTGCAGGAGCTGCAGGCAGAGCAGAGGAGCTCATGGCGAGCCATCAGGGAACAGCAGTCCCCATCAGTCCTGCCACCACCCGCTGACCTGGAAACCACCGGAGGCTGTCACAAGGCTGTGATAGCCTCTGCAACGGACTGGAACCAGTCACCACTTCAAAGGAACCGGTGGTGGCTTGGAGACCAATGACTCCTCCTCGGGGGCACCAGCACACAACCAGCTCCCCAGACAGAGCTCCACGCTGGGAAAACGTTCCCGGCTGTTTCCATCCAAAGCTGGTCTCGTGCCAAAGCTGAGGGCTGACTGGCCCCAGGTCTCTGGCAACGCTCTCCAAAACAATCCCAGGAAAACTGCCATGCCGAATGAAAACCCAAAATAACACGCGTTGCCAGAACATGTTGCAAAGCCCTCGTTTACTTAATGAACTACCTATAAGGAGCACACAGCATGGCACAGAGTGGCACCAGCACAGTTTCCACAGCTGGTGGACACAATTGAACAAGACAAGCTGAAATGTTTCCGTTTGGGTTTATATAATTTATCTTCTCTTAACTGAGGCTTAGGATGAGAAATAAATCCAAAGATATTTTAGAGACCACCTCTGGATAAACACCAAAATAGTGGAAGAGAGTCTCGTCAATATTAAACCAAATTTACAATTGCTCCACAGAGAGACCTCATCAAAATTTGTGACACAGGATGAATTGTGCGGAGTACAACAATAAAAACTGCTCACAAAATCATATGCATTACTCTTACAAACTGTAATGAGATGTTCAGCTAGAGGTGAGCTCGCGCTTTGACCTGTAGGCTGACAATTCAGTACTTGTAGCAAATAGTCCAAGAAAACATCCTTTCAGGAGGCATTGCCCCTTCTTTTGCGTTTTTGTGAAGGGGTGTTCCTACAGGCAAAAGGTGCTCTGCAGCGGTGCGGCTCGCCGGGTTCTGGATCCCTAACCTGCACAAACAGAAACGGCAAGCGGATGACGCTCCTCTCGCAGCACACTTGCTGAAGCCTAGAACGCAGCTCGAGCACCAACAGCAAACGCCAGATGTTTTCCCTGTACCATTACACATTTTCCCTAACTGAAAATTCTAGGGAAAAGAAATTAAGAACAGCGAGACTTTATTTCCTGATGAGTATCGCAATGGCATTTCTTCCCTCGGAGGCTTGCTTTTAATCCCAGTGAGCCAGCCAGTTTTTTATGCCATTACATATTTGGCTGTCTCAAAGAGCATAAAAGCATTTGAACAATTTCTAAATTATTTGCCTTTGCTTAGAGTCATATGTCTTGGCAAGACATACCATGATGTGATGTCTCCTTCACAATCATCTAATTTCACCTTGAAAAAAGCAGGAGTTTCTCCAGATTTTCTCTCCTGAGACATATGTTTTCTTGGCAGAATCTTCCTGGGTTAAAACTCTTGTTTAGTAGTTTAACTTGCAATATTTCTTAAAGTGCCTTCAATTCCCACTGGTAACTACGAATAATTACAGCAAGTCACCCACTCACTTGCATTTCTAAAGGCCTTTTAAGGAAAAGGATCACGGGGAACAGTTTTTATCTGTTCTCTGAGTCCTTTTCCCTCACCAGTAACCAGCTCATTTAATATCATTTCATCCCTTTTATTTCTTCATTTCTTCCTATTTTTTTTATTTGTGAGAGTATGTTGGAAGTGAGGCAAAGTGACAAGCCATTACAAGAATATTGGAAAACACTCCTGATTTCATTCTGGAAATGGAGAGGACAAGAAAGGAGGCTTGGGAGTCTGGGCACAGCCTGCTCCAGGAAACTCCCCGCCCTGGTGCAAGCTATTGCTATAATTTGTGCGGGCACGGTCCACTGTCCATCCCAAAGAGCTGCCGTGAGACTTGTGTCATGGAACATTTTTGGTTGTCTGACACCAGATGACTCCTCCAGCCACCCATCTGTGAAGAGCTAGAGTCAGTTTTAATGAACTCAACGTCTTAGTATCAATATATTAATCCACATCTAGTCCTCAATGAAAAATATACCTTGGTGGTGTCTTCTTCTGTGGGCGCTGAGTGAAGACTCACAACAAGAAGTTGCAGAGTGGAGCTGCCCCTTTCTCCAAGCACTGAATGTCGTTACCTAACAGAGTTTGGTTATACTAAAACCCCTGCTGGAGTCACTTTAAAATTAATCTGCTGATCACAGTAAGTACAGCAGCAGCAGCAACCAACACAGCAACCTTTGCAATACTTGCAAAGCAGCACTTAAAAACCAGAGGACGAGCTGAGGACAGTTCACGCTTCGACAGATTTACACCAAAATACATCTCCATGGATGTTATTCTACGCACTGTGGGTGTAACCACCTGGTGAGATTCTGCTGTTGATCACCAAAGTCCCATCGTGTACTGAAAATGTAAAGGCCCTAACAGAAAGTCTTACTGTGCGGTACGCATAAGCCTTCACAATTGTTATTCGCATGTGAGCTTCACATACAGAAAATTTATTGCGATATATTAGACCTTGACGAAAACTCACACGTAGCAAAGAGAGTGGAAAATCATGATGAGATGTCACACTCCTGTACTCAAGATTGTAAAAATATACCGATACTTCTATTAAGCAAAGCATTTCTTTAAGGACAGAAGTTTACAAGGAACTGCCTGGGTTAGTAAATCCCTCTCCGCACAGTCACTGGCAGTCGTGCTCCGTTATGGACTGTAACTGCCCACAGAGCTGTCCCTCTGCGCAGCCTCGCACATCAGAGCCTCACAGGAAGAAACTCCGCATCCCATCAGACAAATGTCTGCCTTAGAAGAAGCAAATGAGCTGCACTTAGGCAGTGTGAATTTTTTTTTTGAGTGCCTGATAATATTTTGTGAATACAGATGGTTTATAGTTATATATATTTATACATGTGGACTATATACATAGTGTATATAGTTCTATATGTGTAGAAATGTTTGAAGTAGAGTTAGATTCAATCTTCTAATGATGGTTTGTTTTCTGCAGTTTATGCTGAAGTGCTGCTGCTTTTTCAATTTTTTCTCCTCTGGCAAGTGATTACATCTGAGATATTATATACATCTCCATAACAAAAGACTGGATTTCAGCTACGTGACAAAGGACCATTCGTATCACATCCTGGGTTCAGCTCTCACATTTAAGCATTTGATGAATACAACTATGAATGTTGTATCTACAGGATCTGTGCACTTCTTTTAGTGACTAAAGGCAGCTCAGCTTATGAAACCATGAATTGTCAGAAAACCTTGCAAAACCCTGTGGAGTAGAGGTTAACTGGATGGAACAGCAGTTTTTGTACTATTGTAAACTGATCTGGTAAATGCTCTCGTAGAAAAAAAACCCCTCTTCTTTGCAGAAATAATGTTTACTTTCTGTAAACTGAATGAGAAAGGGGATTAATGAATAAAAATAAATAAATTTTAATAGCCATAGAGGTGTTTTATGTAAAAAAGCATTGCGCTAAAACAATTTTCTACTCAGTAAAACCTACTCCAGTTTCCTTTATTCAGTTGAATGCCAGCATGCTGGAAAGCGATGGAAAATTACAGAGTATGGTATTGACTGCATAACAGCAGACCAGGTTTCAGCTGCACAACAAAAGATCGTGAGACTGGGTGAAAGAATTTGCTAGAAGTTAAGCAGAAAGTAGTTAAAAGGAAATTCCAGCATCTGCAAACCTTCTCTCTGTGGATGGATTTTCTGTGGAGGCTTTCCACGGAAAGACAGCCTTTCAATTGTTTTGATATACAATGCTTACTACAAGTGGCATAACAGAAGCAATTGCCCTAATACGAGTTACAGCCGTTTTGTGAGATGACAAAAAGCAAATAAAATGTCAGCTGACACTTCTTTATGTAAGGGAATTACAAAATCTCATGACGTCTTTTTCAGAGTTAACTGTGATCAAATGTCTCCATAGGAAATACAAAGCATATTGAGGCTGCATGGAGAAAAAAACAGGGACTCTGCTAAAAAAATCCCAGAGCACTGAATCACAATAGCGGAGGAGTTCACAGCTTAAGTTTGGTAGGCAATTGCCAATAAAGAACACTTGTTTTTCTTCATTCAAGTAACAATGAAAAATATTTTCCATTCTAATAGGTACAGTTCAAATAGGAAGACAATGCCATGGATGAGTGTATCCAAACAAGCTTTCTGAAAAATTATTTGAAATTAAAAAATAAATCCATAGATCTGATCCAGAGCATGGCTGTCAAAAACGAATAGCTTATGTTTATGGCCTTTTCCTTTAAATTCACCATAAAAAGGAATTAAAAGTCTTCCCATGTAAAAAAAACTGGACAGATAGTAGCTAGGATGAAATTTTCAGAGTCAGCTTCTGCCTCAAACTCAAACTATCATATGGGATAAACATGTTGTGCTTCATACTTCATTCATCTACGCTCCTTGGAAAAAGTTCATCCTAGAGTGCTTCGAGCCTAGTTTAAGTCATTTAGGTCTTGTTTTTCAGGAACTAGTCAGGGCTGAATTTGTGACTACCAAGTTTGCAAATGAGGAAAGGAATAACATTGTCTAACGCATTTCATCTGAAAAACAAAACACGGTTCTGGAAGCCATTCTGCTGAGGCTTCGTTCATTAACTTTCATTTAAAACAACGTGAGTTCAACATCTAGTCACCTCCCAAGGCACAGAGCTCAACCTTGCTTTGGATAAGGCGGAGGCTCAGAATTTAGCTGTTATTAATGAGCAATTCTTGCGTTCTTTTTCTCTCTAGTTTTGTGACAAATTGATGCTGACCACATACCAAGAAGTGTACAGATGCCCCATAGCCACGTTATAATACAGGTAACTGGCAAAAAATTTGCAAAGCGAACAGGCCTACTTGGGAGAAACCCAGCCACGACGCAGAACGATGAAGATGACGTGTACGGGTGTTTCATTTCACAGCTCACCTCACTAGTTAAATTGGATGTGAAGTCACTCTTTTCACCTTAGTTTCACTGCAGCCTTTGACGCTCAACTGAATCTGTCAAGAATGTCAGAGGATTAAAACAAGAACTCGGAGACATTAATGAAAACAGAAGCATGTAAAGAGCTACTTGAACGTGGTTTAATCTAAGCAGATGTTGATGACAGAAATTACAATCTTCCCTATTGGAAAACATCCCCCAAAACTCCTATTGGCTTCCAAATAAAACACAAGCCTGTGGATTTCTGTGTCTTCTTCAGTAGCTGGAGTGCATAGGTAAGCTTCTTTGAAAAGGAAAAAAAAAAAAAAAATAGGACCCAAAGTTGCTCAGGTCTTGCCTAAATCAGCTGTAGCTTTTTGTGCCATCTGCCTGTTTTTGGTACACCATTTTTCCGGATAACTCCAGGAGGAAAATAAAACCAACCCAAACTGACTTGGATAATAAGGTATACTGCCATTTTCCGAAGCAATGATCAGTGCCCATAGTTACTCCATTTAACTGGCCTCCCACCTCAGCCTCGTGCTCCTCGTCGCCCTGAAACGGGTCTGTGCAGGCAGCGGAGCCCGTGCACGAGCCTTGCTTGCCAATCAGTGTCCGTGGCATTGCTGCTCAGTGCAAGGCAGTCCAGTTCCCAGGTCTCACATGCTCTATATTCACACATATTTGTGGCTGGAAGAAATTTATTTTGTGTTCCAGACAACAACAACAAAATTGCAGTAGTCTAGAAACTCCACAAATTAAGCACATTTTTACAGTGATTTTCCTGGAAAAATAAACCAAATTCCCTTGTTTTAAATCCAGGTAATGGAGTGGTTTTGTTTTCCAGCAGAGCCTGGGGGTGCCAGTGAAACCAGGACCCAAAGGACCGGCGCGCTCTGTGGGGACACAGAACAGAGGGACAGAGAACTGGCGGCCCACTCGCCTGGCCAGGCCAGTCGGGGGGTGATGACATGAAAGTTTAAAGGAGCTACGCAGCTGAGGACAGCTGTTCACACATTGCTGATTAGCAGAAGGCAGCCCAAGAGGCTAATAGGCATTGACTTCCTTAGATTTGCTTTAGGTTTTCAAGACCATTTTCAGAACACCCAGAATTGTTATCGTATCTTTGTACCCATCAGCCTTGCAGTGTGTTTTTGCTTCGGATGCAACATCTGAAAACTTTCTGTGATAGCAAACTTCACACTGAGCACATTTTGCAATAAAAGAGCAGAAAAGTACAATCTGAAGAAATAAAACTGGCTCGCTCGCCGAGAAATTGCTGCATTACCAAACATGATGATGAGATTCCCACAATCACAAAGGAAGGGAAAACATTTGAAATCTATTAAAAAGGCTTGAGGTTGAATTCACTGCTAGCTGAAGTGCAAATTGCTCCACGGACCTGAATTCCGTTTACTCCTCTGAACCAGCTAATTCATCCTGCCTTTCAGTTTAGCACAATTCTCTGACACATGCAGCATCCGGCTCACAGGGAAAGCCCCGGCAGTCATTCCCATGCATCTGATGACAAAGTCATTTTTTAAACTATTTTTTAAACACTGTGATATAATCTGGTAGTTCAAGTATTTGTTCAATTCCATTTTTGATAGCTACAATTTGAAATTTTGGAAGGACAAAAAGTATTCCAAATGATCCATTTATCTTTTTTTATATTCAAGTTACTTAAAATTATTCAACTCTTTTCCTGTCTTCATTTAACAATTTCTGATCACAGCTTAACCTTGCAAAGTCTGGTCACCAAACAGAGCTTTATGTGGCGTGGATTGTAAATTATTCAATTAGTAGAGCTTATTCTCAAATAGGGTAACATCTCAACAGTAAGAAGAGCAAGAGTGAGCTGCGTATCATGCCATACAATAAGAAACAAACATCCAGCAAAAGAGGGCAGTAACACTCAGTGAATCCTCCCTTCAGACACTCGCTGCTTCCTTAAAAGCTGTCAAAAACAGGTCATGTGGGGTTTACCTACTGTTGGGGCAAAAAAGTCTGTATTAGCTTATATTCCACTATGCATAGAATTATGACTTAATTTCCACAGGCAGTTGTTAAGAAACATCCCAGAATGGCAGAGCTGAATTTCACTTTGGCGGTGCAAATATTCCCTGTGAGAACTGAGGAATTTACGAAGCTTTCCCACTGAACCACAGCTACAGATAAAACGAATGAAAATAACCAGGGTGGGGCAGGGAATGAATTTGCTGCAAAGATTTTGTTCCTTTGAAAAGTGCTTAAAGGCTGTACGCGCCTTGCAAGGAAGACACGCGATGGGCTTTGCAAAGCCTCGATCTCCCCTCCGCATAAATGCCATCTCAGAAACATCGTTATTATCAGAACAATAACATTTGCCTTGGATTTTCAGGAGTCGGTGCAAAAACGGAGCAGCACAAGTGCCGGGGGCCAACATTTTCCCTGCTGCCGCTCCGTCTCCCCCTCTTTCAGTGGCATTACTGAAGCATGTCAGTCCTCGGGGATTGCTCCATCTTCTGCCAATACCGCCCTGAAACCTTGCCTCAGGGAAAGAGTAACCGGACCTCAGCAAGGAAGTGTGAATTCGGTGTACATTCTGTATGCAACCTTTCCTATGCAGTCAGCCCAAAAACAGAAACAGGAACACACCGCTTCCAGGGAATCCTCCTGGAGGAGGAATTCCAGCCAATGCAAAAACGTTGAGGCTGAGGAAGCTGCTCGGTTCCACCGGCTGCTTTCATCTGGACCAAAGGGCGCTGACAATAACTGTTGCAGAAGTAGAAATAACACTGATTTTTTGCAATATGGTAAAAAAAAAAAAAAAAAAAGAGAACACCTGTTGGTTGACGCCTAAAATCTCCACCTGGTGGTGAATCCTGCCACAGCAAACGGTTCTTGTCAAGAAAAAGTCCTGTTCCAAGATATAACCAGTTCTTTATTGGAGACAGTCCTAAAACAAGAAGTGGGAAAGGGCAGCCTTCAGAAGAACAGCACTACCCTGCCTCCCTGATTTTCCATCGTCTCGGAAAGCTGAGGAATTCCTTAAGTTACCCCGCAGCTCTCAGGCGCACGCGTGACCTTCGCCAGCCCGAAGCAGGCTGGCAGCGAGCTCGCGTGGCACCCTGCGCAGGGCAGGCTGGAAGGTGAAGTGTGCCGGCTGTGCTTTCAGCTGCAGAAAGGGCCGCTTCCCGAGGAGCAGCATCCTCTGCCAAGGCTGAAGTTCTGCCCTGTTGCTCGGTTTGCACAGTGGTGATTTGTAATAATTGAAAACTTTCAGCCGTATCAGCTACCTATATCCCCAGGGACCTCCAAACCATTGCACAGTTAGCTTTGTGTTATTGTTTTAGGGCTAATTCTCTAGCTGCACACAGTCGGTTCTTTTTCCCCCCTAACATTGCTGGTTCTACGCCCTGGAGACGTTTTCTGGATTTTCATTGCACCTTATTAAAAGGTTGCGTCTCACCTGCCCAGTGTTTCCAGCAACGTCTCGATGTCTAACAGAATCATAAAAAGCTTGGTAGGACAGAAGAAAACCAGCTTAAAACCTTCGAAGCCAGACCCTCGATCTGCGGCACCGCGCCCGGACCCAGCTCCGCTGGCCGTCACCGGGGCTCCGTAACCAGCCGGCGTGGCTGGAGCCGCCTCGCAGCGCGGCGTGGGAGCCGAAGGTCCCCGTCCCGTGGGCCGGAGCCGCGGCGGCAGCTCCCGCGACGGTGGGCATCGCGCGGGCCCAGGCTCCCCACCGCCATCCCCTCCACCCGGCCGACCGCCCAGGCCAGGAGGGGCTTCGTTACAGCTGTGCGTGCAGATAAATAAATACAGAACAGATGCCTTCTCCTGTGACAGCAGAATAACGTGATCGCCGACTTCCGTGCACCATTCCCTAAAACATCGAGGATGACCTGCTGCTGATGTACACAAATTATTCACTCACCGCAGCGCAACCCTGCCGGGCCAAAAATAAGATTTTGTTTAAACTGGACCAGATCCACTTTCTGTGAAGTCACCGATCTGCAATTTGGACACGATCCGCGCCGAACCTCAGCAGATGTCTTTACTGATGGGGTTTTTTTTTTTTGGTGTTTAACGCTGACATCAAGGGCGAAAGTGCAAGCGGCGGGCGACGGCAGCCAGCTCCCGGCACCGCACCGCGGGCAGTGACACAGCCCCGCTGCATCCTCCGCCTTGCAAAACGCGCTTTCCACGCGCAACGGAGATTAAAAATAGCAGCAGGCTACCGATTTGAAAAAAAAAAAAAAAAAAAAATCTATGACAAAA
>Ga0065711_1005251_pt1 | contig 22158 bp, 12 predicted proteins | sample Hoacrofraction12_FD_59098 | JGI IMG/M metagenome (GOLD analysis project Ga0065711, IMG submission 59098) | Hoatzin crop microbial communities from Cojedes, Venezuela - Epithelial fraction 12 v2 (version 2) | ecosystem: Host-associated > Birds > Digestive system > Esophagus > Crop | place... | reverse complement strand
CCCCCCCCAGCTAAGGTGCCCCAGTAATTCAAGAAAAGAAGGAAGTTTGCAGAATATTTGGTAGGCTCCATCTGCTCACCTCTGAGCCCTGGCCTTTGAGAGTCAGTCTTTAACCTTTTGTCCAGTATGGAAACAATGAATTAATTCCTTTCTCATTTGAGGGCAAGTGCTGTAAACCTTTAGCCTGTGACCTCCCTGAAGAGCTGTGCTGGCAGGAGCGTGCGTTGCGTGTGCTGCTCAGCCCTTCCTGCAAGGCTGAGCCTAAACATACAACTTTGGCTGCAGTTCTGCTGCAGTCTGGAAAAAACTTCCCTTCGGTGCAGTAAAACCGAAAACTCATTTTGCACGCTTCGGCCGCAGACCGTGAAATTCAACTTGTGAACTTTGCATGGCAGCGATGTCGGAAAGCTGAAGTGTCTTTGTGCTCGCAGTCAAATGTGTATGGAAAGTGAGCTGCTGGGGGAACTGAGATCATATTTAACTTATTATTTACCATATGTCAGATTCGTAGGCTCAGTGATGTATTGACAAGATTTGTGAATGAATGTGAGTGAATTACAGCCTGCCCGACGATGGAATATTACTGGGAGCCATCTGTACCCTGTGGTGTAGTGCCATCCCCGAACATCTCCTTACAGCCTCCTGACCCGCCTTCTCCTCGCCTTTGACACACGCAGGGTGTAGGATCTACACCAGAGGTTGTTCGCTGGTCTTCCCTGATGACCGGTGGGAGGAAAGAAGCACCTGTAGGGTGCCACGACCCGAGCTGAGACATCTGCCTGAACGTGAGAGACAGCAGCATTGCCTCTGTTAGGCTTTATTTTCAGCGGTGAGGAATGGCGTTGGGCTTTACGCAAACCTTAGCTTTGCTTGGGTACCTGTGCCCTAGGAGCTCTCTGGTGAGACGGGAGAGCACCAGCATCGACACTGGGGGGGCATCACTGGTGGGAGGGGTGGGTGGCGTTGACCCAGGCTGAGCCGGAGCCACCAGCCAAGAGAACCTGGGGAGGGACTCTCTCTCCCTCTAAGGAAAGTGTATTTTTTAATAGCTATATCCTTACACAAACTATACAAGACAGGAGGAGTTTGGGGTTCTTTGAGATCTCCTGAGAAGAGTCACCTCATCACAATGCACATATGGGGATTTTTTTTGTATGTGGTTGTTGGGTTTTTTTACTTTAGAAATAAACAAGTGATAAAAATAACGTCTTTAGGGACTCAATTACCAGATTTGTGAGCATTCAGATATGTCCTACTTGGAATATTAACTGTCTTTTAACATTTACTTAGATTGTTGGTTTTTAGCATTTGTCTTTAGTTTTTGTTGCTCTCTGGTATAAATAGATAGACAATCTGTAACGTAAGTAGTGCCAGAACTAGTTAGGTCTGGTCAGCAAAAACGTACATGGCAATGTTCTCTGGAAATACGCCCATTCCAGGTAAATGCCATGAAATTATTTTCCAGGTGCCAGATCATTTCTCCACCAAAGAAACACAAGCTCTTTCCAGCCCCACGGCTTCTCCCTTAGGATCTTCCCCAGTTTACACCAACTGTGTAATTCTACTTGTGGGGTTCTTAGCGTGGAGAATCATTGACATCATTATGGGCATCATATCATTATGGGCATTACACTGTTATGCTTTCCTAGCCTTTTTCCTTTCGAATGTTTGTAGGAAAATTTTGGGAGAAGCTCTTAGGGCTGGTCTGCTGCTGCTACTGAGTGGCATTAGCAGGAAAAATCTCATATGGTTTCATTGTCTACTTTTATTCTGCCCTTCCTGGTTCACCCAATTAATTCTGAGGGCAACTGTTGCATATTAGGTAGCTAATGATGCAGTAATTTATGCTGATTACGTACCTCCTGTGGCTGGCAATGCATGCCAATTGCAGGAAGCAGGGCAGTAACTGGGGGTGTCTCTTGCTTGGTGTTTCTTGCTCTGACAGAGAACAGTGTGCTCTCTTTTCCCCCCCTGCTGCACAGATCTGCAGTGCCTGTTCAGAAGCTCTGTAGTCCCTGGGAGGAGGCACTCCTTGGCTCTCTGCTATGCAATAGCGTGGTTTTCCTGCTCGGCCGCCGAGGCTGGCCCTGCGAGCCCCTCGGGAGCAGCCTGCTTCTCCGTGCAGGCGTTTCGATGGAGCCATAGGAAATAAGTCAGTGTCCTACAGCGAGGGTCTTTTCCCCGTGTCACTCACACTAAGAATTGAGCCCAGGATCCTCTGTGTGTTACCTCTGAGACGATTGTCATCCCAGAGCAAAACGACTTGCACAGGATTACTTTAATGTAACGAATATTTTTGAGCTGGCTTCCTGACTTGGCTGCGGGCATGCTGAGAGTACTGCGAGACTCGTGCTGAGGACGAAGCTGGTCGTGCTCATCAGTATTGCTCTGGCCTCCTGCCTCTCTTTAGCAGTTGCCTACAGCCCATCTCTTTCTCATTGCTTTGTTTTGATCTCCTTTTTCTTCTTTTATGGTGTGCTTTGGACCCTAAGGCTGTGATGCATGACAGGAGCTATTCTAACATGAATATTTTTGAGGGTTTGTTCATAGTCCAGAACAAAACTTTAGCATTTATTGAAAAGAAATATGCTCCCATTCATTCAGTCTGTCTGCAGCTTGCGGTCCTCTCCTGGTGCCTGGAGTGCACTGAGCCTCTTTGCGTGTGCTGCTGTTGAGCGATGCTTGTGAGTGTAGCTGTCTGTACTAAATGCTGCCAGGCTGTTGCCATAAAGGGCTATGTCTCACCACTGTTTTTTTTTAATGAGAAAATTTTGTGTTGATTAATTACCTAAAACAGATGAAAGGTTCAAAATGCTATAAATGGTAGTTTCCTCCTTATTTTCAAAGGTGTTTTGCTGAGAAATGAATAATATGGTACACTCTAGATTTAGATAATAATTACAAAGGAGATAAAAGATAATAGAGAAAGCCTAGGACTCACATTCTCTAAAGAGTTCTGTGTACACTTGACATTGCATGTCAGATGAAGAAAAAAAGCATGTCCAGAAGCCTTTGTAAAATCGGAAGGCCCTGATTTCTGGTGTTTGGGAGAGAATGAAGTCAGAGTAGGAAGGTTGTGCAGAGGAGTTTCCATCAGGGAGACAAAATGACCAGAAGGAGAAGACTCGAACCTGCAGTGATGAACAGAATGAAAAAAAACCCCTTTCTCCTCACTCAGGTTACAGATCCCAAAGAAAGTGGATTAGAGATGTGGTGGGAAGTGGCAGCAGAGAGACATTAAGGTCACCTGAGTGCCCAGTCCCCACTGATTACCAGGCTTCTCCAGTTATGCCTTCGCAGAAACCTTCCCAGTGACATTCTCACTCTTAGTGCTAAGCTGCCCAGCAAGCTTGAAACCAGAGCGTGTGTACCTTGTGTGTATGTAGTGTCCAGCACGGGCGGGCATCAGTCTTTGCTGGAGGCTGCAGGTGCCACCAGGCTCCAGGGTGGGAGCCGAACCAGAGCTGGCTGTCCCTGTGTGATGAATTAACCATGGCTTTTCCTTCCGCTGTGGTGGGAGCACCCAGCTCTCATCTCAGTCGCAATCTGGGGGCTTTCCCACAAACTCGGTAGCACAGGACATGCTGCAGAGGCAACGGGTCAGGAGTGGAGCCGTGCTTTGCGCAAGGATGGGCTGCGAGCGACGGCTGGCGGTGAAAGGCTGCTGAAGCCCTCTGAGCCCCCTGCCAAGGGTGACAGAAGGAGTCGGATATTGGGCAGCCCAGAGCTCCTCAGTGTGTTGACCGTCTGCAAAGGTCCCTTTCCCTCTTCATCTGGAGGGTTTCTCCTCCTGGAGTGGTTTCTGGTCTTAAGAAGGAGCAGAAGACAAGCAGTGAACTGGTGAAAAGGGGTGTTCACATTGCCTCTGGCACGGGCACGTCTGGGTGAACTCCTGGTTTGACCTGGAGACTTCCTTTTTTTTCTTTTTCTTTTCTTTTTTTAACCAGCATTAGGGAATTCCTCACCAGCTTGTTCTTGCAGTAGCCAGGCCAACAATGACAAGAATGTGGAAATCAGCTAAGCAATTATAGTCACAGTGGTGGTTAACAGCATCCCTTCATCTGAAACAAATCAGTTACAGTCCAGCGAAACCCGCTGTACCTAGTGCGTCTACATAATAGAGCCCTTGTTGTGCATTTTCAGAGCGTGCCAGATCACTTAAACAGGGTGGAGGAGAGGCAACAGGAGAGAAATTTTAGGTTTTATTAGCCAGAGACACAGAAACCTGGCTATCATCTTATTTTAACCCCCTTCCACAAAGAGAAATCTGCCATTGTATTTATAAAGGTATTTCTCCAGGTGCTGCAAAATGTTGTAGGTGTGAAGCCCAGGAGCACAACTTAGAAGGAGCTGTGAACAACAGCGATGAGAGGTTGCCGAGGTAGGAAAAACCAGCTGAGAGACTTAAAATTAGTGGGAATTCCTCTGACCTTGGTCACCTGAAAATCTGCTGTATTGTCCATAGCAGTGGTGTTTAACCTGTGAACGCTGGGAGGCTGCGAGCTGCTGCTAAGTGTGTCTGTGAAGGGGGGTTAGGAGCACACGTGCGTGTCTGCTAAACAGCAAAGGCTGGTGAGGGGTCTGGAGAACAAGTCTTACAAGGAGCGGCTGAGGGAGCTGGGGCTGTTTAGTCTGGAGAAAAGGAGGCTGAGGGGGGGACCTTATTGCTCTCTACAACTACCTGAAAGGGGGTTGTAGTGAGGCAGGTGTTGGTCTCTTCTCCCAGGTGACTAGCGATAGGACAAGAGGCAATGGCCTCAAGTTGCATCAGTAAAGGTTTAGATTGGATATTAGGAAAAATTTCTTAACTGAAAGAGTGGTCAGACATCAGAACAGGCTGCCCAGGGAAGTGGTGGAGTCCCCATCCCTGGAGGTGTTCAGCAAATGTGTAGATGTGGCACTTTGGGACATGGTTTAGCAGGCATGGTGGTGTTGGGTGGGTGGTTGGACTGGATGATCTTAGAGGTCTTTTCCAACCTTAATGATTCTATGATTCTATGAAACGTTGTACAGACAGTTCTAAAGACATGTTTGCATGTCGCTGGAAAATTTTCAGTGACCTACAACTCAAACAAGACTACACAAACGCAAGAAGTTACGGTAGGCAGAAGCTTGTAGAAGTCAGCTGGGAGGTATGAGCAGCAGTTTGGAAGCCCTGCCCTAAGCTACGCTCCTGTTAATGTCAGCACCGACATACATCTTGTGCAGAATTTGATCCTTGGTGTTCCCTGACCTGAAAAATCGTCTTCTGCTCTGGGAAGTGAAAGGCATGAACAGTCACAGGCTGCGCATCGCAGAAACTCCTTATTTACGGGGCTTTTGTTGTCGTTTTGTTGAAATGAGGGGGAAGATGCTTCTTCAGTCTTTTCACAGACTTAGTGACTGCTAGCAGGTTTGGGAAGGTTCTGCAGCTGGGCTCGGCAGTGTCCGCCCGGCAGTCCTGTAGTTAATGCAGCTCATGCCTGCTATTGCTGAATTTGTTGTTGGAATTAGTCTGCAGTCTGTGCAAGTCTCTTGAATATGAAAACAAGCTGGTTCAGAGTGAACAACAGGGTTCTAAATGGGAGTGCAGTGTGAACTACAGTAGCAGATTTTCATGGATTAATGGCCAAATTGTTGTCTCATTAAAGTCCGATGGCAAAATTCCCGTAGGCTACAGTAGGGAGAGGGTTTGACCCTAAGAAAAGATTCCATCTGAAGGATTTGAGCACCTCCCAAAAGCCAGTTATTAAATCAGCAGCACCGTAATGACTGAGCTCAAATTTATTTCAGGAGAAGGAAGGGCGGTTGGGAGGTCACTGAATGGTCGCCGTGCCATTTCTGTGGTGACATGATTGCAGAACGCGGTGCTGGCCTGTCTGCAGTGCTGGCAAGAAGGCTGAGATGAGACGGAGCCTGAAAGAATCGCCTTGTAACAGATGAAAAGAAGCCATTTCCATCAGCCACCTCGTCAAGCAGCTCGGCAAAGCGGAAGGAGAAAGGTCCCTTCTGGTGACTGACCTCCACCACGTTTCTCTGCTTTCAGTGCCATCAGTAGGCACCGCCTGGCTCTGCTCCAGGCGCCAAGGAGAGCTCCAAGTAATAAAATATTTGCTGGCAAAACCACGCGGACAGAATGTGCCTGTCTCCGCGGTACAGTTTAGTACCTGTGCATCGTTATTTCCTCTTCCTCTAAGCAAAAAAAAAAAAAAAAAATCAAGAGAAAAAAAACATTTACATGGCTCTAAGTTTAAGGTGTGTTAGGTATTCTTTTCTTTTTTTGTCATTCCTCTTCATGGTTGAATAGAAGAAACCAACTAGCAGAGGCTTTCCTGAAATGCCATTTTGTCTTAAGCACTTCTGCTAGGGACACCAGCCTCCTAATTAGCAATTCTGGACTCTCTCATTAACAAAACAATGGATGCCAAGCACATGCACATCCTCTTAATATGCTGGGATGCTTTGAGCCTTAGAAATTGCAGACAGGTCTCAAAATTAGAAGGTGAGGAACTTGGTTGTCCAACAGATTGTACATTTAGAAAATGCAAAGTGAAACCCTGTAATGGAGGCACCTCACCGGTTACAACACCGTGGTGCAGAAGCAGCATCCAGCTGGAGTAAATGGGCTGGAGGGAAGTGCTGGCTTGCCAAGGTGAGATGGGCTGACCTGTAACAATCAGGAAACCTGATTTTGTGTTTTTTCTTTGATTTCCTAAATGTTCTTTCTTCTTGGCTAGCAATGCTTATGCATGTGTTTGTCTGTAAGGAAAATCTGCTATCAGAAGGCGACCCTACCACTTTGTTTGGTTTTGCTTAAACAGTCAGGTAGCTTGTCTAAATCCATTCATACATGTTCATTTTTTCCTTTTCCAGATGCTTTTACTCTTATATTAGGGCTATTTGGCTAGAAATTAGAACTCCCTTTGAAAGCATTTTTAAATAGCTTTTTTTTTTTTTAAATAGTCAAGCCCCCTTAGGATAATTTTGTTTTATTCAAAAAAGCAAATTTGTAAAATAAATAAAATACTAATAGCCACTAGAGAATCTGTAGTTTCTTGTCACCTTTCCAGTCAGATTTGTGGATGTGTTTAGATGGCGCTGTGTTAAATCTGTGGGATCTGAACACAATGCAAATTAGAGACCTATCCTATTAATATATCTTTGATAATCCCACTAGATCTCTTTCTGCATCTATAAGTACCTAAATACCCCTGGAAAAAATGGCCGTGTTTTCATTAAGTAAATGAAAAAAAAAAATTCATTTTCATTTTGGGTGAGTGAGTAGATTTGATTCTTGATTCTGTTTTGGTGAAAGAATGGAGAAGTAAAAGAAGTTCTCCTTTATCAAATATCAGTTGGTTTTCCAACTTTGTGGCTAGCCCAAATGGAGGAAACATACTGCACCTGCTAGCTAACTCAAATCCCAAGATGTTAAGATGAGACATTTCAGAGCAGCAGAAACGAAAGGATTTATGTTTGGAAGAGTGTACTTCATTGGCATTTACTGCATCCAGTACCTGGTACTGGACTTTGACTCTGTTGATTTTATGTAAGTTAAAAAAACATCAGTTTTCCTGCCAAGAAACATAGCTTAATAATGTAACATTTATTTTGTTACAGAAGTTATATTCCTTTTAAAAACTTTAAGTCTCTAATATCATAGAATTATAGGATATCTCAAGTTGGAAGGGACCCATAAGGATCATCCAACTCCCTGCTCCTCACAGAATCTCACACATTTAATGGGGTTAAACCTTGGTATGTCTCACCATGGCTTCAACTTTCATTTAAAGGAGGTTTTATTTTTGAATAATAATGGAGTAGTTGTCATTATTTACGTTTGTGTTTTTGTCTAGCAGACAAATCCCAAACACTTATCGTATCTGATCCGCTCTGGAATGAAAACGAGTTTTGCTGAGCAATTCACTGGAGCCAGGGTTTTACCGCTGGAGTCCAACTTGTCTTAAGCTGGAGAGAAGGGCTAGGCTAAGTGCTAAGCCAAACCCTCCGGCGAAGGAACAAAGAAAGCTTAGTCCGCTTTGCTATCCCTTTCAGTGCATACAGGGTATGGTTTTGCACGGCCTAGATGCCAGCTTGATGATCTCCACCCTAGCCTGCGTCTGAACAACAGCCTGCGTTAAGCTCAGAACAGAACTGCCAGCCTTGGGCGGAAGAGACGGCTTTCAGACAAACTTCTGAAGTTGGCTTTCAAGTTTCCATGTTTGCAACTTGTTCTAGCAGAAGGATTAACTCAGCGCTTTTGACTTTAGATCCTGTTAGTTGCTCATCTTCAGCCTTCGTATCACTGCCTGTAATCCTGGGGCTCAGCCACGGAGACGCTGCCCTCGTTCCTTCATGGAGTCCGGACTCAGTTCATGGTTAGGCTCTCCTTCGCTGTGCTTTGTGTTTTTGAAGGGTTGAGTTGACAGAGCTTTAGCAATTAAAGGTTGGTTTGAGCTGTGAGAGGTATAGTTGCTGAAGGGAAAGGCTTTCGGTCATTTCCAGAAGGCCACACACTGCATCTACTTGACTTTGACTGAAAGCTTCTTCCGGAGCTAGATATCCTTGGCAGCTTGTATGTAGCCTGCGCACAAATTGCCCTGGGACCTGGTGCCTGCCCTGTCTCAGAAGACCAGCTGCTGCGATGGTTCAGAGACCAAGCTCTATACCAGAATTCTGTCGGTGTAACCAAGGGCTCAGTCCATTCATTTCTTTAAAAAAAGCAAGACCCAAGGTTTAACGTTGCTGTCTGGAAACAAGTGTATACAGTTGAACATGCCTGCCCCTCTACTCCTCTCTGGTGAGACCCCCCCTGGAGTCCTGCGTCCAGCTCTGGAGCCCCCAGCACAAGAAGGACATGGAGCTGTTGGAGTGGGGCCAGAGGAGGCCCCAGCAATGATCCAAGGGCTGGAGCACGTCTGCTGTGAAGAAAGCCTGGGAGAGTTGGGGCTGTTCAGCCTGGAGAAGAGAAGGCTGTGGGGAGACCTTATTGCGCCCTTCCAGTATCTGAAGGGGCCTGTAGGCAAGATGGGGAAAATCTTTTCAGAAGGGCTTGTTGCGATAGGACAAGGAATAGTGGCTTTAAACTAAGTGAGTGTAGATTTAGACTAGATATAAGGAATAAATTTTTTGCCATAAGGGTGCTGGCACAGGTTGCTCAGAGAGGTGGTCAATGCCCCATCCCTGGAAACATTCAAGGTCAGGTTGGACGGGGCTCTGAGCAACCTGATCTGGCTGAAGATGTCCCTGCTCACTAGGTTGGGCTAGATGGCCTCTAAAGGTCCCTTCCAACCCAAAGCATTCTCTGATTCTATGATTCTTTGTAAAGCTGGTGGACTCATGGCAGCCGCTGTCCCAAAGGGAGCACATAGCTGCTCTCTGCCAACTGGAGTTATTTCGTGGTCTCCAAATCAGACTGCATAGAGTTGCCTAAGACAGCCCAGAACAACAAACGTGTGGGAGCTGTCGTTACGTAAATGTGAAGGATCCTCTGTATTTATTGCTGACATAATTTTTTCACAGAACGTTTTAATGGAAGTAACCCAAGTTACTAATAACTGTGAAAATAACCAAACTTTGGTAGCAAGTTTTCCTTATTGTGTGGTGAGGTAGCAGTAAGGTTCATCCTGCAGGTTTGTCATGGATAGTATTTGTTTCCTTAGTTTCTGACACTCACACATCTACTACCAGCTAGAAAAACTAAAAACCTTGCTTCGGGAAGTCATCGGAGGAAATACGATGACGGTGTGAGACTGCTGCAGCCTAAACACGGTGCTCACTGACATGCTTGGAAGCTCTGAATGAGACATCCTGCAAATAGCAACTTCGACAAGATAATCTGGCATTAATTAGCAGCTCTGCCACTTAACTTATTTGCATTTTCCTTGAAAGAAAATCAGAAGAGAGAGAGACGGGACTGAATGAGCCAGCTACATTTGTGCTGTAATAAAGCAGTAGGAGCTGCTTTAGGAGTGGAAACACAGCTGAGCTTGGAAGTGCCGGTGCCCCGGTGACCTCCCCTGGGAGCTCCCCTTGGGCCCTGGGGGAACGGGGTCAGCTCCTGTGTCAGTGCCTGACCCTGCCGTGGGGCTGGGGTGTCCCACGGGCTTCCTCCTGACCATCGCGTGGTATTGCAGAGCTGCATGGTTTGTAGCCCCTTACCTGCTCATTTTCCCCTTGCCAATCCCATTCTGCTTTTTTTTTGGTCACAATTTTTTTGACAGAGAGGCGTAGGAAGTGTGTCTAGCTAGTTTCTTACCCAGACAGCTGGACTCACTTGGCACTCGGAGAGCGTGATACTTCTGGTGACATTACAGCCTGTCAGAGCTGAGGGATACGATGATCCTCTTGAATCACTGAGTGTAAGACAAGGTGGCATTAACAACTGCAAGAGATGTTATGCTCAGGTACTCCCCTTGCTGCCCTGAGTATAGCTTCCCAGCAGAAAGCGTTTTCCTCAAACAGCCCCGGAGGTTATCAGCTTGCAAACGATCTGCGCGGCTCGGTGAAGGAAAAGCCTGCTGCCTCTCACTGACATCTTGTACTGAGCTCTGGGTCCGGAGGGTCTGGACTAGCACCCTCCCGTAGAGATTGTCCCTTCCTCGAGCAGAGATCTGCTGGGGTTTGCCAGCTACTCTACTGCTCTTACACAACTTTCCAGACACAAGGATTTAGTATCAGGCACGTACTACTGAAATAATTACAGAGGTGTGAAGGCACAAGCAAAACACTGTGCTGTTCTTCTTATATTGCTGTTAGGTTCTTTCAGCCAACAAAAGACGCTGTAGGTTTGCTTACACAGGCATCGTGACTGGGACCCCATCTTTAGGGATCCCGGACCTTTGTCCAGAGCATGGTTTCTACTGCAGAGGCTGTTGGTGTGGTTGTATGCCCATCCTTAAGTAACTGTTAGGTAACTCCCTGGGGTGCTGTTCAGCTTCATCCCTTCTCTCTGAGAGCATCCTTTAGTTCATCGACATCAGTAGCGGATCAGGCAGTCAGAACTGCTGACCTCTTCTCCTGGGTTGGGAAAGGATGCTGTCGTGTGGCAGCAAGGCAGAGACACAGCCGGAACGTCGTGATGTTGGTTGATGGCTGACCTGGCAAAGTCAGCACTTCTGCGTACTGATGGAGCAGCGTACTGATGGAGCAGAAGATAAAGCTTTTTTTAAGCACGCAAAAGGCGTGCCTTACGGACATGTCCTCTGACAACCGTGCTTTTATTGTAAAGGATGATAGAGTGTGACTGCTTATGTTTTGTTCAATGCTACACGTAATGGTAGCCCAAGAACTTCAGGAGTGAGTGCTCCCTCACTCAGATTTTATGGATAATGTGATAACTTCCCAGGAGGAAGGCACTTGTGTCTGATAAAACTTCCTATAGCCACTGAGAAATGACGAAATCGTACTGACACTGAAGTGTAGCCCTGTTTTCCCCAGAGTACAGACTCATGGAATGCTTTGGGTTGGAAGGGACCTTAAAGGTCATCTAGTCCAACGCCCCTGCCATGAGCAGGGACATCTTCTACTGGATCAGGTTGCTCAGAGCCCCGTCCAGCCTGGCCTTGAACACTGCCAGGGATGGGGCATTGACCACCTCTCTGGGCAACCTGTGCCAGGGTTTCACCACCATCATCTTAAAAAATGTCTGCCTTATGTCCAGTCTTAACCTACCCTCTTTTAGTTTAAAACCATTACCCCTGGTCCCATTGCAACAGCCCCTACTAAAACGTCTATCCCCATCTTTCTTATAAGCGCCCTTTTTATTTCGAAGGGTTGCAGTAAGGTCTCCGTCTGGCTTTTCAGCTCTGAATATTCAGGGCTTCATTAATTTCAGACACTAAGCAAGTTCAAAATCATTTTACGTTTGCTTAATTCTGATGTTGCTGCAGGACTGTGGTGTCAGGCAGAGAATCAAAACCCTGGACTGAAACCTGAGTTTGAGGGGTCTGTTCCCAAAGATGTGCACGGTGTCATCAGCTGGCTTTGAAGAAGGCAGAATCAGTGGCCATCCTGTTGTCCTGCATGCAGATCTTTCGCAGCAGGTCAGAAGTGAAGATCGCTTCAAGCTTCCCAGTCTTTGCAGACTCTGGCTGGCTCTGCCCCCAGTGCTCCCCACTTTGCACCTTCCTCTTTCAGCAAGGCAGGTATCAATAAGTTGAAGCCCACCTTTGAGTGGCAGGTTTGAAGGTTTGATGCATCAGCTGGTGCCTCCTAACAAGCAGAGGTGCACCAGCGAAATCAATGCTGTAGCCATTGCCTTCTCCTGATCATCTATATAGCACATTATTTTGGGATAACGCTTGTGCATTCAAGGAGCCCAGACTGCGTTTGTTACCCTCACTGCAGTCACGCTTCATCTTTGCGTCATTTAGCCAAATTGTTTCAGTTACAGAAGAATACATGTTCTGTTGGAGGAAGGAAGCTGCCGTGCTGGCCTCGGACAATACTCGTCTAAGCTAGAAGAGGCTGGAGGTGGACAGGCAGCAGCCATGCCAAGAACAATGTTATTTACATTTCAAGCTATAGTATCTAATGGAATCAAGAACAAAATCAGTTTTTTTCTAAACTCATTTGAAGGTTTGCCAAAGGGGCGATTCACAGCTTCCTAGTGACAATGAACAGTTCAGCTGCCTCGACCCGCATGTGGTCACGCATCTCCAGACTGACAGAAATACATTATAACATCTTGCTGCAGTTCCTGTTCCACAGAAATGTTTGTCAGGCAGCTCCGGGAATCAAAAGGGTTTTAATCTTTAAATTTCATCTCAGAGTAATTGTACTTCTTTTTTTTTTTTCCTGAACTTGGATAACTTGTTTCATACTGCCCTTGATTAAAAACAGTTGGAAGAGGAGGATGGGAGTTTTCATTTTCAAACGTTTTTGGAAATATCTCAGAACTTTATCAGTTATTTGCTTTATAGTCCAGTGTAAATATCTTTCTAGTGCAGCGGGTGCTTTTGAAAGTGCAAATGGTTAAGCTCAGTCTCAAGAAAGTGTTGAAAATTAAAGCACTTAGATGAAATTAGTGGTGTTTTGTCACCTGGAATATATGGACAGAGTTCTACTCACACCATATGGAAAAAATAGAGCTCAGATTCTGAGGGGCAAAGAAAAGACTGCATCATTGGAAGAGTATTTAGAGGTCCTGGGGGAGAAGTTTGATAGAAAGGTTGTATCATTTTGTATTTGTGTTATTGTACAAATTGAAGTCCAGATGCTCTGGTATCGGGGCCAAACATGCCGAGTGCTGTGCATTCAGCTGCGTGTAGTTTAGAGACAGCTCAAATCAAGTTGACAAGAGACCAGGACAGCAGGGAGAGCGCACGCAAAGGTGATGAGAGCTGTAGACACGGAAGGTCAGACTGCACGTACGTGAGCCCTTCATGCATCTTCCTTTTTCCTCTCTGCATTGAAAAGGAAGAAAAAGCTTGAAGTAAAATACTCAGACGAGGAGGAGGATGAGGGGCCGGGTCAGAGGGTAGTCACGGTAGGCTAGCTGCTCTCCTGGTGATGCCAGAAGTAGTTTGGACTGTTGGATGACTGAGCTTAGCATTTAAGCAAAACATACGCTTGGCGAAACAACAGCCCCTGAGGTCAGCACGGAGATCATCTCAGGGCTGGCTGGAGCCTGCGCTGGAAAAGGACGTGTTTGTGCTACGGATATATATATGTGTGTGTGTGTGTCTGTTCGTACATGCAGCTTTAGCTGTCTTTCAGTGTTGAAAAGGGGTTGGTGAAATATGGTTGTAGAAAGGCTGGAGCAAAGAGAGGGAAGCAAGATGCTCAGTGCCTTGAGAGACAAAAGAAAAGACCATCGGAGGGGCTGAGTCTGTGGAAGGCTGAGAAGCGGGAAGAAAAATCCCATCATGGTGTGAGGCACAGCTAAACTCTAAGGTGAGCTGCCGAGCGAGGACAGCACGAAGATCTCCCGCATTCCAGAGGGAAGCTGGACACTCCCGAGAGTGCTGAACGTCTCCAAGCCGGTGCGGTGCAATGCCAACAGGCACCGCAAATGGCAACAGTGCCTCGGCCCCGCGCACGTGATGATAGCTGCAGCTCCCTGCTGAGCCCCAGCGTTGGCTGACTGAGTTGAAGTCCATCAGTGACCTCGCAGTGTGGATGGGCTGCGAAAGCGGTGAGAGGGAGACAAAAGCAGGGCGAACTGCTCAGATGGGAAATGGAGGCTCACACGGATTTCCTGCGGGATGCTCTGTTTACCTGCGTGGTTACTTGTCTTCAGGTGGTGGTTGTATAACCGGAGGAGAGCTTGGTGGTGTTATTTCTAGTGCATTTGTTTTACTGCGATGACAGATTTCTCATTTAGAGCCTTCTTTACTTCTCATATTCCTAATTTTTGAAGGAAAACATTGACTTTCTCTAGAATCTTTTATCTGAGGGAGTATTGGAGTGTTTTATAGGCATCTCAAATAGCCTGTAGTGCTCTGAAGCAGGCAAATGTTACATCTGGACATATGTACCATACCAGCATGGGCAGCAGGGCAAGGGAGGTGATTCTGCCTCTCTGCTCCACTCTGGTGAGACCCCACCGAGTTCTGTGTCCAGCTCTGGAGCCGTCAGCACAGGGCAGACCTGGAGCTGTTGGAGTGGGGCCAGAGGAGGCCACAGCAATGATCCAAGGGCTGGAACCCCTCTACTGTGAGGAAAGGCTGGGAGAGCTGGGGCTGTTGAGCCTGGAGAAGAGGAGGCTCCAGGGAGACTTTATTGCAGCCTTCCAGTACCTGAAGGGGCCTACAAGAAAGCTGGAGAGGGATTTTTTACAAGGCCCTGTAGTAATAGAACAAGGGGCAATGGTTTTAAACTGCAAGAAGCTGTATTTGGATTAGGTATAAGAAAGAAACTCATCACCATGAGGGCAGTGAGGCCCTGGCCCAGGCTGCCCAGAGAAGCTGTGGCTGCCCCCTCCCTGGCAGTGTTCAAGGCCAGGTTGGATGGGGCTCTGAGCAACCTGGTCTGGTGAAAGGTGTCCCTGCCCATGGCAGGGGGGTTGGAACAAAATGGTCTTTAAGGTCCCTTCCAACCCAAACCATTCTGTGATTCTGTGATCTCATTAAACAGCTATCAAAATTGTGGTTCAGAAGCCAAGCCTGCTTGTCCTGGATTAGATGGGAATGAGCAGAGAGCATCTGGTACCGCTCAAGAAGCTGCTGCTGATGGTTCCTTACTACAGAGTTTTGGTAGAAGAAGCATACAAGGATGCATGTATGGTACAGTGGAGAAATCATGTCTGATAAAGTCAGTAACAAAACTACTCTTGGTTTCAGTAAGATTAAACTTCTATCTAAGCGATCTCCATGTGAAGCAGGTAGTTCTATGGCTTAGGCAGTGCTTTCCAGTGGTGTTCAACCAACCACAGCCATCAGCAATCATCCATGAACTGCAATCCAGCTCCAGCCTACATTTGGAGCAACCTCATTTGCTGGAGTGGCAATAGCAAACGAGATACAAATTGCAGAGAGACTCCCATCCTCCCAACCCACAGCACGACGCAGTTTGCGTGCGAGCAGTGAGTGCACAAGCCTCTTTTTGTGCAAGTTGCTGGAACCTCAAAGGGAAGTTAGTGCTCGCTGTAGCACTGATCCCAAATTATATGCAACTACGGTTCACGCAACCAGCTGCCCGTGCAGTGGGAGAGGTTTCCAGGCATTGTAAAACTGGCTTCTCAGACTGTATTATCTTAATGTTTTGGATCACATTTAAACCTTTAAAATTGCCTTGATCTTTCTTTTCAGACATATTAGCTTGTCCAAGTTGAGGATGAGGGCTGGTTTTCATAGACTTAGGAATGCAAGCGTTGTAGTTTATGCTTAATTCTTCCTGCCTAGGAAAAACATATTTGGGAGAAATGTGTGTCTGCAGCGTCACAGAAACTGCCATACTCTGACGGAAATACTGGGTTTTGTGCTTGGCAAACCTGCATAAAACTGGTTTTACCCTGCTCCCTCTCCCCATGAGGTGAAAGAATAGCATCTCCCCCAACCCCAGCTGAGATAGCCATGTGGACTATGAGCTTCTCATTTCTATCCTGGACTAGCTCATTTTACTCGCTAATTGACGTAAAAAGCTGTGACAGCGGTAGGTGTAAAACAGATGTGGAATTACACAGGAAGGCTGGGAATTGTGTAGAGGAGACACCAGGGTGTCTTCATCTTCTTGAGAGTCAAGAGGGCCAATCCACTGGGATTTGTGCGCCGAGATCACGTGGGGTATTTTTGAGAGGGGGCTGAGAATTTGAGGTTTGCCTCCGGAATCTGCGCGTGTACTTGGCTGTAGCACAGAACATGAAGTCCTCCTCACTGCTCGCTCCATCAGGGCTCCCCTCTGCACCCAGGACTTTGCTGTACATGAAGAGGCCACCAGCGGGTGCTTAGTGTGTTATGCACACCCAGGCAGGAACAGCCTTTACTCTGCTGGGTGCGTGTGTGCGTGCACCATGTGTCAACCCCATTTTGGACTCTGTGCTTCTCTGTTGCTCCTAATAATTTCGCAGGATTTATCTTTTTTTTTTTTTCCCTGTTACACCAAGTTTTTCTGTAGCATGGCAGTCCTATTCGCCATGCAGTGATTTTACTCTTCTCCTGTACTGAAAGACACTGAGGCTTCTATTTAGACACTTCATGCATGTAAAGACATTTGTGAATCTAGTCAAAAACAAAAGAGGTGTCAGCTTAATCTATTTCTTACTAAAGCCAAAGAAGTGTTCTCATTAGCTTGGCTAGAACTCTGTGAGGATCTCAATATTGCTTTTGTGGGAAGAAGGAACGCATTGAATTTGGCCCAAAATTTGAGTTTCTTAAAAAAAGTCTGTATCTTGTCACCTCTTGGCATTAATTGTCTGTCTCCACCTTTCCTATCTATAGAGCAATGAAGCTATATTTAACCATCTGCAAAGTTCACAGATCCTTCACACCACCAGCCTGGCAAACCAGCTGTTCTTCGGGGAAGTTTGTCTAGCTCAGCTTTAAAAATCTGTTTTTCTCAATGCACCAGAATCTTGTTTGCAGACAAAACACATATAATTTCTAGCATATGGATTTCTTTTTTTTTTTTTTTCTATGGAGGAAAAATTGCTACCCTGGAGGCTGGCAAACTGTAGTAAATATTGCTAGTAATGAGTTCTCTGCTAAATTCAGTACAGAGCTGTACCCCTGCAGGCTGAAATCACAGTGTAGGGCTTGAGGAGCTTTGCATTGAAGTTCTTCCTGTGGATTAAGGAATAAAACCCTGAAGACATTTGGCTTACGAGATTTATTTATTGAGGTAAACCTCCTGTAAAATGTGGGAACAGCATGGCTTTGCTTCTTCTTGCCTGTGATCCTATCACATCTTGCCCGCCACATGCCCATCAGGGGTGTCTTCATTGGGAAAACATTTATTTCTGGGAGATAAACTGTGCAGGATCAGGTCCCTGGTCAGTAAGGATTCTGGCGGACAGTTGTCATATTCCAGTTCTGATCACTCTTACATTGGTGTAAATCAAAAGTTGTAAGACAAGGTAAAAATGAGGATAATAATGGAAATATGCCCCTTTAATCCAGTGAAAGGAAGTTACTTGCACAAAGCAAAAGTTATTGGTGAAACCTTATTAATAGTAGGGACAACTCATCGTGTAATTGAATTAGTGGACCTCATTAAAGATGGTTCCCCAGGAACAGAAACAAACATGAGTTGCTTAATTATCTTTGTCTTGGAGGTTTTTTTAGTGTTCCCAGGCTCTGTGGGAGAGGAAGGAACAACGATATGAAAGAATTAGAAATCCAAGATTATATCACTTTGAAACAAAGGGGATGGCCAAGAGTGTGGGATTTTTCAGTCAGTGACTTTGAACCCAGAAGGATGCAGAGACACTGTGAGAAGAGTTTGTAAATCGCAGTCAGCAGAAGGTTTGCCCAGCAAAAACTGCTGAGAAGGCACAGTGGGGAATTTTTCCAGGTTTCAGAGAAGACACACTGCATGATGTCTTCCCCATACCCCAAAGCATCACGGATTTGGGTTTACTCCACGCCTAAGAGCACAGACACATACAAGTCTTAGAATCACAGAACCATGGAATCACAGAATGGTTTGGGTTGGAAGGGACCTTACAGATCATCTCCTTCAAACCCCCTGCCATGAGCAGGGACACCTTCCACCAGACCAGGGTGCTCAGAGCCCCATCCAACCTGGCCTTGAACACTGCCAGGGAGGGGGCAGCCACAGCTTCTCTGGGCAGCCTGGGCCAGGGCCTCACCAGCCTCAGAGTGAAGAATTTCTTGCTTATATCTAATCTAAATCCACCCTCTTTCACTTTAAAGTCATTCCCCTTTCTCCTATCACTACACACCCTTGTAAAAAGTTAAGGTAATAAAAATAATAAATGTAATAAGCTACAAGACACTTTAAATGAGAAAATAAAGGTTTAACCCTCCAATGTGCCTCCTTCCCTCTTTTTATACAAATAATATATTCAGTACAGCTTTTCCAGGGTGGGATGCAGTGCAGGACAGGACCTGTGGCAGTCCGTCCACACCAGCAAGAGAAGCTTGAGTAGCTGAGAAGGAGCACTGTCAAGAGGGTTGTCGAGTCAGCCGTAGCTGAGAAGGCCGTAGTAGAATCTGACCTTTCCAGAAAGATCTTTCAGAGTGTAGAAAATTGATGTTTTCTGCTGCTGCTCTCTGCTCCCCAGCCTGTGCGTGCAGTCTCAGTGGGGATTAGTTTAGCTTCTGGCTCTGACCCCTTACAGGAGGAACTTTAGCATGCAGATAGTCAAAGTACATCCTGGCTGTAAAACTGGACAGGTGCCGAGATCTGTGGAAAACACATTACAGGAAAAATCTGTACAGAATAAGCTTACGAAGTTCCCTGACTATTAGGACTTCCCTGGCATGACTCTTCATATCCTAGTTATGAAGGAGAAGCGGATGCAGCCTCTTGCAGCCGGCAGTGGTGATCCCTGTTTGTCTGTGTGACCCCCGTGTCCCCTTCCAGCACGCTGCTCTTACCAGACTAGGAAAGTCCCTCTTCCAGGGACTGTTTCCAAGGGGCTGGGAGATGTTCGCTGGTCCTTGTTTGCTCAGCTCAGAGATTGTCAGAGCGCAGGGATGTGGAAAGACGCAGTACGCCAAGGCTTTGCTCCAAAAAGGTGCTGAGCAGCTGGAGGTGTTTGAGCTGCAGTGGGCTCTGCTTATTCTGCACTAGGTAAGGCCTAATTCAGCCCATGATTAGGTGCCCACTGCCTTAACAGTTTCCTGGTACCCTAGGAACTACCCTGTTGTGTCTTTGTTCCCACCTACACAAGTATGATCTATAATGAGTAAATTAGAAGGCTGAGCCACGCCTGCATCCCTCCTGCTTGCATTCATCCCTGAGTGAAACACCCGCTTCGCTGCTGGAGAATTCGGGCGGTGATAAAACTAATTGTTATCTGTGAATTGGCTTTGCCCTTCAGTTTCTAAAAGAAGTGGCTTTTATGGGCTGGAGCTGCAGAGAGGGAGCTGCCACACAACAGACCTGTTGCTGTCAGCGATAAGAAAACAGAAGCATGCGAAGTTCTTTGCAGCAAGCCTTTTTCAGCAGGAAACCCCTCACTTAGCCCCCACGTAGCGTGAAGCCTTGTCGGCAGCTGATATTTTTGCCTTTGTTTTTGGGTAGTGACATAGCATCTGCCCTCTCCATGACAACTCATTTCCCACACATTTTAAAATGAATCGGAGCACCTGGCTTTAGCTCTGCAGGGCTGTGGCTCACCATCTAATCATTAGACCTTTCAAGACCAGAAAAGGAGCGGTACAATATGGCTTTCAGGCAGTTTAAAAAAAAAAGAAAAATCTAACCCTAAAAGCTTTAAACAGAGCAATACCTCAGTGAATTCCAGCTTTTGATCGGGGGCAGAATGTGTTTCCAAATTCATTTCACGCTGCGCTGTTTCAGTGAATATAACCGCTTCACCCAGGGGTCCTACTCCTAGACCTTCCCAGAAACTTCAGAAAGCAGCCTGCAAAGTTAAGCCGGGCAGTTTCTGCTCCGCTCCCGGCCCTGCCACAGAGCCACTGTGTGGTGGACCAGCTCTGGACTGAAAAGTGGTTTGGAGATTTAACTGGTTGGGAAGGCAGCAAGCTCCTCTTCGCGTGTGGCTGCGATCGCTCCAGTGGGCAGATGCTGATACCAGTACAGCTCACGTGGACGCAGCAGCTGCCAAGTGTGGTGAGCTAGAGACTGGGTCTGTTGGTGTGGCTGTGCTTGCCTCTGGGCTGTTAGTGGCACAGCTGTGGTTGTGTCCAGACAGTTTAATCTGCTCTTGCAACCCGAAAACGTGCATCCCTGTGCATGGATCTCCCAAATGCTGAAGATTCAAGTTCAGAGACTGCAGTATGCGGTGTCTTGAAATAGTGGGTCAGCGCTGGAGAAGACCAGACTCCTGGCACTGTGCAGATGTAAACGAGCCAGAAATTAAGCACCAAGCAGAGTCGTGCCCCAGGCTTGCACGCACATCCCGCCCAGCCCAAGTTACACAAAAAAATCATTCTACAACCCCACATTCACTTTCAGCTCCATTCAGCCTTATTAACTATTACATTAATTCCCAATACCACTTCAGGAAGTTTCCCAGCACGCTGCTGAACACTGTTCAGCCTGGGGGGTTCCCCCCGAAAAAACCAAAAAACGCCAGCGAGGCTGAAGGTCAAGTGGCCAAATGCAAGTGCTTCAGCGTAGTGGCGGCTGGAATTCCATCACGGCCCTCGCATTGCCCCTGGGTGCAGGGAAGCTGGATGCTCCTGACCACGCTGGCTTGTGGGAGATGTCATCCAGCTAGAGCCCAGCCCACTGGGGAAAAAAAGAGGAGATACTGATGGGCACGCAGACCGCTGTTTCTGTAGGGCAGCGTGGTATTATTGTGAATAGAAATCAGCTGAAACGCAGAAACTTTTTCTTGTGTTGGGTGTGTGATCGTTTGACGAAATATTGAAAGTTATCACTGTTTTAGTGCATAGAAAATAACTGAGAGGCCTTTTTATCCTATTGAAAAAGTGCCGCAAGAAGATTTTTAGTGGTTGGGGGAAGCAATGCCCAGGATACTGTGTTTCTGTCTTTTTTGTCTCTTTTAGAGGAGTGACCACCACTGGCTTACTTTTTTTTGCTGAGCTTCATTTCTGTCCCAGGGGCTGAGCTGGGGTCAGGTCTGTGACCCTGATCAGCCAACCTGTGATGTGACTCTCTCTAGACAAGCGAGCAAAGCATTTGCTGCCAAATATTTCTGTCTCCCATTATCTGTCCTCCATGTTCAGAGGTCACAGGAAGTAAACGGTTGGAAATTGTATCTTTTTTTTTTCCATTCATTGAAGATAAACTTTGACATTCGCAGTAGCTGTATTTTCCCTGCCATGATACAATATTGTCAGCATGAAGCCAAATATTGGAGCTGATGCCCAGCGTTGATCTTAGTCTAGTATCTGAGAAGTCTCCAGTCTGGAGAATACAGGCGGTTGCAAATTTTCTGGTGAGAATGTGTTGGGGTTTTTTATAAACTCAGAAATGATGACTCACAAAAAATTCAAACGTTATCGTGTGGGAACGTACCAGTTCTGCTGTGAAACTCATCTGCGGGAAGGCTTCTCAGGTCCAGGAAGGAAATGTCAGTCAGAAATGTCAGGCACTCCGGCAGAACCAGCCATGGCCTGCCTACAGCATTCACCAACGACCGCAGAAATTTCCGTGCCCTTTTTGGGTTTGACGGCAATGTCTTGACCTCCTGCCTCCCGGGCAACTGCTGACTCCTCGTCTGCTGGCTGGGAGAGGAACGATTTCTCTCTGCCATGTCCTTAACATCAAAGATTTCAAAAATACTTGGCTCTATCCTGATACAGAGCAGAAAAAAACTATGAAAACTCTTGCAGGATAAAGATCGTTTTCTTCTCAGATGTCCTGGAGGCTGAATAGCTCTTCCGAAATATATGAAGACTTCTTTTTTTTTTAAATTTGTGCTAGTGCACAATTTACTAGTAAAGGAAGGGTGACACTATGTACAGAGCATGGATCTGGCAGATAGGAGAATCGGTTTCAGTCCTTCCCTCTGGCCTGTAGCGGGTTACTCGTCATCGCTGGTACTCTGACAAACATTTTCACCAGCATCTGCACCACTTGGAAGTGAGCGGCTCTTCCAGCGGTCCGTCCCCATGGCTG
>Ga0065711_1035543_pt1 | contig 22159 bp, 18 predicted proteins | sample Hoacrofraction12_FD_59098 | JGI IMG/M metagenome (GOLD analysis project Ga0065711, IMG submission 59098) | Hoatzin crop microbial communities from Cojedes, Venezuela - Epithelial fraction 12 v2 (version 2) | ecosystem: Host-associated > Birds > Digestive system > Esophagus > Crop | place... | reverse complement strand
GTTGTGGAGTCTCCTTCTCTGGAGATATTCAAGACCCGCCTGGACAAGGTCCTCTGCAGCCTGCTGTAGGTGACCCTGCTTCAGCAGGAAGGTTGGACTAGATGACCCACAGAGGTCCCTTCCAACCCCGAACATTCTGTGATTCTGTGATTCCCACAGGATTTTTTATTTTTTTCCTGCATCCGATGCCCCGGTCCTGATCAGTGGCTTCAGACAACCCTGGTAAGTAGCCAAAGAGGAACCAGTGACAAAATAACTCAGGGATGACAGTCCGTGTCTTTCATCACCAATACATCACTTAAGACAAGCAACACGCAGTTCAGCACCTTCCAACCCACCAAGACAGGCCGTGCTTCAGCTGTGGGGTGAGGCACGTTTCAGAGCAAAGAGGAAGCCTGGACAAGTGGTACTGCACCATTCAGCCCTTTACTTACTTCTCTTGAGTCGCTGAAGAGGCAAAAGCTTTGCTGACAAAACTCTTGCACAGAAACAGCAGGCAGGAAGTTTTCTGCTCTGCACAGATGGGCAGCGTTCGGGGAAACAGAGATCATTGAGTAATTTCTGTGCCTTCTGGTGAGGCAGGCTCTGCCACATGCTGCTGTTCAGGGCTGTGTAGAAAATGGCCACCAGCCATTCAGCATTGACTCTTCTGTTCCCTGCAGGACAAATAAAATCAAATGTCAATTACTGGTGTGCACACAGCTGGGAAGAGATATTCTCATCTCCCCCTCCTGAGAAGAACTGCACTGGAAATCAGTCACAGCTGGTTTATTTGAAACCTCTGATCTAGGATCATTTTAGGTGAGGGATGCCGAAATTAATAGTAACAAGTCTAGTTTACAGTAACAAGTTTACAGGCTGCATATAAAGTTGTGTATTCAGCCACCACGGCATGATGAGCACTGTAGCTGCTTTGAGAGCACTTGGCAACGCGAGAATTAGAAGCGCATGCAGCAGCGTGTAATGAAATTGCGATGGGCAGAGGCAGCAGCCGGCAATAGGGACAGCACGTCCATGGAAATACAAGTTGAGCCTGAGGGAAGAGAAAAAGATTCTGGACCATGTTCTTGCTCAGAAAGTGTGCCTCTGCTCCTGCTCACTGATGGAGCCTCAGAGCTGCTGCTGTTTGACGAAAGGAAGTGGCAGCTCTTTGGAAAGCGGCGGCAGGTACATGGAAAGCAGCACACCTGAAAGGCAGGGTGAGCCCCGAGTGCTCATCCGAGAAGCTGGTGCAGGAGACACAGACTGCCTCACATTGCCCATCCACCTCTTGTGCATGACTACCCCCTTCCATGCATGCGATTCTCACCCCAGCTTTAGCTGTACAGCAGCAGGATTTCTGCGAGAGGGTTTGCTTCCCCACGCTGCGCTCCTGACTGACGCCCTTACCACCGGCCCAGCCCCAGCCCCGAACCGTGCTGGCAGGGGACCACCGAATGCAGCTGTTCGGGAGAACGGCTGCCATGGCTGAACACCAAGGGAGCCTTCGCCCCGGGACCTGCGGGGCCCGCTGCCTGCCCGGCAGCAGGGGCTCACAGTGCCGGGGGACCGTCCCCTTTGTCTCCCCCCAGGATGCGCCGCAGCAGAGCTGGTGCCCATGGCCGGTGGTGCCTGCGTGGGCGGGATCGTGAGTTTTTCGGGTCCTGCGTGAGGGAAACTTGGAGGAAGCCGCGGGGAATATCCCACCACACCATCCACGGCCGAGTCAACAGCTGCTGGGATCCATCCCGTTAACGTTTCTGGTAACGGCTCCTTCCTGATAGCCATCGGAACTGGCCAGAAGGGTTCTTCCTACGTGACGAACCCTCATTGCCTTGTGTTAGAGTGAGCCCCTGGGTCTTAATGCTGACAGTGGAGAGATGGCCACAGCAGGATTTTTAATTTTATCATATAGTGGTCTGTTAAAAAAAAAATGGGGGGTGAGGGGGGGAGGAATGTGCATGTAAAAAATGATCCTTGTGCTTTCTCCCCCAGTGCACATAGGTCATAGCCCAACTGCAGTGGGACAGGAATATGTCAAGGTCCAAGTCCCTCCCCACTGCAGGCAGATTCCCTTGAGCAAGGTCTCTCCCATCTTTTCCTCTCGCAGCCCCTCTCCATCTGGATCCCCACTACTCGTCTGCCCTCCCTCAGCCCTGCAGTCAGCAGCCAGCATCACCCAGGTCGAGCTGATGGGGGACAAACTAGGTTTAGCTGGTGAGGGGGAGGAAGCAGTTATCCTTTGCAGGATCTGCAAACCTTTTATGAGGAAACAGCCTTGCCCACGGCGCGAAGACCAGCGTGACATTTGGCCCCTCACTGGTCCCCTCAGCAGCAGGGCAGGACTGGCCTGAGCGCAGGGGCTGGGCAGCCCCAGGGGTCAGGAGCAGGGGGAACAGGTCACAGCCCTGCACTCAGAGCCCTCGGGAGAGCTATGGCAGCAGCTGAAACTGAAACACGATGCGTTGGGTTTACGTGTTTGACCATGGAGACTGTAGGCTGCTTCCTCGCACCTTGTTTCCTGCGCTGTCTCACAACGCGTTATCTCGCAGCGATAATCTGAGGCCCGGGCAGGAGCGGGGTTTCAATATCAGCATTGCATTTGATCTGGCGCGCCCTTGGCTCATTTTGATTGTGTTTTCAGGTTTATAGCCACAAAGTCTACAGCTTCCTCTAGACAAACAGAAAGCAGAAGCTCAAAAGCATTCCTGTAACTCCAGCAGTTGGGGCCTTGGGGAAGTGACCTGCCATGACAAGGTTTGCAATGACATTTCACAATAAAATTGTGAGAGGCAGTAAGAGGCTCGGCCAGAGCACGCACGCTGTGCTTGCCCTGTGAGGTCCCACACGATGGCAGCCCGTCCAGGCTCTGAAACGACGTGGTCTGTTTTACCTGAGCAGGGGAACGGCGGTGACGAGGCTGTACAGAGCGCAGGGTTTCTGGATGCAGGCTGAAAAACGGAGCAGATGGACAGCACATGCGACGGGAGGCAGCAGAGGAATGCAATGTCTGCCCAGGTCACCAGCTGAGCGTTGCCATAAAAGCACACGAGGCCCTGCTTCTGCAGGTCTGCTGCGAGAAGCCAGGAGAAAGGGACTCAAAGGCCCACGGAACAAGCACGGGTGACCGAGCAGCACCTCTGGGCACCAGCAGCACTGTTACCTGTGCTCTGCCACATGCAGGTGAAACACAAACCACTGCTCCCCAGCTGGGACCACTGGCTGCCTGCCCACAGTGGCACGGGGGGACTTTGGCCACTGCCCATCACCATTCCTACATGGCAAAGGCCAGCAGCAGAGCGACGCAGAGCAGGCAGCCTCTCTGCCAGGAACAAGCAGGCAGAGAGCTCAGCTGCCTGGCCCTGGTTCACGCAGGCTGATTTAAAGCCTTTAGCTGAAACAGCCAAGCCTTGGGGTCTGGCTAGTTTTCAAGATCTATAAAAATCCATTTAATAATCCCTGCTTCCTCTCTGCCCTGAGATGATTAGAAAGAGGATTTTATTGTTCCAAGCATCTCCCTGGAGGACTGTTCTCCCCACTTGTCTTGTTTTACAGAAGAGTTTACGGGGCAGTTGACAGTTTGTATGCAAACAGTTGCGGTAATGCTGCAGGCTGGTCTCCTCTCCTGGCTGGGCATTCAGAGCCCAGCGAGCATCTTGTCTGCTACAGCTGACCCTGCAGCTGTGAAACAAGGAGAGGGCTGTCTGTTTCAGCACTGCTGCTCATTTGGGGAGATGCTTGCTTTGTTGGGTGAGTATTTAACAGCCTGGAGTCTCAGTCACCAACCGGCAAATGACAAGGAGAATTTTGAAGAGCCACAAAAATGGGGGGGACTAAACTAAAATGGACCTTAAAATAGACAGCGTTCAAAAAATTCAGTTAATGCCTCCACCACACTCAGATGGGACTGGTAAAAGAACCCAAAAACTAAATTAATGTTTGGTTGACAGTGGGTTTCCAACCAAATCAAGATCTTTTCTACAACAGCATCCTCTGCTTCCCAGTAAAAAAAATGGAGTTTCCGTACCTTCAGTATTTTTGGCAGAAAAATATTATTTAGTGAGTTCTGCCTGAAGCGCTATGAAGAAGTGCAGTTAAAGGTCCACATAAGTGCAGTCCCTCTTCCAGGCCCAGGCTGGGGAGGACTTACCCAGGCTCTTGGGGCGCCTGGTGGAAATGTGGGTGCTGGGGTGCAGAGCACAGCTCAGCATCAGGAGCGCTTGTGTCAGCTGCTTCCCAAGGTGGCCCCCACCGACCATCCCAATCTTCAGGCTGTGGCCGTCCCACAAGGAAGTCAGCAGGTGCTTCTCAGTCCTGCTCCGCCTGGGGGAGCGGAGAAGCTGGCATTAGCCGAGCACGGTCCCCACAGACTGTCCTGCCCTTCCAGGAAGGGTCCCACGCCACATGTCCGGATAGCACATCCCAGCCCCACTCCTTGCATCCAGCCCAACTCACACCCCTGCTCTCCAACGGGATCGCCAGTGAGGCAGCGGCTGATGGCTGCAGCCTGGCATGCACAGCATCCATGGGGCTTGGGGCTAGAGCCCGAGGAGCCCCCATCCCAAAACACACCCCCACGGTCACACTGACCAGCAGCTAACTGTAAAGCAGCTCAGCAATCAAGAGCTGACACCTGGCAGACACATCAACGCACACAGTGGCTGATCTCGGGGACAAGTCAGCATGCGGAGGGCAGACTGGTGATGGTGGAGGCTGCTGCTGAGAAGGGACAGGGGACAGCACGTGCTAGTGGAGGACAATGGGCTCATTATAAATCATATAGACTAGTGGCAGGAACAAGTCACTAGCGTTGGGCACTACAAGGTTTCTGGGATGAAACCCCAATCTGGTGCTGGAGACAATCTCCATTCCCTGGTTTTCTCAGGAGAAAACTACCCCAAGTGATTTAAGAGTGGCTGACAGCGAGTTCTACAAATGCAGGTGTTCTGTAACCAGCAAGCATGGGTGTAAAGAGCAGGTGAGTTTTTAACTGTGCAGAACCAGATAAAAAGCTAACAAACTGTAGCATTGTGTAGGAATACCTATATCATGCTTAACTTCATACAGAGCTGGTGTGAACCACACAAGAAACTCCCTACAGAGACCAGCCACCTTCCCTCGTCCTCCCAGCGACACATTCATGCTGTTTAGACCAACATCAGAATGACCAGTGATGTGCCTGTGTCATGTTTTAACTCAGTAAAGATGCAGGAGTTTGGGAAGAGCTTGGCATGCCAAGGTTTCTCCCTGACACGGCTGTGTCACCCAGCCAGCACATTTTACCGATGGTGAGGAGCTTGCTTACACCTTACCTGAGGTTGTGGAGAAGTTTGGAGAAGATGGCATGGGCACAAGCAGCCCCTTGCAGCATCTTGTCAGATGCATCAAGGTTTCCTCACCTTCTACTGCTTCATCAGCCTGAGAGGACTCGAAAGTCCCACATCTTGGCCCAGAAGGACAAGCATCAGCAGGGAGGATTTAGAAGAGGGACTTGGCCTCCACCCACGCAGCATCGCAGTCCATCCCAGTGCTTGCTGGGGTTGCGCCTGCAGCGTGAGACCCCAGCCCTTCTCAGGGTTTCTCCTTGCAGACACAGGACCTAGAAAAGTGGCTGGTCCCCACAGGCAACGCAGCTACCGAGAACAAGACGCATCAGTGGACATCTGAACCCGCGCTTTCTCTGACGGTACATTTCTCTGTTACACAAGTCCCAGCTGGACTTTAAAGCCCAGCCACCCGCAAGCTGCTGGCACAGCGCTTGGGACAGAGTTTGCTGGAGCTGCTCCTGGGCTGGAAGTAGCGAGAAAATCAAACCTTCAGCAAGTGGTTCAGTTTTCTAGGTCAAAGGTATTTTTTCCATTCGCTTTCAGCTTTCCTAGGCCAGTACCGCACCTCCTGCCCTCCCCAGCCGAGCAGCCTCTCAGCTCCTGCTCCCGGCACGTGTTTGCTGTGAAGTCCCCATGTTGTGGCACGGTCAGCTCAGCAGCGTCTGGGTGTGGGAACCCTTGCCCAGGACCTGCCTTATTCCTTGAAAAGAGCTGCAGGGACGCTTTCAGGGGTACGAGGCAATCACCATAACAACAGAGTGACTACGACTAGCTCAGAAAGCTCTGAAAACCAGAGCAGCTGATTCCCTCCTTTGCTAAGGAGATGGAGTTTCCGCCAGCAAAGGTGCTGGGGGTTTAGAGGCTGTCCGAGTGGCACCTCCCAGCCCTGCCTGCTTCACCAGAGGACAGCCTGGATCGCCATTTAGCCTGACATGAGGCAAATGTACAGTGCTTCTGGCCAGAGCAGGACACTGCTGAGCTATCTGAATTACTTGTGTCCCCTGATGGAACCTGGAGCATGCTTCAGTGTATCACAAACCTGTGCTGGAGATGGAGAGGCGAGAACTGGCCCGTTCCCTAAGGGTCTCTGCAGCTCACCGCACTCAGGCACGGCTCCCACAGGGCAAAAGGCACCGACCGGGCTGAAACGCCCTAAGCCAAGCTCATCAGGGACAAAAATGACCCCATGTCCCATCGCAAGCAGCTGGAGCCCTGTCTGGCACTGTTCACCACCCTCAGCCCGCTGCTGCCCGTGGCACCATAGTCAGCGCAAGGAACAAGGGTGGCCTGAACAAGGCCCCCAGGTTTCCACCCCTCAGGTTCTGTCCTCGTTGTTCATGTCTCCCATCGGTGTGGGAGGCACCGGCCCTACCTGCATGGGCATCGAGCCCAGACCCCTGTGGTGCCCAGCCAGCACAGCCTGGGCACTGCTGCTGCCATGGCAAGCGCCCAGTTACCAGAGAATCGCACACCTTCATCTGGGGAAGCTGGGAGTGGGGGCTCTTCCAGAGCCACCACGGCATCCCCCAGAGCACAGAAGCAGGAATCAGTCGTGGGGGAGGACCACCTTCACCGCAGCGGGCTGATTTTTCTGCTGGGTACAGCCGTGCCACCTGAGAGCCGGCAGCTAGGTTAGCACAAAAAAACTAAGAAGGCAGGGGTTGAACATGTCTCTGTGCTGGCTCTTGCCCACACGTGTTTGTGGGGCAAAGGTGCTCTCAGCCAGAAGGTTGGCCTCTCTGAGGGGGTCAGATGGGTTGAATTTCCAAAGGAAGAAAAAAAAGAAAAAAGCATTTTGCTACCTTCACGCCAGTTTGATCAATGATCTAATTCGTCAGCTGGACTGTGCTGCCTAAAAGCAGATACATCCCAAAAGCACGCAGGGCAGAGGACCCGTATTAAAAAGGAAACCTGTATCCCACCGAGGCTGTCCCAAAATCATCTGCATCAGCTGGGCAGTGCCTGCCACATTGCTAAAAAAAAAAAACTCCAACCAAAACTACCAGCTCTACAGCAATTTTAGGTTTACTACTTACATAAACCTTACCTTCACTACTTACATAAACTTACCCTCCCCAGCCATAGGACACATTTCCCTGGAAATCCTCCTCTCCCTGCCCACACAAAGCAGTCATGGGTAGCCTGTGAGCTGTGGCCTCAGAGGAACCCAGGAGTAACAGTTAGGGCTCCCAAATGCTGCCTTATATAAAAACATTCCCCGATGCATAGTGCGCTATCAATCAGACGCTTAGACCAGCCCCGGTACCTGGTGCTCTGGAAGGTGCTTGCAAAGCTGGTACCCAGCTTCTAGCACTGGGGTGTGAGGAACAACCAAATCACTAACCCCATCCCATGCGGCACATCAGCATTTTCTGTCAGAAGCGGTCCTGCTGGCTTGGGACGCTGGCGGTGCCAATACCCACGAGTCAGAAGCACTGCGTCCTGCAAACTGCACACCGAGGTCAGGGGAGCAGTAGGCTCCTTAACGTCTCTATCACTGGTCGTACCACCAGAGCAGCATCCAGGACCCACACTTGGAGAACATAGGCGTGAAGATTTATTTTATGGCTTCATCAGATTCCTCCAAGGGTATCTTCAGCTTCTCCTGCTGCTCCCTGACATAAATCCCAACCAGTGACACCATCCCAACTCCCACAGCCAAGCAATGTCCTGGCCTGGGGCGTGTGGGAGAGCCTGGCAGCAAACCTTACCCTAGCCACAGCAGCCTGGGCTGCCTTAGGATGAACGCTGCCAGCAGGTGAAGGAAGGTGACCCTTCCCCTCTAAGTCCAAAGTGCTGTGTCCACTTCTGGGCTCCTCAGTACAAGAGACATGGACGTACTGGAGAGAGTCCAGCAAAGGACCACTAGTGTGAGTACGGGACCGGAGCATCTCTCCTAGGAGGAAAGGCTGAGACCTACAACTGTTCAGCCACCTGGAGAAGACTCAGGGCAGATCTCACCAGCATGTGCAAGTATCTGATGATGGGACATGAAAAGGAACCCAGACTCTTTTCAGTGGTGCCCGGTGACAACCAGAGGCAGTGGGCACAAACTGAAATGTGAGTCCATCTGCAGACAAGAAAAAACCTTTTTAATGGGAGGGTGGTCAAATTCAGGAACAGGTTGCCCAGAGAAGCTGAGTAGTCTCCAGCTGTGGAGATACTGAAAACCCAAACAGACAGTCCTGGTCTGCCTGTTCCAGGTGACCCTGCTCGAGCTGGATTGGACCAGATGCTCAAGAGGTCCCTTCCAACCTAAACGATTCTGTGAGGGGAAAAAAAAAAACAAAACAAACACCAACAAAAAAAAAATTGAGAGTGCACAGTGCAGCAGGGAGGCCAGAATGCAAACCTGCCCTCAGACTGGTAAATCGCTACCTACAGCCTTCACCTTTGTGTGACCACCCCTGTGGCAGCAAACTCTTCTACAACATTAAAATTAATTCATCTGTGCTGATGGTATTGAAGGTGTGAAATAAGGTACTGCTGCAAGCAAAGCCATTCTATGGTGACACAACAAAACACTCTGCATACTCACTTTGTGGAAGAGGTGATCAACTGCTCAGGATTAGCACACAGAGTGACACAATGCTCAGTGTGGGAAGGAAATAAACAGCCCAAGGAGAAAGAGACAGCTTTATTTAAGGAACTGAAGTGAGGTCTGGAAGGATGAAACCAACAGTTGCCTGAGGAGTTGTGTTTCTGAGAAAGTGCAATTCAGTCCTTCCTGGCATAACACTCTCTGAGAAAGAGCTGCTGGGACCAGCAGGTTTGTGCCAACTGAGGGGGTTCCCTCCTTGCTCTCCATCCAGCCCAGCGGGGCACTGACCAGCTCCACACTGGATACCTGTTCTTCCCTGTTAAAGGGACCTTCTAGGAGCTGCAGAGTGCCAGCACAAGGATACTGGCAGAGGCTGCTCTCCTGGCTCTCTGCAGGAGTTTTCACCACCTCTCTCTTTCCTAGGGTGAGCCAGAACACACCAACAAAAAAAAAGAAAAAGAGCTTTAAGATGCAGCTGGTCCCTTCCCCCCAACGCACTGTTTGATGTCAGGGAGAACACAGTCCAGTAGACTTCACTCCAGCCACAGCCATGACTGGTGATGCCCAAGCCAGCTTGAAGTGTTGCAGGGACTGACCTGTTCCTCTTGAGAGAAGCAGCCCAGGCACCACCCAGAGCAAACGCAACCTTGCTGTGCCCAGCAACTTCCCTCCGTAAACAAAAGCAATGCCTGGCTTACAGCCAAGTGAAAGAGAATCAGATTCCAAAAAGAATCAAGCCTGGTGGACCAGTACCGTGGTTTCGCTGGCTGCATTGGAGCAGCTGCCTTCAACCAGCCTGAATGCCACTGTCCCACAAGCCACGGGCACCCACTGTCACTGACGAATGTTGATCATGCAATGAGTAGTAACAGAGTTGCTCTGTTGGCACTGGGCTGGGTTTTGCAGTCTCCTCTTTCACTGGCAAGGCACCGGCCAAACAGGCTGCTTCACAGGTGCTCAGTTCTTCCACCGGATTTGCTAAAAGAGAGAATGAGATGTAACTAACATCAGCGCTGAACACAGATTCCTCAGGGGCCAAGTTCATGAGTCCCAGTCCCTGAAAAGGATAACTACGGCCAGAGGGTGCTACAGCTATCAGTTTCACCCTTCACTTCTACACTGAATGCAAGCCCAAACACCAGATTAGCTTCCCAGCAGGGATAAAAAGTATGTAGGACAGCCATGCCCTTATGCCTGATCTACAGCTGTTTCTAATGAGAGCCTCTGGAAGACAAAGCAGGTGTTTCTTACCATGTTGCTGAGAATGCTGTTTATCTTCTCTTCTTCTGCAGAGCCTCGCTCCACCTTGCATTTATATGCTGTCAGCTGGATGCGATCCTTCAGATCCCTGTATGTCTAGATAAACAGCAAAACCAGCACCCAGCTGAGGGAAGAAGCCACTTCCACAGTTAGACGGTGCCCTGTAGATGAGCAGGGCAACTCTTCAATCCCCCTTCAGGTTCCCACCGCAGCACAATTCCACAGCACAAATACCAGGAGCCGCTCTCCTGGCTCACTTGGCTTCCACTGGGAAACTTCTCACTGCTCCCAGGCCACGGGGATAAACAAACCTCACCAGGCATGAGACAGCAGTGGCACGTGGCAGAGCACAGGAGCTAGGGAGAAAATGCAGGCTCCTGTCCCACTTCCGACAGAGACAGCAGGGACCTACCTCAATGACAACATCATGGCACTTGTACTTGGTGGCAAGGTTCAACCGTGTCTCCACATCCTCCACCAGGCGCACATACTCCTGCAGCACCTGCGAGGGAAAGAAGCGTCTCAGCTCACTCTGCAGGTACCTCCTGCCTCGTTCTCTCACCCCAGTCACAAAACCTTCCAAAGTCACTGGTCACACAGACTTGACCCCTTCCTTCCTGAGGCAACAAGCAACCAGGACAAGGCTGCTCGGGACCCCAGAGGCAGTAAAGCTGTGCTCACAAAGCTCAACAGTCCTACGCTACCTCATTCCTATGGACCGGGTTAACCACTGCCAGCCAGATTAAGCATAAAAAGTTAACGTAGCAAACAAAGATGGCAATGCGCTGTGGGGAGAGAGCTCCCAGGCAACTCCACGCTCGCTGTCCCTCTTGCAGTCAGACCAGGGACCCAGACCTCACTACCACCTTCTGTCGATGCATGGGTTGCCCAGCTGAGTGCTGTGCCCACCTGGCAGAGCCAGCACCTCCGCAAGCTGATCTCCCACTCCCAGCTGGGAAGCAGCTCACTTGGGGCATCATTCACACCCCAAATCCCAACAAAGAGCAGGAGGACATAAGCAGTGGTTCCTTGCTCACCTGCACAGGAGCATTGTTCCTCTGCAATATCTCCACCACCCGGTGGAAGCCAATAGGTGCCTTCTTCTTGGTGTAGCCCAGCCAGTTCTGAAATGAGAGCCAAACCCCTATGTTAATCCTAAAGGGCAATTTCTCCAGCCACAAGAAATGTTTTCCTCCAGTGCCAGCAACGTACACCACAAGCACCACTGGCAGAGCCCTTCATGCAGTGGCTGGTGGTGAACCCTTTGGTAACAGAGCATGAGGGGGGCAGCCCCCGCCTCTGATCTTGCTGCTGCAGCCAAGCCAGGCCCAGCAGAGGTCTTGAGCAGTGAGAGGAGGGAGCACAGATGTGCTGGGCCCTGCTGAAATAAAAGCAGTCTGTCTGGTAACTCCAGAACAAGCCAGCTATCAGTAGTACATATCAGTACTTGGAACTGCGTGCCCAGCAAGGCTTTCCGCAGCTCACCTTGGTGGTGAAGAGGGCATCCACATCATCCCAGGCTCGCAGCTTGGCACGGGCAGCCAGGGCAGTCAGCACATACTGCTTATCAGGAATCTGCAAGGCACAAAGCTGCAGTCAGAGCACTAGCACAGCTCAGAAGGCCCGTGTGGGTTGGACAGGAACGGCATCTGCCCCCAGCCCTGTCAGGACCCACACCAGCAGTGAGGTAAGGAGGTGACATGCTGCCTGTGGCCAGGGCCAGCACTGCAGAGAGCAGGGGATTTGCAAGTGCTGCTGCAGCCAGGGTGCACCCAGCGAAAGCCTCCACGTGGCTCCCACTTGCCTTTCTGAGCCTCCAGAATGGCTGCTCAAGAAGGATGTCATGCTCCCCTCCCTATCTCAGTGCTGAGCCCTTCAAACTCCTCCTGCCCAAGTCCCCTCACTAAATACAATTTGGCTGCCCACATTTCCAGGCAGCGCTGCCACAACAGCAGGAGACTGACGTACCTTAAACGTCTTCTTCAGGTTGGTTGGGCTGCTGAACGTTCCCTAGAGAGAGCAGACAAGTCAGCGCAAACTCAGCAGGGCAGGTCACAGGAGAGGTTCAGACAGCTGTTGTAAGGCATTTGCCTCTCACAGGGTGAATCTCCCCAAGTTTTCACTGCTTTTTGCTCATGTCAGTGGCACAGGAAGAAACAGCTGGCAGAAGAGAGCAACTACCCCAGCCCATTAGGTCTCTGGCTTGGTTTCCCCTACACCCTCAACTGGTGCACCTCCAGCACTTCCAAGACCAGTATCACACCTCAGCCTCATGGGATTAAGGGCTGATTCTGGCTCCTTGGAGCCAGAAGTAAAAGACAGCAGTTTCTAGGAGGCAACTCCCTGACAGGCTGTCCCAGGTTGAATGTCCCATCTTAGAGCACGAAAGAAAACTTCAAAGTGGTCCCAGATGGACAAGGGGAGGTAGGTCTCTCTGGAGGATGAAATATGACCTCCTTCCGCCTCTTTCCTTAACATGCCCCAGCTTAACTACCCCACATATTGAGGGCTACACAGATGAGATGTAACCCTTCTCTTCTCCCACATCATCCTCACCTCAGCCTCTGTGTAGTGGTAGAAACAGGAATAGAAGAGGGTGGTCACTAGTGGCATGTTGAGAATTGAAGCCTTGCGAGGATACTTCCGAAATATCTCTGACTGCCCAGCTGTCTCCAAGTGCCGATCATTGGCCTGCGGAAACAGGAAGACACAGAAGATGAACACGAGCCAGTGGACAGCGTGACCTAGCTGTGAGGTAGAGACCTGGGGACAGCGTTGTGACAGCAACGCACAAGCGCAGCCTCAACAGGCCATGAGGCCTCGGGTCTGGTATTTCACACATGTGCCTGTCACAGCATCTTGGACAGCAGCTAAACTACACTAGCCAGGGCAGGCTGATGAGATCCAAAGTGGTCTAAGTTAGGGACAGACAGAAATCTTGCAGCTAGTCCCAGTCATCTCCTGACCAGCAGGGAAGATTTCATACCTCAATGATGATCTGTCGCTCCAAGAGGGTAAAATGGTCTTGGATATGGGAGGTATCCTCAGCTGAAAATGGCAGCCTGGCCAGACGTGGAGGAAGGAGACACTGTCAGCAGCTCTTAACACAGTACACTTGCAAGGATGCTCTTCTCTACCAAACATGCTCCCCACCTCCCATTCTCCCCAGCCCGAGTGGCGAGTAGGTACTCAAGCTCCTGCCCCGCTGCCCTCTCCAACTGGCTTTCTCCTAGAAGGGCTCCAGGGAAGGAAATATGTGGCATCTCTCACAGAACAACTTAAATCTGATGCTACCAATTTCCTCAAGTGCTCCGGCACCCAAGCTTTCAACCTTGACAACCTGAAGGGCCAATGATCAGAAGGTCCCTCAAGCATCTTTGCCCCCAAATAGGCAGCAAAAGCTGCTGGACTAGGGATCACCACAAATTCCTCCTCTCTGGTCTCCACTGTGTCCACAACACCCCACTCCCACTGAGGCAAAACCAACATCAGCTCTCCCACTACATAAGCTGTGGCACTGGAACAGAGGTCTAATTTCCTTTGCTACCACCTTCTGTGAATCACCCACACCCCTCCAACACTCTTGCATTTTTTCTTACCCAATGCAGCCTTTCAGAAATTCCCTCCTTTTTTCTACATCCTGGATGTTCAGATGCTCCCGGTACTGGGACAGCTAGAGGGAGAGGGAAAAGCAGCACAGTCTGTTCTCATGGATTTGGGAGATACAGGACTCCAGAGGGCAAAATGGGGATGCAAAGCTCTCGCCTGACTACCAGACACTGTGCAGCCAGCCTCCCCCTGCCCACTACACTCCCTCTTCATTGAGGAAAGGGAGCTTCTGCTCCTGGGAATACTCACAGCAACTTCCTCAGTCCTGTCTAGGAACCTGCAAGAAGGAATGAGCAACCATTAACTTGGAGGCAGGTTCCTAGCAGCGTGCTCAGCCCCATCACAAGGCTGGGCAACACCCTCACCTGAGCAGGTCCAGAAGCAACTTCTGCTCGCCCGTCTCTTTGAGGAAATGGATCAGATGACATAGGGCCACCTGCCGCACCTCCAGCTCCCGAAACAAGATCTCTACAGGAGAGAGATATGTACAGGTGGGTAAAGTAAGTTAGCACTACCAAGCCAGAAGGGGCTAAGCACAGTGCACGGAGTTGCAAGCCATTGGCAGGATTCAACAACCTTATCCCATCTCAAAGCACAGTCTTGCAGGCTAAGCTGCCAGCTGAATTCACAGTAGTGTGCTACCCCTACAGATTCATTTTCATTCATCCCATCACCACAACCACCTACCACTGCTTAACGCTCCTCTCTGGGGCCTTTGCGGGCATCACCATCCCCCCTCCCATGTTACATTTGTTGCAAAAATATTTCATGCTCAGTAAAGCAGCAATACCCAGATGCTCTCTTTGTGGCTTGCACCCAGTGAAATAATTAGTCCCTCTGCCCTTAACTGAAACACACTACAGAAGCCCTGTCCCCAGTCACACTTACCTCTCCTTAGCGTCCGTTTCAGGAATATCAGGACCTGTGAGCACAGAGAGGCAGCCCTCAGCTGACCAGATCAGTCTTCACCAGAATTAAGACAGACAGTCAGCCAGCCAACTGGTCAAGGCCTCGGGAAGCTTTTGCAAAGGGCCTCTGAAGACACAGCTCTTATAGCCCTGAACTGAATTCTGCTACCCACTAGGCATGGGACAAGCAGTGAGCCAAGGCCACAGCTGCCTGGATGCCTGCCTAAGCTCCTACTCTGGAGCTTAGATAAGTGAGGACAAGATTTACAAAGAAAAACATTTCCACGAGAGATCCAAGGGCTTAAAAGACCTGGATGAGGCAAGCTCTGACACAGTCCCATTTGCTGTCCGATGCTTTGGAATCCAGAAGAACTGGAGAGGTCCCTCAAATCTCCTGTGCTGCAATGAGCAGATTAAAACCTCAGCTTTCATGAAGTTGCTGCACAGATCCATAGGCTGAAGGATAAGGTTCCTTGTTAGTAACCTAACACGAACTCTGCAGAGCAGCAGGAAAGCCAGCGGGAATATGGAACTTCCCAATTTTAAGCTCTGACACTTCTCAGCAACTTCTTAGTTTTAAGTAAAGAAGAACTCCCCATCCTGCAAGACTGGGTGGCCGACTGACTGCATTCACACAAGCACCCTCTGTAGGGTCACAGCCCTACATGGCCCCAGCAGGACTCACAGCTGTAATGACATTCCCATCATGCCCTGCCACAGCTTCATCCAAGAGCACCAGCTTGTGCTGCAGGGAGCGAAATCTCTCTAGAGAGCAGACCTGGAGACAGAAGAGATATAAGTAGGCACATGGGACTTCAGACAATCCCCAGGCTCAACCAGCCCCCAAGGTACTACTCATTCATCCCCTAAGAGCCCTTCAGCAATATGAATAACTGCCCTCCCAACCAGCAGAGAACTTCTCATTTAGCTGAAACCACGGGCTGCATGATCCCTGGGAATCTGTCCACAGGGGTGCAGAGTTAGCCCTCATTACTGCCCAGGCTAGGACAGCAGACATTGTACATTCAGCAAACACCCTTGTAACAAGGCAAAAATTCCTTGCACACCACAAACCACCAGCCCTGACAGGAGGAGGGAACTCTGCAGGGCCCTTTCCATGGAGGAGACCAGAAAAGTAAAGTTGTAAGACTCTTCCTCCCTTCTTCCTACCCCATAATTGTAGCCTCTCTCAGCCTTTTGTTCACCTCAGCCTTTGATGGGACACACACTCCCTGGGTGCTCACTGCAAACTGAGGCAGCTGAGACTAAGATTCCAGCTCCAGCATCACCGAGATTGCTTCCATCTTCCTCGCTCCCTTTGCCACCAACTAAGAAGGGGAAGTAAAGCCCCACACCCTCAGATGTTCTCCATAAGCCCAGCCCCAGGGAGCAGAAACGGTAGACTGGGACACAGCAGCACAGACACCTCCTGCCAGAGCCTAGCTGAGGGGATGACTCCAGCAAACAAAGCAACAAAACCCTGGAGGTCTCCTGCTGCTCCTGAGCTAGTGTGAACCTAGCACTGCCATGTGGCAAAGCAGCAGACAGGCAGAGCACCGTCCCTGCTAGATGCTGCAAGTGACACGGATCCCCTCCCTGCTGCTGAAATAGCCAGGAGCATAGGGAAGTGTAAAGCAGTTCAGGAGCACCCACCCTCCATCTCTTGCAAGCAGGTGGGAGTGGGAAGTCCTTACCTTGCCCCTCTGCATTCGCCTGACTGTATCTTTGGGGCTCCAATCACTGCTGTAATCCTGCCACAAGAAAAATGAAGAGTTCTTGAGCCTCAAGACGCCAGATGACACCAGCAGTCCCCGAGCTGCTTTCCACTTGTGCTAGATGAGAGCGATGGCCCATGTGGAGCTTCCCAGACTTCTCATTCGGTTGCTCCAGGGGGGTGGTTAGTAGGACGTGTCCCTACAGTGTTCAGGCAGATGCTGGGCCCTCAGACACTGCATGCTTGTGGGGAGGGAAGCTAGAGGCTCAGATGCTAACGTCTGTTGCCTCACCAGTGTCTGTCGTCATATCCTTTTTAAGCAGGGCATCTCAACAGGTTGTCCTCCTAGCAAATTAAAGCTCCAATGTTGCTTTCAGCAGGCCAAAAAAAATACATGAAAAACTGAGGGGGAAGGAGTCCATTTCTTGTTGCAATTCAGACAGACTTCTGCTGGTAAGCCTTCCAACAGCAGCGTGGAGAATGCAGGGACAACAGCCTCAGGCAAGTGCGTGGAGAGTCGCACAGGAGGTAATATGTTACTGCTGCTGCAATGCCCAAAGTTCTTCCCATGCAGCCTGCAGACACTAAGATCTGGAAGCACTGGATAAAAAGTGGCGGTGGCCCGAGCCACTCCTGAACTCGGACTCCAAGAAGGCATCTAAGTGTGTGTGAGGCACTTGAACCAGCGGTTATAATTCAGCCTTCTGCCTTAAAAGAGCCAGAGAAAAGGAGTAACCAGAACCAGCTCTGAGGACGCTGCATTCTAAATTTATTGAAGATTTACTGAAAGCCCAAATCTAAAGAAATACAGGGCTGATCCAGCCCTATTAGGGGGCCACTGCACACCAGTCTCTCACCTCAATGTGTCAAATGCCCTAAGTACCAGAGTTCCCTCCAGCACCTCTGGCCAGAGGCAGCTCCTCAGCCTGTCACTGTCAGGACACCGGCTCAAAGCTGCCACTAACTTTCCCTTCTTTGGTCCACCCCACTTACACTGCTCCTGCCTGCTTCTAAGGGGCTGTACGGCCCTTCCTGCTCCACAAAACAGAACACAACAGGGCACACTTGTTTATCCTGCTGTGCTTTCAGGAAGTGCTGCCTGTTAGGTTACGTGATTAATGGCTAATCAACATAAACACACCAACCCAGTGAGGATCAGATGGCAAGAGCAGGTGGAGAAAACCCAGTAACCTAATCAGTGCAATCTGCGCACAGTGACTTGACCACTACTTGCCACCATCAAATGAGACAGATAAGGTATTGTCCAATGTGTCAAACCCTCCAAGATGAGTAAACCAAAGAAACTTTCCCCAAACACCACACAACTCTAAAGAGGCACAGGACTTTGTATGAGATGCAGGGGAAAGTGAATCCTTGGATGTTTTAGGAGGGTAGTGTAAATGTGTGAGGCTTGTTATGGATGTTTACGGGAAAGACAAAAAGCAGGGAAACGGAGGGATCAAGATGAATTGGGCAGGAACAAGCACGGGAAAATAGGGAAAAGAGGCCATAGAGTGCCAGCCAAGTTTAAACAAGTGGCTAAGTTAGTGTGCCTGTCTGACTGAGCCTGAGCCGTGCAATGGATCACTGCAGTTTGTCTTATATTCTCATTAAACTCTATATTTAACCACTTTCTTTGTGGGTGGGCTCTCTATTCCAAGTGCATGTGTTTGTATGAATGCTAGTGAACTTCAAGCTCAACCAGCCAATAAGTAGAATAAGCAGTCTGAGTACCAGGAACCGGAATGGGACCATGAACCCTAGGGGCACAAGGGTCCAGGTGCCAGCAACTGGAGGAGACTGGGGTCTGGGATTCAGCTACAAAACAACCTGGATGTCTAAGACCAGCTGCTGGAGAGACCCACAGATTGTGTGCATGTTCCACCAGTGGAATTCAGTCCTGGTCAGACAGAAAGGAGGCTCAGGATCAGGCTTGAGTGTAGCGTGTTTATGTGTCTGTTGGTAAAGGCATTGGTCTCTGTCTGTGTTAATCCACATGGGCAGCTGCGTTAGTATTGTGCGTGTCTGTATCTGCTGCAAATATGTGCTCCGCCCTGTTACTGGCTCGACCTGGGGACAGAGAACCACAACCTCTCACCTAGTAGGAGGAATCCACCCAGTCCCAAAATCTACTAGATTCTGCAACACCTAACACTGCCTATCTGGCAGAATAACGCTCCTGCCAGCTGGAACTCCACCTCTGTGCAACTCCCTTTATGCTGTCCCAGTGATTCATGAACAAGAAATTTAGAAGCCTTTAGATTAAAAAAAAATTTAAAAAGCATATGCGATGCCAATTTGTTTGTCCTCGCATGAAAGCAGCTTACAGGCAAAGTGGTATTCAGAAATCCTTTTCACAAAAACTGCTCAGCCATTCATTAGGAGAAGGAGTAACTAAGACCCCCAGCAAAGCTCCCCGCTTCTGAGCAAAAGCAGAGAACACCAAGTTACTGTGAGGCTGCATTTTGCAGCTCCTTGTCGTGTTCCCTGCACTGCCCTCTGCCGTCTGAATAGCGATGAATCACTTCCCATGAAACCACCAGAGTAGGGAATTCTCCTGGCAGTACTCTGACCTCAGCACACTACAAACCCAGGCTGCTCACCTTGTACTCAGCTTTTGGTCTGCGCAGCTCTGGGGCGTAGTTTTTAACTCCTGTGTCAGAGAGGGCTGAGAAGGAAACACAAAGCTGAGTAGCACATCAAAATCCTAATTCACACCCACCTCCAAAACTGCCCTTTTCTCGATTTTCGTGGTAAAAGACCCAAACTCAAGCACCAAATGGCAACACGAAGTTGCTCTAAACCCAACAGTTGTCAGTGGCACATAAGCAGATTAGCCCAAACCATCATGCCAGCTCTTTCGCTTCTTTGCTGAATGACTTTCAGACAACCCACGATTCCGCTTCCCTTTCTGCAACATAAGGAAGATGACACTTCCCTTTTTTTGGAAACGCTTTGGTGTATGTAAATCTGCACCCCTCCCAATGTGAGGCAGGGATTCAAAACTTACCATCTGAAAGGGACTGGAAACTTGGAAGCTTGTTTCGTCCTGAAATCAAAACAAACACTCATGAGACACTGCCTCTTTACCAGCAACATCTCCTGCAGAGGGAACACAAGCCTAGACTGCAAGCCAGCGTGCGGCAGCTACGCCACCGGAGAACAAGCCACTCTGTGTAGCGATTCACACTACACCGGCATAGCTGGGGCTCGTCTGCTTGCAGTCGAAGGCTTTGAAGCTGCCTGTGGCATCACAAACCATACCGCACCACAGCCCTATCTGCCCTCTTGCTGCTGAGGCCAGGAGAGGTTAGAGCGCCTGAATTTACTCATCTAGCTGCAGAGCGGAGGCTCAAGCACACAGCACTGCTTAGGCCATGGCAACACGGACAGCTTCATTCGCCCAGGCTGCGATCTGGATGCCTTTCATTATCACTGTACTATCAAAGTGGAGAATAAAAAACCACTCCAGAGAAGGAGAGATGAGGTAAAAGCTGGTTTGTTGTCTGGCTGTGAGAGAGTTCCCCCCATAACCAGCTACGCTACCACTGCTGCCACCACGTGTTTGCTGAACCAACTATAACATCAACAGCAGCCACTGAGCTCCAAATAAAGGATAATCTACCTGTCTTCTCTACAGTACTGAAGGTCAAAGGAAGGCCACAGGGGTCAAGCCAGTCCCTTTGTAGCCTGCTCTTTTCCACCATGCAAATGGATCGTTGCACAGTGCTGTGCTGCCCCTTGCTGTTCTGTGGAACCTGGCTTTTAAGAAGCCATAATCCTCAAAGCCCCCCCACAAACACCACAAAAGCATGCATGATCTTCTGCACAAGACAGTCTCCAATTTCTGACCAGTGAGAGATAAACTCCCATACTGAGGAGAGATCAGAACTTCCCTGTTTTGCAACACACTTAAGAGAAAACAATTTAACACAATTGCCCCTTGACGCTCTCGAGGGAAAACCCATTTGTCCATATTGTATGTAAGGAACCTCACCTTTGAATAGGCTGCTTAGGGAGTAGGAGGAAACTTGCTTGGGAAAAGCAGCATAGGAGGAAGAGCCCTTCTGTAGGCTGGAGTCTCGGCCCTCCAGTGAGCTAGTGCTGCTGGAGGCTGTCTCTTTGATTGACCAGGAGATACCTATGTGCAGACAGAGGTCATTTATAACAGAGAAAGAGAAAACCAGTCCGTAGAGAACAATCTTATGGCACGGCAGGAATGTTACCAAGTGTGTCCTGGTCAGGTCTGCACTAGCACATCCTGATAACTTTGACCCTGAGCGCTAAGTAGATGCAGTGCACAGAATCCCAATCTCATGTAACAGTGTTTGTTATACAGTTGTGCATTGTCCTACAAAAATGGTTGATTTCAGCAACGGTGTACAGCTGGTTATGGCTTATATAAAAAATTGCACAGACCACCCAACATTTATATGTTGTTGCATAGGGTAAAGCATAATCCTTGGTCTAAAGGTACGCAGGAAGACAGAGAATCCCTGGCTTACCTCAGGCTACAGAAGCATAAGAGCATCCCTTCCCGAACACTGGAAAACCAAGACAGTTTTCCTCCCCACACAGACAAAACAGCTATCAATGTGCATATGCTGCTGGCAACAATGCATTTTCTCCCTCCTGCTTCTTCGAGACACAGTTTTCCCTTCTTTTCATGCAGCTGCACAACACACACATTTTAGGACAGGGCGATAGAGCAAAAAAAGCTGACAGGTAGAGACCCGGGGTGGGAAAAGAAACAGCGTGAACCAGAGGGAGGAGCTACATCATAGGACAAGAAGAATAGACTCTTTGCAGGTCCTCCCTTGGTAATCCAAATGTAAATTGTCACTGTTTGGCACTGGCTAGCAAGTGCCACACGTTCTGTGGGTCACGCACTCCAACGCGCAGCAGGCAGCATCGTGCGTGGGTCATGAGCTCGCTCCCATCACCACCAGAAATGCATTTGCTTAATGCCTGCAATTCCCTTTCAAATGTCAAGCATAAGAGTCAGTCTATAAACACATACTAAACCTTAGAGTATCTCCTTAAAGTGCTGTGGGGACGAAGCCCAGAGAACGTTAAATGGTGCCACTTCAGGCAGCAGCGTGAAGAAACGATCACCCTGAATCCTGCAAGCCAGCTGAGTGTGATGAGTATCAGGCCATAACTTCCAAAATATCTGCTCTAATCTGGGTTACATATTGGCAAAAACACAGTGAATTCCCTCCACTTGTCTGAGCTCGTCTATGTAATTTGGGCTTCTGCTAGCTCTCGTTTCAGTGGATCCACACAGGTAAATCAAGTGGCTCACAACGCAACCTGAGGAGACTGGAATTAGACCAGACAGGATTAGGCAGTATTAGATGGCAAGTAGTACTCCTGACCTCCACTAAACAACGCGACTTCAGTGGTAGTTTTAGACTCCCTTCGCCCCAAGGATAACCCACAGCACTTCTGCGCTTACTTCCCACAGGCTCTCCGCTCCAGCTGACCCTCTCGAGGTCGTCATCATCGTCATCGACGATATCCCGAAGGCTGTTCACCGCCCGTTTGGATTCCTTCAGCTATGGAGAAAAGAAAGAGCTCGCAGCAAGGCCGCCAGCGTTGCAGGGCACGCGTTGTTTCCCACCGCCTTCAAGCAGCCTCCCCCGGCGCTCTGAACGCAGCTTCCTCCGCGCCTGCCTGCGGGGAGCCAGAGCCCGCCGGCACCCCCGCAGACCCCGAGGAGACGCGGCGGGGTGCACGGCCCACGAACCGCGGTCCTAACGAGGCCTCCAGGAGGGGCCTCCAAGAGGGGCGGGAGGGCGGCCCCCACCCCGCCGCGGAG